>Ga0070695_100001334_pt1 | contig 13662 bp, 12 predicted proteins | sample KBSK1252metaG_FD_65471 | JGI IMG/M metagenome (GOLD analysis project Ga0070695, IMG submission 65471) | Corn, switchgrass and miscanthus rhizosphere microbial communities from Kellogg Biological Station, Michigan, USA - KBS K1-25-2 metaG | ecosystem: Host-associated > Plants > Roots >...
TGGCCGATTCCATCAAGGTGCAGGGCGTCGTGCAGCCGATCGTGGTGCGCCCGCTCGAGCCGCCCGGCGCCGGCCACTCGCAGCGTTACGAGATCATCGCCGGCGAGCGGCGCTGGCGCGCCGCGCAGCTGGCGGGTCTCAGCGACATCCCGGCGGTGGTGCGCCGCATTCCCGACGAGGCTGCCATCGCGGTGGCGCTCATCGAGAACATCCAGCGCGAGAACCTCAACCCGCTCGAGGAGGCGCGCGCCCTGTCACGCCTCATCAGCGAGTTCGGGCTCACGCACCAGCAGGCGGCGGATGCGGTCGGCCGCTCGCGCGTCGGGGTGAGCAACCTGCTGCGCCTGCTGGAGCTGGCGCCCGAGGTGTGCGAGCTGCTGGAGAAGCGTGCGCTGGAGATGGGCCATGCGCGGGCGCTGCTGGCGCTGACGCAGAAGCGCCAGCAGACCGAGGTCGCCGCCCTGGTGGCGCACAAGGGCCTGTCGGTGCGCGAGACCGAGGCGCTGGTGCGGCGCCTGCAGGCGCCGCCCGGAGCGGCGGCGGCCGCCGGCAAGGCGGACGGCCGCGACCCGAACGTCGCACGCCTCGAGCAGGACCTCGCCGAGAAGCTCGGTGCCCGCGTCGCCATCCAGCACGGCGCCGGCGGCAAGGGCAAGCTGGTCGTGAGCTACAACAGCCTCGACGAGCTCGACGGCATCCTCGCGCATATCCAGTAGCGCCTCAGGCGAAGCCGCGCTGGATCGCAAGTCCGATCGCCACCCCGGCGAGCGCCGCCGCGATCCCCATACCGCCTCGAGCACGGTGCACGCGACCCCGACCCGCGCCCTGCCGATCGGCAGCAGCATGAACGGCACGATCGGCACCGCCGCGGAGAAGAAGTCCGCACCCCGCATCCACAGCGCCTGCTGCAGCGGCGCCCGGGTCGCCGCCGGGGCGCCCTCGAGCGCCAGCAGCAGCGCCTTCATGGCGTCGGCGTCGTGCTGCACCGCGCGGCTCCCGGCTGGCCGCGCGCTCGTCGCGGCTGGTCTGCGCCTCGAGATAGGTACCCGCCATCATGGATACGGCGGCCGCGGCGGCTCCCGAGGTGCCCTCCTCCATGCCGAAGACGACCGTGCCGGCGGAGGCCTTGAGGCTGTTCCTGAGTCGCCGGGCGAGTGACATTTCTGGCATAGGTTTCCTTCGGGCCGGGGCGCTGTGGACTGATACGCGGGGGGTCTCTATAATCCCGCGGCTTTTTCGCCGGACAGTCTAAGTGACTGAACGGCCGAGTAATGTAAAGCCACTTGCGTCCGCTCAAGACGCAAGGCACGCGGCTCTTTTGAGCCCCTCGAGCTGGACTTATATAAGGTGTCGGCGATCGATCTGCCCCATGCGCGGCGGCTGGCCTTCGGCGTCGTGCTGGGTCAGGCGGCCGTGACCGCGATAGCGGGCCTGGTGGCCTTCGCCGTCGCCGGTGAGCTTGCGGCGCTCTCGTCCCTCGCCGGGGGCGGCATCGCAACCGCCGGCAGTCTGGCGATGGCGCTACTGGTGTTCGCCCGGGCGGCCGGCTCGGCCCAGCGCGCGCTCAGGGCGTTCTACGTCGGCGAGGCGGTGAAGCTCGTAGTCGTGGTCGTGCTGTTCGTGGTGGCGCTGAAGGTGATGCGGGTGGCGCCGCTGGCGATGCTCGCCGGGTTTGCAGTCACCTACCTGACGTACTGGGTGGCGCTCGTGGGGGCGCTGCCGCGACTGAGCGGAACGGACCGGAGCGCATGGTGAAGTTTGGACTGACAGGCATGGCAGCAGAGAACGCCCCGGGCGCGACCGACTACATCGTCCACCACGAGACGTTCCTGTCGAACAAGGTGCCGCACGGCATCGTCGACTTCACCGCCATCAATCTCGACACGGTGTTCTTCTCGGTGCTGCTGGCGGTGCTGTTCGGCGGCTCGTTCTACGTCGCCGCGCGCCGCGCCACCATCCGCGGTCCCGGAAAGTTTCAGCTGTTCGTCGAGGTGCTGGTCGACTTCGTCGACAAGCAGGTCAAGGACACCTTCCATGGCACGAGCAAGCTGATCGCGCCGCTGGCGCTGACCATCTTCAGCTGGATCCTGCTGTTCAACATCATGGATCTGGTGCCGGTCGACCTGCTGCCGGCCGCCGCGCGCCAGGCCGGCTTCGAGCACCTCAAGGTGGTGCCGACCACCGATCTCAATGCCACCTTCGCCATGTCGCTCAGCGTGTTCGTGCTGATCATCTTCTACAGCATCAAGATGAAGGGCTTCCTCGGCTTCATAAGCGAGCTCACCCTGCATCCCTTCAACTCCAAGAACGTGTTCCTGCAGGCGTTGCTGGTGCCGGTGAACTTCCTGCTCGAGTCGGTGACACTGCTGGCCCGCCCGGTGTCGCTGTCGCTGCGACTCTACGGCAACCTGTACGCGGGGGAGATGATCTTCCTCTTGATCGCGGTGCTGACGCTGCAGCGCGGGCTCGACACGTTTCTGACCGTGGGCGGCTGGCTCTCGATCGTCGCCCAGCTGCTGCTGGGCATGGTGTGGTCGATCTTCCACATCCTCATCATCGTGCTGCAGGCCTTCATCTTCATGGTGCTGACCATCGTCTACCTGGCGCTGGCCAGCGAACATCACTGAGCGGAATTTTTTTGGCGGTTCCTTTTTGCAGGAGACTTGAATGGAAATTGCACACATCCAGGCCATGACCGTGCTGGCGGTCGGCATCATCTTCGGGCTGGGCGCGGCGGGCACCGCAATCGGTTTCGGCATCCTCGGCGGGCGCTTCATCGAGGGCTCGGCGCGTCAGCCGGAGCTGCTGCCGGTGCTGCGGATCCAGATGTTCGTGGTGGCGGGCCTCTTGGACGCGGTCGCGATGATCGGCATCGGCTTCGCGCTGTTCTTCACCTTCGCCAACCCGTTCCTCGGCGCGCTGCACGCGGCGCACTGAGCCGGCGCAGCTTGCGCAGGCAGGAGACCACGCGGTGAACATCAATCTCACCCTGATCGTGCAGATGATCGTGTTCATTCTGCTGATCTGGTTCACGATGCGGTTCGTCTGGCCGATGATTCTCGGCCAGATGAATGAGCGCGAGGCCCGCATCGCCAACGGGCTGGCGGCGGCGGAGAAGGGCGAGCAGTCCCTCGCCGAGGCGCGCGACAGGGTCGACGCCATCGTGCGCGAGGCGCGCGAGCGCGCCAACCAGATCATCGATCACGCGCAGCACCGCGCCAACGAGCTGGTGGAGCAGGCCAAGGCGGCCGCCAGCAGCGAGAGCGCGCGCATCGTGGCCGCGGCGCAGGACCAGATCAACCTCGAGGCCCAGCGTGCCAGGGACGACCTGCGACGCCAGGTCGCCGGCATCGCCGTCAAGGCCGCCGGCGCACTGCTCGGACGCGAGATCGACGCGCGCACGCACGCCGACCTGCTCGACAAGCTCGCGACGCAGATCTGACGAAATGGCCGACCGCCTCACGATCGCCCGCCCCTACGCCCGCGCCGCCTTCCGCGTCGCGGGAGCCAAGGCTGCCGACAGCTGGTCGCAGCTGCTGCACGTCGCCGCCAGCACCGTGCAGGACGCGCGGGTCGCCGCTCTCCTCGGCAACCCGCACGTGACCCCGCAGCAGCTCGCGGACCTGGTAAACGGCGTCGTCGACGACGCCGGCGGCGTCGGGCTCGCGGGCGAGGAGGCGCGCAACTTCGTGCGCACCCTGGCCGACAACCGCCGGCTCGGCTACCTGCCGGAGATCGCCGCGCGCTTCGATCAGCTGAAGGATGCCGCCTTCGGCGTCGCCGACGTCACGGTGACCTCGGCCGCACGGCTCGACAAGGCGGAGCAGGACAAGCTCGCCGCGGCGCTGGCCAAGAAGCTCGACCGCAAGGTGCGTCTGCACTGCGCGGTCGATGCGGGGCTCATCGGCGGCGCGGTGCTGCAGTCGGGGGATCTGGTGATTGACGGTTCGCTGCGCACGCGCCTGCAGCGCCTGGCGTATGAGCTGACCGCGTAAGTAACGAATTCGACCTAGAGAGAAGCTACATGGCGATCAAGGCAACCGAGATCAGCGAGCTGATCCAGGAACGCATCCAGGACTTCAAGTCCGTCATCGAGGCGCGCAACGTCGGCACCATCGTGTCGGTCACCGACGGCATCACGCGCATCCACGGGCTCGCGGATGCGCGCTACGGCGAGATGCTGGAGTTTCCCGGCAACACCTTCGGGCTGGCGCTCAACCTCGAGCAGGACTCGGTCGGCGCGGTGGTGCTCGGCGACTACAAGCACCTGAAGGAAGGCGACACCGTCAAGACCACCAACCGCATCCTCGAGGTGCCGGTGGGGCCCGAGCTGCTGGGGCGTGTGGTGGACGCACTCGGGGCACCGATCGACGGCAAGGGCCCGATCAAGGCCACACGCACCGCGCCCATCGAGCGCGTGGCGCCGGGCGTCATCTACCGCCAGTCAGTGAGCCAGCCGGTGCAGACCGGCTACAAGGCCGTCGACTCCATGGTGCCGATCGGCCGCGGCCAGCGCGAGCTCATCATCGGCGACCGCCAGACCGGCAAGACCGCGCTCGCCATCGACACCATCATCAACCAGAAGTCCTCGGGCATTAAGTGCGTCTACGTCGCGATCGGCCAGAAGCAGTCGACCATCGCCAACGTGGTGCGAAAGCTCGAGGAGCACGACGCGATGAAGCACACCATCGTGGTGGCCGCTTCCGCCTCGACCCCGGCCGCCATGCAGTACATCGCCGCCTACTCGGGCGTCACCATGGGCGAGTACTTCATGGACAACGGCGGCGACGCCCTCATCATCTATGACGACCTCTCCAAGCAGGCCGTCGCCTACCGCCAGATCTCGCTGCTGCTGCGCCGGCCGCCCGGCCGCGAAGCCTTTCCCGGCGACGTGTTCTACCTGCACTCGCGCCTGCTCGAGCGTTCGGCGCGCGTCAACGCCGAGTACGTCGAGAAGGCCACCAACGGGGCGGTCAAGGGCAAGACCGGCTCGCTCACCGGACTGCCGATCATCGAGACCCAGGCGGGCGACGTCACCGCGTTCGTGCCGACCAACGTCATCTCCATCACCGACGGCCAGATCTTCCTCGAGACGGACCTGTTCAACGCCGGCATTCGTCCGGCGATGAACGCCGGCATCTCGGTGTCGCGCGTGGGCGGCGCCGCCCAGACGGACATCATCAAGAAGCTCGGCGGTGGCATCCGACTGGCACTGGCCCAGTACCGCGAGCTGGCCGCGTTCTCGCAGTTCGCCTCCGACCTCGACGAGGCGACCCGCAAGCAGCTCGAGCGCGGGCAGCGCGTCACCGAGGTCATGAAGCAGAAGCAGTACGCGCCGATGTCGGTGGCCGAGATGGCACTGTCCATCTACGCGGTCAACAGCGGCTACATGGACAAGGTGGACCTGAAGAAAGTGGTGGCGTTCGAGGCCGCCCTGCAGGGCTTCGCGCACACCAACCACCAGAAGGTGCTCGATGACATCAACGCGACGCCGAAGTTCTCCAAGGAGAACGAGGCGGCGCTGAAGAAGGTCATCGACGACTTCGTGGCCACCGGCACCTACTGAGGGCGCACGGCGCATGCCCGGCACCAAGGAAATCCGCTCCAAGATCGCGAGTGTCAAGAGCACTCAGAAGATCACCAAGGCCATGCAGATGGTGGCCACGAGCAAGATGCGCCGTGCCCAGGAGCGCATGAAGCAGGCGCGCCCGTACGCGCAGAAGATGCGCAACGTCATCGGCCACCTCACCGAGGCCAACCCCGACTACCGCCACCCGTTCCTCGTGACGCGCGAGCCCAGGGCGATCGGCGTCATCGTCATCTCCACCGACCGCGGACTTGCCGGTGCGCTGAACGCCAACGTGTTCAAGCAGACGCTCACGTTGATGCGCGAGTGGCAGGGCAAGGGCGCGCAGTTGAGCCTGTGCCTGATCGGCAGCAAGGGGCTGAGTTTCTTCCGGCGCCTCGCCATGCCGATCCTCGCCAACGTCTCGGGCCTGGGCGACCGGCCGCACGTCAAGGACCTGATCGGCACGGTCAAGGTCATGCTGGACGCGTACCGCAAGGGCGAGCTGGACCGGTTGTTCCTGGTGAATGCGCATTTCGTCAACACCATGACGCAGAAGCCGACCGTCGAGCAGCTGCTGCCGATCGAGGCCATGGACACCGAAGGGCTGCAGGAGCACTGGGACTACATCTACGAGCCGGACGCGGCGGCCATCCTCGATGGCCTCTTGATGCGCTACATCGAGTCGCAGGTCTACCGCGGCGCGGTCGAGAACGTCGCTTCCGAGATGGCGGCGCGGATGATCGCCATGGGGGCGGCTTCCGACAACGCCTCCAAGCTCATCAACGAATTGCAATTGATCTACAACAAGGCGCGCCAGGCCGCGATCACGAAGGAACTTTCGGAGATCGTGGGCGGCGCGGCTGCGGTTTGAGGACAAGCACCATGGCGAATTCCCCCGAGGGACAGATTACCCAGATCATCGGCGCCGTCATCGACGTCGAATTTCCGCGCGAGTCGATCCCCGCCATCTACGAGGCGCTCAAGCTCAAGGACGTGGACCTGACGCTCGAGGTGCAGCAGCAGCTCGGCGACGGCGTCGTGCGCACCATCGCCATGGGCTCCTCGGAAGGCCTGAAGCGCGGTCTCGCGGTGCGTGCCACCGGCGGCCCGATCGCAGTCCCGGTGGGCGCCGGTACCCTGGGGCGTATCATGGACGTGCTGGGCGCGCCGCAGGACAACCGCGGCCCGGTGCAGGCCACGGAGACGCTGCCGATCCACCGGCCGCCGCCGTCGTTCGCCGAGCAGGCGGGCGGGCAGGACCTCCTGGTCACCGGCATCAAGGTCATCGACCTGTTGGTGCCGTTCGCCAAGGGCGGCAAGGTGGGGCTGTTCGGCGGTGCCGGCGTCGGCAAGACCGTCAACATGCTCGAGCTCATCAACAACATCGCCAAGCAGTACAGCGGACTGTCGGTGTTCGCCGGCGTCGGCGAGCGTACCCGCGAGGGCAACGACTTCTACCACGAGATGATCGAGTCGGGCGTCATCGACAAGGACAACCTCGTCAACTCCAAGGTGGCGATGGTGTACGGCCAGATGAACGAGCCGCCCGGCAACCGCCTGCGCGTGGCACTCACCGGCCTCACCATGGCCGAGTACTTCCGCGACGAGGTGCGCCCCGATTCCGGCGGCAAGGGCCGCGACGTGCTGTTCTTCGTCGACAACATCTACCGCTACACGCTCGCCGGCACCGAGGTCTCGGCGCTGCTGGGGCGCATGCCCTCGGCGGTCGGCTACCAGCCGACGCTCGCCGAGGAGATGGGCGTGCTGCAGGAGCGCATCACCTCGACCAAGAAGGGCTCGATCACCTCCATCCAGGCGGTGTACGTGCCGGCCGACGACCTGACCGATCCCTCCCCGGCGACCACCTTCGCGCACCTCGATGCGACCGTGGTGCTGTCGCGCCAGATCGCCTCGCTCGGCATCTATCCGGCGGTCGACCCGCTCGACTCCACCAGCCGCCAGCTCGATCCGCTGGTGGTCGGCGAGGAGCACTACAACACCGCGCGCGGCGTGCAGGCGGTGCTGCAGCGCTACAAGGAGCTGCAGGACATCATCGCCATCCTCGGCATGGACGAGTTGTCGGAAGAGGACAAGCTCACGGTCTACCGGGCGCGCAAGGTGCAGCGCTTCCTGTCGCAGCCCTTCAACGTTGCCAAGGTGTTCACCGGGCAGGATGGCAAGATCGTGCCGCTCAAGGACACCATCCGCGGCTTCAAGGGCATCATCTCCGGCGAGTTCGACGCGCTGCCCGAGCAGGCCTTCTACATGGTCGGCAACATCGAGGAAGCGGTGGCCAAGGCCAAGACGCTGCAGTAGCACTATGGCGGAAAGTCCCACCATCCACGTCGACATCGTCAGCACCGAGGGCGAGCTGTTCGCCGGCGACGCCAAGGCCGTGTTCGTGGCCGCCAAGGAGGGCGACCTCGGCATCTATCCGCGCCACGCGCCGCTCCTGACGCTGCTCAAGCCGGGCGAGGTGCGCGTGCAGACTCCCGACGGGGCCGAGCATCACTACTTCGTCGGCGGCGGCGCGCTCGAGGTGCAGCCGACCAAGGTCACGATCCTCGCCGACACCGCGCTGCGCGCCAAGGACATCGACGAGGCGGCGGCCCTGGCCGCCAAGCAGCGCGCGGAGGAGGCCCTCAGGGACAAGGCCAGCCACATCAGCATCGCGGAGGCGCAGGCGGAGCTTGCGCGCGCCGCCGCACAGCTGAAGCTGCTCGAGCGCCTGCGCAAGCTCCGGGGCTGATCGGCCTGGACCCCCTGAGCGCGCCGCCCGTTCCCTCCCCGGCGACCCCGGCTGCGCCGCCCGTCCCGCTGCTCGCGGGCGTCGCGCGCAACCTCAGAGGCGGGCTTGCGCTCCTGGCGCTCAAGCGGCTGTGGCCGCCGCGCTTCGCGGTCGGCTTCGACCAGCTGGCGGCGCTCCTCGTCGTTGATCTCGCGGCGTGGGCGCTGCTCGACTTCCTGCACGCCGAGCCGCACGCACCGCTCGCGCTCGACGGGCTGTTCGGCTGGGCCAGTTACGGCGCGCTCGGCCTCATCGCCTGCGCGCTGGTGGCGCGCGCCAACAGCCGCGCCGCCGACTCCCGCTCGCTCCTGGTGCCGCTGCTTGCCGTGGCGCCGTTCGTGCTCATCCTCTTCTGGCTGGCGCTCGATCTCGCTCCGGTGCAGCGGCGGCCGCTCGCCGCCGCGGCGGTTGCGGTCGTGTACCTGGCGCTGCTTGCCTGGCGGGTGCTGGGTGCCGCCTACGGGGTGGTGCGCGCACGGCCGCTCATCACCGCCCTGGTACTGATCGCCGCCGCGCCGTGGGTGTTCGGCCTGCTGAACCTCGACACGCGGCTGTGGGTGACAGAAGCGTCGGGCCAGGCCGAGGAGACCGACGACAACGGCCAGGCCGAGAGCCTGTTCTACGATCAGCCCTCGCGCATCGCCGCGGCGGTGGCGCGGGTGCGGGCCAGCCAGCCCGGCAAGACCGGCGTGTACTTCGTCGGCTTCGCCGGCGATGGCGACCAGGGCGTGTTCCGGCGTGAGGTGCAGTTCGCCGCCGAGGTGTTCGGCACGCGCTACGGCACGCAGCAGCGCTCGGTGCTACTCATCAACGACGTCGAAGATCGCGATTCCTGGCCGCTGGCGAGCGTCGCCGGGCTTACCCAGACCCTCCGGGTGCTGGCCTCGCGCATGAACACCGAGGAGGACGTGCTGGTGCTGTTCGTGACCTCGCACGGCTCCGAGGACGGTCTCGAGGTCTCCAACGGCTCGCTGCCGCTGGCGCAGCTCGGGCCGGGCGAGCTGCGCGAGGCGCTCGATGCCTCCGGCATCCGCTGGCGGCTGCTGGTGGTGTCGGCGTGCTACGCCGGGGTATTCCTCGATGAGCTCAAGAGCGACACCACGGCGGTCGTGACGGCGGCGGATGCCGAGCACAGCTCCTTCGGCTGCGAGTCCGACCGCGAGCTCACCTGGTTCGGCGAGGCGTTTCTCAAGGACTCGCTCCCCGGCAGTGCCTCGCTGACGGCCGCCTACCAGAAGGCCGCCGGCCTGATCGCGCAGCGCGAGACCGCCGCGCACGAGATCCATTCCAACCCGCAGCTGTACGTCGGCCCGCTCATGGCGAAGAAGCTCGCCGAAGTCGAGAGCGTCGCGCGCGAGCGGGCCTCGTTTACCGTGCAGCGCTGAGTACAATCCGCCCCCATGCCTAAGCGCCGCAGCCCCCCGTCCCACCGCCGTGCCACGAGCGTTGCGCCCGCCCGCGCCGCGGTGGGCGCGGTGCCGCTGTCGGTGGTGATCCTCGCAGCCGGCGAGGGCAAGCGCATGAAATCGGCGCTGCCCAAGGTGCTGCAGCCACTCGCCGGGCGGCCGCTCCTCAAGCACGTCATCGACACCGCGCGCAGCCTCGTGCCCGCGACGCTGCAGGTGGTGTACGGCCACGGCGGCGAGGCGGTGCGGGCCGCGCTCGCCGGTGAGAGCGTCGCCTGGACGCTGCAGGCCGAGCGGCTCGGCACCGGCCACGCCGTGGCGCAGGCGCTGCCCGGCATTCCCGACGACAATCTGGTGCTGGTGCTGTACGGCGACGTGCCGCTCATCGGCCGCGCGACGCTGGCGGCGCTGCTGGCCCTGGCCGGGCCGCGGCGCCTGGCGCTGCTGACCGCGCGCCTCGAGAACCCCGAGGGCTACGGCCGCATCGTGCGCAACGCGCGCGGCCTGGTGCAGAAGATCGTCGAGGAGGCGGACGCGACGCCGCGCCAGCGCGCCATCCACGAGTGCAATACCGGCGTGCTCGCAGCCCCCGCGCACCTGCTGCGCGGCTGGCTGGCGCGTCTCACCACCGACAACGCCCGCGGCGAGTACTACCTCACCGACGTCATCGCGCTCGCGGTGCGCGACCGGGTGGCGGTGCGTCCGCTGCTCACCGGAACGGCGGCCGAGGCGCTCGGCGTCAACGACAAGGCGCAGCTGGCGCAGCTCGAGGCGCAGTGCCGCGCGCGTGCGGCGCAGGAGCTGCTGGCCGCGGGCGTGACGCTGGCCGATCCGGCGCGGGTCGACGTGCGTGGCACCCTGGTGGTCGGCCAGGACGTGTTCATCGACGTCAACGTGGTATTCGAGGGGCGGGTGGTGCTCGGTGACGGCGCGCGCATCGGCGCCGGCTGCGTCGTCCGCAACAGCGAGGTCGGCGCGCGCACCGAGGTGTTCCCGCACTGCGTCATCGATCAGGCGGTGATCGGCCCGGAGTGCAACATCGGCCCGTTCGCGCGCTTCCGGCCCTCCTCCACGCTGGCCGCCGGCGTGCACATCGGCAACTTCGTCGAGGTCAAGAACTCGCAGCTCGGCGCCGGCTCCAAGGCCAATCACCTGTCCTACGTCGGCGATGCCGAGCTTGGGCGCGGCGTCAACATCGGTGCCGGCACCATCGTCGCCAACTACGACGGCGCGGTTAAGCACCGCACCGTGATCGGCGACGACGTGCACACCGGCTCCAACAGCGTGCTGGTGGCCCCCATCACCGTCGGCGCCGGCGCCACCATCGCCGCCGGCTCGACCGTCACGCACGCGGTGCCGGCCGGCAAGCTCACCGTGGCCCGCGCACGCCAGGTCACCGTCGACGGCTGGCACCGGCCGGTGAAGCCGCGCAAGTAGCGCGCCTGTCGCCGGGGTGCGACCCCGGTCACGCCTTTCATGGGCAGAATCAGCGCAGTCGGGGGGTTTCAGGCACACTTTACGGCCTGCCCGCGGCGCGCGGGACGGTGAGGGAAGACCATGTGCGGAATCGTCGGAGCGGTCGCTGAGCGCGACGTCGTACCGATCCTGATGGAGGGTCTGCGGCGGCTCGAGTACCGCGGCTACGATTCTGCCGGACTGGCGGTGCTCAACGGCTCGGAGCACCTGACACGGCTGCGCACCGTCGGCAAGGTGCGCATGCTCGATGACGCACTCGCCGCGCAGCCCATCCACGGCAACATCGGCATCGCGCACACGCGCTGGGCCACGCACGGCGTGCCGAGCGAGCGCAACGCCCATCCGCACATCTCGCGCGACGGGCTCGCCATCGTCCACAACGGCATCATCGAGAATCACGACGAGCTGCGCGCCGACCTCGAGAAGCGTGGCTACCAGTTCTCCTCCGAGACCGACACCGAGGTCATCGCGCACCGCATCCACTTCCACCTGCAGACGGTGAAGGACCTGTTCAAGGCGGTGCGTGCCACGGTGGCCGAGCTCGAGGGCGCCTACGCGCTGGTGGTGGTGAGCCAGCACGACCCGGAGCGGCTGATCCTCGCCCGCCAGGGCTGCCCGGTGGTGGTGGGCCTCGGCACCAACGAGAACTTCGTCGCCTCGGACGTGGCGGCACTGCTGCCGGTCACGCGCCGCTTCATCTTTCTCGAGGAAGGTGACGTCGCCGAGGTGCGCCGCCGCGCGGTGCGCATCATCGACCGCGACGGCAACACCGTCGAGCGAGCGGTACGCGAGAGCGAGCTGTCGGCGGATGCCGCCGAGCGCGGCCCGTACGCGCACTTCATGCTCAAGGAGATCCACGAGCAGCCGCGCGCCATCGCCGACACGCTGCAGGAGCGCGTCGCCAACGGCCGCCTCTACGAGGCCGCCTTCGGCCCGGCGGCTCCCGACATCCTGCGGCAGACCCGCAACGTGCACATCGTCGCCTGCGGCACCAGCTTCCACGCGGCGGTCGTGGCGCGCTACTTCATCGAGCAGATCTGCAAGCTGCCGTGCGCGGTCGACATCGCCAGCGAGTACCGTTACCGCAGCCCGCTGGTGCCGCCGGACTCGCTGTTCGTGACCATCTCGCAGTCGGGCGAGACCGCCGACACGCTGGCGGCGCTGCGCCTGGCGCGCCAGTCCGGCTACCTGTCCACGCTCGCCATCTGCAACGTGCCGGAGAGCTCGCTGGTGCGCGAATCGCAGCTGGTGATGCTGACGCGCGCGGGACCGGAGATCGGCGTCGCCTCCACCAAGGCCTTTGCCACGCAGCTCACCGCGCTCGGCATGCTGGTGGTGGCGCTCGCCAAGCAGCACGGCTGCGATGCCGAGCGCGAGCGGCAGCTGGTGACGCGCCTCATCGAGCTGCCGGGACTGGTGGAGAAGACCCTCGAGCTCGACCCGGTGATCCGCGAGCTCGCCAAGCGCTTCGCCGACAAGCGCCATGCGCTGTTCCTCGGCCGCGGCGCGCTGTATCCGATCGCGCTCGAGGGCGCGCTCAAGCTCAAGGAAATCTCCTACATCCACGCCGAAGGCTACCCGGCCGGCGAGCTCAAGCACGGACCGCTGGCGCTGGTGGACGCCGACATGCCGGTGGTGGCGGTGGCGCCCAACAACGACCTGCTGGAGAAGCTGAAGTCCAACCTCATGGAGGTGCGGGCGCGCGGCGGCGAGCTGATCGTGTTCGCCGATCCCGAAGCCGGCATCCATCCGAGCGACGGCGTCACCGTCATCGAGATGCCGCGCCACGTCACCTACGTGCAGGCACCGGTGGTGTACACCGTGCCGCTGCAGCTGCTCGCCTACCACGCCGCCATCCTGCGCGGCACCGACGTCGATCAGCCGCGCAACCTCGCCAAGAGCGTCACCGTCGAGTAGCTCAGTGCGCCTCGCGCCGCGCCGCGGCGGGGGCCGCCGGCGGGACGCGGATGGTGCCCATCATCCCGCCGTCTGCTCAACTGCAACGGCACCTACGTCGGGCGCCACCACCCGGCACCGGCTTCCTGTCCGTGACGGGTCGCCTGAGCGGGCCTTCCCCCAGGTCCGCCGCCCGGCGCCGCGCTACGATACGCGGCGCATGCCGACCCCCCGCAGCTACCTGCCCGATGCACTGGCCGGATTGTCCATTGCAGGACTGCTGCTGCCGGAGGCGGTGGCGTACTCGGGCCTTGCCGGGCTGCCGCCGCAGGCGGGCGTGATCGCGCTGTTCGCGGGACTCGTGTGCTATGGGCTCCTCGGCCGCAGCCGCTACGCGATGGTCACGGCCACTTCATCCTCGGCGGCGGTGCTGGCTTCGGCGACCCTCGCTCTCGGAGGGGCCGATGCCGCGACGCGCATCGCCTACGCCTCGATCCTCGTGGTCGGCACCGGGCTCGCGTTCATGA
>Ga0070695_100001338_pt1 | contig 13648 bp, 12 predicted proteins | sample KBSK1252metaG_FD_65471 | JGI IMG/M metagenome (GOLD analysis project Ga0070695, IMG submission 65471) | Corn, switchgrass and miscanthus rhizosphere microbial communities from Kellogg Biological Station, Michigan, USA - KBS K1-25-2 metaG | ecosystem: Host-associated > Plants > Roots >...
GTCGGTGGGGCTCGAACTACGGCGAGCTTGATCGATGCCGGGCTGGTCGACGAGCTGCGGCTCATCGTCTATGCCCTGATCGCCGGCGAGGGCAAGGCCCTGTTTGCGACGAGGCAATGTCGCCGTGGGCTCGAGCTCCGGCAGGCGCAGCCGCTTGCCGACGGGCGCGTCAGTCTGATCTACGCCATGCGCTAGCGGCACCAAAAATGACGGCGCGCCCGTGGGAAGCCGGGCGACCTGCGGCAGCCGTCGCGAAGCGCAAGGCGCCGGAGCTTGTTTCGGGCTAGCGAATTTCGACGATTTCGCGCAGCGCGAAGTCCGCCATCGATGCTACCATATCGGCAAGGGCCACGTGCCATATGGGACAAGACTATGCTGCTGGGCTGCATCGCCGATGATTTCACCGGAGCGACCGATCTTGCAAACATGCTGGTGCGGGGCGGCATGCGCACGATCCAGGCGATCGGCGTGCCCGCGGCGCCGCTTGGCCAAGAGGTGGACGCCGTCGTCATTGCGCTTAAGTCGCGCACGATCGACGCTGCCGAGGCCGTCGTGCAGTCCCTTTCGGCGCTCGATTGGTTGCAGCGGACGGGTTGTTCGCAGGTCTATTTCAAGTATTGCTCGACCTTCGACTCCACGCCCAAAGGCAACATCGGTCCTGTCACCGACGCCTTGATGAAGGCGCTCGGCACCGATTTTACCATCGCCTGTCCTGCATTTCCCGAGGCCGGTCGCACCATCTTCCGCGGCTATCTGTTTGTTGCTGACCAGCTGCTATCGGAATCGGGCATGAAAGACCATCCGCTCACCCCGATGACGGATGCCAACCTCATGCGCGTGCTGCAGCCGCAGACCAGGGCCAAGGTCGGCCTCATCAGGTATGATATGCTGGCGAGTGGCGCCGCTCGCGTGCGGACGGAAATCGCGGCCTTGCGCCAGCAAGCCGTCGGCATCGCCATTGTTGACGCGCTTGACCAATCTGACCTCGACTGTCTTATCGAAGCTTGCTCCGACCTGCCGCTGGTTACGGCCGGCTCCGGCGTTGGTCTAGCGATTGCCGAAAACCACCAGCGCTCAGGTCGTCTGCCTCACGCCGCGGTGGCAGCCCAGCTGCCGCGGGTCAAGGGGACCGCCGCGGTGCTGGCGGGCAGTTGTTCTCAAGCCACCAACGAGCAGGTTGCGCGCTGGCTGCGGTCGCGGCCAGGTTTTCGCATCGATCCTCGAGAGCTCGCGGCAGGTCAATCGGCGATAGAGCACGCGCTTGCCTGGGCCCGGGAACGCTTGCCATCGGGACCGGTGCTCATTTACGCGACGAGCTCGCCGCAGGAGGTGAAGTCGGTGCAGCGCGAGCTTGGCACCGAGCGGGCCGGTGCCCTGGTCGAGGAGGCCTTCGCCGCGATCGGCAAGGGGCTCGTGTCGACAGGCGTGCGCAAGCTCATCGTAGCCGGCGGTGAGACGGCCGGTGCGGTGGTGCGGGCGCTTGCTATCGGCAGCCTCAGGATCGGCCCGCAGATTGATCCTGGCGTGCCCTGGACCGAAAGCCTGGAGGACAAGCCGATCGCGCTCGCCCTCAAGTCGGGCAACTTCGGCAGCCCGGACTTTTTTTCTAAGGCGCTGGCACAGTTGGAGTGAGTGTATGCAGGAGAACCAGCTGCGAGATCATATCTGCGAGCTTGGGAGATCAATCTTTGATCGCGGTCTGACACACGGCTCGACGGGCAACATCAGCGCACGCTGCGAGGATGGTTGGCTGTTGACACCGACCGGCTCCAGCCTCGGCAGGCTCGATCCCTCACGGCTCTCCAAGCTCGACTGGAACGGCAAGCACCTCTCGGGCGATCCGCCGTCGAAAGAGAATTTCTTGCATCTTGCCATGTACCAAGAGCAAACGCGCAATCAAGCCGTGATTCATTTGCATTCGACGCATTCGGTGGCGGTTTCGGTGCTCGCGGGTCTCGACCCGGACAATCTGCTGCCGCCGCTAACGGCCTACTACGTCATGCGCATCGGGGCGCTGCCGCTGGTCCCCTACTATGCGCCGGGCGACCTCGGGCTTGCCGAGGCCGTACGCGGCTATGCCGGCCGGCATCACGCGATGTTACTCGCCAACCACGGGCCCGTGGTTGCGGGGAGCAGCCTCAGTGCGGCGGCCGATGCCGTCGAGGAGCTCGAAGCCACGGCGAAGCTCTACCTCCTGCTGCAGGGCCACGATATCCGGCCGTTGACACCGGCTCAGGTCGCCGAGATCAAGCGGCGGTATCCGTCGGCTTAAGCGTGCACCTGCAGGGGCGCACCACGGGCGCGGACCGCCGGAGTGGTCCTCCGCCGCCAAGCGCAGGCACGCGCACCAGCCACGGGGCGTCGCAGGGCGGCAGCGTTCAATAGCCTCCGGCACCGCCTTCGGTCGTGAAGGCGCGCTCGCGCCAACCGTTCTGGCCGCCCGATGGAGCAACGGCGGCCTTTGGCGCTGCTTGAGTGTGTTTTGCCTGGGGCGAAGGCTTTGCCCCATGTCCGCATCGGTTCAAGCAGGCGCTATTGCCTTTGCATTTGCTTTCACAGTTGGCCTGCCCCGCAGCCTCGTCCAGGGGAACGATGAGCCCAGCGAGGAGGGCCAATGACATCATCGCGGCGCGCATGTGTCCCTGCCTCATGGTTTTAATGAGTGTCCAACATCTAAAGATGTGTCGCCTGCTCGCTGATGACCGGCGGTCAGCATCAACCGCGGCGGCGTTAAGCCTAATGGCCGGATCGACAAGATGTGAGCCGACGACTGTCGCCACGGTCGCACACTCGTGCACCGACAGCCTACAGCGGTCTGGCGAAGGCGGGCAAATCCCTATTGCGTGATCCAGTTGCGCTTGCGGTCCAACCGGCCGTCGACCCTCACCCCAATCGGCAGCTCGGCGATCCCAAGGGAAACGATGCGGCCCAAGTCGGGGCGGCTCGATCATGAGGCGCTCGCGCTGCTGCGGGCCCCCCGGTACCAGAGAGGTGCCAAAGAGGAGCCAAAGGGGTGGGCGGCAAGGTTGAGGTAAGCCTGGCCACGTAGCTTTTCCCAAAGGCAAATGCGTTCGTCGCCGATTTTCCCGCGCAAAACCGCATCGCCACGGGTCGCGGCGCAATCGTCCGTTTGGGAACGGGGTGTCTGCAGGTGCGGGACTGCAGACCGGTGCGGGGAGCTGGCAGCCTTGGTGCGCCGCTCCTCGCCCTTCCTCAGCGCCAAAGGTTATCGCTACCCATGAGCCAAAAAGCCTTTGGCGATGCCGCTCGGATCGCGCTTGGCAAATGGGATCTCCCCGCCCACCCCCTCGGCAGCGCCCGGCATTGCTTGGAACAAACCGCCAGAGCTGCGGTTGCCATGCCAAGCCCTTGCTCTTGAAAGGCCCCTCAAGATGTGGCGGAGCCGCACACCCGTTGGTCAAAGGACCGAGGTCACCAGCCCAATCATCGCCATTGTCGGCGCAATTGCCATCCTGTTCCTTGCCATCATGGCATTCACGGTGTGGCCGAACACGGAGACCGTGCGCACGGCGCCGACCGCGAACTTACCAGATAACCAAAAGGGGGCGTCCGAGGCGCCAGGTTCCCCAAAGGGAACCAATTGAACGCTACTGCTTGCTCGGTGCGCGTTCCACTCGTCGCACTGAAAGCGCTAGCCACGCCTCAGCTCGCCGGATTGTCGTTGACCACGACGAGAGCGCTGCGTCGGGGCAGGCGGCTGGCGAAAGGGTTGAGGGCCAACGCCGGCGCGCGCTTTAGGGTTTGGGCCAGGCGTCGAGGGTCGTTGTTGCAAGCTGGGCCAGCATCTGTCGTGGGTTGGGGACCTGGGCGAATGAACCGACACTCACGGCCGGCCGTCGCGATCCATTTCCTGCCACCAAGCGCTTGAGCCAAACCGCGGATCAGCGCTTTGAGCGCTCGCCGCGAGACCCAAGATGAGCATTGCGGCGGCCAAAAGCGTCGAGATGAAGGTTTGCATCAGACCCTCCTTTCCTCTCGCTTTCCGCTATCAGCTCGGTCGCGGACCGACCCTCGGGCCTTCGAACGCGTGGGTGGCGCCAAGATCACGGGCTATCGCCAATGGCGAAGCGCGGCGCGTGGCTCGACGATGGATCTCGACGCCGGCCCTTGCCAGGTGCAGCTGCCGCGTAGAGGTTGGCCGACCTTGGCAAAAGATCCGCGGCAATGGCTTGCGCTCACCGCTTTTGCAGCGCCGGCCAACAAAGGCACCTGCGGGCACCATGGCGTGCGCGACCGCAGCGACGCGCGTAGCGACCATACGAGCGGTCGGCGCGCGGGGTGATGGTAACGCCAGTGTTGGTCGTCCTCGTCAAGCCCGCGCTGAGGCGCGATTGGCCACAACCAGAGCCTTGGCTTCTTCAATCAAGCCCTTGGCTTCGATTTCGCCCGCCATGGCGGCGGCAAAATAGCGAAGCACGGCGGCCATGTGTGCCGGCGTCAGCCCAAGATCGAAGAAGGCAGGGGCAAGCATCTTGAAAAAGCGGAGAGCTTCTTCGGGGCCCTCGGGGGAGGGCTGAGGCCGCATCGGATCGTCGAGGACGCTTGCCGCGATCTCCGCCATACGCCTGAAAATCCGGTGATCAGAGGCACCGGCCTTTCTGGAGGCATCGACGGCGTGGGCCAGGCAGTCCGATACCACCATGTCTAAGTGCAGCGGGAGCCTGTCGTTGATGTCGACGACGTTGGCTGTGGCCTGATGCGGATTGCGCTTTTTGAGTTCCGCGAGATTGGACAGCTGCTGATCAAAATGTTCGCGAAAATTGAATGCATTACTTTTCATCGCTGTTCCCCGCCCATGCTTTCCCTAAGCCGGCGCCCGAGCAATGCGCCGCAAGATCGCCGCGGCTTCCCACGCAAGGCACCAGTGCCGCCAGGTGATGATTTGGTTTGCGGCGCCTCCTCGTCAACGGGATGGAGGCGATCCCTCTGTGGACGAGCTGTGGACAATCTCGAATGTGGGAAATCGGTCACCTTGGCGCAAGCGCCGGTGAGCACAAGCCAATCCCGTGACGGCCATCGCTGCTGGCGCACGGCGCCGCGCTCAATGCTAAGCGGTCCAGCACATGACGGTCGAAAGCGGCGCCTTAGAAATCGCCCGGTGGCTGCTGGATGCCGGAGCCGATCCACATATTCGCGATGACAAGTACCAGGCGACCGCCCTGGGTTGGTCGGAGTTTTTCGGCCGGCAGGATTTTGCGGACCTCATCTGCGAGAAGGGTGGCGTCTAATGGCGCAGTGAAGGCGAGGCTCGGAGTTGGGGCGGCGATCAATTGTTGACTGTGCCGCCTCGGCATTCGCTGCTGATCGTTGCGCAGTGCGCCGTGGTCGCTCGCCATGGTGAGGCCGGTTGGGAACCGCAAGGACGCCCCGCCGTGTCGTTCAGGGTTGATTGGCGTCAGGTGGCCTGTTTGCGCTGGTGGCGGCCCGAGCGCCTCCGGCGAGGGCTCTGCGACCGAGCATCGGGACATACGGCTATGGCGGACATTGCAAGAAGCGCGCAAGCATCTGCGGTGAGTACCAAGGCAGATCTGCGGTCACCTCCCGCGTCATGCAGCCGTTGAAAAACGCCGTGCAATAGGATTGCTTCTCGGCCTCTGTGTGCGCAAACGGATTGAGTGCTAGATCGGCTTGCAGGCATGACGACACGGCCGAGCGGCAGATCGCCATTCGGCATGCCTCGCCCTCTGTGGAGGCGGCAGCCGAGCCGGCAAAGGTACCGGCAAAAATTGAAGGCAGTGCGGCAAGGATGCTGAAGGCGGCAGCCCTATGCATCATGATACCTACCCCTGCTGGTATTGTGTGCCGAAACCGTCGCGCGTCCCGCGTTAGCCGTCGCGGCAACGGCGCCGGCGGCGAGCGCATTCATACGTGTTAGCGACCCACGGGCTTGGCACCTTCCGGTGGTAGCCAGTCTTTGTGCATTGCCTGCTGCACAAAGCTCGGGTCGAGATGCGGACCGATCAGTTTTTTGAAGGCAAAGGCGACATCGTCATACTCGCGTTTGCAGTTACGAGCCCGACTCTCGGGGAGGTATTTTTCCTCGACAACTGGCGCAAAGGTGCTGGGATCGGCCCCATAGGCGATGCACAACAGGTTGAAAAAGCGCTGCGCGGGCATGCTGTGGTTGTCCGAGAACGCCTGCAGGGCAACAATGGATGCCGAATCCTGGATGGCGTTCCGGTACGCGTAAGCGGCCCCCGAAATCAGACGCCGTGCGTCCTCCTTGCCCAAATGCAGCATCATGTAGGTCGAGAATTCATCGGCGGCATCCTCGGCGGAACCGAAGCTGGGCACCTGCAGCAGATCAAACATCGCGTGCCCGAACTCGTGGGCAACGATGTAAAAAAACTGCCCAACGACGGCGTCGACAGGCGTGACCCCCGCCGGCCCTGGTGTTTTTGGTGCGCTGCGCCAAATCTCGTCCAAGTACTCATAGCAAAGCGTCACGGTCGGACGCTGGTACCAGGCATTCGATTGGCCACATTCGACCGTCTTCACGGTGAGGTCGATGGGTATGCGAAAGGGACTGAAGAGCTGCTGGATCTTTTCCAGTGCGTGCCCCTGCTTGAGCTGATTGTAGACCGCCTCGAGTTGGGGATTTTGCGGCGGCACGTATTCGAACCGAATGCGGTTGGGTCTTGCGTCCTGAGCTTCGTCCGCAAGAGGCGCCGCGGTTGCCCGCTCGGCGGTCGACTGGGCGATTGCCCGCGGTTCGGCGAACAGCGTTAAGCCCGTGAACGGCGCGGCGATGATCAGTAACAAGCAAGATCGTGCGAGGGCCATTGCCAGCTCCGATGTGGGGTGCGCCTTGTTGATGGCCGCAAAGGCGTGCTCGGGCTATGCAGGTTCTTGCTGAGATTGAATGAGGCGAACCCCGGCTGGCGCGCAATGCCGCCTCAGCGGTGGACGACCTTGGGGCTGACTGTCGGGGCAACGGTGGCAGGGACTTATTGAGAGTGCCAGGGACGTATTGAGAGGGGTGGGCCCGGGCAGCCTAACCGAGGCGCCTTGACCGGCGCGTCAAAACCGCACGCGCGCGAGGAGTGGCTGGCGGCGCAGGGTTGGTCCTGAGCATCGCTGAAGGCTAGGGTCCGCATGGCCAGCGGCCATTTGACACCGGGGCGCGTTGGGCGCTGCTAGCGAGCCTTCATCTTGGCGGCGCGTGCCGGGCCAGGTGCCGTGCGGCTTCGCCGAGTTCCAACCAGCGCGCCTTTGCCCGACCCAGACGCTCCCCCGCTAGGTAGGGGCTAAGCCAATGTGTCCAAAAGCCTCTTGTCCAGGCGTAGGTGTAGAGCGCGCAGAGGGCGAAAATGCCCCACTGCTCGGCCTTCCAGGCCGCATAGAACCAAAACGGTTGGCCAAGCATGCCGAAAATACAGGCCCAGCGTCGCCAGCTTTTACGCTTGTCCTGCGTAAGCCAGACCGCGACAACGCCGCTAAAAGCAATACCGATTTGCTCCAGGCCCAAAAAAGCCCTCCACACCCCGCGATAGGGGACTAACGCGGTTGCGCGTCGGCGGTTCCCTGGACGGTCATGAACTATACCGAGGCTGTGGGTTCCGGATGACACTTGGAGGCCAGGTGAGACCAGGTGGGCCGCATGTGCTTGGGCGCTGAGCCCGCGCCGCCCGACTGCACGGGCTCCAAGGTGTGCGTGTGCCCTTTTTTCCGGACCGTGCGTTCGGACGGGACGCGGGCTCAAAGGTTTTTGCGTAACGGTGCGCCATCGACCGTCGGTCTGCCCGCCGAGCGCGGAGTGCGCGGGCCGCTTCGCGCCAGGGCTACTTGCCTCGCGCAATTTTCCGTCGCAACTGGGAGCGCTCGTAATACAGCCCGCGCAGGATGTCTCGCATGACCTCCAATGATTGCTGAGCGGACGTTGTATCCCTGCATGAGGCATTGAGCCGCGCGATGAAAGTGTGCTGCAGCCCCAAGCGTCTCTCGGCCTCTCTGACTTGTGTGTCGTTGAGGCGCAATAGCTCGCCCAGTTTTGACATCTCGCCCCCAAAACGCACTGCCGCATCGCCCCCAAAACGCGCTGCCGCAGCATCAACGGCGACGCAATCGCTAGGTTCCATTGGCGTCTGTCGTCTCGACTCGCATTGCGCACCGCGAGCTCACACGAGCATGAACCTCGTCCCTTTTGCTTGGCGGCTGCGAAGCCTTGATCGTTTGCGCGGCGGTGCGCCGGCGCACGAGGATGTTTGTTCGTACCTTTACGTACACTCTTTTGCTCGTACGTTTGCGTACACTCTTATGACTTTACCGCGTCGGATCTCAGATCCACAGTGATGAACCCTCTGCCGGCGTTGCCACGCCATCGGTAGCGGGGTAGCTGACCCCAAGGTGTGGCGCGTCCTCTCCTTGGGTTTATTTGCTCAGGCGCCAAAGGCAAGCGCAATTGTGAGACGCTGAGCAGCGCAACACCGTTGGGATGCGCCTGCGCGCCATCATTGCTGGCCAACGCGGAAGGCGTCTGACAAGGCAAAGCGCATCTCGACGGGAATGGTCGCAAGCGCGGCTGCATTGGCTCCGGCAAAATGGGAGCATCTCAAGGTTCTCTCCGCCACGTCACGTCTCTTTTGCGCGCAGGCCCCGAAGGCGCATTCCTTTCGCGGTAAGCTGCAGGGGCCGGCGCAGGCGCAAATAAGGCGCGGCCGATCGCTCGCGTCGTGTGCAAGCCCCGAAAGCTGCGGTGGGCTAACACGTCATTGTCCCTGACGACAGCGGGGGCAGCCACGCGCAAGGGCTGCGATGGACGGTCGTTGCGGGCCCATGCAGCGGAACGTGGAGGCCTGCCGGTTGGCCTGCAACCAAGTTCGGCGGGCGGCAACACGCGATTGGGCGGGCAACATGGCTCAAACGCGCGCTCGGGCCAGCCGCGCCGCTGCTTGAGGGCGCGGACGGGCGATGGCATCGAGCTCGACTCGAGCCCCATCGGTGTGCCCAAAGGTGCGACCGCCGGTGCCCAAATTCGTTGGTTGCCGCACCAGATTGTCGGCTCGGCCTTCACTCGCGTAAGATGCGCCCAAACTGTGGAATGCGATTGCTCCGCGCTGCCCATCCAAGGGCTCGGCGTCAGAACGAAAGATCGAGCAGGCGCTATGCAAAGGTATGTCGTTGCCCCCGTTGCGGAGATCCCACCCGGCACCCACAAGGTATTTGCTGTCGGCGGGCGGCCAATCGGCATCTTTAATCTCGACGGTGAGTTCTACGGCCTGCTCAACCGCTGTCCGCACCAGGGCGGCAGCTTGTGCGAGGGCCTGATCACCGGCCTTGCGGTTGGCGACCGGCCGGGCGAGTTCCGCATGGTCCGTAAAGGCGAGATGGTGCGCTGCCCTTGGCACGGCTGGGAGTTCGACATCCGGACCGGCCAGTCCTGGTGCGAGCCAAGCAAGGTGCGGGCGCGGACCTATCCGACCGAAATCGCCTCCGGTGCTGAGGTGGTCAAGGGTCCCTATGTCGCCGAGACGGTGCCGGTGACCGTCGAGGAGCAGTACGTGGTGGTCGAGTTCTAAAAGGGTGGGCTCGCCAGCGGGCTCGTGTGGCGTACCCATGGGCCCGGCAGAGGAGAGGGAACGCGATGAGCTGCTATCCGGGTGCCATCGACTGCGACATCCACCCGACGGTGCCGGGTATCAAAGCGCTGCTGCCCTTTATGGACGACTACTGGCAGGAAGCGTTCGTCTCGCGCGGCATCGATGGGCTGGAGATGGCGAGCTATCCGCCCGGTGCGCCGATCTCGTGCCGCGCCGACTGGCGACCGGCAAAGGGCCGGCCGGCGGCCGATCCGGCGACCATCGCTCGCCAGTCGCTCGACGTGATGGGCACGGCGTTCGCCATTTGCAATCCCCTCACCGGTGGGCAGGTGGCGGTCAGCGAATCCATGGGCGCCGCCGTCTGCCGGGCCGTGAACGACTGGATCAGCAAGGAATTCCTCGACAAGGACGCGCGCTTTCGCGCCTCCATCATCGTGCCACCGCAGAGCCCAGAGCTCGCCGTCGAGGAGATCGAGCGACGCGCCCCCGATCGCCGCTTCGTGCAGGTAATGATCCCCGTCGCCGTCGAGATGATGCTCGGGCGGCGCTACTACTGGCCCCTGCTGGCGGCGTGCGAAAGGCACGGCCTACCGCTCGGCCTCCACGCGGGCAGCCTGCACCGCTATCCCACGACGTCCAACGGCTGGTCCTCGCACTACATCCAGGACTATGTCAGCCATTCGCAGACGTTCGAGGACCAGCTGCTGAGCCTTATCCACGAGGGCGCCTTCGTGAAGTTCCCGGGCCTGCGGGTGGTACTGATCGAAAGTGGTGTATCGTGGTTGCCAGGCTTCATTTGGCGCGCGATCAAGACCTGGCGCGGTGTGCGCGCTGAGGTGCCCTATGTCAAGCGCTCGCCGGCCGAGATCGTGCGCGAGCATGTACGGCTTACCGCCCAGCCGTTCGATGCGCCAGATGCCGCGGCCGTGATGCGTATTGTCGAGATGATAGACTCTGACGAGATGCTTTTGTTTGCGACCGACTATCCGCACTGGCAGTTCGAGGGCGACCGGGCCGTGCCGGAGGGACTGTCCGCGCCGTTCCTCGCCAAGATGCTGATCGATAATCCAATCGCCACCTATCCGCGGCTGAAGGAGAAGGCCACATGAGCCTGATGCTCGAACGTGACGTCGACCCCCTCGGCACCCGACCGGGTGACGCCAAGACGCGCCTGCGCATCATCGACTGCGACATCCATCCCTACCTCTCCACGCCGCGCGATCTCGACCAATTCCTGTCGCCGCGCTGGCGTCAGCATTTGGCCGAATACGGCAAGGGTACCCGCGGCATCTACGCGGCGCGCGGCACCTATCCGCGCTTCATGCCGAACACGTGCCGGCGTGATGCGTGGCCGGCGGGTGGCGGCCTGCCAGGTTCCGACGTCGACTTCATCCGCAGCCAGCACCTCGACGCCAACGACGTGGAGTTCGGCGTGCTCGAGCCCTTGCTGGAAGGCAACTCGCCGCGCAACGTTGAGCTGCAGGCGGCACTCTGCTCGGCCTTCAACGACTGGCAGGTGACGCATTTCACCGACGTCGAGCCGCGGCTGCGCGCGTCCATCCTCGTGCCCCAAGACGACGCCGAGGCGGCCGTCGCCGAGATCGAGAAGCGTGCGGCCGATCCCCGCTTTGCTCAGATCCAGCTGTCCTCGCGTACGCCCGAGCCACTTGGTCGCAAGCGCTACTGGCCAATCTTTGCCGCCGCCGAACGTGCCAACCTGCCGATCGGCCTGCACGTGGGCGGCCCGTCGGCCGCTGCACCTTCCGCCTCGGGCTGGCCCTCTTTCTACGTCGAGGAACATCAGGTCTTGAGCCACTCGATGCCGACCCAGGCTGCGAGCCTGATCCTCGAGGGCGTGTTCGACCGCTACTCCAAGCTAAAGATCATCCTGATCGAGGGTGGCTTCGCCTGGGTCCCCACGCTCGGTTGGCGGCTCGATGCCAACGTCGCAAAGATGCGCAGTGAGGTTCCACACCTGAAGCTCAAGCCGTCAGAGTACCTGCGCCGCAATCTCTGGTACGCCACACAACCGGTCGAAGAGCCGGAGCATCCACAACACTTGCGTACCATCTTCGATTGGATCGGCTGGGACCGGATGGTCTACGCCAGTGACTATCCGCACTGGGACTACGATGACCCGCGGCTCGCCATCAAGATCGCCATGAGTGAAGCCGAACGCCGCGCGATCTTGCGCGGTAACGCGGAGCAGATCTACCGCTTCAATTGAGCGGGTGTGGTGAGGCCGGCCAAAATGGCGCGGTGCATCGAGCGGCGGGCGAACGGGCTCGAGCTCATCTCCACGGGCGCCCGGATGGTCTGAGTGATCTGAGAAGGTTTACGTCAACCGCTCGCGCCAACTGGCCAATTGCCGCCACTGGCGATAACCTGTCGCCGGCCTATGACCCGATGGCAGCAGGACGGCTCGGTGGTGCCGCAGGCGTGGTCATGGGAGGGCGCTGATCGCGCCAGCAGGAGGCAGCGGCATGACACGTTACGCAAAGACGGCTGGTGAGGTGATCGGCCTCAAAGGGCTGACCACCCACGGCAATGTCGTGACCGGCACGCGCCACATGGTATCGGCCGGCCATCACGCCGCGGCGCACGCGGGGTTTTTGATCTTGGAGGCAGGCGGAAACGCGATCGACGCCGGCGTGGCGGCCGGCCTTGTCCTCGGCGTCACCTGTGCCGATCTCGTCAACGTGGCGGGCGTGGCGCCAATCATGATTCGGGTCGCGGCGACGGGCGAGGTCGTCACCATTGATGGCCTTGGCGTTTGGCCGGGCAAGGCATCATCGGCCTGGTTTCGCGAGCATCACGGCGGGCGCATTCCGGAAGGGCTGATGCGGGCCGTGGTTCCGGGGGCGCCCTCCGGCTGGATCACGGCCCTGGAGCGCTACGGCACGATGAGTTTCGGTGACGTTGCGCAAGCCGCTATTCGACTGGCGCGCGACGGCTTTGCCGCCGATCCGCGCTTTTGTGACACCTTCGTTGCCAACGAAGCCAAATACCGGCGCTTTGCCGGCAATCAACAGGTGTTCCTTGCCGACGGTAGTCCGCCGCGCCCCGGTCAAATCTTTCGCCAGACCGATCTTGCCCGCTCTCTACAGTACATGGTCGATACCGAGACGGCGGCAGCGGGAAAGGGTCGCGCGGCAGGCCTGGCCGCCGCGCATGCGGCCTTCTACCAGGGTGAGATCGCGGCAGCCATTTGCGATTATCATGCCGCCAATGGCGGTTGGCTCACGCGCGCCGACATGGCTCAGTTCCGGGCCCGGCTCGAGCCGCCCTGCTACCTCCGCCAAGGCCAACTCGAGCTTTACACGTGCGGACCATGGTGCCAGGGACCTCTGTTGGGCATGCTGCTGCGCCTGCTCGAGAAGGATGACGTCGCGGCACTCGGTCACAATTCACCGGCCTATGTGCATCTCGTGACCGAGGCCGTGAAGCTCGCCTGCGCCGACCGCGAGGCGTATTTTGGCGATCCGCGCTTCATCAATGTCCCCGTGGCAGAGCTGCTTTCCCCGCTGTTCCAAGCCAGCCGCCGCAAGCTTATCGATCCAGCGCGGGCGTTTTCGCAGTTGCGCCCGCCCGCGGCGATCGACGGCTACCCACGGACCAAGCCTGCGCCGGTCCCACGCGAGCGCGAGCCCGCGCTTTCGCCCGACACCTCCTACTGTGCCGCGATCGACGGTGCCGGCAACGTTTTCTCGGCCACGCCGAGCGATGCCTCCTATGATGCGGAGCTCATTCCGGGCACCGGCCTTGTGCCTTCGGGGCGCGGTAGCCAGTCTTGGACGGTTGCCGGACACCCCTCGGAAGTCATGCCATTCAAACGGCCGCGACTTACGCCAAATCCGGCGATCGCCGTGCTCGAGAACGGTCGCGCCCTGATGCCATTTGGGACACCCGGTGGCGACGTGCAGACCCAGGCAATGCTGCAGGTGTTGTTGAATCTGACCGCATTCGGTATGGACCTGCGGACCGCCATTGAGGCACCGCGTTTCGCCAGCTACGCCTTTCCGTCCAGCTTCGAGCCGCACGAGGCCTATCCTAACCGTCTCGCTATAGAAGGCCGCATGCAGGAAACC
>Ga0070695_100001339_pt1 | contig 13639 bp, 9 predicted proteins | sample KBSK1252metaG_FD_65471 | JGI IMG/M metagenome (GOLD analysis project Ga0070695, IMG submission 65471) | Corn, switchgrass and miscanthus rhizosphere microbial communities from Kellogg Biological Station, Michigan, USA - KBS K1-25-2 metaG | ecosystem: Host-associated > Plants > Roots >...
GCGGGTGGGCTCGGCTCGCCCGCCGCGCTCTACCTCGCCGCGGCCGGGGTCGGGACACTCGGCATCGTGGACTTCGACAACGTCGATGTCACGAACCTGCAGCGGCAGATCCTGCATGGCACCAAGGACGTCGGGCGGCCGAAACTCGTTTCGGCGCGCGAGCGCATCGCCGACGTGAACCCGCATGTGCGGCTGGAGACCTACGAGACGGCGCTCACGTCGAAGAACGCGCTCGACATCCTCAGTGGCTACGACATCGTCGTGGATGGCACCGACAACTTCGCCACGCGCTATCTCGTGAACGACGCCTGCGTGCTGCTGGGCAAGCCGAATGTGTACGGCAGCATCTTCCGGTTCGAAGGACAGGCTTCAGTGTTTGCGCTCCCCGACGGACCGTGCTACCGCTGTCTCTTCCCGGAACCGCCGCCGCCGGGACTCGTGCCGAGCTGCGCGGAGGGCGGTGTTCTGGGCGTGTTACCGGGTCTCGTGGGGACGATTCAGGCGACGGAGGCGATCAAGCTGATCGTCGGGGCGGGCGAACCGCTCAAGGGCCGGCTGCTGCTCATCGACACGCTCGGGATGAAGTTCCGGACCGTCAACGTCCGTAAGGACCCCACGTGTCCCGCGTGCGGCACCCGCGAGATCCAGTCGCTCATCGATTACGAGCAGTTCTGCGGTGTGCGCGCAACTGAGGCGGAGCCGCGGGCGGTCGGCGGGTTCGTCGAGGTGTCGCCGCGCGAGCTCCAGAGCCGGCTGTCACGCGGGGAGGAGCTGCAGCTGATCGACGTGCGGGAGCAGTTCGAATGGGACATCGCGCGGATTCCCGGCGCGCGGCTCGTCCCGTTGGCGACGTTGCCCGATGTCGTCGAGACGCTCGATCGCGACCGGGAGGTGGTCGTCTACTGTAAGGGCGGCAGTCGCAGTCGGGCGGCCGCGTCCCATCTCGCGGACGTGGGATTCCCGCGCGTCACGAATCTGACGGGTGGGATCCTGCGCTGGCAGGCGGAGGTGGATCCGACGCTGCCGCGCTATTGAGACTAGTTCCCGCGCTGTCGGGTCCGCGTGCTCACGAAGAGGTCGAGATCAACCGCCGGTGGCGTCGCCACGTTGCGCGCAAAGAACAGCATCTCGGTCGTTCCGTGTGAGTAGATGAAGGGATGACGCTCGTCAGCCGCGGTATTGATGGGCGCATCGAGATTGGTGGGCGCGGTCCACGGACTGGACACGTCTGCGCGCGTCGCGACCCAAATGTCGTCCGAGCTCGAGCCAGGCCGGTTCGAGAAGAAATAGATCGTTCGCCCGTCGTGCGCGATCGAAGGCCGCTGCTCGCTCGCCGCGCTGTTGAGTTCCGTGACCGCAACGGCGTCGCCCCAGGAACCGTCCGCGGCCTGGGTGCTGACGTAGATGTCTCCACCGCTGTTCACCGGCGCAGGATTGTGGTTGAAATAGAGCTGCGCGCCGCCGCCCGCGTCGTTTTCGAAGTAGCTGGGTCCGCCTTCGAAGCCGGTCGTGTTTATCCCCGCACCGAGATTGATGGGCTCCTGCCAGGTGAGGTTATCGTGCACGTCGTCGCGATACGACGCCCAGATATCGCTCGACCCAAATCCGTCTGGCTGCCGAGGCGACGCGAAAAACAGCCAATGTTCATCGCGTGAGAGCGCCGGGGCGAAATCGTTGACCGACCCGTTGACTGTGGATCCCAGACTGACGGGGCTCTCCCACGGACAGCTGTCGTCAGCGCAAGCCCGCTGGGCGACCCAGAGGTTGAGATCGGGATTTACGTCACCCGGCGCCTCCGGGCGGCCGGAGGCGAAGTACAGGTGCAGGCCGTCCTTGGACAGCGTTGCCTGCTGGTCGTTGATACCGGGCATGTTGATCGGTGCGCCGAGGCTCACCGGCTCGGACCAGTCGGAGAAGTTGGACGCCTGGCTCGCCGACAGAATGCCTGCGATGCGCTGGTCGGATTCCGTTCCGCATGCGAGGAGCAATGCGAGTGGGGCCAGCGAAAGCACGTGTGATGCGGTCTTCATGGATCCCCCTGGACTAGTGCTCGGCGTGGTTCAGCTGCACCCATAGAAACCGTCCGAGTCGATAAAGACGACGCACGCGGTGGCGCTTATCTGGGACGCCGGTGAGTCGCCCGCCCGGTTGAACGCCCGAACTCGGTAGGTGTACGTCGACTCCGGCTGGACGTCTGTATCGAAGTAGTAGGACGAGGTTGCGCTGAACGTCGCGATCATCGTGAAGTCCGTTTCGCCGCAGATGACGCCCAGGCAGCGCTCAACCTTGAAGCCGTCCTGGTTGTATGAGCCCGCATACCACAAGAGTAGAATGTTGCTCAAGCCGTACTGGAGGTGATCCGCGCTCAGCCCGGGGGCGGCCGGGGGCACCAAGCTCCCCGCCGTGCCGCTCGCGATGTTCGAGAAATCCGAAAACCCACCGTCCTTCTTTGCCCGCACGCGGTACCAGTACGTCGTGTTGCTGGTCACCGAGCCGTCGTGAGACGATGTGTTATTCGCGGATAAGTCGCTCAAATGGCTGAAGGTCACGCCGTCCGTGGAACGCTGCATCTCGTAGCCGTCTTCGACGGCTGTATTGTCTGTCCACGCGAGATCGATGGTTGGTCCGTCCACCCCGGTTGCAGTGAAGCCCGCGGGAGCAGCCGGGGGAGTGGTGCAGTCGGTATTCGACGGCGGAGAATCGCCGCCCCCGTTGAACGCGAAGACGCGATAGCACACCCGCTGCTCGGCCGTGCGCCCAGTGTCGCCGAATGAGTAGGCGTTGGCGCTCACCGTGCCCACGGCGGTCCAAGTGGCGCCCAGGTCGAGCGAGCGTTCGATCCTGAACCCGTCTCGGCTGGCGTTTTCAATCCACGTGACATCGATCGCCCTGCTGTTCCTCGGCATGGCGTTCGTCCCGAAGGGCGCGGCGGGCGGCGGCGGCGGAGGCGGCGGCGCCTGGGTCGTCGCACAGGCGGTGTTGGAGAAATCCGAAAAACTCGTCTTGCCGCCAGCGGTTCTGAACGCGCGCACCTTGTAGCAGTACTGTGTAGAGGGCGTGAGCTCCGCGTCGCTGTTGCTCGTGACCCCGGCTCCGGTCGATGCCCGCAGCGTAAATGCGCCGCTCGCCCCGGCGGTCGAGCGGTGCACTTCGAACCCGGTCTCGTTCGATGAGTTCTCCTGCCAGCTGACGTCGACCCGGCTCTCGGACACGGCGACGGCGTTGGTGTTCGACGGGGCCGTCACCTTGGGCCCAGCCGCGCTGGAGGCCGCATTGATCGTGGGATCAAGCGGTTTGGCCCCATCACATCCGATCCAGCCCTGTCCCGCGAGCAGCACCAACGCCAAGCCGACCCATCTCCGACGGACTCGAACGCGCGGCGTCATACCCTTCTCCTTGCCCAGAGCGATTTCCAAGGAACATCCCCGGCCACGTGCTGGCGAGTTTGACTGGCCGGGCTGTGTCGCCGGGCTAACTTAGGAGTGAGCGGTCAAGACTCGGTGAGAAACGGGTCAAACGAGCGAACATGCTGCTCCTCAAGACGTTCGGTGGCTTATCAGTCGACGTGGACGGCACGCCCGGCACCGGCGCCGGACAGCAGCGCAAGACGCTTGCTCTGTTGGCACTCCTGGCGGCAGCGGGTCGCCGCGGCGTCAGTCGCGACAAGCTGGCCGCTTTTCTCTGGCCTGAGAGTGATACCGAGCACGCGCGCAGCCTGCTGAAGCAGGCGTGCTACGCGTTACGCCGCGACCTCCACGCCCCCGAGCTGTTCCTCGGCGCGACCGAGCTGCGCCTGAATCCGGCAGTGATCACGAGCGACATCCAGGCATTCGAGCACGCGGTCGAGGGTGGTGATCCCGAACGGGCCGCGGTCGTATACGCGGGTCGCTTCCTCGACGGTTTTTATCTCGGGGCGGCAGGCGAATTCGAGCGGTGGATGGAGGACGAGCGCTCGCGGCTCGAGCAGCGAGCCATCGGAGCGCTCGAGTGGCTAGCGACTCAGGCCGCGTCCGCTGACGACGTCAAGGCGGCCCTGAAGTGGTGGCGCCGTCTCACCGAACTCGATCCCTTCAGCGCACAAGCCGCTCTCGGGTTGATGCGCACGCTGGACGACGCTGGGGAGCGGGCCGAGGCGGTGCAACACGGACGTTGGTACGGAGCGTACGTGCGGCAAGAGCTCGGGGTGGAGCCCGCGGCCGCGGTGCTGGCGCTGATCCAGGAGCTGCACCATCAGACCGGCGAGGGAGCGCGCCGGTCGCCCGCGCGGGCCGTGGCAGTCGAGCCGCCGAGCGTCAAACCAGCGCGCGGTCCGCTCCGAAGCGGTGGCCTCGGATGGCGCCCCGCGCTCGCTGCGGCGGCGATCGTTCTCATGGGCGGCATGGTCATCGTCGTCGCCCACTCTCGGAAATCCCCGCTCGATCCCGAGCTCATCGCCGTGGCCCCGTTTGGGATCCTGGACCCGCAGTTCGAACTGTGGCACGAAGGTTTGGTGGACGTGCTGTCGCGCAACTTGGACGGCGCGGGCCCGTTCCGCAGCCTATCGCCCACCGTGGTGATCCGCCGTTGGAAGGGGCGCGCTGATCGAGCGTCGGCCGAGGATCTGGCACGCCGGACCGGTGCAGGGGTTGTGCTCTTCGGTCAACTATCGAGTGTGGGGACGGACTCGGTGCGGCTGAGAGCCGTTGTGTTGGATGCGAGGAACGAACGAACCATCGCCGAGATTGATCGCATAGATCGGGCGGACCGAATCGACCGCCTGGCCGATTCACTGAGCCTGGATGTGATTCGCACCCTCGCGGCTACGACTCCAGGAATTCGCATCCGGCTGTTCGCCGTGGGAACCAGGTCGTTCCCAGCGCTCAAGGCGTTCCTCCAAGGGGAACGCCTCTTCCGCCGCTTTGCGCTCGACTCGGCCATCGTCAGTTACGATCGCGCGGTCGCGATCGATAGTACCTTTGCCCTCGCGCTGCGGCGCCTGGGGTTGGCGCGCGGGTGGCGGGGACAGAGCGGGCAGTCGCTAGGCCTCAGAGCTGGACGCTCGAATCACGGCCTGGCGCCGCGGGACAGCCTGTTGATCGTAGCCGACTCCCTCGAGGCGGCGTCCGACGATCCGCTCGACGATGCGTACTGGTCGCACCGAGTGCGCAAGCTCTCCACGCTCGAAGAGGCCAGCCGCCGCTATCCGGACGATCCCGAGGTGTGGTATACGCTGGGCGAGGCTCGCTTTCACCTGGGATACGCAGTGGGGAGCACGGCGGGGCAGACCCTCGATGCGTTCGATCGAGTCATCGCGCTCGACAGTGCCTTCGCGCCCGCTTACGTCCATCCCGTTCAGCTCGCTCTCGACCGAAACGATACCGCATCGGCGAAAAACTACATCAGAGGCTATGTCGGCCTGACATCAGGTGTACCCGAGGGTGCGGGGATGCGGCTCGTCGGCCTGCTCGTCGACTCAGTCGATGTCAAGTCCGCGGAGCTCCAGAGGATCATCGACACGGCATCCGCGAACGTGCTCTTCGACGCGTGGCGCTCGGTCCAGCGGTGGCCAGATGCCTCCGAGGCGGGAGCCCGTTTGCTCCGCGTGCTCGCCAGCGGTCGTCGGGGCATTGGCTTGCCCGCGGATACGGCCACCACTCGATATCTGCTAGCGACCGAGCTGCTCTATCGCGGACACCTGCGAGAGGCGAGCAGACTGATCGGCTCTCGCTTCAGTGTGCCGTACGGGGAACTCGCTGTTCTCGGCATAGGTCCAGCGGACTCTGCAACCGTGGCCTTCGACCGGTGGCTTCGCAGTCCCAACGAGCGAGCAGTTGTGGCCGATCCGCCTTGGGTGACGCGCTGCTATCGCTCGTTCCTAGCGGCGGGTTGGTGGGTGCGCCGACAGGATACTGTACCACTACTCAACTTGATGCGCCGGGGAGACTCGGTCGCACGATCGGCGGGGACCGTCGTGAAGCTCGTCGACGCGCGGGCCGATGCCAACTTGGCTCGGGCCGCGCTCGCCCTGGCCAGGCGCGATACGGCTGAGGCGCTGCGTCGGTTCCTCGCCCTCCCCGACTCACTCTGCTCAGCTCAATATGGCTCACTGGCCCCGAGCCTCGCTCCCCTTCACATGGTGAGGTTCGAGTTACTAGCTGCAACGGGACGCGATCGCGAGGCGGCCCTGCTTTTCGATCAACAGATCACTGTCCCACTCACTACAGGGTCGGTATTAGCGGCACTCGAGCGGGGTCACATCGCTGAGCGCCTTGGTGACCGCGCTACCGCCGTTAAGCACTACCGATTTGTGGTCGCCGTTTGGGCCAACGCAGATCCCGAACTTCGACCGCATGTCGAAGCGGCACGTGTGGGGATCCAGCGCCTCGGCGCAGCGGTGCGCTAGGCATCGCCGCCCGCGACCCAGTCGTCGTCGCCAAATTCTCCTCGACGAACTTCGTGAGAAGAGCGTTGCAACGCATTCTTCTCGACTCGTCGTGTCCTGGCGCGCCGCAAGCCAGGGATGTGCAGTTTCGTCTGCTTGCGGCGTCGGGCCGCGACAGCGCGGCGGCGTGGGTTTGGGATCGCATGTACGATCGCCGAGTGTCGTTGATGTGGGAGCGCGCGCGGCTGGCCGACCGGCTCGGTGACATCCCGACGGCCGTTCATTACTACCGGTTTGTCACGCAGGCGTGGCTGCATGCCGATCCGGAGCCCCAATCCATCGTCGCTGAGGCGCGAGCAGCGCTCAAGCGACTTGGTGAGGAACGGTGACGCGTCGAAACCCGCCGCCATGCGGCGAAAGGTGACGATGATCACTCGCGGACGGCTAGCGTCAGGGCATGTCGTACGAGTCGGTCGTCGCCGTACTCGCAACCGCTGACGCGACGCTCGAACGAGACGCGCTCAACGCGTTGCCCGAGACCACCGTCACATGGTGTCGCGTGGGAACGGGAGGGTCGGGGGGCCTGTCTGGCCGCCCCCGGTGGTCACCCGGAAGTCGTATCGACTACCTCACGGGCGCCAATGTGTACAGCGAGCTGATCAGTTGCGCTCGAAAAACGTATCCAGAGCTTCCTTCAATGTGCCACACCATCCGTCCTGACGAGTCGTACTCCTCCACTCGGTCCCCATTTCCGTACGCCACCAGCGCACGACCGCCGGGCAGGTCCTGCGTCGAGCCGCCCAGTTGCGCGACGACCGCGGGATCGGGGCCGTAGGACGCGACGAGGCGCGCGACGCGCGATTCCGAGTCGTAGACGTATCGTTCCGCTCGGCTCGCGCTCGGGTTGCCGAGATTGTCGAGGAGCACGAGCCGCCCGGGCCCGGGCACGCGAAGGCCGTGCTGGCGCGCGAAGCCGCTGCCCGGAGCGCCTTCAAACGTGAACTCATTGCGAAGCCCGCCCATCCGCCACAGCACGTCACCGGTTTTCGTATCGATTTTCGTTAGTTCACTCAAGCTGCGGAACGAAACGATCAGGTTGCCGTCCATATCCAGAACCAGTGCGTTGCCGTGCGTCCAGTTGACGTTCGTGCCCGTGCGACTCGCCGCGTCGAGATCGGTGATCTGGAAATGGTCGAAGGGACTCCACTCGAATAGCAATTCTCCGCTCGCCCCCAAGTGCTGGATCACGGTGCCCATCACTTGCGCCGCCTGCACGCCGCCGATGGCGGACAGATCCTCGACCCGTGTCTCGTCGCACATGATCCAATAGGCGCCGTTGGGCTCCACGATCAGGTCGTGAAACCGCGCCACCAGACCGCGCGCGCAGCCGAAGGTTCGCGTCACGTTGCCGAGCGGATCGACCTCGATCCAGGCCGCCGAGGGATTAGCGGTCGGAGGGCGAGCGACGTAGCGACCATTCGCCTGCGGTTGGAAATTCAGTCCTGGACCACCGGGGAAGCGGCGGTACCAGACCACCCGGCCATTGTTATCGATGACCAGACCATACGCACCCGCCGAGAACGCAATGTACCCGGGTGTAGGGGCGACCCCGTTTGCGATATAGCGAGGTAGATCGCTGGGGAGTGAATCAGTCGTGAAGCTGAGCGGCGGACTGGGAACGGCCTCGCTGCCACCATAGGCGACGACGCGCAGACCGTAGACCGTGCTGGGCAGGAGGCCCAATACCGGAACCAGCGCGACATCGCTCGTGGGCACGACCGCGGGCGAGACATTGTCGGGGGTCGGTCCCGAGCCGTACTGGACGGCGACGCTGTCGGCGAGCCGGACGTGCACCTCGACCAGCGTGCTGAGCGCGTTCTGGAGATTACGGTTTACTGTGACGGCATCGATCACCGGCGGCGGCCGACCCGCCATCCCGGCCGGTTCGCCCGTGCAGGCGGCGACGACGGCGAGGGCGCTGAGAACCTCACACGACCGACGCATCGTCACGGCCGCCAGGCTGGACTGAAGGCCGGGGCAGGCACGATCTCGACCGTCCGCGTGCCATCGGACCGCACGGCAGCGATTGCGGGGGAGCTACAGTTGTAGTAGTCGCATGAAGCAGTCGCGTACGCGATCCAGGCACCGTCGCTGGACCAGTGCGGGTCTGTATCGACGAAGTCCGCGGTCGGAAGCTTCGTGGTCGCCAAGCCGCTGATGTTCACCACCCACAGGTCATAGTCACACCAGTAGTAGCAGCTCGAGGTGTGACGGAATACGAGCTTCTGCCCATCGGGCGACCAGGCGGGCTGATAGTTCTCCCCAGTCGAGGTGAGTTTGGTCGGGTTTGAGCCGTCGGCATCCATCACCCAGATCTCGGCCGTGCCCGATCGCGTGCTCCAGAACGCGATCTTCGCGCCGTCCGGAGACCAGGCAGGGTCGCCATCTGGAGTGGGTGTGACGCCGTCGGTCGTCAGCCGCACCTGGCTCGAGCCGTCGGTGGCGTTCATGACGTAGATCTCCGCATGACCGTCCCGTTCGCTCACGAAGGCGATCTTCGATCCATCAGGCGACCACGTCGGCTGATAATCTGCGGCGGACTGATTCGTCAGGCGCAGGACATTCTGCCCGTCCGAGTTCATGGTGTAGATCTCGGCATTGCCGTCTCGATTGCTCGCAAAGGCCAGCCGCAGACCGTCCGCGGTCCATGCTGGATCGCGGTCGCTTACGGTGTTCATGGTAAGTCGTGTCAAGCCCGTTCCATTCGATTTAACGAGGTAGATCTCGTCGTTGCCATCGGCCTGGGATACGAAGGCGAGCTGTTTCGCTGCCACACAGTTCGCAGTGAAATTGACTGAGACCGTGTTGTTGCTCACGACAGAGGCATTGACCGGGTGCGGGCTGGTTATTTCACAGTTCAACGTCACGCCGCTCAACCGGACGTTGTAATCGCCGGGCATCAGTTGGACGGTCGTGCTTCCGCTGCTCGCGATCGTGGCGCTCGTGTCGAACACCGTTCCATCAAACGTTAGGACATAGCCATTCGGGTCTGGATCCACTCCAGTGGTTGCCACGGTCACCGCGAGACTCCCCCTTGGCACGCAGGATATCGCGAATGCCGCTTCGACCAACCCCGCCGACGGCACGGTTACCGTACGAGGATTTGGGCTTGCAACCGTGCAGTTGCGCGCGACGTCTCGCACGATCACGGTGTGGTCGCCAATGGTGATGTTCGGAAGGGTCACGGCGTCGTTGACACCGAGTGTCCCCTCCCACGTGTAATTGCAGTAGTTGCCGTAGTAATAGTAGTAGTAGCAGTACTCGTCGACCGCGACATAGTAGCCATTCGGATCGAATTCCCCGCCCGTCGTAGTCGTTGCAATCCGCAGGCTCCCCGTATTCGATGTGCACGTGACCTCGAAGGTCGTGCGTGCGGTATCACGGGTCAGTCCACCTGTGGTCACCTGGATTGTGCGCGGATTGTCCCCAGCGACCGTGCAGTTCGCCGACAGTCCGCTGAGCGTCACGCTATGATCGCCGCTGGGGCGCTCTGTAAATCGGATGGTCCCATTGATCGGTAGCGGCAGCTGGGTGTTTCCCGCCTGGACGGTGTAGCCGTTGGCATCCAGATCGATCCCGGTCGTAGCCGCCGCTACCTCAATGACCCCACTCGTGGCGACACACGAAACTTGGAAGGCGACCGTGATGACCTCGCCGGTCACGAGCGTGACGGATTGAGGATTGTCTCCGCTTACTGAGCAGTTTGCAGCGAGCCCGCGGAGCGTTACCGACTGACTCCCCGCCGTGAGGCGCGTGATGACGACCGTTCCGCTCGCGGCCACCGCCGTGGGTGCAGTCGTGCCGCCGATCTGCACGGTGTAACCGTCGGAGTCGAGATCGAGTCCCGTCGTCGCGGTCGTTACGTGGACGCCAGTCACAACGCAGGCGATAGCGAAGGCGACCGTTGTGGTCTCCGCCAGAGCGGGGACGATCGCCGCGGAGGGGTTCGTCGCGCTCGGCGAGCAATTCGATGCAACATCGCTCAACGCGATCGCATGATTACCCGTCGCCAGGTCGGTAATGACGGCGACGCCGTTGGGGGTCAGTGTCGCCCGCTGTACATCATCCACCCGCACGATGTAGCCGTTCAGATCGAGGTCGCCCCCGCTCGTCGTCGCGGTGACGCGCAGATTGCCGGTGAACGAACCGGTCCCGGACTCGCACGCGACAACGAGCAGCAGGGGGAGGCAGCGCTTGAGTGACAGGAGCTGAGGTGTGCGGGGGCGGGAGTGGATCCCTCGATATGCCTCGAGCCATTGTTCCGGCACGGGCCCCTCCGGGGCGAGCAGCGAGTGCGGATATAGCACCGGGTGCCGCAGCCGTCAAACGATGCGCGCGAACGCTCCTAACGGCAGAAAAATGGTGATGCGTGTCACGAGTGCGTCGCTAGCGTCAGTGCCATGCACGAGTCGGTCGTCGTTGTTCTCGCCACCGGTGGCGCGAGCCTGGAGCGTGACGCGCTCGACGCGTTGCCGGAGACCACCGTCACATGGTGCCGTGTCGAACGGGAGGGTCGGGTGGCCTGTCTGGCCGCCCGGGTGCGTCACCCGGACCCCGTTTCTGAATTCCGAGTCAGAGTCCGGCAATGGGCTGCGCCCCGAGGATGGGGCGTAACTGTTGCGCCGTGCGGGCTGGCTTGCTAAGATAAGTCACATGCATGACTTGGGAGCCCCGGTCACCGGATTTGGCGCAGAGCCGCCGCGGCCCCCGTCGCCCCCCCCAAATCGCCGCTCCGTATTAGGCCGATGGTTCGACAGCTGGATGCGCTCGCTGGGCATGGCGCTCGTATTGTTTCTCATCATTCGCACGTTTCTCCTCGAAGCCTTTCAAATCCCCTCCGGTAGCATGGAACGCACGCTGCTCGCGGGGGATTTCTTGTTCGTCAATAAAGCCGTGTACGGCGCGCAGATACCCGGCACCAACGCGCGCCTGCCCGGTTTCAATACGCCCCATCGCGGCGACGTGATCGTGTTCGCGTATCCCAAGGACCCGACACTGAGCTACGTGAAGCGCGTGATCGGCACGCCGGGCGACGTCGTCGAGATGAGGCAGGGGCAGGTGTATGTGAACGGCCGCGCGATCGAGGAGCCCTACGTGCAGCGCAAGGATCCGCTGCACGACAGCTTCGATCCCGAGTTCAATTGGCAGCGCGAATATTTGGCGCGCCCCACCGATGAACAGCGGCGCCGCTATCACCCCACACGCGACACGTGGGGTCCGTTGCGCGTCCCCGGCGACAAGTACTTCGTGTTAGGGGACAACCGCGACAACTCGGCTGACTCACGCTACTGGGGCTACGTCGATGCGAGCGCGGTGAAGGGTCGCCCGCTCGTGGTCTATTTTAGTTACAACCGGGAGACGCGTGACGCGCTTCCGTGGCTAACCGATATTCGCTGGAGCCGACTCGGTTCGCTGATTCATTAGAGTGGTAGCTTCCCCAAGAGGAGTGACCACCCCATGCAATTGAATACGGCGAGGCGCGCATCATTCGACGAGGGGTCTCTGGATCAGTATCTGCGGGAGATCAGTCAGTATCCGCTGATTACGCGCGAAGAAGAGGTCACGCTCGCGCAGCGGATCAAGCAACAGGATCCGGAAGCGCTCGACAAGCTCGTGCGCTCCAACCTCCGCTTTGTCGTGTCCGTCGCCAAGAAATATCAGAATCAGGGCGTCTCGCTCTCCGACCTGATCAACGAGGGTAACCTCGGCCTGATCCGCGCGGCCCATAAGTTCGACGAGACGAAGGGCATCAAGTTCATCTCGTACGCCGTATGGTGGATCCGCCAGGCGATTCTCCAGGCGCTCGCCGAGCAATCGCGCATCGTGCGCGTGCCGTTGAACCGCGCCGGGACGCTGCACCGCATCGGCAAGCGGTCCGCATCGCTGCTTCAAGAGTTGGGCCGCGAGCCCACGGTCGAAGAGATCGCCGAGGGGATGGACATTTCCGAGGAGGAAGTGGCGAAGACGCTGTCGATCTCGCAGGCGCATCTGTCGCTCGACGCGCCGCTCACCCCGGGCGAAGACAACAAGTTGCTCGACTATCTGCCCGACACCACCAATCCCGGCCCCGACGACGAGATCTTCGAGCACGCGCTCACCGAATCGATCGAGTCGGTGCTCGCGACCTTGAAGGAGCGCGAAGCCAGAATCCTCCGGCTGTATTTCGGGCTCGAAGGCCAGGAGCCGATGACGCTCGAGGAGATCGGCTCGCAGCTTGGGATCACGCGGGAACGCGTCCGCCAATTGAAAGAAAAAGCCCTGGCCAGACTGCGGCACGTCTCGCGAGCCAGGGCGCTGGAGAGCTTCCTCTCCTAACACCGGAGCACGGAGCAGCGAGCACGGAGCAGTTTGCTCCCTGCTCCCTGCTCCGTGCTCCGTGCTTCGTTTATATTCCCCCGCCTATGGCCTCCACCGCATCGTTTGACGTTTCCACCGGCGCCGACCTCCAGGAGGTCGACAACGCCGTCAATCAGGCGCAAAAAGAAATCATCCAGCGCTACGACTTCAAAGGCTCGAAGGCGTCGATCGCGTTCGATCGGCCCAAGGCGACACTGACGTTGGTCGCCGACGACGACTTCAAGATGAAAGCGCTGTTCGACGTCCTGCAGTCGAAAATGATCAAGCGCGGCGTCCCGGTGAAAAACATGGAGCTCGGCACGATCACGCCGGCTGCCAACGACACCGTGCGGCGGGAGATCAAACTGACGCAGGGCATCCCCCAGGAAAAAGCCAAGGCGATCGTGAAGGCGATCAAGGACAAGAAATTTAAGAAGGCTCAGAGCTCCATTCAGGGCGAAGAGATTCGCGTGACGGCCCCTTCCAAGGACGAGCTTCAGGAAGTGATCGCGTTCCTGCGGTCGCAGGACTTCGGCATCGAGCTCCGCTTCGGGAACTACCGCGGATGAAGCTGGGCGTCATCTCCCTCGGCTGCGACAAAGCGACGGTGGACTCGGAGCGGCTCGTGGGTGAGCTGGTGGGGCATGGCGCGATCGTCACCCCCGAGCTCGAGGCCGCCGACGTCATCCTGATCAACACCTGCGGCTTCATCGACGCCGCGAAACAGGAATCGATCGACGCCATGCTCGAGGCAGCAAAACTAAAAACAACTGCGGCGGTCAAGGCGGTCGTCGCGGTCGGTTGTCTCATACAGCGATACAAGCATGAGCTGCAAACTGAGATTCCCGAAGTCGATCTATTTCTCGGGTTCTCGGAGTTGCA
>Ga0070695_100001340_pt1 | contig 13632 bp, 12 predicted proteins | sample KBSK1252metaG_FD_65471 | JGI IMG/M metagenome (GOLD analysis project Ga0070695, IMG submission 65471) | Corn, switchgrass and miscanthus rhizosphere microbial communities from Kellogg Biological Station, Michigan, USA - KBS K1-25-2 metaG | ecosystem: Host-associated > Plants > Roots >...
CGACCCGGCGCGCATCGAGGCCGCCGTCGGACCGCGCACGCGCGCCATTCTGCCCGTCCACCTGTACGGGCAGGCGGCCGACATGCGCGCGATCGAACGCGTCGCCGCGGCGCGCCGTCTCGCGATCGTCGAGGATTGCTGCCAGGCGCACGCGGCCACCTCCGACGGCCGGCCTGTCGGCACGATCGGCGTCGCCGGCGCCTTCAGCTTCTACCCGACGAAGAATCTCGGCGCGCTTGGCGACGGCGGCGCCGTCGTCACCAACGAAGCGGCGCTGGCCGAAAAGATCAGGCGGCTCCGCAACGGCGGGCAGACCGATCGCTATCAGCATCGCGAGCCGGGGGTGAATTCGCGGCTCGACGAAATGCAGGCGGCCATCCTGCGCGCCCGCCTGCCGCGGCTGCGTGCGTGGACCGACCGCCGCCGTCGCCTCGCGGCGGCCTATCGCGCGGCGCTCGCGGGCGCGCCGGTGTCGATCCCGCCGGAACGGGATCCCGGACACGTGTATCACCTGTTCGTCGTGCGCAGCGCGGCACGTCACGATCTCCAGACGCACCTCGCCGCGCGCGGCATCGAAACCCTGATTCACTATCCACTGCCGATTCCGCGTCAGGCGGCACTGGCGGGCGTCGCGCCGGCCGATTGCTGCCGCGTGGCGAGCTGCGTGTGCGAGGAAGTGCTCTCACTGCCGCTCCATCCCGCCCTCGACGAGGACGAAGTGCGCGACGTCGCCGCGGCGATCAGCGCGTTTGAAAGGACGGACGAGTGCGTGCGTTAGTCACCGGCGGCGCCGGCTTCATCGGGTCGCATCTCTCGGACGCGTTGCTCGCGCAGGGCGACGAGGTTCTGATTCTCGACAACCTCTCGACGGGATCGATCGACAACATCTCGCATCTCAAGGGGAAACCCGGCTTCGAGTACTTCATCGACACCGTGAACAACGAAATGCTGCTGGCGGAGCTCATCGACCGCAGCGACGTCGTGTTTCATCTCGCGGCCGCGGTCGGCGTGAAGTTGATCGTCGAGCAGCCGGTGCACACCATCGAGAACAACGTGCACGGCACGGAAGTCGTCCTGAAGCACGCGAACAAGAAGAAGAAGCTCGTGGTCATCGCGTCGACCTCCGAGGTGTACGGCAAGAGCAACGACGTGCCGTTCCGCGAGGACGCCGATCTCGTCATGGGTCCGACGCCGAAGCATCGCTGGGCGTACGCGTGCAGCAAGGCCATCGACGAGTTCCTCGCCCTCGCGTACTGGAAGGAGCGCAAGCTGCCGGTCATCATCGTGCGCTTTTTCAACACCGTGGGACCGCGTCAGACCGGCCAATACGGCATGGTCATCCCGAACTTCGTGCGTCAATCGCTCGCCGGCGAACCGATCACGGTATTTGGTGACGGCTCACAGACGCGTTCGTTCACGCACGTCGTCGATGTCGTGGGTGCCCTGTTGAAGCTCACAAAGGAACCACGGGCGATCGGGCAGGTTATCAACGTCGGGAACACCCAGGAGGTCACGATTGCCCAGCTCGCCGAACGCGTCCGGGAACTGACCGGCTCGAAATCGCCCATCAAGTTCATCCCTTACGACGAGGCCTATGAGTCCGGTTTCGAGGACATGCCGCGGCGCGTGCCCTGCCTCAAACGGGTGCGGGAACTCATCGGCTACGAGCCCAGGAATACGCTCGATGACATTCTTGTGCAGGTTATCGAATATTTCCGAAAGAAGTAGCGAGCCCAGCTCGCCGGCTCTGCTTGGAATGAGCCCCGGCCACGCGTATACTGACTGAGTCCAAACCATGAGGAAAATGCACATTCTGACCAGCCTCGTCGCCGTGTTGCTGCTGAGCGCCTCAACCGCGTTTGCGGAAGTCAAAGTGACGATGCACGATGGGCGCGTGTCCGTCGTCGCCAAGGATGCGACGCTCCGCCAAATCCTCACCGAATGGGCGCGAGTCGGCCAGACGAAAATCGTGAACGTCGAGCGCATCCCGGGCGGCCCGATGACGATCGAGCTCACGAATATGCCGGAACAGCAGGCGCTCGATCTGCTCCTGCGATCGGTCAGCGGTTTCATGACGGCGGCTCGGCACGTTCCCGTCGCCAATCTGTCGCAGTACGACCGCATCGTGGTGATGCCGACCAGCGCGGCGCCGCGGCAGGCGATGGCGCCTCAACCGTCGACGCCAACGTTCGCGCAGCCGCAATTCACCCCGCCGCCGGTCGACGACGACGTTGAAGATGAGCGTCCGGCGCCGAACGTCCCGATGCCGAACGTCGCCTATCCGAACGGTGGCGTTGTCGGTGGCGTTCCGAATCCGCGCGGTCCGGTGTTCAACGCCTTCCCGCAGCCACAGGTCATCGCGCCGCAGGTGATGCCGCCGGGAATGAACGGCGTCGTGCCGCAGCAGCCGGCGCAGCCCGGTGTGTATCCGACCGCGCCGAACGGCGGAGTCGCCATTCCGGGCATGGTCGTTCAACCGCCGCAGCAGCCTGGCCAGCCTGGACAAATCATCCAGCCGGGACAACCCGTGCGTCGGCCTGGCGGTCCTGAAGGCCGGTAGTTTTCAAAAGCGTTCTCCCGTGTCACTCCTGGACGAAGTGACCACCGCCATCGCGGACGCGATGCGCAAGCACGATGCGGTGCGTCTCGGCGCGCTGCGCATGCTCAAAGCCGCGTTGATGAACCGTGAAGTCGAGCGCGGACGCGCGCTCGACGACACCGAAGCAGCTCAGGTGGTCGCCTCTCTCGTCAAGCAGCGCAAAGAGTCCATCGAGCAGTTCACGAAAGGCGGACGACAGGATCTCGTCGACAAGGAAACTGCGGAGATCCGCGTGCTCGAGACGTACCAGCCGCCTGCAGCCGATCGCGCAGACATCGATCGCGCGATTGCCGAAGCCATTGCCGAAACCGGCGCGGCATCTTTGAAAGACATGGGCCGCGTGATGAAAGCGGCGATGGCCAGGCTCGCCGGACAGAGCGTCGACGGCAAAACCGTGAACGAACTCGTGAAACAGAAGCTGTCGTAACACAACTTTTGCGAGGGGTCATTCGTCTAAGGGTCCGAGACGGCCAAAACAAGCCCTCTCATCCATCCTCCTTTAGGCCCTCTGCAAAGAGGGCCTCTTTTTTTGTGGCATAAATCGAAGACAACAGTTAACAGGCGGTCGACAGGTCTCTGTCGACCGTAAGTGTCGACTGCCACCGAACAGTGTCCACATCCGAACAGCTTGCGCGATCGGCCGGCGTGACCGGCGTCGCGACGCTCGCGAGCCGCGTCCTCGGTCTCGCACGCGACCAGGTCCTCGCCGCACTGTTCGGCGCGGGCAACGACATGGACGCGTTCATCGTCGCCTTCCGCATCCCGAATCTCGTGCGCGATCTGTTCGCGGAAGGCGCGATGAGCTCGGCGTTCGTGCCGACGTTCACCCGCCATCTCACGCTGCACGGCAAGCGCGAGGCGTGGCGTCTGGGCAACAACGTGCTGAATGCGCTGCTGCTCGTGACGGGCGTGCTCGTCGCGGCCGGCATGCTGTTCGCCGAACCGCTCGTGACGATGTACGCCGGCGACTACGCGAGCGTGCCGGGGAAGCTGACGCTCACCGTTCGCATGACGCGCGTGATGCTGCCGTTCCTCACGACCGTGGCGATCGCCGCGGCATCGATGGGGATGCTCAACTCGCTGGGCCATTATTTCTGGCCCGCGCTCGCGCCGGCGATGTTCAACGTCGCCACGATCGTGTGCGCGTTCGCGCTCGTGCCGCTGATGCCGGCGATCGGCGAGCCGCGCGTCATGGCGATCGCGATCGGTGCGCTCGTCGGCGGCGTCGGGCAGGCGATCGTTCAGTGGCCGTCGCTGCGTCGCGAAGGATTTCGCTACGCGCCGATCGTCGATCTGCGCGACCCGGGCCTGAAGCAGGTGCTGCTGCTGATGGGACCCGGTACGATCGGTCTCGCCGCGACGCAAGTGAACATCTTCGTCAACACGCTGCTCGCGACGAGTCAGGGAACAGGCGCCGTCTCGTGGCTGACCTATGCGTTCCGGCTCATGTATCTGCCGATCGGGCTCTTCGGCGTTTCGATCGGCACGGCCGTGCTGCCCGCCGTCTCGCGTCACGCGGCGATTGACGACGAAGCGGGAATTCGCGACACGCTGTCGCGCGGCCTCGCGATGATGCTGATCGTGAACGTGCCGGCGACGCTCGGCCTGATCGCGCTCGCCACGCCGATCGTCCGTTTGTTGTTCGAGCGCGGACAGTTTCTGCCCGCCGACACTGACGCGACGGCCGCCGCAGTCCGGCTGTACGCCGCCGGTCTCGTCGGCTATTCGGCGGCGCGCATCGCATCGCCGGCGTTTTATGCGCTCGGCCGAAGCCGTGTGCCCGTCCTCGTCAGCGCGGGAACGATCGTGCTGAACGTGGCGCTCAGCGTCGTGCTCGTCCGCTCGATGGGATTTCTGGGACTCGCGCTCGGCACGTCGATCGCCGCGGTCGCCAACGGCGCGGCGCTCGTGTGGCTCCTGTGGCGCCAGTTGGAGGGTCTCGAGGGACGCCGCCTCACAGCCGTGCTGGTCAAAGTGACCATCGCCGCGGCCGGAATGGCCTGCACAGCGTTCGTGGTCGATCGTGTCATGAACGTCGTCGCGCCAGGTGTAACGGTGACTGTTCAAGTCGTGCGGCTGACAGCGTCGATGGCCGGTGCACTGTCTGTTCTCGGTGTGACAGCGAAGCTTTTGCGCATTGCCGAATTCGACGAGATGCTCGTGATGTTGCGAGTACGGGTACGGAAGTTGCTGAGCGGGTGATCGATGCCAAGCGGCGAGCAGCCGCTTTGGCCGGATATGGTACGATCCGGACCTTTGAGATGCGCCGCTATCCTTCTCCGTACGTCTCCTCGTTCTCCTTTGGTCCTGGCCCCGTCTCGACCGCGCTGAAGGCGCTCATCGGCGCGAACGTCATCCTGTTCCTCGCGACGACGTTCGTTCCTTCGCTGACGCCGAGGCTTGGGCTCGTTCCCGTTGCGGTGACACGCGAACTGTTCGTGTGGCAGCTCGTCACGTACATGTTCGTGCACGGCGGCATCTTCCACATCGCGTTCAATATGCTGGCGCTGTGGATGTTCGGCGCGGAGCTCGAGCGCACGTGGGGGACGCGGTACTTCCTGAAGTTCTACTTCGTCAGCGGCGTCGGCGCCGCCGTGCTCACCGTCGTCTTTTCGCTGCTGCCGTTCGGATTCGCCCAGCAGGTGCACTATTCGATCGTGATCGGCGCGTCGGGCGCGATCTACGCACTGCTCCTCGCGTACGCGCTGTACTACCCGGATCGCCCGATCTACATGTACTTCGTCTTTCCGATTCCGGCGAAGATCTTCGTCATGATCATCGGCGCCATCGAGCTGCTGTCGTCGATCTCGGGCGTGCAGGGCGGCGTCGCGAATGCGACGCACCTGGGCGGACTCGTGGTCGGCTATCTGTATCTCAAAGGCGCGCGGCTGCATCCCTTGTCGGAGATCAAGTACCGCTACTTGAAGTGGAAGATCAATCGCGTCCGCAAGAAGTTCGACGTCTATTCCGGCGGGCGCGGCGCGGACGACTGGGACCGTCGCGTCCATTGAATCCGCTCTCAGCTCTCAGCCTTTCGCGATCAGCTCTCAGCTCCTGTCCAGTTTCGCCTTTGGTTGTTTCGGTCTCGGTTTGCTCGATCCGGTCAGCGCGAGCGCCAGGGTCGAGCCCAGCACCGGCAATCCGTACCCGTTCGTCAGAAAGCTGAACTTGAATATCGTGCCGCCTGCGATGTGAAAGTTCAGCGCCATGAAGAACGTAATGAACGCGAACAGCGGCGTCCAGAAGTTGAGCACGAGCGCGACGCCGCACGTCAACTCGCCGAGCGGGACCAGCCGCGCGAAGATGGCGGTGCCGGGCACCGCGATCCGCTGCAAGTAGATCTGAGCGATCGAGCCGGCCGCCGCGGTCTGCGACCACTCCGCGAACTGACCGGCGAGGATCGACGAATCGGTCAGCCATCGGATCTTGCCGAGGCCTTCGAAGAGAAAGAAGACGCCGAGACAGAGGCGCAGCAGCGTCAGCCCGAGGCGTTGTCGGTCTATGGCCATAGCGTCTTCGCGGCGCGCTGCAGCGCGCGGATGACGATCGCCGCCTGGTCGGACGCGCGCGCGTAATTGCCGGCATCGACCGCCTCGCGCACGCCGGGAATCGTCTTCACGCCGTAGCCCGTGTACAACCCCGGCGCGTACACCACGTGCCGGAACCACGGGCGGTCGGGCAGCCCCTGCGGCTCGATCAAATCGCGCTCCGCCATCATCAATCGATGATTGATGTCACGAATGGCAGCGAGTCGTGCTGCAGCCTGACTGGAGTCCGACTGTAGTACGACTTCATCGGCGCGGCGCCGGAGATCGGCGCCCGCCTTCGCGAAGCTCTCCGCGGCGGCTTTCAATCCGCGGAAATCGATCTTCTTCGCGTCATTGTTTGCCTCGGGCGTCGACGCCTTGGTTGCCTGCTGCTCGATCTCGTTCACGTACTCGAGGATCTGTTTGCCATACGACTCGTAGTCGAACGGCAGCACCTCGCCGTCGGCAAGCCGCAGCAGCGCGACGCCGGTCACCTGCGCCGCGAGGACGCTGTACTTGAACTGCGGATCGATGTACTTCTTGAACCACGTCGGATTGTCGTACGTGGAGTGATACGTGCCGTCGCCTCCGATCCCGTTCAAACCCATGTCGAGCGACGTGATGCCGACGTGATCCAGAAAGGCCGTGTAATCAGATCCCGATCCCAGCGCGCCCACCGGCGGCGTCTTGATGGTCTTGGCCGGCGGTGGTTGACCCTCCTGCTTCGGCGCCTGCTCGCGCACGCGCGCGAGCCACCCCTCATACAACGTCTTCGACTCGCCCGCCGGCCGAATCGACTGGGCCAGCTCGTGGACGAACGGCGTCAGCGAATGGACCGCGCTGCTGGTGAAGTTCGAGCCGCCGGCACCGGCATCGCGATTCACGTAGACGGCGGTCTTCGCCCGCAGCTCGGTCGCGAACTCCTCCACCCACTCCGTCGATCCGAGCAGCCCCTGCTCCTCGCCGTCCCAGCTCACGAAGATCACCGTGCGGCGCGGCCTCCAGCCGGCTTTCATCATGTCGCCGAACGCGCGCGCCACGCTCATCATCGACACGTGACCACTGACCGAATCCGACGCGCCGAACGTCCACGCATCCCGATGCGATCCGACGATGACCCACTCGTCGGGAAACTCGCGGCCCGCGATCCGTCCGACGACGTTGATCAAGCGCCGGTCGGCGTAGTCCATCGTCAGTTTGACGTGGACCCTCGCCGGACCCGGACCCACGTGATACGTGATCGGCAGCGCGCCGCGCCACGCTTCGGGCGCGACGGGACCCTTCAGACGTTTCAGCAGCTCGACGCCGTCGCGATACGAGAGCGGCTGCACCGGGATGGGCGCAAGCGTTTTGATCTGATCCGTCGGAATCCGCGCGACGCCCGGCTTCGACGGCCGACCGGGTGTCGACGGATCACCGGGATAGCGCGGCATGTCCATCACGCTGCCGCGCTGAATCATCCCCCAGCCGCGAAACGGACCGTCGGGATAGACCTCGCCCTGGAAGTACCCGTCCTCGTGCGGATCTGAATAAATGAGGCAGGCGACCGCGCCGTGCTCGGCGGCGACCTTCGGCTTGATCCCGCGCCAGCTTCCGCCGTAGCGCGCCAGCACGATTTTGCCCTTCACGTCGATGCCGAGCTTCTGCAGCGTGTCGTAATCCGAGGGGATGCCGAAGTTGACGTAGACGATCTCGCCCGTCACGTCGCCCGACGGCGAGTACGCGTTGTACGCCGGGAGAATGCCGGGCATGTCGGCCCACTGATCGCCGCGGATCTTTTCTTCCTCGACCTCCAGCTTCACCTGGTCGGGCCCGACGATGTCGAGGCGGCGCTCGCCGGGCCAGGGGAGCAGCACGCTGTACTCGTCGCGCGAGACGTCGAAGCCGAACGTCTTGAGTCGATCGGCGACGTAGTCGGCGAGCTTGATCTCGTACGGCGATCCGGTGTGATGCGGCTCCGCGGTCATCACGTCGAAGTCCGCTTCGGCGAGCTTCGCGTCCGGCATGGCGAGGAACTGCCGTTCGCGCTCGGATTCGGCGGCGCTGGCGGCAGCCGAGAATCCGCGCAGGCGTGCCGGCGGGGTGGCGGTGTTTTGCGCCGACGCCAGGACCACGCTGAGCGCCGCCGCCGTCAACGTCAGAACCACAGTGCCTTGTCTCATGAACCCTCGAAGCGCTTCTCCTTGACAACTTAGGAGAGCGGCGCTACCTTGCCTAACCTACTTAGGAGTCGAAGATGCCCCCGACGAACGACGCCGCGGAACTGCTGCCCGGCACGCTCGACCTGCTGATCCTGAAGGCGATCTCGCTCGGGCCGCTGCACGGCTACGGCATCCTCCTCAGAATCGAGCAGATCACCGGCGACGCGCTCGCCATCGAGCAGGGCGCGCTCTACCCGGCCCTGTACCGCCTGCAGCGGCAGCGGCTCGTCGCGACCGAATGGAGCACGTCGGAGAACAACCGCCGAGCCAAATACTACCGGCTGACGACGGCTGGACGGAAGCGCCTGCGTGAAGAAACCGAATGGTGGGAACGGCTCGTGGCCGCAATGGGCTCCGCGCTTCGTGCGAAGCCCGAGGAGGTCTGACCATGTGGCGCCTCTTTCGCCGCCAGCGCTTCGAACGCGACATGGACGAGGAGCTCGCGTTTCATCTCCAGAGCCGGATCGACGATCACCTGCGCCGCGGCCTCAGCCGGACCGACGCCGAGCGCCGGGCACGCCTCGAGTTCGGCGGCGTCGACAAGTACAAGGAGCAAATCCGCGACGCGCGGCCGTTCGCGCTCGTCGACGATCTGGCGCGCGATCTGACATACGCGTGGCGCAGTCTCCGGCGCACGCCCGTCTTCGCGACGACGGCCATCGTCGCCATTGCGCTCGGCGTCGCCGTCAACGCGGGGCTCGTGACGCTCGTCTACGCGCTCGTGCTCCGCCCGCTGCCCGTGAAGGATCCGGGGACGATCCGGAACGTCTTCATGTCGACGCGCGGCGGTGGCTCGCGCGGCACGTACGGCACGCCGTACTTCGTTTCGTTCGCCGAGTTCGCGTTCATGCGATCGCAGTCGCGAACCGCCGATCTCGCGGCAGTTGCCGAGGCGTCCTTGAGCTGCACGTGCGCCGCGGGCGGACAGCTTCGCGCTCAGCTCGTGTCCGACAACCTGTTGCCGCTCATCGGCGCCAGGCCGGCGCTCGGCCGCTTCTTCACGCCCGATGAAACCAAGACGCCTGGATCGGCGCCGCTCGTCGTGTTGGCGTGGGCCACATGGCAACAGCAGTTCGGCGCCGCGCAGGATGTCGTCGGCCGCACGGTCAACCTGAATCGGACGCCGTTCACGATCGTCGGCGTGGCCGACGCGGACACGACGGGGCCGCTCATCACGAAGCCGGACGTCTGGCTGCCCTACACCATGCAGGCCATCACGCGGCCGGGCGGGATGCTGATCGACGAGCCGACGTTCGGTTGGATCCAGATTCTGGCGCGGCGCAGGCCAGGCGTGTCCGATTCGGCCATGCGCGCCGAGCTCTCCGTGCTCGGCCAGCAGTCGTTGCTGCCGCACAATCCGGACCGGACGGCGACGGTCACGGTATCGCCGGGCGCGTTTCTCAACTACCCGATGATCATGCAGAACGGCGCGCCGGTGATGGCGATCGCGTTTCTCGCGGTCTCGCTCGTGCTGCTCATCGCGTGCGCGAACGTTGCGAACATGCTGCTCGCTCGCGGCCTCGGCCGCCGGCGCGAGATTGCGATTCGCGTCTCGATGGGCGCCGGCCGCGCGCGCCTGCTTCGACAATTCCTCACCGAGAGCGCAGTCATCGGCGTGCTCGGCGGCGGCGTGGGCTTGCTGTTGTCGCAAGGCGCGGCGCGTCTGGTGCTGCGAGCGGTACCCGCCACCATGATGGGGGGACACCAGCTCGATCTCTCGCCCGACTGGCGCATCGTCTTCTATACGCTCGCCGTGTCGCTGGCGACGAGCCTGTTCTTCGGCAGCGTGCCGGCACTTCGCCTCGTGCGAAGCGATCTGACGCCGGCGCTGAAAGCGGCGCACCGGAACTGGTTGTTGTCCGGACGGCGCATTCCGCTTCAAAGCGCGCTCGTGGCGGGGCAGGCGGCGATCACAGTGGTCCTGCTCGTGAACGCGGGGCTGCTGGTGCGCGGATTCGATCGAGCGCTGCGGATGGATCACGGGCAGAGCGCGCGCAACGTCCTGATCGCGTCGTTCAATCTCCAGCAGGAGCAATACAGCGGCGAGCAGGCCGGCCGCTTCCTCATGGAGCTGCGCGAGGTCATCGCCGGGACAGCCGGCGTCGCCGGCGTGTCGATGACGGTCAACGATCCGTTCGTCAGCGGATGCGGCATGCGCGCCTGGACCATTGGCGCCGATGGTCAGCCGTCGGAGCCGTTCCAGATCGCGTGCGAGCAGGCCGGTCCCGACTTCTTCAAGACCATGCACATCGCGGTACTGCGCGGGCGTGGCTTCACCGGAGACGAGGTGCGCCGGGCGGCGCGGGTGGCGGTCGTGGACGAGCGATTCGCCCGGACGCGATTCGAGCACGTCGATCCGGTGGGCCGTTTCGTACGGCTCGGCACCCGGCCCGAGGACGTCCGCGAAATCGTCGGCGTGGCGGCAACCACGGCCGAGCTCACCGTGGATCGGCGTATGCGCCCCAAGGTCTACACGCCGATCAGCGGCTTCCTGGAAGGCAAGCTGCTGATCGCGCACGACGGCCGGACCGACGCGGTGGTCGGGACTCTTCGAGCGCGTGTGGCGGAGGTCGATCCGAACGTGAACGTGTCGATCAAGTCGATCGAACAGAACGTCCGGTTCGCGCTCGCGCCGATCCGAATCGCCGCGGCGGCGGCCGCCGCGCTCGGCCTGATGGGCCTCGTTCTGGCCTGCAGCGGTCTCTACGGCGTCGTCGCGTTCTCCGTCAGCCGGCGGCTGCGCGAAATCGGCATTCGCGTCGCGCTCGGTGCGAATCGAACGGATTTACTCCGGATGATTGTCGGGCAGGGGCTCAGGCCGGTGGCGGCCGGCAGCGCGATCGGCCTGCTGCTTGCTGCGGGCGGCGGTCACCTCATTCGCGTGCTGCTGTTCGGCGTCAGCCCCATCGATCCGATCACGTTCACGGCCACGGTTCTCGCCTTGCTCGCCGCAGCGGCGCTCGCCGCGATCGTTCCGGCGCTGACCGCGCTGCGCCTCGATCCGATGGTCGCGCTGCGCGACGAGTAGCGCAGCCCTTCGGGGCCGCCCGGCCGGCTGTTGGCAGGCCTGAAGGCCTGCGCGACGAGCCGCCGCAGATCACCGATGAAAATAATCGTCGGTGTGATCCAGCCAATCCTGGCGGATCGGGCTGAACACGTCGAGCTCGAACGTGTCCTCGAGCGCCTCGGCCTGATGTTCGACCCACGACGGGATATGAAGCACCTCGCCCTCGCGCACGGTGATTTCCTCGCCGGCGATGAGAAACTTGAGCGCGCCCTGCAGGATGTAGGTCATCTGCTCGCTCTCGTGTGAGTGCATGGGCACGAGGCAGCCGCGTTTCAAATAGATCTGCGCGATCATCTCGCGCTCGCCGGTCACGATCTTCCGCGACAGCATCTCGGTCACTTTCTCGAGCGCGATCTCGTCCCACCGATGCAGGCGAACAGTCTGGGTGCTCATATGGCCGCCGATTATATCGTCGGGCGTGATCGCGGTTTCTGTATCATGCCGCCACGTGGAGACGCGCCAGCAGCGGCCCTGGGAATTCCTGACGTGGGTGCCGTTCTCTTCGTATGTCGTCTTCCTGCTCGCGGTGGCCTTTACGTTCATGCCGGTCGCGTTCCTCGTCGACATCACCGACCTCGGCACGAATCCGCCGCCGCGCGTCGCAGCGAACCTGCTCATCGCCGCCGGGATCTCGGTCGCGTATGCGTTTGTCGCGATGAGACGGCCGAAATGGATGCCCGCGGTCGTCGCGGGACACATCATCGTCGCCACGCAAATTGGCCGCATCCTGCCCGTCCGGACCGGTGCGCTCGGCCACGACGCGCTTCGCAACCGCCTGACTTTCGACGCGGTCGCGAGCATCTCGTTGATCGTGGTGGGCTACGTGCTCTTCCTCCGCTTCTTCCGCAAGGAGGGCGCGCGCCACGTCCGCGCCCACACGGAGATCGCGCTCGCGCGCGACATTCACCGGCTGCTCGTGCCGCCGATTGCGCGGCGCGTCGGCGGCTTCGAGTTCCGCGGCGTGTCCATTCCGAGCGGCGAAGTCGGCGGCGATCTCGTCGATCTCGTGGACGACGGCGACCGATGGATCGGCTACGTCGCCGACGTTTCGGGACACGGCGTCGCGTCGGGGCTGTTGATGGCCATGGTGAAGAGCGCCGCCCGGATGAAACTGCGCGAGCGGCTGTCGATCGACGGGCTGATGGACGATCTCAACGTCGTCCTCATCGACCTCAAGAAGCCGGAGATGTACGTCACGTTCGCATGCGTGCAGTTCGACGGCTGCGAACTTCAGTTCTCGCTCGCCGGCCACCTGCCGATTCTCCACTACCGGGCGGCGCAGGGTCGATCGCCGAGCTGTCGGTGCCGCAGATTCCGCTCGCGATGTTCGAGGAGCGGCGGTTCACGGCCGCGCGCGTCTCGTGCGCGCCCGGGGATCTGCTGGTGATCGTCACCGACGGCCTGACCGAGGTGTTCGACGCGAAGGATCGCGAGTTCGGCTTCGAGGGCGTGAAGGCGCTCGTCGTCCAGCACGCGCACGCACCGCTCGAGTCGTTGACCAACGCGGTGCTCTCCGCCGTCCGCGGGCACGGTCCCCAGGAGGACGACCAGACAATGCTGGTCGTGCGGGCAATCGCGTGATATCGGTTGATCGCTATAATGCGGTGAGATGAAAGCGACCGCTGTCAACGGCAGCAGCGTGGGGACGCATCCGGCGGAATTCGAGGGTCTCCTGCCGGCTCAGTTGCTTGCCATCCATCGCTGCATGCTCCTGTCGCGCAAGCTCGATGACAAGGAGATCCAGCTCAAAGGTCAGAGTCAAATCTTCTTTCAAATCAGCGGTGCCGGCCACGAAGCGGTTCTCGTCGCCGCGGGCCTGACGCTCAGACCCGGTTACGACTGGTTCTGTCCGTACTATCGCGATCGCGCGCTGTGTCTCCAGCTCGGGATGACGCCGCTCGACATGCTGCTCGCCGCCGTCGGCGCCAAGGACGACCCCAATTCCGGCGGCCGCCAGATGCCGTCGCACTGGAGCAGCACGAAACTGAACATCATCAGCGGTTCCAGTCCGACCGGCACGCAGGTGCTCCACGCCGTCGGCGCGGCGGAGGCCGGCGTCATCTACAACCGAGTGCCGCAGATTCCGGATCGCCGCGAGCGTGCGCGCGAGGACGAAATCACGTACGTGTCGCTCGGCGAAGGCGCGACGAGCGAGGGCGAATTCTGGGAGGCGCTCAACACGACGTGCGCCAAAAATCTCCCGGTCCTCTATCTGGTCGAGGACAACGGCTACGCGAT
>Ga0070695_100001343_pt1 | contig 13628 bp, 10 predicted proteins | sample KBSK1252metaG_FD_65471 | JGI IMG/M metagenome (GOLD analysis project Ga0070695, IMG submission 65471) | Corn, switchgrass and miscanthus rhizosphere microbial communities from Kellogg Biological Station, Michigan, USA - KBS K1-25-2 metaG | ecosystem: Host-associated > Plants > Roots >...
GAGGCCGCCGTCCCAATAGAGCTCGCCGTCGATCTCGGTGGCCGGAAATCCCGGCGGCAGCGAGCCGCTGGCGACGATGTGCTCGGGGCCGATACGGTGCCGGGCGTTGTCGAAATAGACGAAATTGCCGCTCTTCACGTTGACGGCGGCGACGGAGAAGCGCGTCTCGCGGGCGTTGATGCGGTCGAAATCGACCAAGCGCTCGAGCGTCGTCCGGAGTTCCGCGGTATCGTAGAAGCTCGTGGGGCCCGGCGCGCCGGGCAGCGTGAACCACGGCGGCGGAATCCGCGGCGCGAAGAAGCCGGGCTGGCCGCGCCACAGGGCCGAGGCCGCGCTCACGTCGAGCAGCGCGCCGCGCGCTGCCTGATTGTCGAGCAGCGATGCCAGGCCGAGCCCGCCAAGATCGGGCAGTAACGGGGTCGTGATCGCTTCCCAGAAGCTCCGGAGACGATCGACTCGCTTTTCCCGCGGGTTACCGGCGATCAGCGCACTGTTGATCGCGCCGATCGAGATGCCGGCGAGCCAATTGGGCACAAGGTCCGCCTCGTCCAGCGCCTGATAAACGCCCGCCTGATAGGCACCGAGCGCGCCGCCGCCCTGTAGCAGCAGCGCCACGCAGCCGAACCGAGCACGGCGCTCCGCGCGGTGCGAATGGCGCAGGTCTGCCTCGGAGCGTTTCTGTTTGTTCGCCGGCGTCGGATCGGGATCGAGCATGAATGACCTTCGTTGCGCGAACGGCGCTGCGATATGGGCGCGATACGGCGCCGAGGGAAGGTCTCAACGTGCGGCGCGTGTGTGGCAGCACGGTGACGCGGAGATTGAATCGCCGCAATCTTCGCTGTGCCGGAGCGTTTATTGCCGCTTGTCCACGAACCGCGGCGCCTTGACGCTGCTTTCGAATTCGCGCGCGAGCGTGCCGATCGGCAGCACTTCGACGTCGGGGCGCACCTCGAAGGTCTTGCGCACGGCCTCGGCGACTTTGCCGGAAATGCCGCCCGCGTCGAGGCCGCGCTTCACCTCGATCATGAGCTTCAGGATCTCGCGGTCGGACGCGGTCTGGAGCTCCACCTTGAAATCGTTGACCTCGGGCATGCGGAAGACGAAGTCCTCGAATTCCGCGTGGTTCATGTTGATGCCGCGGATCTTGAAGAAGCCCGCCGTGCGGTGGGCGTGGCGCATCACGGGGAAGACGGAGAAGGGGCCGTCGAGGCTCGTCTCCTCGCTGACCGTCACGATGTCGCCCGAGCTCCAGCGCAGGAACGGCGTCGCGTTGTTGATCCAGAGCGGCGTGATCACCATCAGGCCTTCGCGGCCCTCGGGCACGGGCAAGCCGGTCTTCTCGTCGACGACTTCGAACAGGGCCTGATCGGTCTGGATGTGAAAGCCTTCATGCACGTGGCTGTCGGCGCCGAGGATGCCGATCTCGGTCATGCCGAAGAGATCGTTGACCTCGGCGCCCCACATGCGCTCGAGCTTCTCGCGCTTGGCCTTGGAGAGCGCCTCGGCGCCGACGAGGACCTTCCGCACCGAGCCCGCGGCGAGATCGACGCCCTGCAGCTCGGCGAGATTGGCGAGGTGCAGGCCGTAGCTCGGCATGCCCATCCAGAGCGTGGGCTTCATGCGCTGGATCAGCTCGAGCTGCACCTGCGAGGGCGTGTTGGCGCCCGAGCCCGCCCACATCACGCCGACGCCGGCCATCGGCGCGCTGCGCGCCCAGAGCTGGCCCGCCGGATGCACGCCGAACGGGAACGAGACGTGGCAGACGTCGCCGCGCTCGACGCCGGCGCAGATCCAGCAGCGCACGAGCTGCAGATACATGCATTCCATGTCGGCGAAGCTGCGCGGATAGAAGAGCGGCACGCCGGTGGCGCCGCCCGAGCGCCAATATTCGGCGATGTCGCCTTTCGCCGCGATGCAGAATTCTGAAAGAAACCGCTCGGGCGGGATCCTGCGCAGCACTTCCTTGTCGAGGATCGGGATCTTGGCCCATTCCTCGGGGTCGTCGAGCCGGTCCGCGCGCACATGGTCGAGCTTGCCGCGGTAGAACGGCGCCTTCTTCGCCTGCGCCAAGGCCACGCGCTTGCGCTCGCTCTGGATGCGCGCGATGTCCGCCTTGGATAGCGGCAGCTTCAAGTCGATCACGATTCCTCCCGCACGTCTTCTTCGTCGCGGCGCATTGTTTCATGCGTTTTCACGGCTGCCAATTGCCGGCGCCGCGCCGCTGCGTTGGGCGTTTCCCACGCCGGCGCCGCGTCGCCCACCGATTGGGCGATCAGCGCGGCGCGCGGATCACGAGGGAAGTGAGGTCGCGCCGCACCCATGCATCGACGAGGATGCGATAGGCCGGATTGGCGAATTGGCGCGCGCCCGCGGTGCCGGGCGCGGTCACGCGGCCGGTCAGCACGCAAGGCGCTCCCTTGTGCGCGGCCCAGGTCGGGCGGTACACGCGAATGGCGGGGTGCTGTGTGTCCCAGCCTTGCGCGATCGCGGTCTCGGCCGCCCGCGCGGCGGCGCAGTCGGCGAACGCGAGCAACAGCTGCGCTTCGGCATGATCGCTGTACTCGACATCGGCGAACAGCAGCGCGGAATAGGCGATCGGCGCATGGTCGGCGGTCATCGAATCCGCGGGCTCGGGCAGCAGCATCGCCTGCAGCAACGATCCGCCGCCGCGGTCGAGCGCGGCCAGCAGCGCGGCCACATCGGGCCTCGCCGCGAGCCCGCCTGCAGCCTGCGCCTGCTTCGCCGCGATCAGCGGTTCGGGCGCGAACGCTTCGGCCAGGAACGGCAGCGCGGGCAGGATGAAGCTCGACCGCCCGAGAGCGCCGCCGAACGGATCGTCGGCATCGACCTTGCTGACGTCCATCTTGCGGGGTTCGCCGCGCCCCCAGATCGGTGCCGCCGCCGAAGGCGTCTCGCGGAAGCCGCGCGCGCGCCACACAGCGGTGAGCGCTTCGAGCCGCACCGCCGGCGCCAGCCGGAAGAAATGCACGGTATCGGGCGGGAATCCCGCCGTGCCAAGCGCGCCGATCTCCTCGAGCATGAAGCCGGCGGTGCGCTTCCACGCGGCGGCGCGGCCGAGCATATGGCCGAAATAGGGAATATTGGCGCGCCGCCCCATCGGCGTCAGCGCCTCGAGGCCGCGTTTGACCGTGATCGCGGCCGCGACGCGGAGGTCGAAATAGTCGACGCTGATCCGGCGCGGCGGGGCCGGCGTCGCCGGCACGAACGCTAGAAAGGCTCGCAGCTCGTCGCCCGTTGCCGCGCCCGCCGCAGAAGGCCCGACGTACGCGAAAGTCGCCGCGGCCAAAGCCGCGCAAACCAAACGTAAGCGCATCAACCGGGCTCCCGAATGCAGCGGCACGAGCCTGAAACGCGATTTGCGGCTGCGCAAGGCAAATCAACAGGCGCGCAGCACGCGACGGCGGCGCGGCAATGCCCATTCAGCCGTTCGGACGAAGGCAAGAGAGAATTATGGAATCGCGGGGACACTCGGACTAAAGGTGCGATGACGACACATTTACCTCGAGCTTCCCGCATCCATGCAGCACTTTGCCATCCTCGCGATGCCGCGCTCGGGTTCGACGCGGCTTTGCGACATTGTGGGACGTCATCCGACGGCCGCGTGCCATCAGGAGATATTCCATCACGACGAGGTGCAGGCGTACCTGCCGCGCCACCTCGAAATCATGGACCGCGCCCGTCGCGACGCCGATCCGGGGCGGTTCCTCGACAAGTTCCTCGCCTTCAACGAGGTCCACTTCCGAGGCCGCCAGTGCCACGGCTTCAAGGTTCTGTTCCACCAAAAGCAAGCGAAGGCTCTGGTCGAAATCGTCGGCCCCGATCGGCGCCTCAAGAAAATCATCCTCAATCGCAATAACGTGCTCGCCTGCTTCGCGTCGCTGCGAATGGCCGTGGCAACCGGCGAGTGGCAGCGCACCGGGGCCGGCGGCGACGCCGCCGCGCGCGATCAGAAAATTCCGTTCGAACGGGAGAAGTTCAATGCCTTCGTCGGCGAGCAAACGCTGATGCGCGCGGCGGTCGAGCGCGCGGCCCAGCAGAGCGGCCGGCCGCTGCTCTCGATTTCATATGACGAGACTTTGACCCAGGCCGGGCTGGGCCGTGTCTGGGATTTTCTTGAGCTCGCTCCAATCGCGGACGAGGGCATATTCCGCAAGGTGCGGACCAGGCCGCTCTTGGATTGCTTCAGCAATCCCGACGCGGTGGTCGAAGCCGCGCGCAGCGTTGGCCGCCCCGATTGGTTGGAAGAATGAGTGAGGCGGGCAATGCGGCGCGAGCGGCACGTGATCCGAGCCTCAGATCTTCCGCCCGCGCCCTTCCCAATAGGGTTTGCGTATGAGGTTTTTCTGCACCTTGCCGATCGCCGTCTTGGGGAGGGCGTCGACGAGTTTCACGAGGCGCGGGCGCTTGTGGCGCGCGATCTTCATCGCGACAAAATCCGCGAGCGCCTCGGGCGAAATCTTCTGGCCCTCGGCGAGCACGACATGCGCTGCCGGAACCTCGCCCCAATGCGCATCGGGAATGCCGAACACCGCGCATTCCTTGACCGCCGGGTGCTCGAACAGCGCGTTCTCGATCTCGGCGGGATAGATGTTCTCGCCGCCGGCGATGATCATGTCCTTGGCGCGGTCGACGAGGAACAGGAAACCCTCCTCGTCGCGATAGCCGATGTCGCCGGTCTTGAGCCAGCCGTCCGGCGTGAAGAGCGCCTTGGTCAGCTCGGGCTCGCGGTAATAACCGACGCAATTCTGCGGACCTTTGACGCAGAGCTCGCCGACCGCGTCGGGTCCGCGCGCGTTGTCGGGCAGGCGCTTCCCGTCGCTGTCGAAGAAAGCCACTTGCGTGCAGACGAAGGGAATACCGTTGCTGGCGGCCTTGTCGCGCGCGCGATCGGGCGGTCGGTAGGCGAGGGCGCCGCCCTCGGACTGGCCGTAATGGTCGAGCATGCCGAGCTTCGGCAGCGTCTCGAGCACGCGCTCCAGCAACGGCACCGGCATCGGCGCGCCGCCATAGTTCAAGAGCCGCAGCGTCGCGAGCCGATGGGGCGCGAAGCCCGCATCGCCGATCACGCCATTGACCATGGTCGGAACGAGGAAGCCCATCGTCGCGCGCTCGCGCTCCACCGCGGCGATGAAGGCGGCGGGATCCCAGCGCGGCAGCAGCGCCATCGTGGTGCCGGCCGTCATCGCCGGCACGAACCACGAGCCCAAGCCGGCCAAGTGGAACATCGGCGTGCCGAGCAAGGCGATGTCGCGCGGCGTCAGCTCGAACGGCTCGATCAGAACCTGCGCGATGTAGCTGCGCGAGCCATGCGTCGCCAGCACGCCCTTGGGGAAGCCGGTCGTCCCGCCGGTAAAGGTGATGCAAAACGGATCTTCGGGGCGGATCGCCACCTTGGGCGGCTTGTCGCCGGCGCCGGCGTGGAAGCTGTCCCAGCTCATCTCGCCGGCGGCGAGCGTCGTCGTGCCCATGACCACGACGGTCTTCAACGATGGCGTGCGCCGCCGCGCCGCGCGCAGGGCTGGCAGCAGCGACGCATCGGCGAACACCGCCTCGGCCTCGACCTTGTTGATGACATGGACGAGGTCCTCGGCCGTGTAGCGGATCGAGAAATGCGCCTGCAGCGATCCGGCGCGCGCGGCGCCCATGTGGAAGATCGGATACTCGATGCGGTTGGGCGAGAGGATCGCGACGGTGCGGCCGGGGCCGAGTTCGGCATTGGCCAGCGCGGCGGCGAGGCGCGAGGCCGCGCGGTCCATTTCGCGGAACGTGATGCTCTTCCCGCCGGCGATGACGGCGGTGCGCTCGGGCCAGCGCGAAGCGGCGCGCGAGAGAAGCTCGGCGGCGGGGAGTGCGGCAGGCGTGTCGTTCATGCGGGCGCGATGCGGGCGAGTAAATCCATGAGCTGGCGGCGCTCGGCCGCCGAAAGGTTGCGCGCGATCTCGGCCTCGTGGCGCTGAAGGCGCGGCTGCAGCGCCTTCAGGAACGCCTCGCCCTGGCGCGTAAGCTTCAATGCGTGCGAGCGGCGGTCGACGGCCGAGGGCGTGCGCGCGACGAGGCCGCGGCCCTCGAGGAGATCGATCATCGCCACCAGAGTCGAGCGGTCGATGCCAAGCGCCTTGCCGAGCCGCGTCTGGTTGATGCCCGAATTGGCCTCGCACATGAGCAGCACGCCGAGCTGCCCCGGGCTGATGCGGTCCTCGGCCAGATGCGCGTTAAAGCTCTGGAACGTGAAGACGTCGGCGCGGCGCAGGAAATAGCCGAGCAGGCCTTCGAGCCGGCCGCGGTTGGGTTCCGCCTCCGCGCGCTCCTCCGCTTCCTCGGCGCCGCGGCTGCGCAAGATCGCCTTTTCGGTCATGATGTCCTGATAGCACATGTTGCTTTGCGACTCAAATAATTGGTATAACTGATAATCAGCGATACGGACTATATGACCGGATAGGCGCCCGTGAGCTTCAAGATCGCGATCAAGGGGCGGGGGGAGAAGGTCGTGGCCGAGATGGGCGAGACCATCCTCGCGGCGGCCCTGCGCGCGGGCGTGCCTTATCCCTGCGGCTGCCGCTCGGGCAATTGCGGGGCCTGCAAGAGCCGGCTGATCGCGGGCGAGATCGAGATGTCGCCCTATTCGGACTACGCGCTCTCGAAGGCGGAAAAGGGCACCGGCCTCATCCTCGCCTGCCGCGCTGTGCCGTGGTCGGATTGCGAAGTCGCCTGGCTCGAGGCCGACGACGTGGCGATGCATCCGATCCGCCATCTCGATTGCGAAGTGACGGCCGTCGAAGCCGCGACGCACGACATCCGCATCCTGCGCATGGCGATTCGCGCCGGCGGCCCGTTCGATTTTTCGGCCGGGCAATACGCCTCGGTGATCTTCGATCCCACGCGCACCGGCGCGGTGAAACTGCCGCCGCGCGACTTCTCGATGGCCAACCGCCCCGGCGGCGACACGCTCGAGTTCCACATCCGCCTGATGCCGGGCGGGGCCGTGACACCTTACGTGGCGAATGCGCTCAAGGCCGGCGAGCGCGTGCGCGTCGTTGGCCCCTACGGCAACGCGTTCTATCGACCGCGCCACACCGGGCCGATCCTCGCCATTGCCGGCGGCTCGGGGTTGGCGCCGATCCAAAGCACGGTGGAAGAAGCGCTGGCACAGGGCGCGCGGCAGCCGATCCATCTCTATTTCGGCGTCCGCGACGAGCGCGATCTCTACCGCGAGGACCATTTCCGCGCGCTCGCGGCGAAACACCCGAACCTGAAATTCGTGCCGGTGCTCTCCGAGCCCGGCGGGCCGACGACGCGCCGCACCGGCTTTCTCTCCGAGGCGATCGGCAAGGATTTCGCCGACGTCGATGGGTTCAAGGCTTATCTCGCCGGTCCGCCGGTCATGGTCGAAACCTGCACCGCCGTATTGAAGCACCGCGGCCTCGCGCGGCAGAACCTGCACGCCGATGCCTTCTATACCGAGGCCGACAAAGCCAAGCTGGAAAGCGCGCAATGACGAAGCTGTTGGACGGAAGAGTCGCCATCGTCACCGGCGCCGCGCGCGGCATCGGGCGCTCGATCGCCGAGGCGTTCGTGCGCGAGGGCGCCAAGGTCGTCGTCGCGGACAGCGGCACCAGCATCGGCGGCGACGGCGCCGATCCCGCGGTGGCCGAGGCGGCGGCAAGGGCGCTCGGCGGGGCGGCCGTTGCCTGGCCCGACAGCGTCGCGAGCCCCGGCGCCGCCAAGGCGCTGGTCGAGCTTGCGGTCAAGCGCTGGGGCGGCGTCGACATCGTCGTCAACAACGCCGCCATCATCCGCGACGCGCTCGTCTTCAAGGGCGAGCCGCGCGATTGGGACGCGGTGATCCACACCAACTTGAACGCGGCCTACTACCTCATCAACGCCGCGACGCCGGCGATGCGCGAGCAGCACAAGCAGGGACGGGGCCCCGTGCGCGACGGGGTTGGTGGGGCGGCCGGCGCGCGCGGGGGCTATACATGGGGCCGAATTATCAACATCGGCTCGACGGCCGGCCTCTACGGCAATTACGGCCAGGCCGCCTACGCCGCGTCCAAAGCCGGCTTGTTCGCGCTGACGCGCATCGCGGCGATGGAAATGGCGCGCTCGGACGCCACCGCGAATTTCGTCGTGCCGTTCGCGCACACGCGCGTGACCGATTCGATCAAGCCCGCCAACGACGCGCAGGCCACCTACAAGACGCGCGCGATGAAGGTGGAGGCCCGCTACGTCGCCGATCTCGTGATGGCGCTCTCTGCGGATACCGGGCGCAAGGTGTCCGGCCAAATCCTGGGAGTGCGCGGGCGCGAGCTTTTCCTGTTCACGCAGCCGCGCCCGGCCGTCCGCCTCGCGCTCGAAGCCGGCGAATGGTCGGTGGCGCGCATCGGCCAAGCCCTCGCCGCCGAATTGGCGCCGCTGATGACCGATCTTACGACCGACCTCGAGCACTTCAACACCGAACCATTGTTGTGACCGCGATGAAGAAAGTTCCCTTCACCTTCGCGACAGAGACAGAATCCGCAGGAGAACTGATATGACCGAAGCACCGCAGATCGCCACCGCCGACGCGCTCCGCAGCGCGCCCGAGGAGTTTCAGACCGCGTGTAAGAAGATCGTGATCAGCCACGCGATCAACGAGCTCTATGGCAGCCGTGTCTTCGACGAGCCGGCGATCGCGCTGGCGCCGACGCCCTACGCCAAGTGGCTGATCTGCCGCGTCGCGATGGAGGAATACGGCCACCATTGGCGCTTCTTCGAGCTCGGGCGCGAGATGGGCATCCCGGCCGAGAAGATGCTGCCCGAGAAGACGAGCAAGAAGCCACTCAACATCTTCGCGCTGCCGCTCGAGAGCTGGGAGCAGTTCTGCGTGATCAAGGCGATCGGCGATCTCGCCGAGATCCTGCAGGTGGAAGACCTCATCCACTGCACGTTCCTGCCGCTGCGCAATCTCGCGCGCATGACGATGCCCGAGGAGCGCTTCCACTCCGAGTTCGGCATCGAGATGTGCGAGGACATCGTCGAGAAACAGGGCGCGGGGGCCAAGCCGAAGCTGCAGCGCTACGTCAATCAGCTCTTTCCCGAGATGGTCAAGTTCTTCGGCAGCGCCGACAGCAAGAACAACGCGATCTACCGGAAATGGGGCATCAAGAAGCGCTCCAACGAGGAAATGCGCGCCGACTACATCCGCCGCGCGCGGGAGCTGGTCGAGGGAAGGTTCGGGTTGAAGCTGCCGGCGGTCAACTGACGGCCGATCGCCCGCGGCCGCGCGTGGGCTGACAATTCGCCGACCGTAGATTACTCTCTGCGGCAGACTGGCCCGCGGAGTTGCCATGAAGAGAGTGTCGCCACCGGCGGCGGCATTGCTTCTTGCGGCCGCAGCGATGGCGGCGATGCTGCCCGTCGGCGCGGCGCGTGCCGAGCGTGTGCTCTATGCCAGTGCCGACGGCGTCGCCGGCTGGTATCAGGGCAAGCGGATCGAGGCCCCGCGCCTCGAGGCGGTGCTCGAGACTCTGCGCGGAACTCTAACCGAGAAGACCATCGTCCAGCTCTTGGGGGCCGATCCTGCCGGCGCCAAGGTCGCGGTCTTTCGCATCGCGGTGGATCCCTGCAACTACCGCATCGCGCGCGTGGCCGGCACCGCGGACGCGCCGCTCGTCATCCGCGGCATCAAGGAGCGCGGGCGCTGGCTGGTCCAGGTCGCGGCCGACAGCATCGACGACATCGTCGCGGGAAACTTCTTCTGTGCGCGCGCCGTCGCCCGGCTGCGCAATCCCGCGCCCGCACGGGAACTCGCGCCGGAGCGCCAACGCGACGAAATCGCCACGCGCCTGAAGCGCGCGGGCGCCGGGCTCGAGGACCTGCCGCCCGACCTGATCGGCCTCGGCGCCGGCGATCAATATCGCCTGATCCCGTGCTTCCGCGTGACGCGCAGCCGCTACATCGCGTTCGAGGACCTGCACTTCAAGGATTGCTGGGTGTCGGCGGTGTTCATCGCGGATTCCGCCAATGTCCGCGTCGCGGGCAGTCTCATCGAGGGCTCGTCCTACGCGATTTTCGCCACCGCGCTGCATGTGCCGGTCGCGGCCGTGCGCGGGTTCACGATCGAGAACAACGTTTGGATTCAGGACAATTCGGGCTACGGCGCCGCGAAGCCGGCGCCATGCCGCGCGGTCGGCGCCTCGTTCGATTGCCCCGGCGTCGTCTGGACCACGATCCCCTGGGCGGTCACGCACGACACCTGGTACGAGCACATGAACGGCGGGCTGTTCGGCTCGATCGACATCGCCGGCGGCGTTGTCTTCCGCGGCAACAAGGTCACCAACGCCTATAACGGCATCCGCATGGTGGCGAGCGACACCTGCGAGCGCATCCGCGCCTGCCGCGACTCGGTCAACCGCGACGTCGAGGTCGTCGACAACGATTTCATCTACATCCGCGATAATCCGGTCGAGCCCGAAACGCGCGCGGCCAACTGGACAATCGCGCGCAACCGCATCGTCAACAGCCACGCCTGGTTTTCGCTCGACGACGTGGCCGGCGGGCCGATCTACATCTGGGGCAATGTCGGCTGGTACACCGACATTCCCGGCCGCGACTGCCGCGACGAGCCCCGCTACAAGCGGGCCGTGCGCGTCGATTTCCAGAACGGCGGCTATCGCCCGATCGAGCGCTCGGGTGAGGAGCGCGCCGCCTTCGTGTGCTCGCGCTCGCGCTTCGGCACGATCATCAAGGAGGGCAGCGAGGGCGCCGCGCTCGAGAAGAACGTCTACGTCTTCCATAACAGCTGGTACGTGCGCATTCCGCTGCTGCGCGAGGCCAAGAGCGGGCGCATCCGCTACTGGAACAACGCGATGCAGATGACCGGGTGCGGCGTCAGCGCCGATCCCAACTCACTCTGCGGTATCGAGCTGAGCGCCGGCATCGAGGATTGCCGGAACATGCGCGACGTCCTCACCGACGACGGCCGCGCGATGCTGATGCGCTGCATCGATCCGACGCAGGCCGCAAATCCGCGCATCTACGATTTCCGCCACAACATCAGCAACAAGGCCTTTCCGGCGGATTTCCTCGCGGTCGGCAGGCGGCGCGAGACGGCGATCGCGGCCGATCCCCAGTTTCGCGCCCCCGAGAAGGGCGATTTCCGCCTCGGCGGCGACAGCCCCGCGATCGGCAAGGGCTGCGTCGTCGAGTGGGCCAACCGCCAGCGCGGGACGCTGCGCTGCAGGCCGCCCGACCCCGGCGGGCCGGCGCCCGATCTCGGCGCCTTCGCCCGCGACGGCCGCCTCTACGCCGGGCCGAAATAGGCGGCCGGCGGAAGGGTTAATGTCGCGCGGGTCGCCGCAGGTGCGGCCGGCGGGCGTTTCCGCCGGGGCCGCATTGCTCCATATTCGCGCCCGCGTGCCGGCAACATCCGGGCTCGGCCGCGCGTAGGCACGGAATCAGATCGCGGCATGGCGGATAAACGGAACGACGACACGAGAACGCGGCCGCCGCCGGGCACCCGCGATGGCGCCGCGCCGCGGCGTGCCGACGGGCCTCCCGTGGCGCCCCAGACGCCGCCAACACCGGGGCCGCCCGAGGCGCCCAGCCCGGCGATCGCCCCCGCCGTGCACGGCGTGCCGGCCTTCGCCGTTCCGCCCGAGCGCGAACAGCAAGGCGACGGCGCGCCGCTGCGCTCGGGCTTCCGCGAAGCATTCGCACTGCTCGTCGATATGCGCGGCGCGCCGCGGCATTGGATGGCGTTGGCGCTGGCTGGTGGCGTCGTCGCCGTCATCATCCTCAACATGATTGGCCAAGTGCGGCTGAACAATTGGCAGGGCGACTTCTTCAACGGCATCGAGAAGAAGAACCTCTCCGAGGTCGGCCGCCAACTGCTGATCTTCCTTCCCATCGCCGGCTTCCTGCTCGTGCTCGTCGTCGCGCAGACCTGGATGCACGAGATGCTGAAACTGCGCCTGCGCGCGACGGTCACGCGGCGCCTGCTCGACGTCTGGCTCGTCCCGCACCGCGCCTACCGGCTCGGCATCGCCTCGGCGGCGGGCGTCAATCCCGATCAGCGCATGCAGGAAGACGTGCGCCACTTGACCGAGCTCACCGCCGACATCGTCATCGGCGCCGTCCATCACGTGCTGCTGCTCGGCACCTTCGTCGGCGTGCTCTGGTTCTTGTCGTCGGGCATCGCGCTTCCGTTCCGCGGCGAGAATATCGTCATTCCCGGCTACATGGTGTGGTGCGCGTTGCTTTATGCCGGAATCGGCTCGTGGTTCGCCTGGCGCGTCGGCCGCCCGCTGATCGGCCTCCACGTCCAGCGCTACGAGAAGGAAGCGGAGTTCCGCTTCGCGCTCGTGCGCGTCAGCGAAAGTGCCGAGGCGGTGGCGCTCTACGGCGGCGAGCGCGACGAGCGCCGCTACATCGACAAGACCTTCGCCGCCGTGCTCCTCGCGATGCGCCGCATCGTCTTCGGGGTGGCGCGGCTCACCTGGATCACCTCGGGCTATGGCTGGATCGCCATCGTGGTACCGACGGTGGTGGCGCTGCCCGGCTATTTCTACGGCGGGCTCACGCTCGGCGGGCTCATGATGGTGATCGGCGCCTTCAACCAGGTGCAGCAGGCGCTGCGCTGGTTCGTCGACAACTACGCGCGCATCGCGGATTGGCGCGCCTCGCTCCACCGTGTCGTGGTCTTCCACGAGGCGCTCAAGAGCTTCGACGAGATCAACGACAGCGCGAGCCGCATCGCGATCGCCGATCATCCGGAGGGCCGCCTCGCGTTCCGCAACGTGAGCGTCCTCCTCGCCGACGGCCAGGTGCTGATCAAAGAGGCGACTGCGGAGTTCGGCCCCGGCGAGCGCGTGCTCATCGTCGGCGAATCGGGCTCGGGCAAGAGCACGCTGTTCCGCGCCATCGCGGGCCTCTGGCCGTGGGGCACCGGCACGATCCTGCTGCCGCCGCGCGAGACGATCATGTTCATGCCGCAGCGCCCCTATCTCCCGCTCGGCACGCTCCGGACCGCGCTCGCCTATCCCTCGGCTCCCGACGCGTTCTCGACCGAGGTGCTGAAGGCCGCGCTCGTCCGCGTCGGCTGCGCGGAATTCGCGCCACTGCTCGACCGCGAGGAGCGGTGGGACCGCCTCCTGTCGGTCGGCGAGCAGCAGCGCCTCGCCTTCGCGCGGCTGCTGCTGCATCGGCCGCGCTGGGTGTTCCTCGACGAGGCCACGGCCGCGCTCGATGAGGAGAATCAGCGCCGGGTGATGTCGATCTTCGACGAGGAGCTGGCCGGCGCCACGCTCATCAGCATCGGCCACCGCCCCGGCCTCGAGCGCTATCACACGCGCTTGCTTGAGTTGACCGCCTCGCCCACCGGACCCGGACTTACGCGACGCCCGCGCCCGGCCGAAAAGCCGCGCAGCCGCCTCTTCCGCCGTCTACGCACGCTGCTGCCGAAGCGCACCCAGCGCGCCACGCCGCCGCCCGACGCGGGCGGGAAGACGTAGCGCCTCCTACCCCTCTGGCGGATAGCGTGGTCCGCCGAAGGTCGCTTGCACCAAACTTGTCGTCCCCGCGAAAGCGGGGAACCATCCATCCGGCGACGGATGCGCGCAGGAAAGCGC
>Ga0070695_100001345_pt1 | contig 13627 bp, 9 predicted proteins | sample KBSK1252metaG_FD_65471 | JGI IMG/M metagenome (GOLD analysis project Ga0070695, IMG submission 65471) | Corn, switchgrass and miscanthus rhizosphere microbial communities from Kellogg Biological Station, Michigan, USA - KBS K1-25-2 metaG | ecosystem: Host-associated > Plants > Roots >...
TCGGCGGCAGCCTTCTCCTCCGCCAGTCGCGTTGCCTCGGCCTGCTTCCTGGCCTCCTCGGCTTTCCGTAAACGCTCTGCTTCGGCCGCCGCCTTCTCCTCTACAAGTCTCTTGGTCTCGGCGGCAGCTTGTTCCTCAGCCAACCTCTTGGCCTCAGCCTGCTTCTTGGCTTCCTCGGCCTTCCGTAAACGCTCTGCTTCGGTCGCCGCCTTCTCCTCCGTAAGTCGCTTGGCTTCGGCGGCAGCTTGCTCCTCGGCCAGCTTCTTGGCCTCGGCTTGCTTTTTGGCTTCCTCTGCGGCAGCTTTTTCCTCTTTCTCTCGGGCCACCTTCTCAAGGCTGTCCAAAAGGTTTTGCGCTGTCATCGCATGCGGCGAGGATTTGTTGCGTTCAATGAAGCGGCGAATTGCGGCCGGATCCTCGGTGTCCTTTACCCGTTCCCACGCGCTATTTTCCTCCTGCATCCGTGCCGATGAGGCCGCGGCTTCCTCCCTTTCCAGCATCCGAAGCCGCTCGCGCGCCAGATCGACGTACATGCCCGACTTGTACTGGCTGATAAAGAGCTCCCAAGCCTTTCTTGTGTTGATGCGTTCCACCAGCTCGTAGTCTGCTCTCATTTCGGCGGCTGCGACGGGCTTTGCTACCACAATTGGCGGAACGAGTGACACGCTGCCGCCGCCGAGCGACCCGTAGACAAACGGCTCCTGATCGTTGCGGCTGTTCCTCAGCACCTCGTCGCGAACCCGACCCAAAGCAAGGCGGATATCGAGGCCCGGCTCGGCGACGTGCTTAATCAACGCCATTGTGAACGGACTGTTTTCGCCCGGACCGTCTTCAGCCGTCGATCCGGCCTTGGCCGCGTAAGCGATCAACGTGTTGTTGAGGTTGGGTTCCACCTTGGAGAGACCGCGCGAAGCGATCTGGCGCGTGGCTCCTCGACGCTGCATTCTCATGAGGAACGGGTTGTCACGGCACGCGTCGAGAATAACGAGACGTAGACGCGCCGCCGGCTCGATCGCCTCGATAACCCGATCGAGCGAGATCGCTTCGTCCATGGCATCGTAATCTTGCGCGAGCTTGGCATCCACCGGGATCAAGTAGTTCTGGTCGGCGATCTGAATGCCGTGGCCGGCGAAGAACACCACAGCAATATCGGCGCCCTTGGCGACCGAAAAGAAGTCGCGTAGTGCACGCTTGAAGTCCAGATTGCCAACGTCGTTGCGCAGCAGGACGGTATCGAAGCCGGCCACCTGGAACATTTGGGCAATCGCCCTCGCGTCGCGCGTTGGATTGGGAAGCGGCGCCGCGTGCTGGTAGGCCGCATTTCCAACCACCAGCGCAACGCGCTTCTCGGCAAACGCCGCCGGGGAAGAAATCAATAGGGCCAGTGCAAACGCAGCCAACGCCACAACATCGGTAAGCCGGCGCATCAACGCCATCCCACGCTGCAGCCGAGTCGAGCGCAACGGGCGGCCAAGGATCATGGGAAGCCACCTACGAACGGACCTGGTACATCATCATCGGAGCGAGGCTGCCCGAGTAAATCAGGGTTAGTCCTGAGGGCCGTCTAAGGTTTCCGCAGGGTGCTTGCCCGCTCTCCGCCGCGAGGGGATGTTGGTAGGGCTGCTTTTCGCAGATGGGCTACGACGTGACCGACCCGGCGATGGCCGCATCTGGGTCGCACCGACCGAACCCAATTGGCCCTGCGGCAGCGGACTTGGGCCGCCTGGCGCAACGGGCCATGAGCTCACCCGGGTGCCCGGTTCAGGCACCGTCGATGCGAGTTAATCGCTTGATAATTATCGCTTCATAGCGTGATAACTGAGCGCTCCCGGATCGGTCAAATCTGGCACCTTCCAGCCATCCAGGTCGTACTCGGCCATGCACTCCTCGGCGAAGCCTTTGAACTTGTCGGCGTTGCCCGACGCCTGAGCGCCGAACAGGCAGTAGCGGCGAATCTCCTCGGTCGATCCGCCATAGTTAATCTCGTAGAGTTCGTGGCGACCGCCGAACTCGGTCGCCATGCAGTCCCACAGCAGCTTCAGGAGCTTGACGCGCTCCTCCGCCTTGTAGCCGTTGGAGCCACGCAAATAGCGATCAAGATAGGGCCTGATTTCCGGGCTCTTGAAGTCCAGCGCGTGGCTGTTCAAGTAGATGAGGCCCGAGGCCACAGTCTGCTCGATGATGTACTTGACCTTGGTGTAAGCCATGGTGGCGATGATCTGGTAGGCGTTTCCTGGGTCCATGTTGGGTAGCACGTAGTCGCCGATCCACGGACGCGAGTCGCGCACCATCGCGTCGGAGAGCGCCCAGAACAAGTTGCGCCAGGCAATCACCTCACCAACGTTGGCCTGCACACCGCGATAGTCTTTGGTGCCTGCCGCCTCGGTGGCCTTCAGCAGCAGGCCTGCAATGAAATCGAGCTTCACGGCAAGGCGGGTGCAGCCATGCACGACGAAGCGCGGCAGGAAGCCAGTGCGCGGGAAGAAGTTGTTGGCCTTCTCGATATCGCCATAGACGAACACGTTCTCCCAGGGCACCAGCACCTTGTCCATGATGAACACCGCATCGTTCTCGTCGAGGCGGGAGGAGAGCGGATAGTCGAAGGGGCTCCCCATCACTGTGGAGGTCATCTCGTAGGAGGTGCGGCAGATGAACTTCACGCCCGGGGCGTTGGTTGGCACCATAAACACGCAGGCGAACTTCTTGTCCTGTAGGGGGATCAGCCCGTGGTGCGCGACGAAGGTGTAGTTGGTGAGCACCGATCCCGTCGCCACCACCTTGGCGCCCGAAACCACGATGCCGGCGTCGGTCTCCTTCTCCACATGCGCGCATACGTCCACCACTTCGCTCGGCGGGCGGTCGCGATCGATGGGCGGGTGGATGATGGCGTGATTGATGAACGGGACACGCTCCTGGCTGAATTTGTACCAGCGCTTGGCATTCTCCTGGTAGGGATCGTAGAAGTCGGCGTTGGCGCCCAAGGTCGCGAGGAACGCGGCCTTGTAGTCGGGTGAGCGGCCCATCCAGCCGTAGGTGATGCGTGCCCACTCCGCGATGGCGTTGCGGCCGGCGATGAGGTCTTCGGTGGTTTTGGGCGCCTTGAAGAAGGCATGCGTGCTACCGCCGTTGCCGGTATCTGTTGGCAAAAGCAGCTTGGATTTGCGCCTGTCGTCGTGCAGGGCATCGTAGAGACGCGCCACCATGCGCGCCGTATTGCGGAAGGCGGGGTGCGTGGTGACGTCCTTAGCGCGTTCTCCGTAGATGTAGACCGAGCGGCCGTCCCTGAGGGAGGCCAGGTATTCCTCGCCGGTTTGGGGGGCTTTTGTCGCAATCTTGCCGATCGTTTCGGGCTTCCTGGCAAACGCCTCGCGGTCGTCAACCGGTTGGGCTTTGGCTTTCGCCATATCGGTCCTCCCCTTCATCGTGGTCGCGCGCGGCCCCACGCCTCGTCGTTGCGTTCGATAATCGAACGTGCGTACGATTTGCGAACGATAGGGCCGCGGGCGCAGCGTGGCAAGCGGGCCGCCGATGCGCGCGGTTGAGCATTCTCCCATCGCAATCGGCGCTGGACAGCCTGCGGGAGCACCGCCCTCATACGGCGAACGCCGCAATCTCAGCGGCCGCCTCGCGCAGCGCCGGCAGGAACTGCTCGCGCATCTCGTTGCGCGTCGTGCGGGTGCTGTGCGTGGAAATGTTGAGTGCGCCCACGGCCTGGCCGGCCCGATCGAGAACAGGCACGGCCACCGAGCGGAGCCCGCGCTCGAGTTCCTCGTCGACCATCGAGAAGCCCTGCTCGTGATCGGCCCGAATCCGCTGGTACAGCGCCTGCACGTCAACGATGGTGGAGGGCGTGAATGGCTCGAGGCGGACGGACTTGAGGCGTCGCCAGAGTTCGTTGTCGTCGAGGAAGCCTAGCTGGATGCGGCCTATGGAGGTGTGCAGCGCCGGCAGGCGCGTGCCGACGGAAATGGCAACAGACATGATGCGACCCGCCGGCACGCGCGCCACATAGACGACGTCGGTACCCTGCAAGATCGCGGCAGAGCAGGACTCATGGAAGCGCTCGCTCAGCATTTTCATCGCTGGCCTAGCGCGCTCGATCCAGTTCTGCGCGGCTAGATAGGAAAAGCCAAGCTTGAGAATGCCGGGCGCGAGGGCGAACTGGCGTCCCTGCTGCTCGAGGTAGCCGAGCCCCGCCAGGGTGCGTAAGATGCGCCGCGCCGTTGCGCGCGACAGCTCGGTTGCCGCCGCGGCCTGCGAAAGCGTGAGGCTGGGGCGCTCGCGGCCGAAGAGGCCCAACACGGCGAAACCCTTGGCCAGCGTGGTCATGAACTCTTTGTCGGAGCCCGCCCGAGTATCAAGGACCCGCTCGCGCACGCGCGCGGCCTGAGGGCGTTTTGCGGCTGGACGCCGGGTCACATTGTTCCTCCTGGACCACACTGGCGTTGACACGATGGGCGCGCCCGCAGGAAAATGCCCACTTATCGAACTGTAGTTCGATAATCGAACAGGCGGGGTGCCCCGTCAATCGGGAGGCGCCGGCGCCAAGCAAGACCGGCACAGGGCCCTGCCCGGGAGGAAACGAAGTCTGCGGCGGCGCGGCATCAGGGCCATGCTTCCGCTCGCAGCCAATAGGGGAGGTAGCCATGCCAGCCGACACGTGCAACCGCAGGCTCACGCGGCGCTGCTTCATGAAGACATCTGCCGCCAGCGGCGCCACGTTTGCCGTGGGTGCCGTGCTCGCGCCGGCAGTCCACGCGCAAGCCCGCACAATAAAGCTCGGCTACGTCAGCCCCCAGACCGGCCCGCTGGCACCGTTTGCCGAGGCCGACAACTTCATACTGGGCAACTTCCGCGAGACGGTGAAGGACGGCATCACGGTAGGCAAGACCAAGCATCCGGTCGAGGTAATCGTCAAGGACAGTCAGTCCAACCCCAATCGTGCGGCTGACGTGGCCAAGGAGCTGATCGTCCGCGACAAGGTCGACCTGATGTTGGTCGCCTCCACCCCGGAGACGACCAACCCTGTTTCGACACAATGTGAGATCGACGAGGTGGCCTGCATCTCCACGGTGGCGCCGTGGCAACCATGGTTCGTTGGGCGTCAGGCCAATCCCGCCGGTGGCCCGCCGGCTTGGAAGCCGTTCAACTACACCTACCACTTCTTTTGGGGACTAGAGGACATCATCGCCGTTTTCACCAACATGTGGGGCCAGGTTCAGACCAACAAGTCGGTAGGCGGCCTGTTCCCCAATGATGGCGATGGCAATGCCTGGGGCGACAAGCAGATCGGCTTTCCGCCGGTACTGGAGAAGGGTGGCTACAAGCTCACCGATCCCGGCCGCTACCAGAACTTGACCGATAACTTCTCCGCGCAGATCACCGCCTTCAAGAAGGCAAGTTGCGAGATCGTGACGGGTGTTGTCATCCCGCCCGACTTCACGACCTTCTGGAAACAGGCCTTGCAGCAGGGCTTCAAACCCAAGGTGGCATCGGTCGGCAAGGCCCTGCTGTTTCCCGTGGCGGTCGAGGCGCTGGGCAAGGACGGCAACAACCTGTCGTCGGAAGTGTGGTGGTCGCCGAACCATCCTTTCAAGTCTTCGCTCAATGGCTTGACGGCGCAGGCACTCGCCGACGCATACACGGCGGCATCCAAAAAGCAATGGACGCAACCCGTCGGCTTCGTGCACGCGCTGTTCGAGGTCGCCGTCGATGCTCTGAAGCGCACCGCGCAGGTGGGCGACAGCAAGGCGACCATTGCCGCCATCGCCGCCACCAATCTGGACACCGTGGTCGGCAAGGTTGCTTGGAACGGTGCCAACCTGCCACCGTTCGCGACCAAGAATGTCGCCAAGACACCTCTGGTCGGCGGGCAGTGGCGCATAAAGGACGGCAACAAGTACGATATCGTCATCACCGACAACACGACGGCACCGGCGATACCGGTCGCCGGCAAGATGGAAGCCATTGCCTGAGGCAGCCGACAAACCAAGGCCTGACCTCGGGCCTGCAATGCTCGCGAACGATGCTGCTCCAGATCCGCCGCCTTTCCAAATCGTTCGGCTCGCTCAAGGCGGCGGACCAGATTGATCTCGTGGTGGCTCGCGGGGATGCGGTGGGCATCATCGGGCCAAACGGTGCCGGCAAATCGACCCTCTTCAACCTGATCGCGGGCATGCTTGATGCGGACAATGGCGAGGTCCTACTCGATGGCAAGGACATCTCCCGCGCCGGCCCGCATCAGCGCTGCCGGGCCGGTATCGGGCGCTCCTTTCAGATCCCGCGACCGTTTGAAAGCCTCACCGTGTTCGAGAACCTTCTCGTCGCCGCCGTGCATGGACGCGCAAAGGGTGCAGCGGACGACACCGATTTCTGTGCAGGCATTCTTGCGGCGACGGGCCTGATGCGCCGCGCCAATTCACTCGCAGGATCGCTTACCCTGCTCGAGCGCAAGCGCCTCGAGATGGCCCGGGCGCTCGCCGGCGGTCCTCGAATACTCTTGCTCGACGAGATCGCCGGCGGGCTGACCGAAAACGAGTGTCAGGAGCTGGTCGCCACGATCAAGGCCATCCAGGCGAATGGTGTGACGATCGTTTGGATCGAGCACATCGTGCACGCTCTGCTTGCCGTGGTCGACCGCCTGATCGTGCTCAACTTCGGCCGCAAGATCGCTGAAGGCGACCCTGCAGCCGTGATGGCTTCGCGGGAAGTGCGCGAGATCTACACGGGGATTGCAGCATGAGGCCGCGCTGATCCCATGGCTTTGCTTGAGACGCGCCGGCTCACCGCGTTCTATGGGGACTTCCAGGCGCTATACGGCATCGATCTCGAGCTGCACGAGGGAGAGACTCTGGCCATCATCGGGGCCAACGGCGCCGGCAAGTCGACCTTTCTCAGAAGCATCACTGGGCTGCTGCCTGCGCCACTGCGAAGCATTGTGTTCAGCGGTCACCCCATTGGCGGATTGTCGCCGGCGGAGATTGTGCGGCTCGGCATTTCGCTGGTGCCAGAGGGGAGGCGGCTGTTTCCCTCGCTCAGCGTGGAGGAAAATCTCAAGATCGGCGCGTATGGGCTGCGCGCGCCCGGTTACTGGTCGCTTGATCGCATCTACCAGCTTTTCCCAGCGTTGCTGGAACGGCGCGCTGCCCCGTCACAGACCCTGTCGGGCGGTGAGCAGCAGATGGCGGCCATCGGCCGCGCGCTGATGTCGAACCCGCGCATCCTGCTATGTGACGAGATCAGCCTCGGGCTTGCGCCGATCATCATCCGGCGTATCTACGCGTCGCTGCCGATGATCAAGGCGCAAGGCGCCAGCATAATTCTGGTGGAACAGGACATCGTGCAGGCTCTGCAGGTGGCCGATCGTGTCTACTGCTTTCAGGAGGGGCGCATGTCGCTCACGGGCCGGCCAGCCGATCTCGACCGCGAGAAGATCCACACGGCATACTTCGGCGCATGAGTGGCTTCATCAACACCTTGCTTCAGGGCGTGATGCTTGGCGGGCTGTACGCACTGTTCGCAGCCGGCTTGGCGTTGATCTTTGGCATCATGCGTCTGGTCAATCTTGCTCACGGTGACCTCATCGTGCTGGCAGCTTTCGTGCTGCTGGTGACGACGCAAAGCCTCGGCCTCGGTCCCTTCCTCGCCACGCTGCTCGCCATGCCGCTTCTGTTCGCGTTCGGCTACGCATTGCAGCACTTGCTGCTCAACCGTACACTCGGTCGTGACATTATGCCTCCGCTGCTCGTCACGTTTGGATTGTCGATCATTATCCAGAACGGCCTTCTCGAGGTGTTCTCGGCCGACAGCCAACGTCTCAGTGCAGGTGTGATTGAAACGGACTCCATCCGCCTTGGCGCAGGCATAGCCGTCGGGACCGTGCAACTCTTCACCCTCGCCTCGGCGGTGGGCGTGATCTTTGGCCTGAAGCTGCTGTTTTATCGAACGGAGGTTGGCCGCGCGTTCCGCGCGACTTCGGACGATCCGGAGATCGCGCAACTCATGGGCATCGACAACCGGCACGTCTTTTCGCTGGCGATGGCCGTGGCGATGGTGGTGATCGGCGTGTCCGCCCTCTATCTGGGCATGCGTGCCAACTTCGACCCGACCATCGGTCCAGCGCGCCTGCTTTATGCGTTCGAGGCTGTGATCATCGGCGGTCTCGGCAGTTTCTGGGGCACGCTCGCCGGCGGCATCATTATCGGTGTCGCTCAAACGGTTGGAGGCAGCATCAACCCGGAGTGGCAAATCCTGACCGGGCATCTCGCATTTCTTGCCGTGCTCGTCCTGCGCCCCCGCGGGCTCTTCCCCCGTGCGGGCGATTGAGGCTCATGATGGATTGGCGCAGACAGGCGACCGAACTGTTTGCGAGCGCAGGCGCGTGGGTTGAGCGCTGCGCGAAGGGGACCGCAGAAGGGTTGGCCCTGGCGAAGGCGCAGGCCGGCTCTCTCGCGGCCCGCCAAGTAGTAATGGCGCGCCTCGCGTGGAAAAGATCACGGCGCGCGGTTGGTGCGGCCGCAGCGGCCCTCGGCATGCGGTTGCGTGCCGCCCCGGTCACGGCGGCCATGTCCGACGCTCAAGGTATCAAGGAACGGCTTGCCGCCACCGTCCAGCGCGCGCGTCGGATGTGCGCGCCGGCGATGCGCGCTCTTTCACCTGCGTTTCATCTAGTCCAACAAACATCGAGCGCATTAGGCGAACGCTTGCAGGCTTTTGCGCGCGTCGCCCTGGTCCAAGCGGAATGGCGCCTTCGCCGCACGCCTCTCAAGCCTGCACTTACGCGGTTCAGGCACTGGCGGCATTCCCGTACGCATTTGCCTCACCGTCGATACCGGGTTGAGGTGGCCACCATCGGATCGCGGCGAGCAGCGCTCGGCGCGGCAATGCTTTTGCTGTTCTTGCTGGTCCTTCCGGGCTTTGCCGGACGCGACCTCGTCAATGATCTCATTTTCTTGTTCACCATGCTGGCGCTGGCCCAGTATTGGAACCTTCTCGCGGGTTACGCGGGCCTGGTGTCCATCGGGCAGCAGGCCTTCGTAGGTCTCGGCGGCTACCTGCTCTTCGCCTTCACCATCCATGCCGGGTTTGATCCACTATTTGCGATCCTGTTGGCCGGCCTGGTTGCGGGCCTCTTGGCATTCCCCACGGCCTTTATCGTGTTTCGCCTGCGCGGCGCCTATTTCGCCATTGGCACTTGGGTCGTGGCTGAAGTCTACCGCTTGATATTCGCGCAGTTCAGGCAGCTTGGCGGTGGTACGGGCACATCCCTTCCCCCTTTTGTCACGAACGAAGTCGCCGGGATCGAGTGGGTAAAGGCACTGTTTGACGTCCGCACCTCGGCGGCGCGCGACATCATTACCTATTGGGCAGCGTTGCTGCTGGCAGCCTCCACCATCCTCGCCGTGTATCTCGTCCTGCGCTTTCGCTACGGGTTAGCGCTCGCGGCCATTCGCGACTCGGAGCCTGCTGCCGAAAGCGTGGGGGTCGACAGTTTCCGCACGAAGCTCATGGTCTATGTGACAACAGCGGTCGGCACCGGAATGGTCGGCGCGCTCATTTATCTACAGAAGGCCCGCATCTCCCCCGACGCAGCGTTCTCGGTGGTCGATTGGACCGCCTATGTGATCTTCATTGTTGTGATAGGCGGAATCGGAACTGTTGAAGGGCCAATCATCGGGGTGCTGGTCTTCTATCTGCTGCAAACCAATCTAGCCCATTTCGGTTCATGGTATCTGATCCTGCTTGGGCTTCTGGCGATCGTCGTCATGCTGTTCGCGCCGAAAGGAATTTGGGGCTCTTTTGCGGAACGCTATCAGACGGCAGCTTTCCCGCTGAGGCGGCGATTGCACGAGAACAGCGCGGAGCGACGTGAGCCCACCGCGGCCGGGTCTGCCAATTGAGCTTGTGGCACATTTTACAGCGGGACTAAGGGTTTAGCCTTGAGTCCCGAATCCACGGGCTCTAATCAGTCGACGGATGCAATAGCTTGGAACCTGCCGCCGGATCGGTGGCTAGGGTTTATCACCCGTGTCTCAAGTGCGTTCCTTACCCATCTGTCCGGGGTCGGACAGTGAACAGCCTGGCGATCGCGGCCTTCCCTGATTAGCTGCGCAGCTGGCCGAAAAACATGCTGGAGCGAGCCGGCGTTTTTTTTGGCAAGCAATCGCTCCGAACCTAGGAGTCCAGGTGACGGGAATCTCAGTGCCCACGCACCAGTTCGAGTACGGCAGCGCCATAGCGCTGGAGCTTTCTTTGCCCGATGCCACTGACGTCTTTGAGGTCTTCTGAATTCTTGGGCCGCTTGCGTGCAATGTCCGCCAGAGTGGCGTCGTTGAAAATAACGTAGGGCGGGACGTGCTGCTCGCTCGCGCGCTCGCGCCGCCAGGCACGCAGCGCAGCGAACAGAGCAGCGTCGGCCGCATCCACGACCGGGTTATCGCCGTCGCGGCGCCTGCGCGGCCGAGGGGAACGACCGTTGCCTTCGGAGCGCCCGCTCGTTATTGCTTGGCGCACGGACACCGGCCGCTCGCCGCGATAGACGGCCCGGACCTCGTTGGCTTCGCCAAGCCCGAGCAGCGGCCGGCCGTCGTTGGGATCCTCGCGCAGCAGTCCCTCGAACAGCAGTTGGTCGATAAGATCACGCCAGCCGCCGGCAGTGAATTCTCGGCCAATGCCATAGGTCGACATTGCCGTTTCTGAGACGAGTGCATTCTTGGTCTTACCAAGCAAATGGTCGACGACGCGGCCACGGCCGTAGCGCCCGCCAAGGCGATGTACGGCGGAAAGGGCCTTCTGCGCCGCCTCGGTGACGTCGGTCGAGTCCGGTGGATTGAGGCAGAGGTCGCACACGCCGCAATCCTGCACGCCGATTTCGCCGAAGTATCGGCGGACCGCGGCAGGTCGGCAACCCGCACCGTCGAGCATGGCGTAGAACTGGCGCAGCTTGCGCATTTGCACAGATTTGACAGTATCGTCGATTTCGCGGCCGTCGATGCGACGCTTGGCCCAGGCGAGATCGGAGGCGGAATAAAGCGTGATGCCTTCAGCGGCTGCACCGTCACGGCCGGCGCGTCCGATCTCCTGCCAATAAGATTCGATCGATGCGGGCGGATCCGCGTGAATGACATAGCGCACGTCGGGCTTGTCGACCCCCATGCCGAAGGCGATGGTGGCCACCATGACGGCCGCGTCCTCCTCTAGAAACTGCTCGAGGCGGGCCGTGCGCAGGCGTTTGTCGAGGCCGGCGTGGTAGGCAAGGGCCGGCACCCGCTCCGCTATCAGCTTCTCGGCAAGTTTATCGACGCCGTCGCGCGAGCCGACATAGATCACTCCTGACCGTTTTGGCCGCTCGGCCACAAGCTCGAGAACACGGTCATGGCTCTGCGCGGGCTTGCGCTCGGCCGACAAGGCAAGTTCTGGCCGGGCAAAGCTGTCGACGAACTCACGCGCGTCCTGGAGGTGCAGCTGGCCACGGATATCATCGCGCGTGCGGGCATCGGCAGTGGCGGTGACTGCGAGACGCGGCACACGGGGAAAGATGTCGGCGAGGCGGCCGAGCATGCGGTATTCGGGGCGAAAGTCGTGGCCCCACTGACTGACGCAGTGCGCTTCGTCAATCGCCACCAGCGCAAGCGGTAGGTTCGTGAGGCGCTCCAGCACCGAGGGCTGCATCAGGCCTTCGGGCGAAAGGTAAAGCAGGTCCAGAGTGGCGTCCTCAATACGCCGCCAGATCCCGTCACGTGCAACGAGGTCCATGCTTGAATCTAGACGCTCGGCGGCGATGCCTAGCTGCTGCAACGCGGCAACCTGGTCGGCCATCAGCGCAATGAGAGGCGAAATCACAAGGCCAAGGCCGGGTCTCACAAGCGACGGGATTTGGTAGCACAGGCTCTTGCCACCGCCGGTGGGCAGCACGGCGAGCGCGCTTCGCCCGGCCAGAACCTCGCCGATCACGCCAGCCTGGAGCCCGCGAAATTGGGCGTGCCCAAAAGTGCCCTGTAGGACGTCGAGTGCGACACCAATGATGGCGCCCATGCGCGATTGTGACCCCGACATCGAAGAATCAAAAATCCACGAGGTCTTATGGAGCAGATCTCAATCGACGGACAATCGGCACGGCGCCAAGCCGCGACAGCCTTGCACTGAAAAAAGAAGAAAGCGACGCGGCTGCTAGTGCATGAGCAACCTAGGCTGCTTCCGCACCACCGCCGCCGTTCTGGCAGGGAACACTTGGTGGCAGCGGGCGCTCAAAAAAATTCAGGGCCACCTCGCATTCACGCCCGTTGCTGAGCCTGGCACCTATTTGGGAAGCCCTCCAATTGGCGGCAAGGCCCCGGGCGATACACGGCCAAACCAACGGGCTCGCAAGTCGGCGGGCGTCTCTTACACTCCAATGCAATCACTGCAATGCAATTGTTGGCGCACAAACAAGCTCGAGACCACCAAACCCGCCGGCGGCAACTTCCTGCAACAGCAGGCCTGCTTCGACGACGTCATCGACAGCTACAACACCGAAAGGCCCCACCAGGCTCTCGCCATGCGCTGCCCCGCCCAGCTCTATCGCCCCTCGCGCCGCCCCTATCAAGGCCTGCCCGAGCTCGACTACCCCTTCCACGACAAGGCCGTCATCGTCAACACCTGCGGCCGCATCGGCTTCAACACCGGCAAGATCAACTTGAGTCAGGTCTTCGCCGGCTAGATGGTCGGAATTAAACAAGTCGACGAGCGCATCTGGCTCGTCTCCTTCATGCACTACGATCTGGGATACTTCGACGATTTGACATGCGGACTGGAGCCCGTCGCTAACCCACCCAAGAGTTGAAATGCCTATGCTGATCGTTCGCCAAGTTGGGGTTTTCACCGCCCCAGCGCAGCGCCATTAATCTCAAAAGATTTTCGCCGATTGGTTTTGAGAGTTGATCGGAAAGCTTCAATCAAGTTTGCAGCGGCGCCGTCCAACACGCTGCTGGAACGGCTGCTCCCGGCAAAGTTCTCAGCCACGAAACGATCGCACCACTTTGGCGCGAGTGCTATGCGGATACACGTTTTTGGCGTGGCAAGGTCAGCGCTACCAGGATCGCCAGCAGATTGGCGCCGCCGGCGACGACGACCGCCATTCCATAGCCGCCCGTGAGATCGTAGAGACGTCCTGCGAGGACAGGGAGCGCGATCGCGGCAAGACACCATGCAACGTACATGCGGCCTGCGATGCGACCAAATTCCGGCCTCGGCCAATAGGACGCCACGGCAGCGACAGTCACGCCCGAGATGAGGCCATAGCCAACGCCGATCATCCCTAAGCTCGAAATTGCTACTGCTGGCGATGGCATGACGGTCAACATGATTGCGCCGAACAGTGCGATGGCCTGCGCTGAGGCCGCGACAAAGGGCACCGGCAGCCGATCGGTCAGCCAACCCCCCAAAAGACGCGCCACGGCAATTGCGGCTGTGATGCCGGTCGTGCCCAGGACTGCTATCGAATTGGTGGCACCAAAAGCGACCAGCATGCCGGCCGCTTGACTTAACACCATCAGCCCTGCGGACGCCGCAAGAAAAAATAGCGTGAAGAGCTTCCAGAAGGTGGCCCGCAGGTTGTCTTGGACGCCCGTCGCTTCCAAACTAGTCCGGT
>Ga0070695_100001348_pt1 | contig 13607 bp, 14 predicted proteins | sample KBSK1252metaG_FD_65471 | JGI IMG/M metagenome (GOLD analysis project Ga0070695, IMG submission 65471) | Corn, switchgrass and miscanthus rhizosphere microbial communities from Kellogg Biological Station, Michigan, USA - KBS K1-25-2 metaG | ecosystem: Host-associated > Plants > Roots >...
CTGCTGATCGCGGACGAGCCCACCACGAGCCTCGATCTCACGATCCAGGCCCAGTACCTGAACCTGCTCCGGGATCTCCAGCGCGAGCACCGACTGGCCCTGATCTTCATCACCCACAACCTGGGCATCGTGGCCAAGATGTGCGACCAGGTCGCGGTGATGTACGGGGGCCGGCTGGTCGAGTGGGGACCGGTCACCCGCATCTTCGACGCGCCCGCCCATCCCTACACCCGGGCGCTGCTCGAGTCCATCCCACGCATGGCCGACGGTCGGGAGCGCCTCACCGCGATCGAGGGCCAGCCGCCGGACCTGGCCGCGCCCCCGACCGGCTGCGCTTTCCATCCCCGCTGCCCCCAGGCCATGGCCCGCTGCCGCGAGGAGGCGCCTCCCGAGACCGTGCTCGGCCCGAGCCACACCGCGCGCTGCTGGCTCAACGTGCCGGCCGCCGCGCCCACCGCCATACGATGACCGACCGGGCTCCGCTGCTGGAAGCGCGCAACCTCACCAAGCACTTCCCGGTACGCCGCGGGTTCCTGGCCAAGCCGCTCGGGGTGGTGCGCGCGGTGGACGGCGTGAGCTTCTCGATCGGTGTGGGCAAGACCCTCGGCGTGGTGGGCGAGTCGGGCTGCGGCAAGACCACCACCGCCAAGCTGGTGCTGCGGCTCGAGGAGCCGACCGGCGGCGCGCTGCTCTTCGACGGGCAGGACATCGGCGGTCTCGAGGGGCGCGAGGTCATGCAGTACCGGAAGGCGGTGCAGGCCGTCTTTCAGGATCCGTTCGCCTCGCTCAATCCGCGCATGCGGGTGGACGCCATCATCTCGGAGCCGCTCATCACCCACGAGCGCCTCGACTCGGCGGAGGTCGACAAGCGGGTGGCCCGGCTCATCGACCTGGTGGGCCTTCCGGAGCGCTCGGCCAAGCTGTTCCCGCACGAGTTCTCGGGCGGGCAGCGGCAGCGCATCGCGATCGCGCGGTCGCTCGCGGTGTCGCCCCGCCTGGTCGTGCTCGACGAGCCGGTCTCCGCGCTCGACGTGTCGATCCGGGCCCAGATCCTGAACCTGCTGCGCGACCTGCAGGCCCAGCTCGGGCTCTCTTACCTGTTCATCGCCCACGACCTGGCCGCGGTGGCGCACATGAGCCACACCATCGCGGTGATGTACCTGGGCCAGATCGTGGAGATCGGCGAGGCGGCCGCCATCGCGACCCGGCCGCAGCACCCGTACACCCAGGCCCTCTTCGCGGCGGCCCTGCCCTCGCACCCGGCCGAGCAGCGCGAGGAGCTGGTGCTCACCGGCGAGGTGCCGAGCCCGCTCAACCCGCCGCTCGCCTGCCGCTTCCATCCGCGCTGCCCGCACGCGATGGCCCAGTGCTCGAGCGAGGAGCCCGTGCTGCGCGAGACCGCGGGACGGCGGGTCGCGTGCCACCTCTACCCATCGCCCGCGTGAGCGCGGGCTGACCCCGGGCTCACACCGCCAGGCGCTCGGCGATCACCTCGATCGAGGGCTCGCGGGCCCCGGCCGCGACCCGCGCGTTCACCCCGTCGTCGTCGGTCGCCACGACCACGAGCGCGAATCCGGCCACGTCGCCGGACGCGTACTCGCGCGGCCACCACCGCAGGCCCCCGTCCCGGGCCGTCTCCAGCAGCGTGGGCGCCAGCCTCGGGCTCACGACCGTGACCCGGGCGCCGGTCTCGAGCAGCGGGCCGGGCGTGCGCGCGGCGATGACCCCGCCGCCCACCACCAGGCAGGATTTCCCGATCAGTCGTTCCGGGTCGAGGCACGGGCTCACGAGGACGTCCCGCGCGGGCTGGAGCAACCGGTGTGCCAGGGCGTCGGGCCGTGGGGCCCGCGGGAAGCCGCGTGGATCGTGGTCCCGCCCGCGGCCGGCCCTCCCCGCGCGGGCCCGGCGCCCACTCGGCAGGCAGCGGCTGCCGCGAATTCGGTCAGGCCGGCGGGGGACGGTACAATGATCCGGCCATGGATCTGCTCTGGATGCTCGTGGACGTCCTGCTGCACCTCGATCGGCATCTCAGCGATGTGATCCAGCACTACGGGGTCTGGACCTACCTGATCCTCTTCCTGATCGTGTTCTGCGAGACCGGACTGGTGGTCACCCCGTTCCTCCCCGGCGACTCGCTGCTGTTCGCGGTCGGCACCTTCGCCGCGCTCGGTGCGCTCGACCTGGCCCTGGCGATCGTGCTGCTGAGCGTGGCCGCGGTCCTGGGCGACAGCGTGAACTACGCGATCGGCGCCCGCCTCGGCCCGCGCGTCTTCCGCGACGAGGGGGTGCGGTTCCTGAACCGCCGTCATCTCGAGCGCACCCACGCGTTCTACGAGCGCTACGGGGCCAAGACCATCGTGATCGCCCGCTTCGTGCCCATCGTGCGGACCTTCGCGCCGTTCGTGGCCGGGATCGGGCAGATGCGCTACGCGCGCTTCCTCTTCTACAACGTGGCGGGGGGCGTGGGCTGGATCATGATCCTGGTGGCGGGGGGCTATCTGTTCGGCAACATCCCGCTGGTGCGGCGCAACTTCTCGCTGGTGATCTTCGCGATCATCATCCTCTCTATCCTGCCCGCCCTGGTCGAGGTGGGGCGCCAGCGGCGGCGCGCCGCAGGCGGAGCGAGGTGACCCCGCTCTCCGTGATCCGGTGCTCGACCCGGGTCCGGCTCGTGAACAGGCGCAGCATGCGGTGATTGTCGGCGAGCACGTCCGCGCGGAAGTGCTCGATCCCGCGCGCCGCCGTCGCGTCCAGGACCGCCTCCAGCAGGATCGCCCCGAGGCCGCGCTCCTGCCAGCCGTCCTCGACGACGAAGGCCACCTCCGCGGTGGCCGGCTCGTCTCAGGGCTCGTAGCGCCCGACCCCGATGAGCGTCACGCCGGCCACCGTCTCCCGCTCCGCCACCAGGGCCAGTCGGCGCACGTAGTCCACGTTGGCGAAGAAGTGGTACCAGTCGCCGGGCACGTGCCGCATGACCGTGAAGAACCGCTGGTAGGCGCTGTCGCGACCTCCGAGGGTGTGGAGGCCCAGGCGGGCCGATCCAACCCGAGGAGCCGGGCGGCTCCTACTTCACCGCGCCGGCGGTGAGCCCCGAGACGTAGTAGTCGAGGAAGAAGACGTAGAGGATGACGATCGGCACCGAGCCCAGCACGGCCCCGGCCATCAGCGAGCCCCAGAAGTAGATGTCGCCGCGGATCAGCTCGCTGGTCACCCCGACGCTGGCGGTGATCTGATCGGACGAGGACGTGAACGTGAGCGCGTAGATGAACTCGTTCCAGGAGAGCGTGAAGGCGAACAGGACCGCGCAGACCAGCCCGGGGATCGCGATGGGCAAGACGATCCGAAGCAGCGCCTGCACGCGCGTGGCTCCGTCCACCATCGCGCACTCCTCCACCTCCTTGGGCACGGTGCGGAAGTAGCCCATGAGCAGCCAGGTGCAGAACGGCACCAGGAAGGTGGGATAGGTGAGGACGAGCGCCCACTTGGAGTCGGCGAGGCCGATCCAGTTCACCACCTGGGCCAGGGGCAGGAAGAGCAGCGAGGTCGGCACCAGGTAGGTGACGAAGATGCCGGTGCCGAAGACCCCGACCCCGACGAACCGCATCCGGGCCAGCGCGTAGGCGGCGGCGGTCCCGATGACGACCGAGATCCCGGTGGCGAGGATGGTCACCATCAGGCTGTTCTTGGTCCAGGTCAGGAACTCGGTGTCCCAGATGAGCTTGCTGTAGTGCTCGAGGGTCGGCCCCTGCTTGATCACCAGCGGGACCGCGAACCGGTCGTAGAGCTCGCGGTCCTGCTTCAGCGACGTCAGCGTCATGTGATAGAAGGGGAACAGCGCGAAGATCAGGAACGGCAGCAGCCCCAGATGGATGGCCACCCGACGGATCAGCGGCCGCCGGACGACCGTCATGGGCTCACCGACCGGGCGTCAGTTCGCATGCTTCCGCACGAAGCGGAGCTGGGCCCAGACCACGAACACCAGCAGCGGGAAGAGGTAGAGCGAGACCGCCGCGCCCTCCCCGAGTCGCCCCACGTCGATCACGAGCATGCGGGAGAGCGTGGCGAACAGGTGGGTGGAGTTGATGGGCCCGCCGTGGGTGAGGACGTAGACGATGTTGAAATCGCTGAACGTGAAGATGGTCGAGAAGAGCACGACCACCGCGAGCACCGGCTTGAGCATCGGCAGCGTGATGTGCCAGAAGCGCGCGCCGGCCCCCGCGCCGTCGGCGTGGGCGGCCTCGTAGATCTCCTTGGGGATCGCGACCAGCCCGGCGAGGATGGTGATGGCGAAGAAGGGCAGCCCCCGCCACACGTTGACGATGATCACCGCCGCCATCGCGTAGTACCTCTGGCCGAGCCAGTTCGGCCCGGGCGGGTCCATGAGCCCGAGGGCCAGGCCCGTCCAGTTCACCACGCTGTAGAGCGAGTTGAACATCCACCACCAGCCGAGGGTGGAAAGCGCGGTCGGAATGACCCAGGGCAGTAGCACCGCGCCGCGGATCATCCGCTTGAACCAGAGCTGCTCGTTCAGGAGCAGGGCCAGTATGATGCCCAGCACGACCTTGAAGCCCACCGCGATGCCGGTGAACACGAAGGCGTTCTGGAAGGTCTGACGGAACGTGTCGCTGTCCCAGAGATGGATGAAGTTGTGGAAGCCGATGAACTCGCTGGGCCGCCCGATGAACGAGTTCGACATGGCGAAGTACAGCGCCATGACGAACGGATAGGCCACCAGGAGGACCAGCAGGATGAGGGCCGGGCTGACGAACACCGGCCCCAGGATGGACTCGCGGTCGAGCCATCCGCGCACGCGCGCGGTCAGGGGGCGGGCGCGACCTACCGGAATCTGGTCGGCTCTGACCGCCATGTGCGCGCTACCCTGGCCCCTTTCTCACCTGCGTTCAGGTCTTCCCGCCACGTGCACTCTGCCCTGACCCCTTTTTTGAATGCGTTCGGCTCGCCTTCGGCTTCACCTCACCAAACCACTCACCCGGCCATGATCTTCTTCATCTCGTTCTCGGCCCAGGCGATGGCGTCCTTGGTCGAGGTCCCGGTCACCGCCTTGGCGATCATGTTGGGCAGGATGTACGAGTTGGTGATGAGCTGCACCTTGTCCGAGGCGGGCGCGGGCCAGCCGTAGGTGTGATACTGCACGCCCTCGCCCTTCAGGGCCGCGTACTTCGGGTCGGTCCGCAGCACCGGGTGGTCCTGGATCTTCTCGTAGGTGGGCAGGTTGAAGGCGTCCCCGGACATGATGTACTCGTCGTACACCTCGCGCTTGCCGAGCAGGTAGCGGATCCACTCCTTGGAGGCCTCGATGTTCTTCGAGAACTTCCAGATCCCGATGTGCCGGGGAGTGTCCGTCTCGTGGCGCCCGCCGGGGCCGCCGAGGCTCCGGTGATGGTTGATGCCGTCCGCGGTAACGAGCTTCCGCTGCTTGGCGATGATGTAGGCCGACACCGGGTTGTGGATCCAGCCCGCCTTGCCCTGCTGGATGGACTCGTTGTTGCTCGCGTCCGACCACGACAGCACCTCGGGCTCCATGCAGTCCTTGAACATCTTCTTGTACCATTCGACGGTCTGCACCGTGCCCGGCGAGTTGATCTTCACCGTCTTGCCGTCCTTGTCCACCTCCAGGCCGCCGAAGGACCACAGCACCGGGCCCGCCGTCGAGATCGAGTCGTAGTTCTGCGCGATGGGGATCCCGACCGGGTTCCCCATCTTCTTGAGCTCTCGACCGACGGTGTAGAGCTCTTCCCAGGTGTCCGGCACCTTGAGCGAGGCCTTCTTGAAGAGGTCCTCCCGGTAGGTCGCCACGAACATGCCGTGGTACTGCGGCACCGCCCGCCAGACGCCGTGGACGTGGGCGCCCTCGTACGACGACCCGATCGCCTTGCCGTACTTCTTCTCCAGCTCGCCCACCACGTCCGAGACGTCCACCAGCTGCGGCTCGTAGAGCCACGGGAAGTGCATGCGCATCTCGACCATGTCGTGCCCGGCCTGGGTCTGCACCTCGGAGGCGTACTTCGCCTGCTGGGGACCCATGTGGGAGATGTGGTCGATCTTGAGCTTGATGCCGGTGTCCTTCGTGAACCGCTGGCCGATCTCGGCGAGCTTCTTGTCCGAGGCGGGGGCGAAGTTATTCCAGCAGAGGTACGAGATCTCGCGCTGCTGGCCGCGGGCCGGAGGCACGCGGGTGGCGAGGACGCCGGCGAGGCCGGCTCCGGTAGTCGTCAGGAAGCTGCGTCGACTGACAGGTCCCATGGGCTCCTCCTCAGTGAGGGATGGGTCGGGACACGAGATCCGGGAGAAGTGTGTGCGGACTGTATGCTGGCGGCCGGGCGCCTGTCAAGCAACTTCCCTCGGAAACAGCGGGGATCACGCGTAGATCCGGAAGATTCCGTATGAGGCACGGAGCCGCGAGCACGAAGATCGGCCGGATCCGAGGAACCTCCATGTTCAGTGAGCGAGCGGGGCGATCCGGCCCGCCGCGTCGAAGCCGAGAGGATGCCCCTCGCCGATCACGGTGAGGTCCGGACGCTTGGCGATCTCCGGCAGCAGCGCTTCGGAGCACTCGATCTCGCCCAGGACGAGGGTGCTCCGGATATGGATGACCCGGGCGCGCTCCGGCGGGGTGAGGCCGATGCAGTTGAGCGCGTTCTCCACCGCCTCGCGGTCGCTCTCGAAGACCAGCGGCAGCTTGGCCCCGTTGGGGGCGCAGGCGGTGAGGGTGTTGATCGCGGTGGGCTTCCAGTCGATCTTGTCGGCGAGCCGCCGGGTCGTGAAGTCGGCGTTGCCGATCCCGGTAGCGTTGCCCTGGCTGTCGTCGGTGAGGTCGAGGGCCACGATCCACAGGATCTTGGGGTCGGCCGGGAACGGCTCGTGGGGATTGGACGGGCGGCCGATGACGTTGGTGTCCATGCCGGAGCCGGAGATGTTCTTGCCGATCTCGTCGACCACCAGCACGTCCAGCGGGGAAAGGGGCAGCCGGGCCATCCAGGCCCGCGCGTCCTTCAGGAGCCGGCGCTCGCCCGCCTCCAGCTCCGCCGCGTTGAACGCCTCCACGCAGGCGGTCTCGTCGTAGCCGTTCTCGACGATGCCGAGCCCGAAGCCGATGCGGGCCTTGGCCAGCATCTCCCGGCCCACCGCGGTGATCACGGTCTCGTATCCGTGGTTGACGTTGGCCCGGTGGTACTGGGTCGCGCCCTGGTACTTGCCGAGGCCGATCGTCATCATCTTGAAGAGGCCGGATTCGATCGAGCCTTTGAAATCGGTGTGCGGCTTGATCCGGTTGACCAGCCCGATCCAGTCCGCCTCGGACGCGGTGCGGTCGAGCCAGACCGGCAGGCCGAGGGCCTCCCCGACCTGGACCACGTCCATGGAGGCCCGGACCTCGCAGCCCATGGTCGCCTCGGTGATCCCGTAGTGGGCCAGGACCGACCGCTGGCCCAGGGCGGTCGCCCCGCCGTGGCTGCCCATGGCCGGGAACACGAAGGGCCGCGCCCCCAGGGCCTTCAGCCAGTCCACGGTGGCGCGGACGATCACGTCGATGCTGGCGATGCCGCGGCTGCCCGCGCCGACCGCGACCGTGTCCCCGGGCTTGATCGGCAGCCGGCCCGCCGCGAGGGTCCTGGCGACCCCTCCCGGGATGTCCTCGAGCCGCGGGCGCGCGAAGCCCTGGCGCACGCGATACATCGTCGGGAGGGTGACCGGTCCGAGGGGGGGCATGGCGCGATGATATGTAGCCGTCCCGGGGCCTGTCAACGCCGGCCGGGCACCTGGGCTAGGATGAGGAGCATGCCCAGTACCCCGCCGACCCGGGCCCTGACGGTGGGCGACATCATGAGCCGCTCGGTGCTGACCACCGAGGCGGGGGCGAGCGTCGCGGAGGCCGCCGCCCTCATGTACGCGCGCCGGGTGGGCTCGGTCGTGGTGGTGCATGACGGCGCCCCGATCGGCATCCTGACCGAGCGCGACCTGGTCCGCTTCGCGGCCGGCGCCGCCGACGCCCGCTCCGCGCTCGTGGGCGACTACATGACCGCGGACCCCGACACCGTCCAGGAGTCGGAGGAGGTCATCGACGCCTTCCGGCGGTTCGCCGCCCATGGCTACCGGCACATCCCGGTGGTGGCGGCGGGCGGAGGCGGGCTGGTCGGCATCATCTCGATGCGCGACCTGCTCATGAAGCTCCGCCGCGGCCCCGCGTCCGCCGCCCACGGCGCGGTGGGGCCGAGCGCCGCGGTCGAGGCGCTGCCCCCGGTGGCCTCCGATCTCACGAGCACCGTGCTCTCCCTCCTCGACGTCGGGCGCGCCACCGTCCCCGCGGTGGTGGTCCCCGAGGGGCCGGAGCTCACCTACCGGGCGCTGCGCCAGCACGTGGGCCGGGTCGCGGACACGCTCGCGTCGCTGGGCGTGGCGCGCGCGGACCGGGTCGCCATCGTCCTGGGCAACGGGCCCGAGGCGGTCGTCGCGATCCTCGGCGCGGCGGTCGCGGCCGCCGCCGCGCCGCTGAACCCCGCCTGCACCGAGGACGAGCTCCGCTATTACCTCGAGGACGTCGCGGCCAGCGCCCTCATCGTGCCCCGCGGCGGCGGGGAGGCGGCGCGCCGGGCCTGGCCGGCGGGGGCGCTGCTGGTCGAGATCGCGATCGAGGCCGACGGCAAGCTCTGGCTCGAGACGTCGATCCGCGGCCGGGCGCGGCGCACCGCGCCCGGCCCGGGGCCCGACGACGTGGCGCTCGTGCTGCACAGCAGCGGGACGACCGGCCGGCCGAAGCGCGCCGCGCTCCGGCACCGCAACCTGGTCAGCTCGGCCCGCAACATCGTCGCGACCTACGGGCTCTCGTCGCTCGACACCACGCTCTGCGTGATGCCCCTCTTCCACATCCACGGCCTGGTCGGCTGCACGCTCTCCACCTTCGCCTCCGGCGGGACCGTGGTCATGCCGGTGCGCTTCAACCCGGTGGGCTTCCGGCGCATCCTCGCCGCGCACAAGCCGACCTGGTACACCGCGGTGCCGACCATCCACCAGCTCATCCTGGCGCGCCAGCGCGAGCGCGCCCACCCCGGCAGCTCGCTGCGGTTCATCCGCTCGGCCAGCTCCAAGCTCCACGAGGCGACGCTGCTCGGGCTGGAGGAGGCCTTCGGGGTGCCGTGCCTCGAGGCCTACGGCATGACCGAGGCCTCGCATCAGATCGCCTCGAACCCGCTGCCCCCGGCCCCGCGGGTGTCGGGCTCGGTCGGCCGGGGGATCGGGGTGCGCATCGGGGTGATGGACGCGCAGGGGCAGCTCCTGACCGTGGGCGCGAGCGGCGAGGTCGTGATCCAGGGGCCGAGCGTCATCGACGGCTACGACGACAACCCCGAGGCGGACGCGCGCTCCTTCACCAACGGCTGGTTCCGCACCGGCGACCAGGGCTTCCTCGACTCCGCGGGCTACCTCACCCTCGTCGGCCGCCTCAAGGAGATGATCAACCGCGCGGGCGAGAAGATCGCCCCGCACGAGATCGACGAGGCGCTGCTGAAGCACCCCGCGGTGGCGGAGGCGGTGAGCTTCGGGGTGCCGCACGACACGTGGGGCGAGGTCGTCGAGGCGGCGGTGGTGCTCCGCGCGGAGACGACCGAGGCCCAGCTCCTGCGCCACTGCCGCGAGCACCTGGCCGACTTCAAGATTCCCACCCGCCTGTACCTGGTCGGGAGCATCCCGAAGGGGTCCACGGGAAAGATCCAGCGCACCCGGATGCCGAACCTGCTGCGGGGCGCTCCCTGAAGATCGTGCCATGAAGATCGTGCCATGAAGATCGTGATAGTCGGGGCGGGCGCCACCGGGGCCTTCCTGGGCGCGCGCATGGCCCGGGGCGGGGTCGACGTCACGCTGGTCGCGCGCGGCGCGCACCTGGCCGCAATGCGCGAGCGGGGCGTCGAGGTCCGCGCCGCCGATGGCGACTTCGTGGCCCGGCCCCCCTGCACCGACGATCTCTCGGTCGTGTCCGGCGCCGGCGCGGTGATCCTGACCCTCAAGGCCCACAGCCTGCCCGAGATCGCACCCCGCCTCGGGCCGCTGCTCGGGCCCGAGACCGCGGTCGTGACGGCCCAGAACGGGATCCCCTGGTGGTACTTCGAGCGGCACGGCGGCCCGCTCGACGGCACGCGGCTCGAGACCGTGGACCCCGGGGGCGTCATCGCCGCGCACCTCGACGCGCGCCGCGTCGTGGGCTGCGTGGTCTACCCGGCCACGAGCCTGGTGGCCCCCGGCATCGTCGAGCACTTCGAGGGCACCCGCCTGTCGCTGGGCGAGCTCGACGGCACGACGACCGAGCGCTGCCGGGCCATCGCGGGCGCGCTCATCAAGGGCGGGCTCAAGGCCCCCATCCGGCCGCGGATCCGCGACGAGATCTGGCTCAAGCTGCTCGGCAACGTCTGCTTCAATCCGCTGAGCGCGCTCACCCGGGCGACGATGGCCGAGATCGCCACCGACCCCGAGATGCGGGCGATCGCCCGGGCGATCATGGAGGAAGCCGATGCGGTCGCCCGCGCGCTCGGGATCGAGCTCGCGATCGGGGTGGATCAGCGCCTGGCGGGCGCGCAGAAGGTCGGGGCCCACAAGACCTCGATGCTCCAGGATGTCGAGAGCGGTCGCCCGCTCGAGATCGAGGCGCTGGTCGGTTCGGTGGTGGAGATCGCCGATCGCCTGCGCCTCCCGCTCCCCCACCTCCGGACGGTCTACGCGTGCGCCCGCCTGCTGGATCGGAGTCTCCGGAGCGCCTAGCTCGCGCCCCGCCGGGGGCCGCCTCGCCTATTTCGGCTTGGGGGCGAAGAGGACGCACCATCCCTTGGGATTGATCTTGCCCTCCACCAGCTTGCAGCCGTTCGGCGGCAGGAAGTGCAGGCACTTGTCGCACTCCTGCGCTCCCTTGGGCTTCTCCTGATACTGGACCACCTTCTGGGCCGCCTTCTGCTGGGCGCCGGCCCGGCGGGGGACCACGGTCAGCGCCAGCCCGAGGCATCCCAGCAGCAGGACTCGTCGCGACGCCTTGACCTCGCTCTCGGCTCTCGTGCTCACGTGTCTCGACTCCTTTCCTGGATCGAGTCGGCCATTCGTGAGCTTAGGGTACACCGGGCCCGGTCGCCGGCGGGCCTCCCGCGCCCGGCCGGCCCCTTCGCCGACTGCCGTCCGCCCCTGCCGCCGCCCCCGTACGATGTCCTTGACTTTCCAGACTTCCGCCTTTACAACTGGGGGCCAATCGATGGCCGACCCCTGGCCGATGCGCATCAAATTCCTCTCGGTTTCCGTGACGTTGGTGAGTCTGCTCCTGCTCCTCGGCGGGTGCACGACGCTGGTGGATTTTTTTCGCCAGCGGCCGCAGGCGCTCCCGCCCGCGTCGGAGCTCTACGCCGAAGGTGAGACCCAGCTCAACAAGGGCCGCTTCGACGAGGCGAGGACCGCGTTCCGCAAGGTGGCCGAGCGGCATCCGCAATCGGGCTACGCTCCGCGCGCCCGCTTCCTGGTCGGCGAGGCGTTCTATCGCGAGGGACAGTTCGACAAGGCCATCAAGGAGTTCGAGGGCTTCATGTCGTTCTATCCCCGCCACGAGATCTCCGACCTGGTGCAGTTCCGGCTCGCCATGAGCTACTACGACCAGATGAAGCCGGTGGAGCAGGACCAGGAGATCACGCGCAAGGCGATGGAGGCCTTCAAGGTGCTCGTGCGCGAGTACCCGGAGAGCCGGTACGCCGCCGACGCCCTCGCCAAGATCGACATCTGCCGCGGGCGCCTCGCCCAGAAGGAGCTGTGGGTGGCGGCCTACTACATCAACCAGGGCAACCCGTCCGCGGGCCGTCAGCGGCTCGAGAAGGTCATCAAGGACTATCCGCGAACCCTCGTGATCCCCGAGGCCCTTTACCGGCTCGGCGAGGTCTACCAGAACGACGGCCGGACCGAGGATGCCCAGCGCATGTTCCGTCAGGTGGCCGACGAGTACCCCTACACCGATTGGGGCAAGCGCGCCGTGCAGCGCCTCCAGACCGCCACGAGGTAGTCGGTCCATGCACGACGTCGTCGATCTGCGCTCGGATACGCTGACCCTCCCCACCCAGGCGATGCGGGAGGCGATGGCCCGCGCCGAGGTGGGCGACGACGTGTGGGAGGAGGACCCGACGGTCCGCCGGCTCGAGGAGGTCGCGGCCCGCCGCACCGGCAAGGAGGCCGCGCTCTTCGTCTCGTCCGGGACCCAGGGCAACCTGGTCTCGGTGCTCGCCCAGACCCGCGCGGGCCAGGAGGTCATCCTGGACGCCGACTCGCACGTGTTCAACTACGAGGGCGCGGGGGCCGCGGTGTTCGGCGGCGTCCAGACCCTGCCGGTCAAGACCGAGCGCGGCTTCCTCACCCCCGAGCAGGTCCGCGAGCACATCCGGCCGAGCAACATCCACATCCCCACCACCGGCCTCGTCTGCCTCGAGAACACCCACAACCGCCACGGCGGGACCTGCTGCACGCCGGAGGAGATCGAGGCGGTGGCGGCCGCGGCCCACGCCGCGGGGGTCCCGGTCCATCTGGACGGCGCGCGCCTCTTCAACGCCGCAGCGGCGCTGGGGCGCCCGGCGGCCGACTTCGCGCGCCCGGTCGACTCGGTCACCTTCTGCCTCTCCAAGGGTCTGGCCGCCCCGGTGGGCTCGCTGGTCTGCGGGTCGCGCGAGCTCGTGGCGCGCGCGCGGCGGGTCCGCAAGATGCTCGGGGGCGGGATGCGCCAGGTCGGGGTGCTGGCCGCGGCGGGGCTCGTCGCGCTCGAGTTCATGGTCGAGCGGCTGGCCGAGGACCACGTCAACTGCCGCCGCCTCGCCGAGGGCGTGGCGACGCTGCCGCGGGTCTCGCTCGACCTCGCCACCGTGCAGACCAACATCGTCATCTTCCGGGTGGACCGGGACGGGGGCACCGCCGAGCTGGTCACCGGCTGCCTGGCCCGGAAGGTGAAGATCCACCAGACCGGTCCCGGCACCATCCGCTGTGTCACCCACAAGGATGTCGACGCGGACGACATCGCACGGGCCCTCGAGGCCTTCCGAGAGATCACGGCGGCCTGGTAGCCGCCCGCACCCCCGTCAGAGGAGGCCGCACCCTATGGCCGATCGCCTGCTGGACGTCAAGAATCTGAAGACGTACTTCTTCACCGACGAAGGTGTGGTGCGGGCCGTCGACGGAGTCGACCTCTACATCGAGAAGGGCGAGACCCTTGGGGTCGTCGGCGAGTCCGGCTGCGGCAAGTCGGTGACGGCGCTCAGCATCATGAGACTGATCCCGCAGCCCCCTGGCCGCATCGTCGAGGGCGAGATCATCTACAACGGGACCAACCTCGTCACCCTGGCCCCGAACAAGATGCGCAAGATCCGCGGCAAGGAAATTTCGATGATCTTCCAGGAGCCCATGACCTCGCTCAATCCCGTGTTCACCTGCGGCGAGCAGATCGCGGAGGCCATCCGGCTCCACGAGGGGCTCGGCCGGCGCGAGGCGATGGCCAAGACGGTCGACATGCTGAAGCTGGTGCACATCCCCAACGCGGAGCGCCGCGTGAAGGAGTACCCGCACCAGCTCTCGGGCGGCATGCGGCAGCG
>Ga0070695_100001349_pt1 | contig 13606 bp, 13 predicted proteins | sample KBSK1252metaG_FD_65471 | JGI IMG/M metagenome (GOLD analysis project Ga0070695, IMG submission 65471) | Corn, switchgrass and miscanthus rhizosphere microbial communities from Kellogg Biological Station, Michigan, USA - KBS K1-25-2 metaG | ecosystem: Host-associated > Plants > Roots >...
TGGCGGGTGAGCGTCGCGGCGCGCTCGGCGGCTTTTCGGATCTCCTCCGCGTCCTGGCGCGCCGAGCTTCCCTCCGGCAAGTCCTCGCGCAGCAAGTCGACGTAGCCAAAGATGGCGGTGAGGAGGTTGTTGAAGTCGTGCGCCACACCGCCCGCCAGCCGGCCGATGGCCTCCATCTTCTGGGCCTGGCGCAGCTGAGTCTCGAGTAGCCGGCGCTCCGTAATGTCCTCGAGGATGACGTTGAAGTACTCCACACGACCGTGCGGGTCGCGCGCGACGCGGCCGGTCTGCCGGACCGTGATGGTCTTGGCGTCCTTGCGCCGCCACACGGACTCCGCCGCGAGGTTGCCCCGCTGCGTCACCTCCTCAATGAGACGTGCCCGCTCGCCGGGATCGACGTAAACGTCCGTCTCCATGTTCTTTTGGAGCAACTCGGCTTCGGAGGCATAGCCCAGGATACTCACGAGCGCCGGGTTCACCGCGAGCAGCCGGCCGTCTGGGGCACTTTGAAAGATCCCGAACGGGGAGTCCTCGACCAGGGAGCGGTAGGTCGTCTCCGAGCGGGCGAGCGCTTCCTCCGCTCGCTTGCGCTCGATGAACTGTCCGATCTGACTCCCCAGGGCCGCCGTCATCTCGAGCAAATCAGAGTCCGGCTCGCGCAGCGTGCGGCTGAAGAACTCGATGACACCGGTGATGGCCGTCCCGCTCCGGATGGGAAACGCGAATGCGCCGCGCACGCCAGCGGCAGTCGCGTGGGGCAACCGGGGGAACTGTACGTCTGCTAATTCTGTGACGTCACGATGCCAGATCGGGCCGTCGCTCGCCCACACCCGACCGGGGAGTCCCACGCCGGGCGCGAACCCGGCCTCCCGTGTTGCGCGCGCGAATTCGCCGAGGTCCACGTCGGAGGAGTGCCACAGCTCGAGGCACCGCAGCACCGCGTGCTCGCGGTCGATGACCCACAGTACCCCGGCCTGCCAATCGAGGCTCTCAGCGATCGATCGCAGGATGGCAGACCCCGCCTCGGCCAGTGTCGTGGCCTCAGCCAGGATCCGGGTCACTGCGTACTGGACGGTACGCCGCTGCTCCACGACCTTGCGCTCGCTGATGTCGCGCACGAAGGCACTGAATAGCCACGCTCCCTCAAGTCGAACAGGCGTGATCGTGAGCTCCACGGGAATCTCCTGGCCGTCGCGACGCAGGCCCGTGATCTCGATGCGCCGGTTCAACACCGGCCCCTCTCCGCTGGCGAGGAAGTGCGCGAGCCCCCGCTCGTGCGCCTCGCGGTAGCGTGGCGGGATGATCGTCGAGGACAGCCTCCGCCCGACCACCTCCGACGCCGGCCATCCGAACACCCGCTCCGCCTGCAGGCTCCAACTCCGGACCATGCCGTCGCCATCAATGGTGATCACGGCATCGAGAGCGGCATCGATGATCGCCTTCAGCCGTGCCTCGGACGTGCGGAGCTCGGCTTCCGCGCGGCTCCGCTCGACCGCCATCGCGACCTGCGTCGAGACGAACTGCAAGATGTCCCTCTCGCGCTCGCCGTACCGGACGCCCGGGGCGTACGTTTGGGTGACGAGTACGCCGATCGTGCTATCGCCGATCTTCAGCGGCACGCCCACCCAGTCGATGGACGGGGGTCCGATCAGCTCGATCTCGCCCTGCTGTTCGAGCGCCGCGTGCACCTCAGGGGTGACGAGCAGTGGTCTGCCAGTCCGCAGCACGTACTCGGTGAGCCCCTTGCCGAGCCTCTTCGACGGAGCGTCGGTGTCCACCTCGTCCACGAAGTACGGGAAGCTCAGTAGCTCGGTGGTGGGGTCGTACAACGCGATATAGAAGTTCTTCGCGGGCATCAGCTCGCCCACGATCTGATGTATGACCGGCCACAATTGCTGCAGACCCGGAGTGGTCAGCGCGACTTGCGCGATGCGATAGGTCGCAGCCTGTAGCTGATGGGCCCGTGCCTGTTCTTCGCGGCTGCGCTTCGTGTCGATAGCTCGCAGCACAGCCGGGCCGAGGCGACGCAGGTGGTCCTTGACGATGTAGTCCGCCGCGCCCAGCTGCAGATACTGCACGGCTGGCTCGTCCCCGAGCCTTCCCGTAACGACAATGACCGGCGTCCCGGGAGCGAGCTGCTGGGCGAGCTGCAAGGCATCCCGCGCCCCGAACTGCGGCAGCGAGTGATCAGTGAGGATGACATCCGGGGCGAACTCGCGCAGCGCCGAGACCATGCCATCTCGCGTGTCGACCCGGCGGAACGTGCACAAGACGTCGGCGCGGCGGACCTCGCGCTCCGCGAGCGCGGCGTCGTTCGGGTCGTCTTCGACCATTAGGATGCGGATCGTCGCGGGCATCGTGTTATCCCCTTACGCGTCCGCGACCCATTTACGCGCACAGTCCGGGCAGATGCCGTGGCTGAACTCCGCGTCGGTGCGCTCACGTACGTAGGACTCGACGGCGTCCCACCGTCCCTCTTCCGTGCGTATACGCTTGCAGCTCGCGCAGATCGGCAGAATGCCCTGGAGGACCTTCACCTCCGCCACGGATGCTTGCAGCTCGCCTAGGAGGGTTCGCTGGTTCTCTTCCGCAAGCTTCCGCTCGGTGATGTCGAGCGAGGTACCTACCATGCGGACGACAGCCCCCGACGAGTCCGAGACGACCACGGCGCGGTTTTGGACGTGTCGCACGGTGCCGTCGGGCCGGACCACGCGGCACTCGTACTCCTCGGGCCGCCGGCGGTGCAGTCCATCCATGACGAGACGCTCGACACGGGCCCGGTCCTCGGGATGCACGCGCGCGATAGCGTCGGCGTACCCGACGGGGGACCCCATCGACACGCCGAACATCCGATAGAGCTCGTCCGACCAAATGACGCGGTTTGTGGCGATCTCCCACTCCCAGCTGCCGACGTGCGCGATGCTTTGGGCCTCGGCGAGTCGGCGCTCGTGCTCGCGCAGGATCGTCGCCGTCCGCAGCCGCTCCGCACCGACCCAGCGATCCAGGACCGATGTCCCGATTGCAGCGAGCAGGACGACCACGGCCCCCGCCCCGATCGCCATCGCGCCGAGCTCGGAAATGGTCACCGTTCCGGTCAGGTCCAGCCCCGTGTTGGACGCGAAGAACCGGGCCGCCGCCATCCCGGTGTAGTGCATGCTCGGGATTGCCGCTCCCATCAGCAGGGCGCTCCCGACCTTGCGCCACGTCCAGGCCTCCGCGTGGCCGTAGTGGAACGCGAGCCAGAGCGCCACGGCAGAGACCACGATCGCGATCGCAATCGACGCGACGACGAGGCCGTCGCTCCACTCGACGGTCGCCGCCTGCCGCATCGCGGCCATCCCCGTGTAGTGCATCGCGGCGATGCCCGAGCCCATCGCCACGCTACCCACGATCGTGCGGCCCGTGTCGAGACGCTCGCGGCTTGCAACGAATAGAGCGACGGCGGAGGCCAGGACAGCGGCGAGGAGGGACACGGCGACCGTGGGCATGTGGTAATACACTGGTACGGCCAGGCGGAACGCCAGCATCCCGGTGTAATGCATGGACCAGATCCCGAGGCCCATGGCGATCGCACCGCCGCCGAGCCAGAAGGCCCGGACCGGCCCCCGAGTTGCCGTGACCCGTCCGGCCAAGTCCAGGGCCGCCCCCGCGGCGAGCACGGCGATGACCACCGAGAGGGTGACGAGCCACAGATCGTAGACGCCGGCGAGGGGGGTCACGAAGCGTCGAGCACCGCGCGCACCTTGTGCGCGAGCGCGTCCGGGGCGACGGGTGGTTGAAGAGACGCGAGCTCCGGCGTGGAGCCGAGCAGGGCGGTGGCCATACGTTGAGAGTGAGCGAACTGCGCACTACGGAGCCGGACGGCCCAACGCACTTGGACTGTTCGAAGCTCGGTGCGGCTCCACCACGCCTGGACCGCGCGGACGGCGGTGCTCATGCTCACGCAAGCCATAGCACTCGGAGGGACCGGGGGCCCCTCTCTCTACTATCTATATGAGAGGACACGGGCGTGCGCCAGAGTCAGCCGCACTCAGCTCGGCGCATCCCTCACGCCGAGGATGGCTCCCGCCCCGGACGGATACTCTCGAGGAAAGGTCCGAGATGCTCCTCTACCTGCCCATCGCCCTGACCGCGCTCGGGCTGCTCATGTGCCTCGGGGGCCTGGTCCTGATAGCCCGGCCGTAGCGAGCGCCAGGGCTTCTGCGACCGCCCGGTCCACGGCTTCGAGCAGTTCGCGGCCGGGCCTGCCGTCGGTGAACTGTTGGGTGGTCGCGTAGACCCCGCTCGCAATCACCGTGGCCCCGAGACTCGCGAACAGCGGGCGGAGCCCGTGGTCTACCGAAAGCGCATGGGCGGCCCCGTGCCCCGTCACGATCGGCACACCGATCTTCCCGATCAGGCTGTCCTGTGGTAACAAATCGAAGAACACCTTGAGCAACCCGCTGTAGGTCGCCCGGTACACCGGGGTCCCCGCCACGATGATCCCCGCGCGCGTCGCCGCCTCGATCGCCCCGGCCACCGCGGCACTCGTGCCTCGACCCAGCAGCGGCTCGGCGGGGAGCGCCGCGAGGTCCACCAGCTGGGTCGTTGCCCCCCGGGCCGCAAGCTGCGCCAGGGCATACTCCACCAGCACGCGCGACTTGGACGTCTTGGACGGGCTGCCGGAGATCCCCACCGCTGCCAGGCGTTTGGTCGAATCGCTCACGCCGGCAAGATCCTCCCCCCCGGCGGGGCCGGCAAGCCCTTGGCGGCGTCGCCTCCAGTCCACATCGTAGTGCACCTTGACCTCACCCCTACCGGACCGCCTCGCCTTCCGGCTCTCGCCGAGCGCCTTGGTGCTCGTGGCGGCGAACCTCGTCCCCCTTGCCGGCGTCTTGTTCTTCGGCTGGAGCGTGTTTTCGACCCTGCTGCTCTTCTGGGTCGAGAACGTGATCGTGGGCGCGTTCAACGTCCTGCGCATGCTCGTGGCGCAGCCGCAGATCGGCGCGATGTGGGCGGCGAAGCTGTTCATGATTCCGTTCTTCACCTTCCACTATGGGATGTTCGTCACCGTGCACGGCCTGTTCGTGCTGACATTGTTCGGAGGTGGGTTTACGGGGCGAGGATTCCCCACGGCGGCGACGTTCGCTCACGCGGTGCAGGCTGCGGGGATCGCCCCGGCAGCTTGGGGGCTCGCGTTGAGTCACGCCGTTTCGTTCGCGTTCAACTACATCGGTACCGGAGAGTACGAGTCGGCGCTCGTCCCTGCGCTGATGTTCCGTCCCTATGGCCGGGTCATGGTGCTGCACGTCGTGATCCTGGCCGGCGGCTTCCTGGTCGCGACCCTGGGATCACCGCTCATCCCCCTCGCCCTGCTGGTCGTCCTGAAGACGGGGCTGGACCTGTTCGGCCACCTGCGGGAGCACGCGGGCCTGGGGCGCCCGGCTCCCGCAACGTGAGGCGCCCATGAAGCAGCCCGACTTCCGCCTGCTGTTCGAGGGCGCGCCCGGCCTCTACCTCGTCCTGACGCCCGACTTGAAGATCGTGGCGGTGAGCGAGGCGTATCTCCGGGCCACGATGACGAAACGCCCCGACATCATCGGGCGGGCCTTGTTCGACGTCTTCCCGGACAACCCTGACGATCCAGCGGCGACCGGCGTCGCGAACCTCCGCGCCTCCCTCGACCGGGTGCGCGCGCAGCGCGTCCCCGACACCATGGCCGTGCAGAAGTACGACATCCGCCGGCCCGAGTCCGAGGGTGGTGGATTCGAAGAGCGGTTTTGGAGCCCGACGAATTCCCCCGTACTCGATGCCGAGGGAGAGCTGGCGTACATCATCCATCGGGTAGAAGACGTGACGGAGTTCGTCCGGCTCAAGACGATCGGGAGCGAGCTGGGCACACGCGCGGAGCAGATGGAAGCGGAAGTTTATCTCCGCGCCCAGGAAGTGGCGGAAGCGAACCGCCACCTGGCGCAGCTCGCCGCGCGGCTCGAGATCTCCAACCAGGAGCTCGAGAGCTTCAGCTATTCGATCTCACACGACCTCCGCGCGCCCTTGCGCGTGATCGACGGCTTCTCGCTCGCCTTGCTCGAGGATCATGGAACGTCGCTTCCCCCGGAGGGGCAGGACCTGCTCACCCGGGTGCGCCAGCAGGCGCAGCGCATGGCACAGCTGATCGACGACCTGCTGGAGTTCTCCCGTTTGGGGCGGAAGCCGCTCGACGTGGCGTCAGTCGACCTGGCCGCCCTCGCAAGAACGGTCGTTCAGGACCTGGGGCAAGCCAATACGGACCGGAAGCTGGACGTCACAGTGGGAGAACTCCCAGCCGCCATGGGCGACCGCGCGCTGCTGCGTCAGGTCCTCACGAATCTCATCGGCAATGCCTTCAAGTTCACGCGCCAGCGCCCAGACGCGCAGGTCGAGATCGGCTGGCGCGATGATGACGGCGAGTGTGTGTACTTTGTGAAAGACAACGGCGCGGGCTTCGACATGCGCTACGCGAGCAAGCTGTTCGGCGTATTTCAGCGCCTGCACCCGGCCGCTGACTTCGAGGGCACCGGCGTGGGGTTAGCCTTGGTGCAGCGCATCATCCACCGCCATGGCGGACGCATCTGGGGCGAAGGCCGGGTGAACGAGGGCGCAACATTCTCGTTTACGCTGGGCGGAGGCGCATGAGGCGCGTCGGGCGCCCCTACCGGCTATGAAACCGGTCCGCCTCGACTTCTGCGATTTCTGGCCCGGGTTCCGCAAGGACGACAACCGGATCTACAACCTGCTGAAGACGCGCTTTGCCGTGGAGCTGTGCGACCGACCCGACTTCGTGATCTATTCCAGTTTCGGAGACCACCACCGGCTGCACTCTTGCACCCGGATTTTCTTCACGGGCGAATCCCAGCGCCCGGACTTTTCAACCTGCGATTACGCGCTGACGTGTCACTACGTGGAGGATCCGCGCCACCTGCGCTGGCCGCTGTACTCCTTCTACTACGACGCGGACGTGCTGCTGCGAGAAGACGGTGATGTCGACCGGATAATGGCGGCCAAGACCCACTTCTGCGCCTTCATCGCCAGCAACACCCGTCGCCCGAGAACCACCCGCAAGCGGAACGACTTCTTTCACCGCCTCAGCCGTTACAAGCAGGTGGATGCCGGCGGCCGCGCGTTCAACAACATCGGGTACCAGGTGCCGGGGGGACCGCTGGGTAAGATCGAATTCCTGAAGCGATACAAGTTCAACATCGCGTTCGAGAACGCGTCGCTTCCGGGATACACTACCGAAAAAATCGTCGAGCCGATGGCGGCGCGGTGCCTGCCCATCTACTGGGGCAATCCGCTGGTCGAGCGCGAGTTCAACCCAAAGAGCTTTCTCAATTACTTCGATTTTCGTGACGAAGACGCGCTGATCGAACAGATCATCGCGCTCGACCGGAACGACACCTTGTATCGCCAGTACCTGGCCGAACCCTATTTCCACCATAACAGGCCGAATGAGTTCTTCGGCTTGGACCGTGTGTTGGACCATTTCGACATGATCTTTTCTTCGTCGACCCGCCCGGTGGCACGGCGGCGACGGCTGTTCTCATTCGGACGCTGGACGCTGGCCCGAAGGGACCCGACGTGAAGCCCTGGGGTCCGTTGGTCAAGTTCTTCGTCCTGACCTACGCCCTGATGTGGGCATGTTTCGTCTCGGTCGCGGTGACGGGGATTCCCATTTACGCCCCCCTCGGAGGCGCGCTGGTGCTGCTCGGCACCTTCGCTCCCTCCCTGGTGGCCGTCTGGCTGACCGCGCGTACCGCGGGAGACGGCGGCGTGCGAGCCCTGCTGGGCGGCGTGCTCAAGTGGCAGGTGCCGGCGCGCTGGTACCTGTTTGCCCTGGCCTACATTCCCGCCATCAAGCTCGCCGCCGCGCTCATTCATCGCGTCGCCACGGGCGCATGGCCGCGCTTCGGTGACGACCCGTGGTATTTCATCCTGGGAGCCATCGCCGTGTCGACGCCCTTCCAGGCGGGGGAGGAGATTGGCTGGCGCGGCTACGCGCTCCCCCGCCTGGCGGCGCGCTTCGGGCTGGCGCGCGCCAGCATCCTCCTCGGGCTCATCTGGGCCTTCTGGCACCTGCCCCAGTTCTTCATTCCAGAAGCTGACACGTATGGGCAGTCGTTCTTCGTGCTCGTGCTGCAGGTGACCGCGCTGTCCGTGGCGATGGCGTGGCTGTATGCGCGCACCAACGGGAGCCTGCTGCTGGTCATGCTGCTGCACGCGGCCGTGAACAATGCGAAGGACATCGTCCCATCGGCCCTGCCGGGGGCATCGAACCCGTTTGCCCTCAGCGCTTCGCTGGTGGCGTGGCTCACGGTCACGCTGCTGTGGATCTGCGCTGCCTACTTCCTCGCTCGGATGCCGAGGTTGAACTATTTCGCGTTCGCGTAGACGCCGAGGATGATGATCTCATACGGCAAAGGCCTTGTGAGGAGGGCGGGGTTCATCCCCGAGTCCCGCACCCTCCGTGAGATTTCCGCGAGATCCAGCCTCGGTATCCCGTAGACATGCAGGCGGTCTCCCCGTTTGAGGGGGCTTACCGCCCTTTCAGGAGGTGTCCCCTTGGCAAAGACCATGCGGAGGCGTTCCACGAGAAGTCCCCCGTCAAGGTCTCTCGCCGCGGCGATCACAAACCTGCCGTCGGCCACCACAACCTGTCGGTCGTCGGCGATCTCCATGATAAACTCGACATCGTTGTAAAGTCCCGTCAGCGTGACTATTGAAACCGTCTTCGGTTTTACCGTGAGCGTGCAGGAAACCTTTTCATAAATCCCGAAGGTTCTCTGCGCGCCCCCCGGGCTGAATCCCTTGACGGGCCTGAAGGAATCGAGCAGCTCAATACGGTTTGTCCGAGTGACGGGGTGAATCTCGAAGACGTGGTCGGGTTTGTCGGTATCAAAGGCAGGAAGTGGGTTTCCCTGCTTCTCCACCGCGCTTCCCGCGTGCTCCGGCCAGAGCCTCCAGACGCCGGAGACCTTGAGAGGTTTGCCCGTGCCTTCGGCGCCATGGACGAGGTCAACCGCCTCCTTCTCGTCGGCGGCGTTTGCGATCTCTCCGACCATGGGAAGAGCTACCTGGGGGGCGCGTCCCGCAAAGTGCAGGTCACCGTCAATCGCGGCCGGGAGGGGCGATCCCATTGCCTTGTCCACGGTGAAGGCCGCGTTCATGGTGACGCGATTCTTGTATTGCTCGATGAAGGACTTGTTGATCTCTATATCGACCTGTTTGGGGGAAGAAAGGGCATTGACGGATATGTATGCGATCGTCGCCTGCCGCGCGATCAACCCGCAGCCATGAAGAAAGAACGCGAGGACGAAGAGACCCCCGCGCTGGCGCGTGGCCCTATTCGTCATCGCTTCCGACGAATGCCGGCGACTACGAGAAGCACGCCGCCGACGATCAGAAGTCTCATACCCGGTCTCCGTGATCGCAGGAAACTGCCGGCCACCCGTCGCCTTCGCAACCAGAGTCCGTCAGCGCTCCTTGACTGAGAAGCCCGGCACGCGACAACCGCGCAACGGGCTTCTCGCTACTCGTTGGGTTTGAGTGACCGGTTACGAACAGGTCGCACTGACCATCTTGAGGCTCGTGGCCTCAATGTGCCCCATCAGGTGCTCCTCGTGTTGCGCCTCACCAGTCTTATGCTCCGCCTGTTCCTGAGCCTTGGTTTCCGCTTTCTCTTCGGCTCTGCGGTCGAACTTGCCGTTGATCGTCACGGTGTGCCCAACATGCCCCGCCAGCCCGAGCGATGCGCCCTCGACTTCGTACTTCTTGCCACGCTTGGTGGTGAGGATGAACTCGGTGTCACTAGAGCCCTTGTGGAGGCATCCAGTCACCGTAAGGGGTTTTGGCTTTCCGGGCAGCAGTCCCACAATCATCAGGGGCGCGCCGACCATCAGGACGCTCCGCACTGCTCCCGCGACTTTCATTCCGGGAAGAGCCATTGTGATCTCCCTTCTCAAGTAACCTGCAGCGGACAAAGGAGCTCCTTCAGACCGAAGACTCCTCGAGGGCGGAAGAGGTAACCACTAGCCTAACGATACAAGGCCCCGGCAACCGTGCAACCGGTTACCGGGGCTTTGCTGTGCCCTAGTTGACAGCCCCCCCCAAGTCGGTCCTTGTCACCAGCGCGGGCGCGGCGTGACGCCGTGAACGGCGCAGCCGCCCGGACCGGTCGGTGGACCCACGGGGCCGCAAGTCATTGGATTGAAGGGCACGGGCGGCTCGAGGTTGACGATGGTGCGCAGCTCGAGATTGTGCGCGTTGACGAGGGCCACGTTACCGGTGGCGCGCAAGCCCACCGGCAGCACGTTCGTAGGTGGCGTCCTCTGGAGGAGCGGTCTCCAAAGCAACGGCTACCGCGGTCCGTCGCCCTCCTCCTCGTCGTCCGGCGTCAGCACCGAGTGGCCCGATCGGTCGGCCGCGATGGCGAACCGCGCGACGCTCTGGCCGAGCTGTCGCCCGGCCTCGATGTCGAACCGGTAATGGATGCCGCCGTACATGCGCGAGAGCCCGGCCTCGGTGACCATTGCCTCCAATTGCTCGCGCTGGTTGGGGAAGAAGGCGCTCAGCACTTCCGCGGCCGACGACGAGAAGGAGCTGTGCGCCGACGGATAGGAGGGGTGGTTGGGTTTCCCGACGGCCGGGACGATCGTGATCGCGGGGTCCGCCTGCCACGGCCGGATGAGCCAGTACGTGAGCTTCCCATCCCAGCACCCGATCGCGGCGTCGAACATCGTCGCGCCGAGCAGCGCGTAGAGGTGCGTCGCCTCGCGCTCCGAGAAGGCGTGTTGATTAATACCGTCCGTCGCCACCTGAATCCAGAAGCCTGGCGGGGTGGGCTCGCCCGGGTTCACCGCCGCAGCATTCATCGCCCAGAAGGTGGCGATCTCTATCTGCTCGGCCGTACGCGTATCGGAGATGCGCCGGATCTCCGCCAGCGCCGCGACGTAGTCTGCGGACCCAAAGGCCGGTGGCGGCGCCGGCCGGAACTGGCTCGCGGAAGTCATGAACCAGGGTAGCACCCCCGGCATCTGCCCGCCGCCGACCGTCGGCGGGGTCGTGTTGCTGGTCCAGAACCCGGGGCCCACCGGAATGGTACCGGTGAACGAGTTGCCGAAGCCGTCTCCACGGGCCCGCGTCACGATCGCGGCGCCCACCACGCGGCCGATCGCTTCGCCGCGCGCAAACGCGGCCGACCTCCCACCAGCCGCGTCCCGCTGTGCCGTCACCATGTCCTCGAGCGCCTGCGTCTGAGCCGGGAACACGTAGCTCAGCACAACCACGGACGCGCCCGCGACGGCGCCGCGATCGGATGGACGACTCCGCCCGCCCCCTCCCGACTGGTCATCAAACGCGGCCACCTCACCATCGTCGTTCCAGTTGCCGCGTTCGGCCCGCTGCACGGCCCGATATTGTGCGACGCCGAGCAGGGCGTACGCGCGACTTGCCGCTAAGGGGTTGACGTGGCCCTGCGCGACGAGGCTCGTCACAATCGCCTGCCACCCCGGACTCACCAAGCGGTCCGTCGGGCCGGGGTCGCGGGATGCGAGGAGGGATCCGCGTGGGCCTGCCGGATCCCCGCTCGGTTGACAGGCGCACAGGGACGTTACGACGGCCGCAACGGCCATTACCGCGCGACATGAGAGGATCGAATGGGGTCGCATGTGTCGCCTCCAAGCGGGTGAGCCTACAAATTCGAAACGTGACCGTCGCGCGAGCTTCGGAGACGAGGAGCAAGCGCTCAAGAAGGCCGCCTCTCCTTGACTCGACCTGTACCCTCACTCTCCTTCGCTACGGCGGGCCGGCAGCCCTGATGGGCACCTTGCTGCTCGTCGTCGTCCCGTCGCCGAACTCCCCGTCGTCGTTGTAGCCCCAGACCTGGGTCATATCGGGCCTGCCCGTTGCAATGTGTGACGCCACGCCCTGACGGGGATGCCCGTGCAGCCTACATTGGTGCTGTGATCTCACCGTGACTCGGGTGGCGGGACGGCGGCGAACAATGGAGGCGCTGTGGCCAAGGAACTACGCTGTGGCGACGTGATGCCGGGCTGCACCTTCGTGGCGAGCGGGGAGACGGAGGAGGAGGTGCTGAAAAAGACCGCTCAGCACGCGAAGGACAAGCACAACGTGAAGCAGCTGACACCGGACCTGGTGGTGAAAGTAAGGGCAGCCATCCGGACGAAATAGGGCGCGGCGACGTTTGCCGCGAGCCACGTAAGCGGCTAGATTCGCCACCGTTTACAGATGGTCCGTCGGATGATCGAGTTGAGAACACTGGGTGAGGTGGAGCTGCAGGGGTCGGATCGGCGGGAAATGTGCGCGATCCTGGCCCAGCCCAAGCGCCTCGCCCTCCTAGCCTACCTCGCAGTCTCCGCCCACTGGCAGCGCCGTGACTCAGTCGTTGCCCTCTTTTGGCCCGACCTCGACACCCATCATGCCCGCGGCGCGCTCCGGCAGGCGCTCCGATTCCTCCGGCGGGAGCTGGGCCACGGCGTGCTCAACGGCCGTAGTGAGGAGGAGCTTGGGTTCCAGGGTGGCACGTTGTGGTGCGACGCGGCCGCCTTCGAGCGAGCCTGCGAAGCGGGTCGTCTGGCCGAGGCGCTCGAGCTCTATCGTGGCGATTTTCTCGACGGCTTCTTCGTCTCAGGCGCCGCGCCCGAGTTCGACCAATGGGTTGGGGCGAAACGCGCGCGGCTCAGGAACCTCGCCGTCGAGGCCGCGCGGACCTGCGCGGAACGCTGCGAGGCCGAGGGCGACGGTGCGGCGGCGATCCGTTGGGCACGCCGGGCGTTCGAGCTGAGCCCCGATGATGAGCACACGCTGCGGCGGTTGATCACGCTGCTCGACCGACTGGGCGATCGGGTGGCGGCCGTGCGGATCTACGAAGACTTCGCCCGCCGGCTCGCAGCCGAGCACGAGGTCGAGCCGTCTCCCGCAACGCAAGCACTGATGCAGACCGTTCGCGACCGCGCAAGGCCACGGGCACAGCTCGAGTCGCCCGAGCTGGCTCTGGCGCGGGCCTGGTTCTCGGCTGGGTGGTGCGGCAGTTGCGCGTGACGTCGCGGATCACATTCCAGCCTGAAGCATGTCGGTGATTGGTGGGCGACAATCGCCTCGGCCTCAACGAGCCGATCTCCCGCCGCGACTTCCTCAACGGCACCCTCCTCGCCGGCGCCGGGCTTTTCCTCCACGGTAAAGCGTCAACGATCTCCCCCGCCGACGGCTTCAACGGCTACGGCGGCATAGGCGACTACCGACACTCCAACGGCAACACCTGGGATGTACTGAGCGCCGGACACGGGATGCGCGATGGCGCGTTCGAAGGGCGTATCGCCAACGCCATCGACACCGGCGAATTGTACGACTTCGTCGCCGTCGGCGGCGGAATTAGCGGACTCGCCACCGCGATCTTCTTCCAGAAGTACAAAGGCGGACGCTGCCTTGTCATCGACAACCACCCGATCTTCGGCGGCGAAGCGAAGCGCAACGAGTTCCTCGTCGACGGACAGCGCCTCACCGCGCACCAGGGTTCCGCGATCTTCCTGGTACCGGGCAAGGGTGGTTATACGGATCGCTTCTACGAGATGAT
>Ga0070695_100001351_pt1 | contig 13598 bp, 13 predicted proteins | sample KBSK1252metaG_FD_65471 | JGI IMG/M metagenome (GOLD analysis project Ga0070695, IMG submission 65471) | Corn, switchgrass and miscanthus rhizosphere microbial communities from Kellogg Biological Station, Michigan, USA - KBS K1-25-2 metaG | ecosystem: Host-associated > Plants > Roots >...
CAGTCATCCCGCCCCGCCACAGCCGCTTCACGTCGGCGCTCCCGTGCACGGCCAGCGCCCCCTCCGCGTGGGTATAGAGCACCCAGAGGCCGTAGGGAACGACCGCCACCAGCGTCGCCGCCGCTTGCGTCCACGTCCCTTCCAGGGCGAGGACGGCGACGCACAGGGGCAGGAGCAACAGACCGTCGGTGCGGGCCAGGATGCACAGCGCGAGGAAGGCGATCGAGGCGGGCGTGCTCCGGCGGGCCAGCGCCCAGAGCAACCCCGCGAAGGACGCCGCGCACAGCGTCCCCTCCATCCCCGTGAACGGAAGGAGCAGGGCGTGCGGGTTCGTGAGCCAGGCCAGGGCGGCGAGCCACGCCCCCCGCGCGCCCCACAGCTTCCCCGCGGCGGCGGCCAGGGCCAGGGTCGCGGCCACGAAGGCCAGGGCGTTGACCGCCAGCGCCGCCACCAGGCGTGCGTGGGAGCCGGAGACGACGGTGTCGATCCCCGCCAGCAGCAGGGCGTACAGGGGGTGGAAGCCCGTCGTGGGGGTGATGCCGTCGAAGGTGGGGCCGTCGCCCGCCGCCAGGTGCGCCGCCACCCCCAGGTAGTAGAAGGCGTCGTCCGAGAGGTAGTCCACCAGCCGCTCGGGCGGCGCCGTGAGAAGGAACGCCAGCACGGCCGCCGCCACGAGCGCGGCCGCGGCCACGGCGAGCTGGAGACGACGCGGCACCATGGGCGGCCGCGCAGTGTAGCGCTAGCTTCCTCTCCGCAGGAGAAGGCCGGCGCCCAGTGCGGCGGCGACCAGGAGATAGAGGAGGCCGTAACGCGGCTCCGTCCCCAGGAGCACGGCGCCACCGATCAGGAGCCCGGCGAGGACGAGCCCGGCCGTAACGCGGTTGGCCCCTTGCTTCAGGGTCTCGCTCCAGCGACCGGGGTCGGAGGAAGCGATCCGGAGGGTGAGCCGGTCCTCGGCCACGGCGTCCAGGATCCGGTTCACCCGGCGGGGGAGCCGCTCGGCGAACTCCTTGGCCTCGAGCAGGCTCGACAGCAGGTGGCCCGCGGAAACGTCGCTGCGCAGGCGTGCGCCGATGAGGGCGGTGGTCCGTCGCGCGATGGCGGCGTTGGCGTCGAAGCCAGGGGCGAGCGTGTGGCAGATCTCGTCGAGCTGCACGAGCGTCTTCCCCAGAAGAGCCAGCTCGCGCGGCATGGCGAAGCCAGCCTGGGTGAGCGCGGTGGCCAGCTCCAGCACCAGCGTCCCGATCTCGCTCTCGCGCCGCGCCACCAGGGCCGTCACGGTGCGGCGGAGAGCTGCCTCGTCGGCGCCGGGGAGGGCCGCTCCGATCTGCAGCGCCTGGTCGGCTGCTTCGTCGCCCCGCCCCTGGCTCAGGGCCAGGACGAGCTTGAGCAGGATCTCCTGCATCCCGGGCTGCACCCGGGCCACCATGCCCAGGTCGAGCAGGGCGATGTCTCCTCCGCTGGTGACGAACACGTTCCCGGGGTGGGGATCGGCGTGGAAGAACCCGTGCACCAGGACCTGCTCGAGGTAGGCGCCCAGCAGCTGGTCCACCAGGACGTCGCCGTCGAGCTCGAGGCGCGCCAGCGGCCCCAGCTCGGTGACCTTGCGCCCGCGCACGTAGTCCATGGTGAGCACGTGCTCGCGCGTGTAGTCGTGGACGGGGAGGGGAACCACGATCCGCGGGTAGGCCTGCAGCTGGTCGGCCAGCCGCTCCAGGTTGCGGGCCTCCGCCCGGTAGTCGAGCTCGGCGGTCAGGCTCGCCCGCGCCTCCTCCACGAGCTCTCCGAACTGCCAGCGTCGTCCCGCCTCCGTGCGCTGCTCCACGAGCCGCGCCAGATCGGAAAGGACCTCCAGGTCCTCGGCCAGGCGCTGCGCGATCCCGGGCCGCTGGACCTTGACCGCCACGGCGCGGCCGTCGCGGAGGGCGGCCCGGTGCACCTGCCCGAGCGAGGCGGCCGCCAGCGGCTGGGGGTCGAAGCGGGAGAATGCCTTGGAGAGGCGCACGCCCAGCTCCGCGCTCACCACGCGCTCCACATCGGCCAGGGGCACGGGCTCCAGCCGGTCCTGGAGCCGGGACAGGGCGCGGGCATACGCCTCCGGAACGAGGTCGGGGCGGGTGGAGAGCATCTGCCCGAGCTTCACGAAGGTGGGCCCGAGCGCCTCCAGATCGGAGGCCAGGGTGGAGGGGTCCCCCTCCGGCTCCGCCTCCTCCAGGCCCGGAGGCCGGGCCGTGAACGAGACGCCCAGCAGGGCGCGATGGCGCCAGAACAGGCGCGCGATCTCGACGTACCGGCGCACGTGCCGGGGGCGCAGGGAAAGGCTCATGGAAAGGGGAAACCTTGGGGTGAGCTTACCCCCGCCACCGCCGGCATGCACATCCGGGGGGCGCGACCTATATTCGCCCCCCCGCCGGAAGGGCGGCTCGGGTACGGAACGAGACATGCACACCTGTCGTCGTCGGCAGCCGCGGTACAGGCTGGGCCCCCAGAGCCGGGCCTACCTGGAATTCCGCTTCCCCGAGGGGCACGCCGGGCGCGATCAGCGCCTGGTCGTCGCCGACCTGGGGGCCTCCGGCCTGGGGTTCATCCTGGAGGACTCCCTTCCCGGCCTCGACCTGGGGACCCCCATCAAGGGGGCGACGCTGTGCCTGGACGAGCACCGGGTCGCCATGGACCTGCTGGTGCTCCACGTGACGGAGGACTTCGCCGCCGACGCGATCTGCGGCTGCCTCGTCTACCCGGCGAGCGACGGCGACCTGCGGCGGTACAAGGACCTGCTGGCCGAGCTGGCCGGCCAGCACGCCGCCGCTACTTCTTGACCCAGTTGCCGTCCGGCTGCTGGACCCAGTCCCCCGTCTTCGCGTTCTGCCGCAGCGTCGCCGCGTAGGTCTCCCGGATCTTCGGGAGTTGCGCCAGGTCCACGTTCTTGGCGGCGGCGATCTCCTTGTAGAGCTCCTCGCGGTCCGTGTTCTCCGCCTTCACCAGGCGCTGCACGTCCGCCCGGGCCTTGAGATCGGTGAGCGCCTCCAGGTTGCGCACCTCCACCAGCCCCTTGTTGTTCTCTCCCAGGACGCCCTGGTCGAAGTAGCGGCGCAGCTCGTTGAAGCGGGCGGCGCGCGAGTCGATGATCTTGCGGATGGCGGGATTGGTGATCTCCGGCTGGGCCACCTGGGCCATGGCGGGAGTGACGCCCGCAAGCAGGTCGAGGAGGGAGGCGCCCTGATTCGGTGCCGGCGGAGGCTGGGGGGCGGGGGGTTCCTCTCCCGACTGCTGGGCGGCCTGCTTCCGCACCTCCTGCTCGATCTGCTTCGAGAGGTCGCGGACCTCGGCCTCGGGGAAGTAGACGTTGACGGTAACGCAGGCCGTGAGCACGGCGAGCGTCAGGATCGAAAACGCGGCACGGCGCATGGCGACTCCTGTATCCCTCCCGCGCAGTCTAGCCCGGGCCGGGTCAGGGCGCCGACTTCGGGGCGGCCGAGGCGGCGCTGAAGTCCACGGACTTCAACCGTTCCACCATGCTGGAGAAGGAGACCGTCTTCCCGGGCTGGGCGTTGACGATGTTGATGGGGAAGGGGAGGCGTCCGCGCACGAACAGCTCCCGGCCTCCCTTGGCGCCCGCGGTGCCGCGCAGGACGAAGACGTCGTTCTCGAGCTTCATGGAGATGCCGATGGCGCCGTAGGTGTACTTGTCGAAGAAGCGCTGGAGCCCGCGGTCGAGGGGGCTGATGCCCGCCCCCGTCCCCAGGATCGTGAGGTTGCGCACCGCCTTGACGTTGACGTACTGGCGCACGCCCTCGGTGGGCACGGAGTGGATCTCGGCATCGAAGGAGACGGGGACGCCGCGGAACAGGCGCAGGTCCTTCACGGAGCCGGCGACCACGCCGCTGATCTCTCCGAAGTCGAACACCTTGGTGAGGCGCCCGAGGTCGATGCCTTCGAAGGTCGCCGAGAGCTGCAGCTTGGGGAAGCGGGTGAGGACATCCTGCCCGGAGATCTCGCTGAGGCGCACCGTGCCCCCGAACAGCCCCACCTCGCCGCCCCCCTCCACCTCGAGGTCCTTGGCGTCGAGGCGGACGTCGGGGAACAGCGCCTCCACCGAGCCTTCGAGCGTGGGCAGGCCGAAGGCGCGCGTCACCTCCGGAAGCGCGATCCCCGTGATGAGCACGCCGGAGCGCAGGTGGCGCGAGGGCAGGAAGAGGTCCTGGAGGCGCAGCGCCTCGAAGCGGACCTCGCCGCCGAATGCGGGAACGGTCAGCTTCTCCTGGAAGGTGAGGTCGTCCCCCAGGAGCGCCACGCCGGACTTCAGCGCCGCCAGGGTGAGCCCCGCCACCTCCATCCGGTCGAACTCGATCGTGCCCTGCGTGGGTGGGCCGCCCAGCGCCCAGGCGCCGTCTCCTCCCTTCGCCCAGCGGAGGTCGAAGGGGAGGATGGCGCCCAGGCCCGAGACAGCGACGTACCCACCCGTTCCCGCGAGGTCCACGCCGTCCAGCGTGAGCCCACCGGCGGCCGTCCTCGCGGTGGGGGAAGCGGTTCCCGAGGCATGAGCTTCCACGCGGCCCTTGGACTCGATCCGCGCGAACAGCGGCACGCTGTCCCCGAGCGGCGCCCGCAGATAGCGCTCCACCGTCCTGCCCAGGTCGGCCACCTCGAGGGCACCCGACCAGCGGAGCCCGGGCTCCAGCGAGCCTGTCACGAGAGGACCGTCGGGCACGGCGAGCTTGGCCTCGAGCGTCCAGGGTGGAGCGCCGGGTGCGCCGCCGCGCGCCTCGACCGTGAGATGCGACGTGACGGAGCCGTAGTCCCCGAAGACCGTCCCCCACAGGAGCTGGAAGCCCCCCACCTCGGTGTCGGCGTGCGCCCGCCAGGTTCGCCCGCTTCCCTCGCCGTGCAAGGTCCACGAGGATTCGAACCCCTCGAGCACGCGGGAGCCGTCCTCCGAGGCGAACCCGCTCTTGGCGATCGCCGCCTTGCCGTCGCCGGAAAAGCTCCCATCGGCGCCCAGGCGGACCGTGGCGTCGGCGCTCGCAGTTCCGCGCACGGTGTAGCCGGCGACGGGATCCCCGAGCAGCGGCCGCAGCACGGGGAGCCATGCCGGCAGCTCCGCGCCCTGGAGGTGCACCTTGCCCGTGCCGCCGCCGCGGCCGCTCCGCTGCCAGGTACCGTCGAAGGTGAGCGTGCCCAGGCCGTCGGCCGAGCGCACCGCGCCCCGGGGGAGCGTCAGCGTCTCCGTCGCCGTCTGCCAGCGCGCCACCGCCTCCAGCGTGACGGGAAGCGGCGCCAGTGGGGGCACGATGGCGGACGCGCGCAGCGCCAGCGAGGGCACGTCGATCGCGGCCAGCCCGGGCGGCACGCGGAAGCGGGCCTGAAGCGTCCCGCCGGACAGCGCCGTCTTGCCCCAGCGCGTCTCCAGGCGGTCGGCCACGAGCGACCCCGCGATCTCGGGGCGCCCGAGGGGACCGCGCAGCGTTCCCTTCAGCAGGGCGCGTCCCTGGAGAGAGAGAGGCTCGGGAAGCGCCAGGCCGAGCTCGGCCAGCGAGGCGCGCATCGCGTCCAGCGTGAGCCCGCTCCACTGCCAGGCGAGATCGCCGGCCAGAGGCGTCTTTGCGACGTGGCCGTCGGCGGCGAGCGTGCCCATGCCGTGCGTGCCCAGGCTCACCTTGCCGCGCACATCCGGCGGCGTGACCGAGGCGACCTCCGCCTGGACGTCCAGCACGGCCGGGGCCACCGCGGTGGGGATCGCCCAGCTTGCGCCCCGCGCTTGCAGACGGGGAAGGCGCAGGCGTGCGTGTGCCGGTCCGCGCAGCGGCCCCGAGTCCCGGATCAATGCGGCCGTGGCCTCCGCTTCCGCCCCGTCGAGGTTCACGCTCAGCCCGGGCTGCTCCAGCCGGACACGGGAAAGCGCGGCCCGCGCGCCCACCTCCACCCGAGCGGGATCCCGGAGCAGGACGTCCACGTCCGCGGTGCCGTCGAGGGACGCTCCGGCCGGGAGCATGGGGACCAGGTGCGTCAGCTCTCCCACCGCGACCCCGCGGGCGTGCACCTCGGCCGTGATCGGCGCCAGGCTCGCCGCCTCCAGCGTGGCCGTTCCTTGCAGCTCCCTGGCGAGCGCGAGATCCGCCCGGCCGGTCATCGCCAGCGTGCGCCCGTCGGCGGAAGGGGCGGCCGTCGCGGTCACGTGCGCTTCCGGCTCCGAGGTCGTGGCCTCGAGCGCTCCCCCACCTCCGCGCTCCAGGCGCACCGAGGCGGCAAGGCCGTGCAGCTTGGCGGGAGAGCCGGGGAAGCCGAGCAGCGCCAGAACCGGCCCCAGCGGCAGAGCGTCCGCCCGGGCCCGGACCTCTCCCACGGCGTCGGTGCCGTAACCGTCCACGGTAGCGGCGAAGGGGAGCCGGGTCTCGCCGCCGCCGGCGCGCACCACGACGGTTCCGTCCGTGAGCGTCAGCTTCCCCACCTTGAGCGTGGAGGGCTCGGTGGAGGGGGGAGGCAAGGGCTCGCCGGTGGGTGGGCGCAGGAGCACGTGCACCCCGGTCACCTCCATGGTCTGGAAGTCGGCCACCCGCAGGCGGGGCAGCGGCCCCTCGACGGTCACGCGTTCCACGGTGACCAGCTCCAGGTAGGGCTGTCCTCCCATGCGCCGCACGCGCAGGTCGTGCAGGGTGAAGCGCCGCGCTCCCTCCACCGACAGGCGCCCCACCGACACGTCGGCCACCAGCTCGCGCTCCAGCACGCGCTCCACCTGGCGGCGCGGCAGGTCGCGCCACCACCACACGGCGAAGGCGAGAAGAGCGGCGAGCGCCAGGATGATCCACGGCCAGCGGCGGCGTCGTGTGCTGGGCTCGCTCACGTTCCTTGGAGCATAATCCGGCGATGCGTCAGGCGGTGCACGAGTTCACGGTGCCCACGCGCGGCAAGGGCATGTACGAGTTCACGCGCGAGGTGCGCGTCTGGATCGAGACGAGCGGGATCCAGACCGGGCTCCTCACCCTGCACGTGCGCCACACCTCGGCCTCCATCCTCGTCCAGGAGAACGCCGACCCCCAGGTGCAGGCGGACTTCGAGGCCTACATGAGCCGCCTGGTCCGGGACGGCGACGCCATCTTCGAGCACACGGTGGAGGGTCCGGACGACATGGCGGCGCACGTGCGCGCCGCGCTCACCTCCACCACCCTCTCCATTCCGGTGGTGGACGGCATGCCGGCCCTGGGCACCTGGCAGGGCATCTTCCTCTACGAGCACCGCCTGGCGCCCAACCGCCGGAAGGTCGCCGCCCACCTCCTGGGAGAATGAGCGGGGGACTCTAGGAGCGGGACGGGGCGCGGTACAGCCGCCAGAGATGCCACACGTACCCGGCGAGCAGGCCCGTGATCGTCCCACCGATCCAGTCGTTGGCGGGTAGCGGACCAGAGATCCACCATTGCGTCAGGCCCAGCGCCAGCACCGCGATGGAGCCGGTGACGGCCGCGGATCGTGCCAGCAGCCTCGGCTCGACGACGTGCCCCAGCGCCGGCCAGCGCAGGACGGGCCCCTCCGCCGCCATCTCCCTGGACCCCAGCACCACGAGCGCCGTCGCCATCAGGAGCAGGACCAGGTGGATCAACGCCCAGGTCGTCATGGCAGGAACGCTTGGCGTGGAGATCACCGCCCCCGCGTCGTAGACGACGGGGTTGAACGCACAGGACGTCGCCGGGGTGACCTGACAGGTGGGAGCGTTGGGACTGAGCCCCAGGAAGACCTGCACCGGCTTGGGAGTCGTCCCCAGCGCGGTGACGTTGAAGAAGGAAGAGGAGGTGTCCGCGAAGGCGGTGACCTTCGCCGGATCGCAGGTCGCGAGGATGTCGCCGGCAATGGCGCCGGCGATCTGGGAGCTCGTGAATCCCACGGTCAACGGCGCAGTGTAGTTGTGGCAGAGCGACGCGCCCAGGTTGGTCTTGACCTCCCAGGCATAAACGGACCGGTCGGCGTCTCCCACCACGCCGAAGCCGCGGAGCGAGCTGGGGCAGAAGCCCTGCACCAACACCACTCCCGGAGCGTAGTTGGTGGTGGTGTTCATCTTGATGAAATACCCAACCCCAGCCTCCAAGTCGAAATCCGCGCCGGGCGTGCCCTTCCGCCCCGTGTAGACCTGGAGGCCGTCAGTGGCGGCGATGTACTTCTGGACGTTCTGGACGTTGGCGAATCCGATGCTGGTCATGAGTTCGGACGCCGTGTTGACGGCGAGCGCCGGACTGGCCCAGAGATTCACCCCGTCCACGCTCACTCCGGGGGTTTGTGCGTACAGCGTCTTCGGCAAGCTGCCGGACGGATCCCCCACGATCTGGAAGGCCACGGGGGCGTTCTTGATCACGAAGTAGCCGTCCGCCTGCGTGGGATCGATGCAGAAGCAGCCGGCTCCGGTCCCATCGGTGCAGCTGCCCTGCCCATCCCCCCCCGGTGCGGGAGTGCCTGCCCCCAGCATGCCGGTCATGGTCACGTCGGCGCATGTGTTCGTGGGCGGACCCGTCCACTTGAACAGGTGATCCGAGACCGGATCGAACTTCAGAACGGCGACGGCTCCGGTGGCTTCCAAGAGCTTCTTGTCGCTGACGATGCTCGGCGAAGGCAGCATCGTGGGGACGGCCCACGTCGCGGTCGGACACCCCGGGCAATCGGCGGGCTTGCACAGCAGGGCGCTGTATCCGGTCGAGGCCAGGACGAGCCCCCCGCACACGCACACCAGCGCGCCGGCGAAAAGAACTCTTTTCATGATTCACCCCCCGTATCCAAGCGATTATCCCGGCCGCGGGTTTCCCGGGTCAATCCATTTCGACCGATCGTGTTGCTTTTCGTGGAGGGGGAAATTCAGGCCGGGCTGGTCCGGATCACGCAGCGAAACCCGAGGTGACACGTCGACGTGTCCACGGCCTGCGCCATGCGCGCCGCAGGCCGGTAGCGAAGACAGTAGTTGGGGGCGCAGAGATACGACCCGCCCTTCATGACCCGGCGGGGGATGCGGACCTCGGGCGTGCGCGGGTCGAGGCTCTTCTCGGGGTCGCCGCCCCGCGGGTTGTAGAGCGTGCAGCAGGACTGCCTGATCTGGCCGTGGTGCTGGTACCAGTCCGTCGTCCACTGCCAGACGTTCCCCGCCATGTCGTGGAGGCCGAAGCCGTTGGGCGGGAAGGAGCCCACGGGCGCCGTCCACTCGTACCCGTCCTCCAGGAGGTTCTCCCAGGGGAAGCGCCCTTGCCATGTGTTGGCCATGGGCTTGCCGTCGGGCATGAAGTCCTCGCCCCACACGTACGTGGCGCCTTCCAGCCCGCCCCGGGCGGCGCACTCCCATTCCGCTTCCGTGGGCAGCTCCTTCCCCGCCCACGTGGCGTAGGCCTCCGCGTCCTCGAAGGCGACGTGGACGACGGGGTGGTCGTCCAGGCCCTCGAGGGAGCTCTCCGGCCCTCGGGGGTGGCGCCAGTCGGCTCCAGCCACGTAGGTCCACCAGTTGAGGTGGTTCCGGAGGTCCACCGGGCCCGCGCTCTTGCGGAAGACCACGGAGGAGGGGACCAGCAGCTCGGGCTTGGCGCCCGGGTAGCTCTCGGGGTTCGCGGGCTTCTCCGCCAGTGTGACGTGGCCGGTGGCCGTGACGAACCGCGCGAACTCGCGGTTGGTGACGGTGCGGGTGTCCATCCAGAACCCCCGCACCGACACCTTGTGCACCGGCCCCTCTTCCATGTAGTGGCGGTCGGACCCCATGAGGAAGGGGCCGCCGGGGATCCAGGACATCCCCTCGGTGTTCGCGGGTTTGCTCGAGATGCCGAGGAGAGACATGGACCCAGTTCTCCCGTTCTCTACTTCTCGGCCATCGCCGGCTCGGAGGTTCTCCCGGTCGCGCCGGCCGCCGCCTGCGCCATGACCTCCTGCTGCTTCCTGGCCTTCTCCAGGGCCTGGTCGATGCTGAAGCTCGCCGGTCTCTGCCGGGGCGGGAACTCCCGGAAGGTCTGCAGGAACTCGCCCACGATGGCCTGCGCGGGCACCAGCAGGAAAGACCGGTCCGCCACCCATCGCGGCCATCGAGCACGTCCTCCTTTCCATCGGTTTCTTCTCATGCCTCGGACTCCTGCTCCCGGGCACGCAGCTCGCCCAGGTCCCGCTCCAGGAAATAGTTGAGGAAGGTGCGGATCACCGCGACGGCGCCCAGACGGCCGATGGACTGCCAGTCCGAGCGGATGGACGTCTCGATGATGTCCGCCGCGAGCTGGAAGGTGAGGGCCGCCACCAGCCAGCGCGCGTAGTGCAGCCACACCAGCCGCGCCGTGTGCTGGGGTGCCCGGGTCGCGATGGCGCGCGCGCCCTGGACGAAGGCGACCGCGGTGGCGGCGACGATCACGAGCAGCGCCAGGATGTCGATGGCGGCGACCGCGTACTCGGTGGCATGGATCAGGAAATCGTTCATGAGGCCACGGCTCCCGCGGGCGTCCGCTTGCGCCATTTCACGTAGGGCACCGTGACCAGCATCCCCACCAGGAAGGCCAGGAAGACGGCCGCCACCACCGTGGGGTCGTCGGGGGCGCTGGCCCGCGCCACGGCCACGGCCACGCCGGGATGGCGGGTGGCCGTGGAGAGCGCGAGCACGGTGCGGGCCTCGGGATCAGGCCCTCCCAGGGCGTGCCCGACCACCAGGCCGCAGACGGTCAGGAGCACGATGGCGACGATGGTGAAGTCCCCCACCTGCGCCGCCAGCTTGGGCCAGGCCACCACCATCACCGGAACGAAGGCGACGAGCATGAGCAGGGTGGCGCCGAGGGACAATGGACGGGAGATGCGCCCGGCGAAGGAAGGAGCCGCGGCGCGCAATCCCATTCCCAGCAGGAGAGGGACCATGACGGACTTGGCCACCAGGATGGCCACCGTGGCCGGCACCACGCTCACCTCACGACCAAACAGGCGGGCCAGCACATCCACGTCCAGGGGAACGAAGACGATGGCGACGAGCGCTGAGACGGCGAGAAGCGCCACCGCGTAGGAGCTCGATCCTCCCGCCTTGATCTGCTTGTTGGGCAGGACGGGCGGCACCGGAGAAACGGAGAGCGCGATCAGCGCCACCGACGTCGCTCGCGGGAGCCCGAGCCACACCACGATGCCGGCGGCGATCAGGGGTAGCACGACGTTCATGGCCAGAAGCGAGCGCGCGAGCAGGCCGGGCTTTCGCAGCAGCCAGGCGAGATCGCGGCCGCGGGTGGTCAGCCCGATGGAGAACACGATCAAGGCCAGGCTGACCTTGAGGGCCAGGCCGATCCACTGGGCGGCGGTCATCAGCGAAGTCCCATGGGATCAGTGCTTCTTCGCCTAGAACGGTCCGATGTCGAACACGATGCCCAGCACGGCGACCACGCCGACCGCCAGCAGGAGCACGGCCGTGATCAGTGTCAGGGAGGCCGGGAAGATGCTCTCCCCGTGGATGAGCCCCTCCAGGCGCATCTCCGCGCGCGTCTTGCGCAGTCCGAGCATGAACTGCACGTGGTAGACGATGCCGAGGATCAGCATGCCGATCCCCAACGCCACCAGCGCCGCGCCGAAGTTCCGGGGAGCGACCGTCCTGGAGAGGACGCCCGCCTCCACGGCCTTCTGGAATCCCTTGTAGATCGTGAAGCCGAAGCTGATCAGGGAGAGGGATGTGCGCATGACGGACATGAGCGTCCGGTCGGCGCTGAGGCGCGTGCGCTGGAAGGACATCCCCGTCCGGCGGCGCGAGAGCTCGTCGGACATGGAGATCCCCGTCCCGGGGCTCGTGGGTTCGGTCATGTCGCGGCCCCCTGGACGCACCAGGACACCAATTCCCGGGCCCGCACTGCTCCATCGAGCAGCGCGGCGAGGGGGGACCCCGCGCGACGCATGGGCCGAGGATAACTCGACGGTTTTGGTCGGATATATAGGACTTTGGTCCTATGGGCGACCGCCTCCTCGGCTCAGTGCTCGTGCTTCGGACGCTCGGGCTGCGCCGGGTGAGCGTCGCCGCCGACGAATGCGTGCAGCTCCTCGACGAAGTGGACGTAGTCCACGTAAGCCGCCACGAACGCCCGCCCCGCCGCCGCGCTCTCCTCGGCATGCGCTTTTCGCAGCAGGACGGCCTGGAACCGCTTCCGCAACTCTTCCGCCACCGAGCCCGACAGGTCGTGTACGAGCTTCTCCGAGGACCCGGAGGCAAGCGCTTGGTCGGCCGCGACCACGGTGGGCGAGACGGCGTCGGCAGGCTGCAGACCGTCATAGGGGGCACCTTCGCCGGCCCGATGGATGCGCACCAGGGTCTCGAAGAAGTAGCGGTCGGCGAGCTCCCGCGCCTCCGCGCTTTGCTTGCGCACGCGCGACGTCCTCATGAACGCATCGCGCACGGCGGGCTCGTCCTCGGCGGCGATCCACTTCAGGACGGGCGCCAGGTCGCCCGACTCCAGGGCGCGCTGGGCATCCTGCACCACCGGCCCGTTGACCGTATCGCAGTGCGCCCGCACGTCCGCGGAGAATCCGATGGGGAACATGACGAGCCAGACGCTCGCTGCGAGAAGCACTGCGAGCCGCGACATGACGTACCTCCTTCGAAGATCGGAGAGCCGATCGAGGAGGGTATTCTGCGCGGACGCCGGTGCGGCATCGGGACCGAATTGGCCATCAAGCGTAATGCCGCCGAACGGTCAGCGAAACAGCCAGTGCGCGACCGCCGCTTCCCACTCCCCGTAGATGAGAGCCAGCGCGGTGAGGTCGAAGACCACGTGCAGGACCATGGGGAGCCAGAGCTGGCCCGTGGCCAGGTAGACCCCGCCGAGCACGAGGCCTGTGACGGCGGCCTGCGCGGCCCCGGGAATCCCCTGATCCGGCAGGTGCACCATCGCGAAGAGCGCGGTGCTCACGCCGAGGATGACCAGGCGCGCGCCGATGCTCGTTCCCAGCCAGCGGCCCAGACGCTCGAACAGGAAGCCCCGGAAGAGGGTCTCCTCTCCGAACCCGGCGCCCACGAGGATGGCCAGCAGCATCCCGGGCAGGGCCGCGGCGTTCCCGGCCAGGTAGTGGTAGTGCGCGTTCAGGGCGGGGAAGCCGAGCAGCGGCAGGACGACCGCTTTCAGGATGAGCTTCAAGGCGATCCCGCCCGGCACGCCGACGACGAGGATGCGCGTCCAGCTGGCGGGGCGGCCGAAGCCCAGCGCCGACCACGGAAGGCCCGCGTTCCTCGCCCAGGCCAGGACCACGAGCGCCAGCAAGGGAGGGAGCATTTACGGCTACGAAGGTTGCAACCAGCCGGACCGCATGGCAAGCGGCGCTTCCTTCACCGCTTCCACGACCGCATGCTTGGCCAGCAGCCGCGTGGAGTCGAGCACGGGCAGGGAGGCGTTGTCGGCGGTGACGATGAGCGGGATCTCGGTGCAGCCGAGGACGGCGCACTGGGCGCCTCGGGCCCGCAGCCAGTCGATCGCGTCCAGGAACCGCTGCGTCGTCCCCGGTTTGAAGATGCCTCGGCAGAGCTCGTCGAAGATGGCGTCGTTCAGCTTCTCCCGCACGGGCTCCTCGGGGACGAGCATCTCCAGTCCTCGGCTGGTCAGTGCCTTGGCGTAGACCGGCCCCGTCATCGTCCACTTGGTGCC
>Ga0070695_100001352_pt1 | contig 13596 bp, 14 predicted proteins | sample KBSK1252metaG_FD_65471 | JGI IMG/M metagenome (GOLD analysis project Ga0070695, IMG submission 65471) | Corn, switchgrass and miscanthus rhizosphere microbial communities from Kellogg Biological Station, Michigan, USA - KBS K1-25-2 metaG | ecosystem: Host-associated > Plants > Roots >...
GCGCCGACACCCGCGCACGCCATGTCCTTCTGCGCGTCCCAAACGTCGCCCTGCGAACCCAGGAAGGCGAGCCCCGCGGAGGGATCGACGTTGGCCGCGGTGATCCACTCGATCAGCTCGTAGACGCACGAGAAGGCGAGCACGAGATCGAGGGGAAGGTAGTACCCCCAGAATCCGCGCGCCCCCGTGATGCGCACGAACACCTCCCGCACGGGGTAGGCGAGCAGCAGCCCGAACGAGAAGTGGACGGCCCGATCGTACATGTTGCGGTCGGAGCCGAACCAGTGCTGCAGCGTCACGCCGAACGGCACTTCGGCGTAGGTGTAGTGCGACCCGATGACGTGCAGGACCATGAAGATCGTGATCAGCGTGTAGGACAGGTTCGATAGTCGGAAGTAGCGCCCGGTGACGACGATCAGGGGGACGAAGATGAAGACGAGGTAGTTCTCGAGCAGCCAGTCGTGCCGGAACAGCGGGTGGATGGCGGCCCAGATCCACGCGGCGGCGAACAGGGCGAGCAGAATCCAGCGGTAGCGCGTCATGCTAGAAGTTCGGAGGAGGAGCGACGTACGCCGTCACCGTGCTCTCGTGCCCGTCGGCGTCTACCGCAGCGACGCCGAACACCCAGTCGTCCACGTTGGCGTGCGGCATCACGTAGTCCGTGACGTTGCCCACGTACAGCTCGTGCTCCCAGTCCGGCGCCCAGGCCTCGCGCCAGAACACGCGGTATCCCGCCGCCCCGGGGGAGGCGTTCCACTGCAGGTGTGCGTCGTAACCCGAGGGACGGCGGTCGAGCATGGGCGTGCCGCGCTCGTTGGTGACCACCGGCGGTGGCGGCGCCAGGGCCAGCACCGCCATGGCAGCGGCGTTCACGCGCGCGTTCTGGCCCAGGTAGGCGACGGAGACGCCTTCCATGGTGTCGCTCGCGTTGTGCTGCCTGGAGTAGTTCTCGCGGGACTCGCGGAACCCCACGGCAGCAAACCCTTCCAGGTTCCACGCCGTGTGGTCGCCGCCGCGGCCGAAGCGATCGCGCCGCGCCATCAGGCGCACGCGGTGCGACGGGACATAGCGGGCTGCCATGCGGCGCGTGAACACGGCGAGCGAGCGCGACGGCGAGTCCTCCGGCCCTTCCGAGTAGAGGCGAAGGGTGGCGCCATCCGCGATCCCGTCCCCGCCCACTGCCCCGCCCACGATGTCGTTGTTGAACACGGCTTGCACCGGGGTCTTCGCCGCCTTGGCGGCGCGCGCCTCTTCGCGTGAGCCGATGAGTCCCTGTTCCTCTCCCGCCACCGCGGTGAAGACGAGCGTGGCGTCGAAGACGAGGTCGCTCTCCGCGAAGACCCGCGCCAGCTCCATCATGAGCACGGTGCCGCTGCCGTCGTCATCCGCACCGGGGGCGTCGGCATTGTCTGCGGGACTTCCGTAGCCGCCGGCGGCGGTATTGAGCGCCGCCTGTCCCTGGGCACCGAGATTCACCGTGTCGTAATGCCCGCTCACGTAGATCCGGCGAGCGCTTCGTCCGGGCAGGATGGCCACGACGTTCCTCAGCTCCACGTCGCGGGTGATGCGCCCGCCCGCGGCAATCTGGTGGGTGTCGAAGCCGACCTGCAGCTTGGGGCTGCTCCGCTTCATCTCGTCGAAGATCCACTGCCGGGCAGCCCCCACGCCTCGCGTGCTCGAGGACGGGTCCGACAGCGTGTTGCGCGTTCCGAAGGAGACCAAGGTCTGGAGAAGCTGCTCCATCCGGCTCTCGGAAACGGCGGCCACGAGCTTTGCGATCCGTGGATCGGTGTCGGCCGGCGCGGCCGCCCGCATGGTCCCGGGGGAGACGACGACGAGCATGGCGAGCGCGGCAATCGTGATCGTGCGCATGGAGGGCCCTCGAGAGGCGCCATTCTCGCCCGAGGGAGCCCTCGAGGGAAGCCCGCGGCCTTCGCAGGGTCTCCGGGTCGAGCAACTCGCCCCCCGGTTTCGGCTTCGTTCGTCCTCGTTCGATCGTCGTTCAACCCGTGAACGTTTTCGTAAGCGACCTGCATCGCCAGTCGGAAAGTCCGCTCCCACCCCCCAAAAACACCGCAGTTCCGTGTTGCGGGCGCCGAATATCGCCGTAAACCGAAGGCGCCATGAGTGCGGGTGCGGGGGCGACGCCATACCAGCTTGCGGACGAGCTCTATCGTCAGGGGCTCGCCGCGCTCGTCCTGGAGCGGCCGGAGGAGGCGCTCTGGTCCTTCCGCTCCGCGCTCAAGCTTTACCGCAGCTCGAACGCGCTGCCCAGCTGGCGCTGTCTCTCCTACTTCGGTCTCAGCCTCGCGCTCACGAACGGCACCGGCATGCCGGAGGCGGTGCGCGCCTGCGAGTCCGCCCTCAAGAACGACAAGTACGACGGGCAGCTGTACCTCAACCTCGGCCGCGTCTACCTCCTGCACGGACGGCGCGGCAAGGCCATCCAGACCTTCGAGCGTGGCGTCGAGATGGACGGGGACCTGCCCGAGCTGCGCCAGGCATTGCGGGAGGCAGATCGCCGCGCTCCACCGGTCCTCCCCATCCTTCCGCGCAGCCACCCGCTGAACGTGTACCTCGGCAAGAGGCGTGCGCGCCGCCGGCGGCCGCACCGCGGCGCCTGACCCTTCCCCCATCGCGCCCTTTCGCCCTAGACTGGCGGGCGTGCGTCTCCTGGCCTGCGCCCTGGCCCTGATGGTGGGTTCCTCGCTCTCCGCGGCCCCGCCCTCTCCTGCCACCTTCTCCATCGTGGCCGTGGACCCCGAGGCGGGGGAGGCAGGCATCGCCGTGGCCAGCCGCTTCTTCTCCGTGGGGAGCGTGGTTCCCTGGGCCCGCGCCGGTGCCGGTGCCGTGGCCACGCAGTCCTTCGCCAACACGACCTTCGGCCCCCGCGGGCTCGACCTCCTCGAGCGCGGCGCCACGCCCGAGGAGATCGTGGCCATCCTGCTGCGCGACGATCCCGACCGGGATCGGCGCCAGTTCGGGGTGGTCGCCGCCTCGGGCGCCTCCGCCACCTACACGGGGAAGGGTTGCCTTGCCTGGGCGGGAGGCCGCAGCGGGCCCGGCTACGCCGTGCAGGGGAACATCCTCACCGGCGAGCCGGTGGTCGCCGCACTGGAGCGCGGATTCCTCGACAGCAAGGGGAAGCCGCTGGGGGAGCGCCTCTACGCCGCCCTGAAGGCGGGGGATGCGGCGGGCGGGGACTCCCGCGGGCACCAGTCGGCCGCCATCGTGGTGGTGCGCGCGCACGGCGGCTACAACGGCTTCACCGACCGCGCCATCGACATCCGGGTGGACGACCACGCGGATCCCATCGGCGAGATCGGGCGCTTGCTCGACCTCGCCCTGGTGAACGACCGCTGGAACCGCGGCTGGACCGCCTTCACCGAGAAGAAGTTCGAGGAGGCGCGGCGCTGGCAGGAGCAGGCGGCGAGCGCTGCCGAGCGCCAGCCGGGGATGCTCCCCGAGGTCCTCTACGACCTGGCGGTGATCCGCCTGGCCGCCGGCGACAAGGCAGGAGCGCGCACGGCACTCGATCGGGCGCTGACGCTCAATCCCAAGCTGAAGGCGGCGGCCGACAAGGACCCCGACCTCGCCGGTCTGCGCGAGTAGCGCGTTGGACCTGGAGATTCCGGGGGGACCGGCCATCCCCGAGGACGAGCTGACCTTCACCGCCAGCCGCAGCGGCGGACCGGGGGGCCAGCACGTCAACAAGGTGAGCAGCCGCATCACGCTCCTCTGGGACCTCGCGGCGTCGCCCAGCCTCACCCCCCAGCAGAAGGAGACCGTGCGTCGGCGGTTGCGCCGCCGGATCAGCGACGAAGGGGTGCTGCGCCTGTCCGTGAGCGACTCGCGCAGCCAGGCGGCCAATCGCAAGCTGGCCGTGGAGCGGTTCCTGGAGCTGCTGGCGGAGGCCCTCCGGCCCCGGGCGCCGCGTCACGCGACGCGCCCCACCGCGGGCAGCCGCCAGAAGCGTCTCACGGAAAAGAAGGGACGCTCCCGCATCAAGCGCCTGCGCGGTGCTGCGTCGGAGGACGAAGGATGAGGCGAAGCGTGGGGAGGATGCTGGCGGCGCTGCTCGCGGCCTCGCTCGCCGGGGGCGCGCCGGCGAAGGACCAGGCGGCGCGCACGCGCGCGGTGCTCCAGAACCTGGATGCGCTCTGGCCCGACCTGGACGCGCTCTACCTCGACCTGCACGCCCACCCCGAGCTGTCCTTTCAGGAGGAGGCAACGGCCGCGAAGATGGCGGAGCGGCTGCGCGCGGCCGGGATCGAGGTCACCACGGGCGTGGGAGGCCACGGGGTGGTGGGCGTGCTCCGGAACGGCGCCGGACCCACGGTGCTGCTGCGGACCGACATGGACGCCCTCCCTGTGGAGGAGAAGACGGGCCTTCCCTACGCCAGCAAGGTCACGGCCAAGGACCGCACCGGCGCCACCGTGCCGGTGATGCACGCCTGCGGGCACGACGGCCACATGACGGCGTGGATGGGGACGGCGCTGCTGCTGTCCAGGGCGAAGGACCGGTGGCACGGCACCGTCGTCTTCGTGGGCCAGCCCGCGGAGGAGCAGGGCGGCGGAGCCGCCGCCATGCTGAAGGACGGGCTCTACACCCGGTTCCCCAGGCCGGACCAGGCCATCGCCATCCACCTGAACGCGGATGCGCCCGCGGGGATCGTGCGCTTCACGCGGGGGTTCGCCCTCGCCAACGTGGACTCGGTGGACGTGACCCTCTACGGCCGGGGAGGCCACGGCGCCTACCCCCAGGCCACGGTGGACCCGGTGGTGCTGGCGGCCAAGGTGGTGCTGGCGCTGCAGACCGTGGTCTCGCGGGAGAACGATCCTCTCGATCCGGCGGTGATCACGGTGGGCTCGATCCACGGCGGGACCAAGCACAACATCATCCCGGACGAGGTGAAGCTGCAGCTCACGGTGCGCTCCTACGGCGAGGATGTGCGCAAGCGCCTCCTGGACGGGATCACCCGTGTGATCCAGGGAGAGGCGGCGGCATCGGGCGCGCCGCGCGAGCCCGTCATCACGGTCTCCGATGGCACCCCGGCCACGTACAACGACCCGGCCCTGACCGATCGTCTGGTGGGCGCGGTGCGCCGCGAGATCGGCGAGGACGCGGTGGTGGAGCAGCGGGCGGTGATGATCGGAGAGGACTTTTCCGAGTACGGGCGGGCCGGCGTGCCCGCGGCGCTCCTCTGGGTGGGGGCGGTGGAGCCGGGGCGCTACGCGGAGGCGAAGAAGAACGGGACGCCGCTCCCCTCCACGCACTCCTCCGGGTTCGCCCCCGACCGCGAGCGCACCTTGCGCACCGCCATCCGCGCCGAGGTGGCGATGCTGATGGAGCTGCTGGAGTAGGAGGTCCCCTTCCGACCTACCTGTGGCAAACCGCTTCGATGTTGTTCCCGTCCCGGTCGAGCACGAAGGCTCCGTAGTACGTGGGGTGGTAGTGGGCGCGCACTCCCGGGGGGCCGTTGTCCTTCCCGCCCGCCGCCATGGCGGCCGCATAGAAGGCGTCGACCGATTTGCGGTCGGAGGCGGCGAAGGCCACGTGGACCTTCCCCGGACCTTTGGCGCCGATCCAGAAGTCGGGCTTCCCCGCCACGCCGAAGCCCACGGCCTGGGGGAACTGCATCACGATGACGTAGCCCAGGGGAGCCAGCGCCTTCTCGTAGAAATCGCGGCTGGCCGCGACCTCGCTCACGCTCACGCTCACGTGGTCGATCATTTGTCCTCCGCGGGTGGGCCAGCATACATCTCCGTCACGGCCTGGAAGGAGAGCGCCGGGGTCTCTTCCCGGCGCGCGCGGCCCAGCAGGGGCCGGAAGCCCAGCCGGCGGGTGAGCGCGACCCGCACGCGCTTGCCGGGGGAGAGCCAGCCTCGCCCCTCCATGTAGGCGGCCAGGGCGCCGAAGGCCTCCATGCGCTGGGCGGCGAAGGCCTCCCGCAGGGCGCGGTTGGCGACGCCCCGGACGTTCCCTTCCACCGCCTCTTCCGCCTCCGCCTGGCGCGCGGGGGGAAGGGGGAGCGCCCGCACCGCCTCGTGCATGACGGACCGCGTCCGCTCCAGCTCGGCCGCGGTCACCGTGAGATGGGCATTGCTCCCCGTCATCCGGAACACCGCTCCCGGCTGGAGGGACACCAGGAAGGGGAACAGGGCCGCCGCCTTGGCCAGATAGAGCACGTCCACCAGCGGCACCGGCTCGAAGGGCCCCAGCGCCTCCCGCACCCGGGCGTGGAAGACGACGCCGGTCCAGAGGAAATGGTGCTCGAGGATCCGCGCCACGTGCTCTCCGGCCGGCTGCAGACCTTCCTGCCAGCCCCGGGTGGGACGCACCCGGTGCTCGCCGGTGCGCGCGTCGTAGACGACCGAGGCCCCGCAGAACATCGCCGCTTCGGGGTGCGCGCGCAGGGCCTCCACCGCGCGCGCCAGGACGCCGGGGAGGAGCGCGTCGTCGTCGGAGAGGAGCAGGAAGTGCTCGGTGGCCACCGCGTCCATGCCCCACTGGAAGTTGGCCGTGGCGCCGACGTCCTCCGGGTGCCGGTGATAGAGCACGCGCGGATCTCGCGCCGCGTAGCGGCCCACCAGCTCGGCCGTGCCGTCCTGGGAAGCGTTGTCGCAGACCAGGAGCTGGAGGCCGGGTACGTTCTGCCCGAGCACGCTCTCCATCGCGGTGGGGAGGACCTGGGCCCGCTGGCGCGTGGGGATGACCACGGTCACCCCGGGTGCGGTCACGACCTCCGCCTCAGCCATCCTCCCGGCCAGTAGGTGACCGGCCGGTCCACCGTGCCCTCGTTGAACGCGAAGGCCGGGGTGGTGAGCTCGAACTCCGGGTGCGCGCGCGCGAACTCCGCCGCCGCCTCCCGCGGGTTGTCCCACGTCCAATCCGGCCGCGTGCGGGGCGCCCCCTGGAGATCCCCCATGATCCCGTCCATGGCCACGATCCAGGAGCCGGGGGTGACGAGCGGCGCGTAGGCCGCGAGCTCGGCCGTGACGTGCGCCTTGCCGTGCGCGGAGTCGAGGAAGACCATCACCGTCTCGCCGGGCCGGATCTCCGCCTTCACGCGGGCGACGATGGAGGGGTCGGTGGACGATCCCTCGAGCAGCGCGATCAGCGGGCGCAGGGGATGGGCGTCCAGGGCGGCGCGGTTGTGCGGCCGGATCTCCACGTCCACCGCCACCACCCGGCCCTTCCCCAGCAGCCGGCAGAGGCCGGCGTGGAAGACGGTGGAGCCTCCGTGGGCGATCCCCGTCTCCACGATCACGTCCGGCCGCACCGCGGCCACCACCTCCTGCAGGCGGACCATGTCCTCGGGGAGCTGGATCATGGGGCGCCCCAGCCACGTGAACGAGTACACGTGCTTGGCGTCCCATCCGGCGCGCACCCAGGCCCGGGAGACGGCGGCGAACCCTTCCGCGGAGCCGAGCGGGAGAGTGCGCGCCCCCGGAGTGTCCGGGTCCACCGTCACCTCCCCGCGCTCGAGATCGATGGCGAGGCGCTTCACGCCGGCTCCCACTGCAGGTACACGAGCGAACGCTCCGGCGCCGTCGTCGACGCGTCCTCCACCCACGCCACCTCCCCCGGCCCCCGCACCTCCCGCCGCAGCGCCACCCGGCGCTGCTCCACGAAGCCGACCCGCCCGTAGAAGGCGAGCGCGGGATTGTCCGCCAGCACGCGCACGGTGATCTCGGAGAGGCCCAGGCTTCCCCGCGCCCACCGCAGCAGCGCGGTCAGCCCCAGCGCCATCGCGCCCGCGGGGCCGTCCCCTCCCCGCACCACCGCATCGGCCTCTCCGCTGCCGCGCTCCCAGTCGATGGCGTCGAGGCCCAGGTAGCCGAAGGAGCGCCGGTCCAGGCCGTCGGCCATGAACAGGATCTTGCCGTCGTCTGCCGCCACCGCCTCCGTGAGCCAGGTGAGCGTCCGCGCCTCGGTGGCCTCGAACTCGGTGAGGAACGATTGGGGGAACCGGTTCCGCCACTCCGTCAGCGCGGTCACATCCGCGGGGTGGATGCGCTCGCGCCGCACCCCCACCGGCCGGAGCAGGGCGAGCACCGGGTTCCCCACGGGCAGGCAGGGGGCGGGGTCCGCGCCCCCGGCCGCGCGCTTGAGCGCCCTGAGGAGCGCGCGCCCCTCCGCCATCAGGCGCGGACCGCGAAGAAGGCGAGCACCGCCTCGCAGACGCGATCGAGGGCGGCGGCGGCCATCTTCGAGTGCAGGGGGAGGGAGACGATCTCCCGACCCACGCGCTCGGTGACCGAGAGGTCCCCCCGCCGGCAGTCCTTGAAGAGCGTGAACCAGTGACCCGGCTGCCAGTGGATCCCGGTGTCGATCCCCCGCTCCGCCAGGTGCTGGCGGAAGGCGTCGCGCCGCCCCGCCTCCACGCGGACGTAGTAGAGGAACGGCGTCACGTCCGAGAAATCGGTCCGGGGCACGGTGATCCCGGGCACGCCGGCCAGGCGCGCGTTGTAGGTCCGGCATGCCTCCCGCCGCGTGCGCGCGATGACGTCGAGCTTCCCGAGCTGGGCGAGGCCGATGGCCGCGTGCAGGTTCGCCATGTGGTAGCGGAAGCCCAGGCGCGCCACGTCGTAGGTCCAGGCCCTCTGGTTCTGGTACATCACGGAGGAGGGCTGACCCATCCCGATCAGGCGCATCTCGCGGAGGGCCTGCGCCTCCTCCTCCGTCCGCACCACCAGCGCCCCCCCGTCGATGCAGGTGATCGTCTTCACGGGGTCGAAGCTGAACATGGCGATGTCGGAGAAGCTCCCCACCGGCCGTCCCCGGTGCAGCGACCCCAGGGAGTGGGCGGCGTCGTGGCCGATGCGGAGGCCTCGGCGTGCCGCGAGATCGGCCACGCGGTCGTGGTCGCAGAGGAGGCAGTCGTAGTCCATCACGATCAGCGCCCGGGTGCGGGGGGAGATCAGCTCCTCCGCCCGGTCCAGGTCCACGCACAGGGAGAGGGGGTCGATGTCGCAGAAGACCGGGGCGGCCCCCACGGCGGCGATGGCCTGGAAGTCGGCCACGTTGTTGAAGGACGGGGTGATCACCTCGTCCCCCGGGCCCACCCCCGCCGCCATCAGCGCCAGGTGGAGCGCGGCGTGGCCCGTGCTCACCGCCACCACCTGCCGGTCGGAGGCGCCCACCACCTCCTTCAGCCGGTCCTCGAAGCGGCCGACGTAGCTCCCCATGCCCAGCCACCCCAGCTCCAGCGCCTGGCGCGCCGCCGCCATCTCCTCGTCCTCGAGGAGGGGCCGGAAGACCGGGATCTTCTCGCTCATCGGGGCCCCCGATCATAGGACGGAAAGGAGAGGTCGCGGTCCGCGATCACGGCGGGCGGGGCCGGCCAGGCGACGGCGAAGGCGGGGTCGTCGTAGCGGGCGCCCCTGGCCGCCTCCGGCGCGTGGGGCCGGGAGATCAGGTAGGTCACCTCGGTGTCGTCCTGAAGGGTGAGGAAGCCGTGGGCCAGGCCCTCCGCCAGGTAGAGGGCGCGGGGCTCGTGCGCGGAGAGATGCAGGCCGACCCACTGGCGCTCGGTGCGCGAGTGCGGGCGCACGTCCACCGCCACGTCGAAGATCACTCCCCGGGTGCAGCGCACGAGCTTGGCCTCGCCGTGGGGCGCGGCCTGCCAGTGTAGGCCGCGCAGGGTGTGGCGCCGCGCGTTCCAGGAGACGCTGGCCTGGGCGATGGACGCGGCCAGGCCCGCCGCCGCCATCAGCTCGGCGTCCCACAGGCGGGCGAAGTGGCCGCGGGCGTCGGCTTCCGGCTCCAGGTGCACGACGAACACGCCGGGGAGCCCCGCGGGCTCGAGCTTCACGGGATGGACCGCAGCGCGGGAACCGGCACCAGGAAGGTGCCGCCCCCGTCCAGGTAGGGGCGCTGCTGCCGGCAGATCTCGTCGGCGAAGTTCCAGGTGAGCAGGAGCACCGCGTCCGGACGCCGCCGCTGCAGCTCCTCCGTGGGAAGGATGGGGAGGTGGTTCCCCGGCGTGTAGCGGCCCTGCTTCACCGTGCTCCGGTCCACGACGTAGTCGAGGAGGTCGGCGCCGATCCCGCAGGCATTCATCAGGGTCGATCCCTTGGCCGAGGCTCCGTAGGCGGCCAGGCGCTGACCGGAAGCCTTGCGGGCGCGCAGCTCTTGGAGGAGCGTGTCGCGTACCTGCGCCACGGCGTCGGCGAAGCGGCGGTAGTGGGCTTCCGCGGTGACCCCCAGGGCCTCCTCCTCGCGCAGCAACGCCGCCACGGCCGGGCTCTCGGGGACGCCGGCCTCCATGTGGGCGAGGAAGATCCGCAGGGATCCGCCGTGGATCGCCTGCCGCTCCACGTCCACCAGCACCAGGCCCGCGGCCGCGAACAGGGCGCGCACGGCGTGCAGGGAGAAGTAGCAGAGGTGCTCGTGGTAGATGGTGTCGAACTCGGTCCCCGCCACCAGGTCGGCGACGTAGGGGAACTCGAAGACCGCGCGCCCCCGCGGCGCCAGCAGGAGCGCCACCCCGGCGGCGAACCCCGGAAGATCGGGGACGTGGGCGAGCACGTTGCTCCCGAGCACGGCGTCGGCGCGCCTGCCTTCCGCGTGCAGGACGGCGGCGATCTCGCGCCCGAAGAAGGCGCGCAGCGTGGGGATCCCGCGCGCCTGCGCCTCCGCCGCCACGTTCCCCGCGGGCTCGCATCCCAGGACCGGGATCCCCGCGGCCTGGAAGTACTGGAGGAGGTAGCCGTCGTTGCTGGCGATCTCGAAGACCAGGCTGTCCCCTCCCAGGTTGAGGCGCCAGATCAGGACCTCTGCCAGCTCCCGCGCGTGGGCGAGCATCGTCTCCGAGAACGAGGAGAAGTACAGGTAGTGCGAGAAGAGCACGTCGGGGCGCACGGTCTCCCGCAGCTGAACCAGGCTGCAGGCGCGGCAGAAGCGCAGGGTGAGGGGGAAGCGGGGCTCCGGCTGCGCCAGGGCGCCGGCGTCGAGGAGAGCGTTGGCCAGAGGAAGCTCACCGAGCGCCAGGAGCGTGGCCAGGTCGGCGGAGCCGCAGGCGCGGCACGCCTCCTCGACGCGCAGGACCTCGTCCTCAGCCTCGGGCACGGGCCGCTCCCACCGCGAAGACCTGCCCCGCCCCTCGCGCATCCTCGTGGTAGAGGCGGATCTGCGCCGAGGTGCGCTCGAAGGCGGGCGTGCCGCGGTCCTTGTACCAGGCCACCGTCTCGTCCACGGCCCGGAGGACGTCCCAGGTGGGCCGCCAGTGGAGATGCGTCTTGGCCTTGTCGATGGAGAGCGCGAGGTACCCCGCCTCGCGCGGCCCGCCCTCCTCGCCGGTGGCCTGCCAGGTCCCTCCTCCCCAAGCGCGCAGGATGCGCTCGGTGAGCGACTCCACGTCGAGGTCGGTCCCCGGCTCCGGCCCGAAATTCCAGGGCTCGGCCAGACCTTCCGCCCCTTCGCCGAGCAAGCGCGCCGCGAGCCACAGGTAGCCGGACAGCGCATCCAGCACGTGCTGCCAGGGGCGCACCGCCTGGGGGTTCCGCAGGCGCACCGGCTCGCCGGCGAGCAGCGCGCGCACGATGTCGGGGACGATGCGGTCCTCCGCCCAGTCCCCGCCCCCGATCACGTTCCCCGCGCGGACGGAGGCCAGCGCCACGCCGCGGCGAAAGAAGGAGCGGCGGTAGGAGGCGATCACGATCTCCGCCGCCCCCTTGCTCGCGCTGTAGGGGTCGGAGCCGCCGAGGGGATCCCCCTCCCGGTAGGCGGCGGGGCCGGCGTGCTCCTCGTAGGCCTTGTCGCTGGTGACGGCCACCACCGCGCAGGAGCGCCCCCACAGGCGCAGCGCCTCCAGGACGTGCACCGTTCCCATGACGTTGACGTCGAAGGTCTCCCCCGGCGAGACGTACGAGGGGCGCACCAGGGCTTGAGCCGCCAGGTGGAAGACGACCTCGGGCTGGGCCGCGTCGATCACGGCGCGCACGGCGGCGAGGTCGCGCACGTCCCCTTCCACGTGGCGCAGGCGTCGGGCGAGCTCCGCCTCGGCGAAGAGGCTGGGCTCGGTGGGCGGCGGGAGCGCGAAGCCCCAGACCTCCGCCCCCAGCTCCAGGAGCCACGTGCACAGCCACGCCCCCTTGAAGCCCGTGTCCCCGGTGACGAGGACCCGCCGCCCCCGCAGCGCGTCCAAGCTCATTTCCACACTTTCCACGGAGCGCGGCCGGAATCCCAGAGGTCCCGCAGAATGGTCAGCTCCCGCACGGTGTCCATGCACTGCCAGAAGCCGTCGTGGGCGAAGGCCATCAGCTCGCCGTCGCGCGTCAGGCCCTGCATGGGATGCTGCTCCAGGGCGTCGTCGTCGAGGTAGTCGAGGATGCGGCGCTCGAAGACGAAGAAGCCGCCGTTGATCTGCCCCGTCCCCACCTGCGGCTTCTCCGCGAAGCGTCCCACCCGCCCGCCGTCTCCCAGCACGAGCTCGCCGAAGCGCGCCGGGGGATGCACGGCCGTCACCGTGGCCACCTTCCCGTGCGACCGGTGGAAGGCGACCAGGGCGTCCAGGTCGAGGTCGCACACCCCGTCCCCGTAGGTGAGGAGGAAGCACTCCTCCGTCAGGTACTTGGCGGCGCGGCGCAGGCGCCCGCCGGTCGGCGTCGTGAGCCCCGTGTCGGCCAGGGTGACCGTCCACCCCAGCTCCCCCTCCAGGGCGGGGTGGACTTGGACCATGGCCGCCCCCCCCAGCTCCACCGTGACGTCGTTCTGGCGCGCCTGGTAGTGCAGGAAGAAGTCCTTGATCAGCTCGCCCTTGTAGCCCAGGCACAGCACGAAGTCCCGGTGCCCGAAGTGGGCGTAGTGCTTCATGATGTGCCACAGGATCGGCCGCTCGCCGATCGTGACCATGGGCTTGGGAAGGACCTCGGTCTCGCGCTCCAGGCGCGTGCCGCGGCCCCCGCAGAGGATCACCACCTGCATGGCGGGAGTCTAGCGCGCCAGGCGCACGACCGAGATCGGCTTCCCGCCCCAGGCGCTCTCGAAGCGGGCGAGCAGGTGCAGGCGCTCGGGCGGGAGCAGCCGCACGATCTCGTCGTAGTCCACGACCACCTCGATCCCGCGCCGGTCGAGGTAGCCGACCATGGGCTTTCCGCTCCGGATCCAGCCGGCGATCTCGTCGTTGATCAGGCCGTCGAGGTTGATCACCGTGTGTCCGGAGTACCAGGAGTAGATCCCCGCGTTCCAAGCCCCCACCCGGACCTCGGGCGGGACGTGGAGGGCGACCCAGCGGGCGGCGCCCAGCATGTCCCGCTGGTCCCGGTTGCGGCCGTTCACGAGCATGAACCCGAGGTAGCCGTAGGACTCGATCATGGCCAGGAGCACGAGGGCAGCGGGGAGGCGCTTCATGCCCGTCAAGGTCCCGGCCGCCAGCAGCGTGAGCCCGGCGACGGCGGGTGCGTAGTACCAGGTCCAGGCACGGGGAAGGAGCAGGGCGTAAGCGAGTCCCAGGCCGGCGGGGAAGAGCCAGGCCAGGTGGGCGACCGGTGGACGGGGTCGGAACGCGCGGCCCACCCAGGGCAGGAACCAGTGGAGCAGCGGCACCTTCACCAGGCAGCGTCCGATCCAGACGAGGAAGATGCGGAGGG
>Ga0070695_100001354_pt1 | contig 13584 bp, 11 predicted proteins | sample KBSK1252metaG_FD_65471 | JGI IMG/M metagenome (GOLD analysis project Ga0070695, IMG submission 65471) | Corn, switchgrass and miscanthus rhizosphere microbial communities from Kellogg Biological Station, Michigan, USA - KBS K1-25-2 metaG | ecosystem: Host-associated > Plants > Roots >...
CGCCGGAATGGCGCGGGCGGCTTCTCTTCGTGCAGGCGGGCGTGCCCAGCCGGTCGCGCATTCCCGCCTACCGCTCGCTGTGGCGGCGCATCGAGCGGCTCGTGCGCCAGATCAACCAGCGGCACGGGCATGACGGCTGGGCCCCCATCGTCCTGCTGCCGGAGAACCTCTCGCGCACCGCCATCCTGGCTCTCTACCGCCTCGCGGACTGCCTGATGGTCTCCTCGCTCCATGACGGCATGAACCTCGTGGCCAAGGAATACGTCGCCGCGCGCACCGACGGCGACGGCGCCCTCGTCCTCTCGCAGTTCACGGGGGCGGCCCGGGAGTTCCCCGAGGCCTTCCTCGTCAATCCGTACAACCTGGATGGCACCGCGGAGCGGCTCGGCGCCGCCCTCACGATGCCGGAGCCGCAGCGGCGAGGGCGCATGACGCGCCTTCGCGAGCGCGTGCTCGAGTGGAACATCTATCGCTGGGCCGGCGAGATGCTCGATACCGTGCTGCGCCTGCCCGACCCGGAGGTTGTCTCATGAGAGCTCCGTCGCCCCCTGCCCTGCTCGCCACCGAAGTTCGGGAGGCCGCGCGCGAGCGTGGCGCGCTGCTGATCATGGCCGACTTCGACGGCACGCTGGCGCCGATCGCGGACACCCCGGGCGAGGCGCGACTGGCTCCGCCCGCCCGCAAGGTGATGGCGCGCCTCTCCACCGCACCCGGTGTCGGGCTGGCGGTGATCTCCGGCCGCGATCTCCGTGACCTCACCACGCGGATGGACCTGCCCGGCATCACCCTCGCCGGCTGTCACGGGCTCGTCATCGAGGGGCCCGGCATGAGCTTCACCCATCTGCAGGCCGCGGAGTGCCGGCAAATCCTGAAAACCCTGGCCGTCGACCTCGTGGAGCGGCTGAGCGGCCTGCGGGGCGTGGAGGTCGAGCCCAAGGAGTTCGGGGTGGCCGTGCACTATCGTCGCGCCTACCCGTCGGACCTCGCCGAGGTGTTCTTCCAGGTGGAGGAGGCCCGCGAGGCCAACGCGCCCCATCTCACCACCCGTCCCGGCAAGAAGGTGCTCGAGCTGGTGCCGAACGTGCCGTGGAACAAGGGCGAGTGCGCGCTGTGGATTCGTGACCGCTGGGCGCGCACCCAGTCCCTCGACCCCGCGGTCGTGTATCTCGGCGACGATGAGACCGACGAGAGCGCGTTCCAGGCGCTCCGCGGCAAGGCCCTGACCGTCCGTGTCGGCTCCGGGCATCGCGGCAGTCGGGCCGCCCGCTGGGTCACCGATGTTTCCGCCGTCCACCGTTTCCTCGCCGCCCTCGCTCCGCCGGAGAGCGTGGAGAGCGAGACGCGCGAGGCGCCGCGCATCACCCCCGAGCCGGCGCGGGGCGCTCAGGAGTCTGCGTGACTCAAGTCGCATGAGCGATTTTCACCAGACCGGCGTCATCACCACCCTGCACCGGCTGGGTCCGGACAACCTCGACACGCTCGAGCGTGACCTGGAGAAGACGGCCACCCTCAGGCCGGTGGGGCTGGTGCTTCCGTGCCTGGCCGCGGAGCTGGACACTCCGGCCCTGCCGCGCATCGTGGACGAGCTCAAGGAAGTGCGATACCTCGAGGAGGTGGTGGTGGCGCTCGGTCACGCCAGCGAGGAGCAGTTTCTCGCCGCCCGCCACTTCTTCTCCCAGCTCCCCCAGCGCACCACCGTGCTCTGGGTCGAGTCGAGCCGAACACAGGCGCTCCTCCGGGAGATGGAGGAGCGCGGGCTGTCCGTGGGCCAGGACGGGAAGGGACGCTCGGCCTGGCTCTGCTACGGCTATCTCCTCGCGCGCGGCCGGTGCGATGTGATCGCCCTGCACGACTGCGACATCCTCTCGTACCGGCGCGACCTCCTCGCGCGCCTCGTGTATCCGGTGGCGAATCCCCGGCTCGGCTACGACTTCTGCAAGGGCTACTACGGCCGCGTCACCGAGCGGCTGTACGGGCGGGCCACCCGGCTCCTCGTCACCCCTCTCATCCGCGCGCTGGGACGCTTCGTGGGGACGGATCAGCCCTTCCTCGCCTTCATGGACTCCTTCCGGTACTCGCTGGCGGGGGAATTCGCCATGGCCGCGTCGCTGGCGCGCGTGAATCGCATCCCCGGCGACTGGGGACTCGAGGTGGGCACCCTGGCCGAGATCTACCGCAACGTGGTGCCGGGACGGGTGTGCCAGGCCGATCTCTCGGACAACTACGAGCACAAGCATCAGGCGCTGAGCGCCGATGACCCGAAGAAGGGGCTCATGCGCATGGCGGTGGACATCACCACCTCCCTTCTCCGCACGCTCGCCGAGGAAGGGGTGCCCGTCTCCGAAGCGCTACTCAAGAGCCTGCCCGTGACCTATCTCCGCGTGTCGCGCGAGATCATGGCGCGTCACGAGAGCGATGCGCTGATCAACAGCCTGGTCTTCGACGCGCACGAGGAGGGCCAGGCGGTGGAGGCCTTCGCCCGCGCGGTGCGGCTGGCCTCGGACCACTACCTCGCCGATCCGATGGGCGGGCCCGTCATCCCGAGCTGGAATCGCGTGCTCGCGGCGATGCCGGATGCCTTCGATCGGCTGGTCACCGCGGTGGAGAAGGACAACGGCTAGCCTTCCCGCCGGTGAGATACTGGCGGGGTGCTTCGCCGGACGTCGGGCTCCAGTCTCTGCTATCGCTGCGGCCGTCTGAATCGCGTCGACGCCGACCGCTGCTTCTACTGCGCGGCTCCCCGTCCGGGGCTCTGGGGCTGGGGCCATCTGCTCGGGCGGATGGGCGCGGAGCTGGACCTCGCCCGCCTCGTCACCGTGGCCTGCGTGGTCCTCTACGTGGCGTCACTCGGCCTGGATCCGGGGGCCATGTTCCAGGGGCGGGGACCGTTCTCCCTGCTCGCTCCCAGCAGCAGCGCCCTGCTGGCGCTGGGCATGACGGGCGCGTTCCCGTGGGGGGCCGGCCGCTGGTGGACCCTCCTCACCGCCATCTATCTCCACGGGAGCCTGCTCCACTGCCTCTTCAACGTGCTGTGGATCCGTCAGCTCGCGCCCGGGGTCGAGGAGGCGTACGGGCGCGCCCGCGCCTTCCTGATCTTCACCGCGAGCGGCGTGGCGAGCTTCGTCCTCTCCAATGCGCTGGGCATTCCCTTCACCATCGGCGCCTCCGGCGCGGTGTTCGGGCTCCTCGGCGCCATGGTGCAGTTCGGCCGGAGCCGCGGGGGCACCTACGGGGTGGCGGTATTCCGCCAGTACTGGCAGTGGGCGCTGGTGCTCTTCGTGATGGGCTTCCTGATGCCCGGGGTCAACAATGCCGCGCATGCGGGCGGCTTCGTGGGCGGCTTCCTCGCCGGGCTGCTGCTGGGCAATGCCGGCACGCGGCCGGATCGCCCCTGGCATACGCTCGCCGCGGGGCTGACCGCGCTGCTCACCGTGGCCGGCTTCGCTCTGGCCCTCTGGACCGCCTTCGCCGCCTGAGGCCGGCGGGGCGCGAAGGCTAGTCCTCCGGCGTCGCCTCGCGTCGAAACGCCACGATCTGCTCGGGCAAGCCGAACACCCGCACTCGATCTCCCGAGCGGAGAACGGTCTCGGCGGAGGGGTTCACCGTGGTGCCTCCGTCCCCGTGCGTGACCGCCACCACGGTCACTCCCAGCCGCTCGCGGATGCGCGCCTCGCGCAGCGACTGATCGGCGAGGGCGCCCACCCCGAGCGTGACTTCGGCGAGCTGGGGCAAGTGGTCACGGCTGGACGCCTCGGTATCCGCGCCGGTGACCATGGCCTGGTGGAAGCGGTCGAGATAGGCGAGCACCCGGTCCTGCGGGAGCGCCAGCCGTCGGAGGGCATGACGGATCAGGGTGGCGGCCGCCTCCACCTCGGGCTGGATGATCTCGGTGGCGCCCGCGCGGAGCAGCGCGTCGAGCGCGGCCGGATCGTGGGAGCGCACGAGGACCGGCGAGTCCCGGTTGAGGATGCGGACGTTCCGCACCACCATGTTCGCGCGATTGATCTCGGGGATCGCGACGACCACGAGGGTGGCGCCGGCGGCGCCGGCCCTCTCCAGCACCCGGCGGCGGGTGGCGTCGCCGAACACGCAGGGCACGCCCCGCTCCCGAAGCCCGCGAATGATGCCCGCATCGGGCTCGATGACGACATAGGGCTGCTCGAAGCTGTCGAAGGCCTCGCCGATGGCGCTGCCCACCCGGCCGAATCCGCAGAGCACCACGTGCCCCGACGGTGGCCCCGCCTCCCGCGCCCGCGACCGGCGGGGGCGGCCGCGGCCGAGCCGGAGGCGGCCGATCCAGGCCGGGCTCACGCGCATCAACGCCGCGTTGATCAGGATGGTGAGGAGGGAGGCGGCGAGGATGGCGTTGTAGATGTCGGGGCCCACGTGACCCGCGTTCCGCGCCACCTGCACGAGGACGAAGGAGAACTCGCCGATCTGGGCCAGGCCCACGCCCACGAGGGCGGCGATGGACAGTGGCTCCCCGAAGAGCCAGACCACGCCGGTCCGGAGCACGGCCTTGCCGGCCACGATGAGCGCGACCAGCACGATGAGGACCGGCAAGTTGTCGAGCACGGTGCGCGGATCGATGAGGCCGCCCACGGTCACGAAGAAGAGCGCCCCGAAGGTGTCGCGCAGCGGCAAGAGGCGCGCCAGGGTCTCGTGCGCATAGTCCGACTCGCTGATGATGAGGCCGGCGAGGAAGGCTCCCAGGGCGAGCGACAGCCCGACCGCCTGGGTGAGCGCGGCGGTGCCCAGCCCGATGGCGAGGGCCACCAGGAGGAAGAGCTCGGCGCTGCGCATCCGCGCCATCTGGTTCAGCAGCGGGGGAATCACCCGCGACACCAGATAGAGGAAAGGAACGAGGATGAGGCCGGCCTTGCCCAGCGCCAGCGCAATGGTGACGAAGCGCCCGGGCTCGAGCTCTCCCAGGCTCGGGAGCAAGACCATGAGGGCCACCGCGGCGAGATCCTCGACCAGGGACAGCCCCATCATGATGCGCCCGTGGTGGGAGTGCAGCTCGCCCCGATCGAGGAGGAGCCGCGCCAGCACCATGGTGCTGGACACCGAGATCACCACCCCCACCGCCAGGCTGGGCAGCACCCCCCAGCCGAGCAGCACGCCGGTGCCGGTCCCCATCCCGATGAACAGCAGCACCGCCAGCGGGCCTCCCAGGAGCGCGATCCACTTGACCCGCATGAGATCGCGGACCGAGAACTCGAGCCCGATGGAGAACATGAGCAGCACCACGCCGATCTCCGCGAAGAGGTCGAACGAGCGCGGATCGCTCACGGAGGGGCCCGGCGTGAAGGGGCTGATGAGGAGTCCGCCGAAGACATAGCCGAGAATCAGGGGCTGGCGCAGCGCCCACGCCAGCGATCCCCCCACCACGGCGGCGAGGAAGACGAAGGCGAGATCGGTGAAGACGTGCGGGTCCGAAACCATTGAGGCAATCTAGCATGCGCGGCGCGACGTTCCCTTCACTCTGGGGCCGCGCGGCGCCTCCGGAGGGGGCTTGCCGCCCCTGGCCGATTGGGTTAGACCTGACCTGCGGGGTCAGCCGGACTCGCAAGGAGAGACCGATGCCCGAACGCGCAAAAGCCAAGGCCCCCGCCGCCTCGGTGGGTCGTCAGATCAAGGAGCTCGAGGCGCGGCTGGCCCAGCTCGAGGCGACGCTGGCCGAGGTGCGGTCCGAGGCCGGCAGCTCGAGCGGCGCCACGCGCCTCCGCCTGGAGCGCGTGGCGGAGGCGATGGCCGAGCGGATTGCCGCCACCAGAGCGACGCTCGGCGACTCCGTGACCCGCGTGAGCCGGGCGCTGTCGAGCTCGCGGGCGCGCGTCGAGCGCGAGGTCTCCGTGCTCACCCGCGGTTTCCGAGCCGGCGTGCGCGCGGGCCGCGCGGCGTATCGGGCGAAGAAGCGGGGGTAGAATTCGCTTGGAGGCCTCCCGCGGGAGGCCGACAATACCGAGATGCGCTACGTCCTCCTCTGCCCCGACGACCTCCTCGAGCACCTCGCCGCCGGCACCACCTTCCCGGGCGATGCGCCGGTATATCTCGTGTCGAGGCCCAGGCTGCGGGCGCGCCTGGCCCGGTCGGGCGCCTCGGTGGTGGCCGGCGATCCCACGGATCCCGATGCCTACCGAAAGGCGGCAAAGCACCACCGCGGCGCGGTGATCGCGGCGGCGCCCCCGTCCCGCCTGGCCCGCGCGGTGGCGGCCGCGCGCGAGGCCTTCCCGGACGGCCCCGTGCTCGCGGTGACGGATGACGGGCGCGCGGTGCCGGGGGCCACCACGGTGCCGCTGGGCGCCCTCGGCGAATCGCTCATTCGTCCCGCCCTGGACCGCGCCTGCGGCCGGGCGCGCGTGGAGCGCATCCGCGAGCACTTCGCGGAAGCGGAGCGGGTGCTCATCCTCATGCAGGACGACCCCGACCCCGATGCCATCGCCTCCGCGCTGGGATTGAAGACCCTGCTGGGCCGCACGCGGACCTCGGCGCCGCTCTGCACCTTCGGCACCATCACGCGGCCGGAGAACGTGGCCATGTGCAAGATCCTCGAGATCGAGGTCGAGGAGATCAGCGCGCGCGAGATCGACCAGTTCGACCGCGTGGCGATGGTGGACGTGCAGCCGTCCTTCCTCGAGGAGCGCTTCGCCGACGTGGACCTCGTGATCGACCATCACCCCGTGGAGCGGCCCATCAAGGCCCATATCAAGGACGTGCGGCCCGCCTATGGCGCCACCTCCACCATCCTGGTGGAGTACCTCCGCGCCGCCGACGTGAAGATCAGCCAGCGGCTGGCCACCGCCCTCCTGTACGGGATCAAGTCCGACACCCTCGGCCTGGAGCGCGGCGGCACCAAGGCCGACCTGGACGCGTTCGCGTACCTCTATCTCCTCGCCAATCACAATGCCATGCGCCGCATCGAGCGGCCGGAGCTGACCGAGACCGCGCTGGACGCTCTCGCCCAGGGGCTGGCCCGGCGCCGGGTGCTCCATGGCGTCTTCTTCTCCCACCTGGGCGCGGTGGCGGTGGCCGACCTCGTCCCGCAGTTCGCCGACTTCGGGCTGCAGGCCGAGGGCGTGGAGTGGTCGGTGGTCTCGGGGGTGGTGGGGGGCGAGGTCCACATCTCCATCCGCAACGTCGGCTATGTCCGGAGCGCGGGCGAGGTCGCGCGCGCCGCCTTCGGCGACCTGGGCTCCGCGGGCGGACACCGCACCATGGCCAAGGCAGTGATTCCTCTCGCGCGTCTCGGCGTCGAGGATGGACGCGGCATCCAGGACCGCGTGGTCCAGCGCTTTCTGCGCGCGCTGGGCGTCAACGGCAGGGGGTAGCAGCGGGTGGTGGCGGTCTATGTCCTCCTGGTGCTGGTCGGAGCGGCCACCGCGATCTTCACCGTCCAGAACACCGACCCGGTGGTGATTCGCTTCATCGGCTGGCGCGTGGAGGGCATGCCGCTGGCCTTGGTGATTCTGCTCTCCCTGCTGGTCGGTCTCTTCATCGGATCCACCGTAGGCGTGATCCAGCAGCTCCGGCTCCGCGCGCGCATCCGGCAGCTCGAGCGTATTCCGCCCTCCGGCGCGCCGCCCACGGCGCCGCCGCCGCTGGCCTGAAATGGAGCAGGACACCACCGCGAAGCTCGGCGAGACCATTCGCGACCTCCTCGACGGCGGCCGCCACGAGCGCCTCGCCCAGGTGCTGGAGGAAGCGCACGCCGCCGATATCGCGGCCGCGCTCCGCGATCTCCCCGTCCCCGAGCAGGTCACGCTGTTCCGCCTCCTGAATCGCGAGCAGGCGGGGGCGGTGCTGTCGGAGCTGGACGATCAGCCCCTGCTCGAGCTCGTGCGCGCGCTGGACGAGGCCGAGATCTCCGGAATCCTCGACCGCATGCAGCCGGACGACGCGGCCCAGGTCATCGAGGAGCTCCCCCAAGAGCAGGCGGAGAAGGTCCTCGATCTCATGAAGGAGCAGCAGTCCGAGGACGTCCAGGAGCTGCTCGAGTACGGGGAGAAGACCGCCGGCCGCATCATGTCGCCCGACGTGCTCTCCGTGCACGAGTACGCCACCGTGGCCCAGGCCATCGACCACGTCCGCAAGGCCCCCGCCGCCCAATCCGCCCACTACCTCTATCTGGTGGACGACCACGACCACCTGGTCGGGGTGCTGCCCCTGCGGCGACTCCTCACCGCGGATCCCGCCACGCCCATCCGGCTTCTCGCCCAGGAGGACGTGGTGACGGTGACGCCGGACACCGATCAGGAGGAGGTGGCGCGCCTCGTCGCCAAGTACGACATCGTGACGCTCCCGGTGGTCAACCGCGACCACCGCCTCCTCGGCGCCATCGCGGTTGACGACGTCATCGACGTCATCCGCGAGGAAGCGACCGAGGACATCCAGCGTCTCGCCGGCGCCGCCGGCGACGAGACGGTCTTCGACTCGCCCTCCGTGGTCTTCCCCCGGCGGCTGCTGTGGCGGTTCATCAACCTCGCCACCGCCATCCTGGCCGCCTCGGTCATCGGCCTCTTCGAGGATTCCATCAAGTCCCTCGCCACCCTGGCCATCTTCATGCCCATCGTGGCTTCCATGGGGGGCATCGGCACCACCCAGACCGCGACCGTGGTGGTGCGGGGACTCGCCCTGGGCGACATGACCTCGGCCCATCTCTGGCGGGTGCTCAAGAAGGAGCTCTGGCTGGGGCTGTCCACCGGCGCCGCCAACGCGGTGGTGATGGCGGTGATCGCCTATGTGTGGAAGGGCCAGCTCCTCCTGTCCCTCATCATCGGGACCGCGCTGGTCGTCAACATGATGGTGGCGGCGGTGGTGGGAGTCACCATACCCATAGCTCTCAAGATCTTTCGGATCGACCCGGCCATTGCGTCCAGTGTTATCATCACGACATTCACGGACGTATGCGGGTTCTTCTCCTTCCTCGGGCTGGCCACGCTGCTCATCAAATTCCTCCTGTGATTCCAGGAGGTAAGAAAGCACTTGGCAAGCCCGCGGGCCCTGTGATAAACCTTCGCACGTTGGCCTGCGCCTCACGGGACCGACGGTACCAGGGAGGGCTTCGAGCGTGGACGTAGCGCTGGAAAAACGACAGGTCAAGCGAGCCTACAAGCTGTACGCGCCGGCGTACGATCTGGTCTTCGACTGGATCTTCCATCCCGGTCGCGAGGCTGCGGTCAGGCTGTGCGACATCCGTTCCGGCCACCACGTGCTCGAGGTGGGCATCGGCACCGGGCTCAATCTTCCCCTCTACCCGAAGTGGAGCCGCATCACCGGGATCGATCTCTCCGAGGAGATGCTGCGCAAGGCGCAGGAGCGGGTGCGCGAGCTGGGGCAGACGAATGTGACGCTGCGGGCGATGGACGCCACCGTCATGGAATTCCCCGACAACGAATTCGACTCGGCCCTGGCCACCTATACCATCAGCGCGGTGCCGGATCCGGTGGGCGTGCTGCGCGAGATGCAGCGGGTGGTGAAGCCGGGCGGCAGCATCGTGGTGCTCAATCACTTCCGCAGCGACCGGCGGGTGGTGGGGCGCATCGAGGACCTGGTGGCGCCCGTCTGCACGCGGCTGGGATGGAAGTCCAATCTTCTGCTGGAGCCGCTCCTGGAGCGGGTCGGGCTCACCCCCGAGATCTCCGCCAAGGTCAATCTCTTCAACGGCTGGCGCCTGATCAAGTGCACGAACCGGAAGTAGCGCCGTAGGCGGCCAACCACCCGAGCCGCCCCCGCAAAGCCGGCGCGTTCGCCGCTACTTCGGTCGGGCGAGCCCCATCAGGCTGACCGCATCGCGCACCGGATCGTAGTCGGCGTCGGCGGCCTCCTCGAAGCCGTCGATGTTGTAGATGTTCTTCAGCACCGCCGCATGCTCGGGGCCCTTCATGGCCAAGAGCGCCGCCTTCACGCGCGCGATCACGTCGGGAGGGAGTCCGGGCCGCGCGCAGATCCCGGCCTCGGGAATGGGCGGCGTCTCGCCCACGAAGCTCAGCCGGGCGATGAGGGCGGGATCCTTCAGCTCCACCTCGGGAGACTTGTCGAAGGAGGCCGCCGCGTCCACGCGGCCCTGGATGAGCGAGCGCAAGGCGGACTCGTGCGTCCCCGCGAACAGCGCCTCCTTGAAGAAGGTCCTGGGGTCGCGATCGCGGACCAGCCCCTGCTTGATGAGGAGCATCATCGGGTAGATATAGCCCGAGCTCGAAGCGGGATCCACGAAGGCGACGGTCTTGCCGCGCAGGTCCTCCAGGCGCTGGATCCCACTGTCCCTGCGCACGTAGAAGCGCGCGGTATAGGCGGTCTTCCCCTGCCAGATGTCACGGACCAGGATGAGGCAGCCGGCCTCACGGTTGGCGAGCACGTAGCCCACCGGATGCACGAAGGCCAGATCCACCCGGCGACTCCGCAGCGCTTCCACCACCCCCGCGTAGTCGGACGCCACCTGCGCCCGCATCGGCACGCCGGAGAGGCGCGTGATGGTCCGGACGAAGGCATCGCCCGCCTCCTGGAGCGCGGCGGGGTCGCGCGACGGGGTGAGCGCCATCGTGAGCGGGGCGTCGGCGGCTCGCGCGGGCGCCGGGAAGCTCCCCCACCCCGGCAGGGTGAGGGCCATCGCGGCGAGGATGATGGCGCAGGGGAGCCGCAACGGGCGGGATCGCATCACAGGGCGGTCGCGTCTCCTCGCATGGCCCCGGACTCGTCGTCGCGGCGAATCCCCCACCCGGCCAGCCGCGCCAGGAGCGTATTCCGGTGCACGCCGAGGCTGCGGGCGGCCCGGCTCTGGTTCCAGTTTTCCCGCTCGAGCGCGCGCAGGATGTACACCTGCTCGAATCGGTCGCGCGCTTCCTTCAGGGACAACGGAAGCGACTGGGGCGCCCCCGCCGGCCCGCGCGCCGGCTCGTCGTGGATGGCCAGGTCGAGCGGAAGGTCGTCCAGGCGGATCACCGCGCGGGTGGCCAGGGCCACGCTGCGCTCGATCACGTTCTCGAGCTCGCGGACATTGCCCGGCCAGTCGTAGGCGGCCAGCGAGGGCAGCGCGCCGCGGGAGATGCCGCGCACGTCCTTCTTGAACTCGCGCGCGTACTTGCGGATGAAGTGCTCCACCAGGATGGCGATGTCGTCCTTCCGCTCGCGCAGCGGCGGGATCGACAGCGTGGCCACGTTGAGCCGGTAGTAGAGGTCCTCGCGGAAGGCGCGCGCCCGCACCAGGGAGCGGAGATCCACATTGGTGGCGGCGATCACCCGCACGTCCACCGGAATGGTCTTGGTGCCCCCCAGCCGCTCCACCTCGCGCTCCTGCAGGGCCCGCAACAGCTTGGCCTGGAGATCCACCCGCAGGCTGCCCACCTCGTCCAGGAAGAGCGTGCCCCCGTGGGCGAGCTCGAAGCGGCCGAGCTTGCGCGCGTGGGCGCCGGTGAAGGCTCCCTTCTCGTGGCCGAACATCTCCGACTCGAAGAGCCCGTCGGGAATGGCGGCCACGTTGACGGCGACGAAGGGCGCGTCGCGGCGGGGGCTCTGGCGGTGCACCGCGCGCGCCACCAGCTCCTTGCCGGTCCCGCTCTCTCCGGTGACGAGCACGGTGGCGTGGGTCTGCGCCACCTGGGCGATCTGCTCGTAGAGGCGAACCATGGCGGGGTGGCGGCCCACCAGGGAATCGAAGCCGTGGGCGCGATCCAGCTCGGCGCGGAGATAGCACACCTCGCGCTCGAGAACCCGCTGCTGCGCCGCCTGCCGCACCAGGAGGTGGATCTCGTCCACGTCGAAGGGCTTCACGATGTAGTCGTAGGCGCCCGCCTTGATGGCGTCCACCGCGGTGCGCACGTCCGGCACCGCCGTCATCAGGATCACCGCGATGGAATCGTCCAGGGCCAGTATCTTGGGCAGCACCACCGGGCCGCGCTCGCCCGGCAGCCGCACGTCGAGCATGGTCACGTCCACACGCCGCGAGCGCACCAGCGCCAGGCCGGCGGCGCCGTCCTCCGCCTCCAGGACCTCGAAGTCGTGCGTGAGGATCTCCCGGAGCGACTCGCGCACCCCGGGCTCATCGTCGATCACCAGCACCACGGGGTGCGGCCGGTAGACGTGCGTGGGATCGGGCTCGGCGGACACGGGGCTCAGGGCTCGGACTTGAGCACGACGTACTCGTTCCCGCCGCCGCCCCGCTGGACGTACACGGGCACCACGTCGCCCGGGCGCACCGCCGTCATGGACTCGCGGAAGCTGTCCACCCCGGTGATGGGACGCCGGTTCACCTCGAGGATGGCGTCACCGGGCCGGATGCCGGCCTCCGCGCCCGCGCTGCCCGCCTTGACGTCCGTGACCACCACGCCCGCGCGAGCCGAGAGGCCGAAGCGGTCGGCGGCCTCCGCGGTGAGCGGCTCCACGGTGAGGCCGAGACGCTCCTCGCGCGGCAGGGCCCCCACCGCCAGCTCCTCCGAGGGCTGCTCGCCGATGCGGACCGACAGCGAAGTGAGCCGCTTGTCGCGAATCACGGTGAGGGCGGCCGCCTTGCCCGGCTCCACGGCGGCGACGCGCTTCTGGAGGTCGGTGACTTCCTTGATGGGCGTTCCCGCGAACTCCACGATGACATCGCCGGCGCGCATCCCGGCGACCTCCGCGGGCCCGTCCTTCATCACGTCCGACACGACCACGCCGCCCGCGTCCGGAAGGCCGAAGCCCGCGGCGAGGTCCGGGGTCAGATCCTGGATCACGATGCCCAGCCACCCGCGCACCACGCGCCCGCGGGCGATGAGCTGGCCCATGACCTCGCGCGCCATGTTGATGGGAATCGAGAATCCGATGCCCTGGCCGGTGGCGACGATGGCGGTGTTGATGCCGACCACGCGGCCCTGCAGATTGAGCAGGGGCCCGCCCGAGTTGCCGGGATTGATGGAGGCGTCGGTCTGGATGAACGCCTCGTAGGTGGCCACGCCCACGCGGGTGCGGCCGGTGGCGGAGATGATGCCAACCGTCACCGTGCGGTCGAGCCCGAACGGATTGCCGATCGCCACCGCCCACTGCCCCACCTTTAGCCGGTCGGAGTCGCCGAGCTCCGCCACCGGGAGCGAGCCGGGGGGCGCTTCGATCTTGAGCACCGCCAGGTCGGTCTTGGCGTCCCGGCCCACCAGCGTCGCCTTGAACTTGCGGTCGTCCGACAGCCCCACCTCGATCTCGGTGGCGGTTTCCACCACGTGGCTATTGGTGAGGATGTAGCCGCGCGGGTCGACGATCACGCCGGATCCGCTCGCGCGACCCTCGTCGCGGGGGGACCGGCGCCGGAAGAAGCGGTCGAAGAACTCCTGGCCGAAGAAATCCTTGAAGCGCTCTTCCATCTCCGGGCGATCGGGCACCTCGGACACGGCGGGAGTACGCTTGGACTTGACGTTCACGTTGACCACCGCGGGCATCACGCGATCGGCCACGGAGACGAAGGCCGTCTCCAGCGCCTCGAGGATCCGGCCCGGCTCGGGAGTGGCGGGCGCCGGCCGCTGGGCGGGAGCCGAGGCGGGCGACAGCAGCGACAGCGCGACGAACGCGAGCGTGCCGAGCGCGCCGGAAGTGAAGATCCTACGGACGATGATCATGGGA
>Ga0070695_100001355_pt1 | contig 13576 bp, 10 predicted proteins | sample KBSK1252metaG_FD_65471 | JGI IMG/M metagenome (GOLD analysis project Ga0070695, IMG submission 65471) | Corn, switchgrass and miscanthus rhizosphere microbial communities from Kellogg Biological Station, Michigan, USA - KBS K1-25-2 metaG | ecosystem: Host-associated > Plants > Roots >...
GGCGATGACGGTTATGGGTTTCGTGGGAACGGGGCGCGAAATCTATGGGACCGGCCGGAGTGAGACAATCCCTCGCCCGCATCGCTCATTGCCGCCCGCAGATGCCGCGGTTATTCTCCGCGAGTATGCCGCCCGCGCATCGAATGCGGCGAATGGGGCGAAAGCGGACGGGTAGTTAGGATGGAGCGCGCTCGAATTCGCCCACGACTCGCGGCCGCTCCGGCGCGCCGCCTCAAGTCCGATACGGCGCGGCCGCATGCTTAGGCCCAAGCGCCCCGCCGTAACGACGCACGCGCCCTGATGCCTAGCACGCAAGCCGCTGCTCCCGACCGGTCCGCTTGGGGTCTGCTGATCGGCGCCGTCGGCGTCGTTTACGGCGACATCGGCACCAGCCCGCTCTACGCGTTGCGCGAATCGCTCGCCGGCAGCCACCCGCTGCCAATCGACGCGCGTCACGTGCTGGCCATACTCTCGCTGATGTTCTGGTCGCTGACGCTCGTGGTCACCGTCAAATACGCGACGCTGGTGATGCGCGCCGACAATCGCGGCCAAGGCGGCAGCCTCGCCCTGCTGGCGCTCATCAGCCACCGCATCGTCGGCTCGCGCCGTGCCTCGGTCGTTATCCTCGGCATCTTCGCGGCGGCGCTGTTCTACGGCGACAGCATGATCACGCCGGCGATTTCGGTGTTGAGCGCGGTCGAAGGGCTCGGAGTCATCGAGCCGAGCACGAAGGCTTATATTATTCCCGTCACGCTCGTGATCTTGATCACGCTGTTTCTAATCCAGCGCCAGGGCACCGGCGCCATCGGCGCGCTGTTCGGCCCGGTGATGTGCGTGTGGTTCGTGACGCTGGCGGCGCTCGGTATCGCCGGTATCGTGCGCGAGCCGGGCGTGCTCGCGGCACTCAATCCGACCCATGCGATCGGCTTCTTCTTCACCGATCCCTGGCGTGCCTTCCTCGTCTTGGGCTCGGTCGTGCTGACGGTGACCGGCGCCGAGGCGCTCTATGCCGATATGGGTCATTTCGGAAAGCGTCCGATCCGGCTCGCGTGGCTCGCCCTCGTCTGGCCTGCGCTCGTTCTCAACTATTTCGGCCAAGGCGCCGAGCTCCTCGACGATCCCAAGAAAATCGCCAATCCGTTCTACTTGCTGGCGCCGGAGTGGTTTCGGCTGCCGCTCATCTTGGTCGCCACCGCTGCAACGATCATCGCGTCGCAGGCCGTCATCACTGGCGCCTTTTCGGTGACACGCCAGGCGATCCAGCTCGGGTTCCTGCCGCGCATGACGATCATCCACACTTCCAAGGAGGAAATCGGACAGATCTACGTTCCCTACATAAATTGGATGTTGTTGGTCTTCGTCGTCGCGTTGGTGCTCGGCTTCAAATCGTCGAGCAGCCTCGCCTGGGCCTACGGCGTCGCGGTGACCGGCACGATGCTGATCGATACGATCCTCCTTTGCATCGCGATGTTCCTGATCTGGCGCTGGCCCGCATACTACGCGATCCCTTTGTCTGCTCTTCTCTTTGTGGTCGACCTCGCCTTTTTCGGCTCGAACACGCTCAAAATCCCGCAGGGCGGCTGGTTCCCGATCGTCGTCGCAATCGTGAGCTTCGTGCTGTTGACGACCTGGAAGCGCGGGCGCGATCTCGTCGCCGAGCGCGTGCGCTCGGGCGCGCTGCCGCTCGATCTATTCCTTCAATCGTCGGTGCGTGGGCGCTGCCAGAAAGTAGCGGGCACCGCCGTCTACATGACCGGCAGCACCGAGGGCGTCCCGCTCGCCTTCATGCACAACATCAAGCACAACAAGGTCATCCACGAGCGCGTGCTGTTCCTGACGGTCCAGGTGGCCGAGGTGCCGAATGTGCCGGAGGCCGAACGCATCGAAGTCCAGACGCTCGCGCACGAAATGTATCGCGTGATCCTGCACTACGGCTTCATGGACAACCCCAACGTTCCCCGGGCGCTGTCGTCGAGCAAGCGCTTCGGCCTCACCTTCAACATCATGGACACCTCGTTCTTCCTGTCGCGCGAGACTCCGATCCCGAGCGCGCAGCCGGGCATGGCGCGCTGGCGCGAGCATGTCTATGCGTGGATGGCGCGCAGCGCCGCCAGCGCCATGGAGTTCTTCCAGATTCCGCCCGGCCGCGTCGTCGAGCTCGGCGCGCAGATGGAGATTTGACCCGCGGCGCGGCCGCGAAGATAACGGTGCGCTGCAGGCCGATGACCTACTCGATCGTCGCCGGCATCGGTCTCTGTCTTCTTACCTAATCGCCGTGAAGCTCCTGAGCGGCCGGTTCTCGCGGCTCTCGCCGGCGGTCGCGCTCATCGGTGCCGTCTTTGTTCTGCAGTTCGCGCTCGGTTGAGGCTGCGGGACCCGCCTTCGGCGAACGGAACGTCAATCACAAATTGCCGCCTCGGAAGCAAAATGCTTGCGAATTGGGACGCATTTGGGCAGATTTGTTGCGCAAAGTCTGCGCCCAAGTCGTTGGGGAGGAACGCGGTACCAAGCACCTCAGCGCCGGAAATCGACGCGGTCGTTCGACCGCTGAGGGGAGGCACCGGCGCCAAGATAGGTTGGGGGACCGAAACAGGGCCGAGGCGGAAACGCCTCGGCCTTTTCGTTTGCGCCCCGCTTACATCTTGCCAATGCGCGACCACGCCGGCTTCAGTTTCGCGATGCGCGTGTAGACGGGACAGGTCTCACGGTGAGCGCCGGGCAGATAGCCGATACTCATCAGGAACTCGCCGACGATCTCCGGTCCTGCGAATCGGAAGGTCTTGCGGAAGAGCTTCACCCATTCGGGCTTCGAGAGCGGGTGCTGCGCCGCGATCCAGCCGGCGAAGCTGCCATGCGCGGCGGCGAGATCCTCGATTGTCCGCGCATTGGCGATCGCGGCCTCGATCTTGAGCCGGTTTCGGATCACGCCGGGATCCGCGAGCAGGCGCTTCACGTCGCGCTTGCCGTAGCGCGCGACTTTGGCGATGGCGAAGCCATGATAGGCGCGACGGAACGACTCGCGCCGCTTCAGCATCAGCTCCCAGGAAAGGCCGGCCTGATTGATCTCGAGGATCAGGCGCTCGAACAGCGCGTTGTCGCCGGCGAGCGGGAAGCCGTATTCGGTGTCGTGATAGGGCCCGTGCAGCGGATGGCCGGGCGCGAAATCGCAATAGGTGCTCATGTGCGGGAACCTAGCCGGACCTGCTCGCGCTGCAAATGGAAAGCGCGAATTCCGGTTGCATGGCGGGGCCGCGCAAGGTCTAGTCGCGCGGCGTGGATCGGACGAAGTTCACCGGCCGGCAGGTGAGGATGCAGTTCGGGACCAAGCGAATTGTGGCGATCGGCGCCGTCGTCGTCGTGGCGGCGGCCGTTGTCGTCTTTTTTCTGACGCGCGGGCCGTCGCCCGCCACGAGCACGGCGCCGCCGGGGCCGGACCGCGCCGGGCAGACGCCCAACAGCGCCCAGCCGCCGAACCAGCGCCGCGGCGCCATTTCAAACCGCGTCGTCCTCGCCAAGGTGCAAGTGCAGACGATCGGCGACCGCGTCGCCGCGGTCGGCACCGGCCGCGCGATCCGCAGCCTCACGATTTCCGCCGACGTCGCCGGCGTGATCGAGGACATTCACTTCAAGCCCGGCGAAGCGGTAAAAGCCGGCCAGCCGCTGGTGAAACTCAAGAGCGAGGCCGAGGACATCGCGGTCAAACTCGCGCAGGTGAAGGTCGACGAGGCCGATGCGAATCTGAAGCGCTACGAGACGCTCTCGGAGCGCAATGCCGTGGCGGCGGTTCAAGTGGCGCAGGCACGCACTGCGGTCGCCCTCGCCCGCGCCGATCTCGAAGCCAAGCAATACGAGTTGAGGCGGCGCACGGTGCTGGCGCCGTTCGACGGCATCATGGGCCTGACGACGCTCGGCAAGGGCGACTATCTCACGCAGGGCGCGGCCATCGCCACCATCGACGACCGCACCAGCCTCGTCGTCGCATTCGTCGTCTCGGAGCGCGTCGCCGGCACGCTGACGCTCGGCGAAGAAGTGCGCGCCACCACGCCGGCGCTCGCTGGCGCCGTCATCCGCGGCAAGATCACCGCGCTCGACACCCGCGTCGACGCCGCCTCGCGCACGCTCCGCGTCGAGGCGACGCTGCCCAATGACCAAAACCGCCTCATCGCCGGGATGACGTTCTCCGTCACGGTGCAGATCCCGGGCGAGAAGCTGCCGGTGGTGCCGGGCCTCGCGATCCAGTGGGACCGCAACGGCGCCTTCGTCTGGGCCATGGCCGCCGCCGCCACGGTGAAACGCGTCGGCGTCACGATCCGCCGGCGCGAGAACGACACCGTCGCCGTCGAAGCCGCGCTCAAGGACGGCGACCAGGTCGTGATTGAAGGCACGCAAGGGCTGCGCGAGGGCGCCAGCGTGACCGTGGCGCAGAATTAGGCGTGAGGGGAAAGCGCGTGGGCGTTTCGACGTTCGCTGGGACGATGAAGCGCGCCCATAGCCCCTTCTCACCGGGGACAGCGGAATGAGCGCCGGACCCGAAACGTCGCGGGCGGGTCCGACCGCCCTCTTCATCCGGCGGCCGGTGCTGGCGTTCGTGATGAATCTCCTCATCATGATTGCGGGCTTCGCTGCGTTGAGTGGTGTCGAAATCCGCGAGCTGCCCGACGTCGATCAACCGGTCGTCACGATCAGAACGACCTACGAGGGCGCCACGCCCGAGACGATCGACGCGCGCATCACGAGCGTGCTTGAAAGCGCGGTCGCGCGCGTCCAGGGCGTGAATTCGATCTCCTCGCAATCCTCCTACGGCCAAAGCCGCATCACAATCGAGTTCACGTCGAAGACCGACTTGAACGTCGCCGCCGGCGACGTGCGCGAGGCGGTCGCGCGCGTGGCGCGCCAGCTGCCGGAAAAGGTCGATGCGCCGACGGTCGTCAAGGCCGACGCCGACGCGACGCCGATCATCCAGCTCGCGGTCTCCTCGCGCACGATGTCCGTCGACGAGCTTACGCGCTTTGTCGAGGACCGCGTCGTGCAGCGCTTGACCGCGGTCAAAGGCGTGGCCGACGCGCAGACTTCGGGCGTGCGCGCGCCGATCATCCGCGTCTCGGTCAATCAAGTGACGCTGGCGAGCCGCGGCCTCTCGATGCAGGACGTGGTGACCGCGCTCGGACGCGCGCAGCTCGACACGCCGGCCGGCACGCTCGAGAACAAGCAGCAATCGCTGCTCGTGCGCACCGAGGCGCCGGTGGCGACCGCGGCCGACATCGCCGAGCTCTACATCAACGACGTGACGCGCGTCGGCGACGTCGCCACGGTGCGCGCCGGATCGGCTACGCCGACCACGATCACGCGCCTCTCCGGCCAGCTCGCGATCGGCATCGGCATCGTGCGCCAGGCGCAATCCAACACGCTCGACATCTCGGCCGGCGTGCGCGCGGCCATCGCCGACCTGCAGCGCGAGGCGCCGCAAGGCACCACGATCTCGATCATCTCCGACGACGCGACGTTCGTGAGCGCCTCGCTCTCGGAGGTGATGGAGACGCTGTTCATCGCCACCGGCATCGTCATCCTCGTCATTTATCTCTTCCTTACCTCGGTGCGGGCGACGCTGATCCCGGCGATCACGATTCCGGTCTGCACGCTGGGCACCGTTGCCGGCATCTGGATCGCCGGCTTCTCGGTCAACGTGTTCACGCTGTTCGCGCTCGTGCTGGCGACCGGCATGGTCGTCGACGACGCCATCGTCGTGCTCGAGAACATCGAGCGAAGGCGCCACCAGGGGGTCGGCCTCCGCGCCGCCGCCGTGCTCGGCACCCGTGAAGTTTTCTTTGCCGTCATCTCGACCACGGCGACGCTCGCCGCCGTGTTCATCCCGATCTCGTTCCTGCCCGGCACGGCAGGCAAAATGTTCGCCGAGTTCGGCTTCGTGCTCGCCTTCGCGGTCACGATCTCGGCGTTCGTGGCTCTGACGCTCTGCCCTGTGCTGGCCGCGAGGCTTCCCGAATGGGGCAAGGCGCGAAGGGCACGCGGGCCTAGCGCGCTAGGGCGGGTCTGGTTGCGAGTCGGCACGGCGGCCGCGGCGTTCTACAACCACTCGCTCGAATGGGCGCTGCGCCTGCGCTGGCTCGTGATCGCTGCCGCCGGCGCTTTCGCCGGCCTCGCCTACACGATCTTCCTCGTGCTGCCGCAGGAGCTGACGCCGTCCGAGGACCGCGGCACGATCACCATCCAGGCGCGCGGCGCGCAGGGCATCAATCTCGGCTACATGACCGAGCAGGTCGGCAAGATCGAGGCCATCCTGCAGGATTACGTGACCTCCGGCGAAGTGACGAACGTGCTTTCCTTTGTCGGGCGCGGCGGTATCAACCAGGCGCAGATCGTGGCGACGCTGGTGCCGTGGAACAAGCGGAAGCGCAGCCAGCAGCAGATCCAGGCCGAGCTGCAGCGCCGCTTCCGCGAGGTTCCCGCCCTCCGACTTTCCATGCGCGCGCCCAACAGCCTCGGCATCCGCGGCGCGGGCACGGGCTTGAACTTCGCGATCACCGGCGCCGACTACGCGGGCATGGCCGACACCGCGGAGAAACTCGTGGCCGCGATGGCGCAGAGCGCCAACTTCACCGACCCGCAGCTCGCCTACGACACGACGCAGCCGCAGCTGAACATCCGCATCGACCGCGAGGCCGCGACCAAGCTCGGCATCGCGATCGACGCGGTGACGACGCTCGTCCGCACGATGGTCGCCGAATACACCGCCGCGCAGCTCTTCGTGCGCGACCGCATCATCGACGTGGTGCTGACCTCGGGCGGGCGTCCGATCAACGACCCGACCGACGTCGAGACCCTCTTCATCAAGGCCAAGGACGGCCGCTTCATCCCGCTTTCCTCGGTCGTGGAGATCAAGGAAATCGCGGTGGCGCCCGCGCTCGGGCGCGAGAGCCAGCGCCGGGCCGTGCCGATCCGCGCCGGGCTCGCCGAAGGCTTCGCGATGTCGTCGGCCATCGCCGAGATGCGCGCGCTCGCGCGCCAGACGCTGCCGGCGGGCATGAACATCGTGCTGCTCGGCGAGGCCTACACACTCGAGCAGAGCACGCAGAGCGGCCTTATCGTCTTCGCCTTCGCGATCGTGATCGTGTTCCTAGTGCTGGCCGCGCAATTCGAGAGCATCGTCAGCGCCGCCGTCATCATGCTGACCGTGCCGTTCGGTCTCGCCGCCGCCGTCTATGCGATCCTGCTCACCGGCGGCTCGATCAATTACTACAGCCAGATCGGCCTCGTGCTGCTCGTCGGCATCATCGCCAAGAACGGCATCCTCGTCGTCGAATTTGCCGACCAGCTGCGCGACCAGGGCTTGCCGGTGGCGCGCGCAATCCGCGAATCGGCGCGCATCCGCTTGCGACCGGTGCTGATGACGATGATCGCGACCGTAATCGGCGGCCTGCCGCTCGTCTTCGCGTTCGGCGCCGGCGCCGAGGCGCGCGAGGCGCTCGGCTGGATCGTGGTTGGCGGCCTGGGCTTCGCCACGATCTTCACGCTCTATCTCATCCCGGTCTTCTATTCGCTGCTCGCCGGCTTCGCCAAAGCGCGCGCCAAGGAAGCCCAAGACCTCGAAGCCGAGCTCGTCGCCGCCTCCGGCGTCATGGACACGCACGCCGACCGCCCGGCGGATGAGAGCGCCACGCGTTGAGTACCGCCCCGGGGCTTCAGTGGAACGAGAGATAGTTCGACTGTACGAGCCAGAAGCCGACGCCCCATAGCAGCGCGGTGATGCCCGTCGTCACGGCAACCTTGAGCCAGACCCGCGGCCGGGCCGGCGCGCCGGCATCGTGCCCCAACGCCTCGTCGCCGGCGCGGCGGATGCCCCAGGGCAGGACGGCGAAGAACACCATCCACCACAGGATCACGAACATCACGATGCTGCTGGTCCACGTCACGGCATTAGGCCTGCTCGATCTCGACCAGCGTCCCGCAGAAATCCTTGGGGTGGAGGAACAGCACCGGCTTGTCGTGGGCGCCGATCTTGGGCTGGCCGTCGCCCAAAACACGCGCGCCTGCGGCCTTCAACTGATCCCGCGCGGCCAGAATGTCGTCGACCTCGTAGCAAACGTGATGCATGCCGCCCGAGGGGTTACCGGCGAGGAATTTCGCCACCGGAGAGTTTTCGCCAAGCGGATGAAGCAGTTCGATCTTCGTGTTGGGAAGTTCGACGAAGACGGTCGTTACGCCATGGGCCGGCATGTCCACGGGCTGCGAAACCTTGGCGCCCAGAATGTCGCGATAAATGCGGCTGGCCGCCAGCAAATCTGGGACTACAATGGCGACGTGATTTAATCGCCCGATCATGGTCTTGTCCCGGTATCCTGAGGCCATTACTTACACGCGTACGACGTGTACGGCGGTCGTGGGCTTCTTGCCCTTCGTCTCCATGACTGCACGCCGGATGGCCCGGTAAGCCGCTTCTTCGACCGCGCCGTCGTCGTTGCGCTGGCCGCCGGAGAGCTTGGCCAGAGCCTCCTCTATGGCTTCGACGATGGCGCCTTCGAGCTCGCGCTCGTCGCCCTCCTCGGCCAAGCCGTGCAGCGCCAGCTGCGGGTCGGCGATCAGGCGCCCCTTCCGGTCGAGGACGACAGTCGCCACCGCGGAACCGTTGTAAAGCATGCGCTTGCGCTCTTTGATCACCGCCCCGTCGAGCGCCACCAATTGCGTGCCGTCGAGAACGAGACGGCCATATGGCACTTCGTCGACGATCTCGGGTTTGCCCGGCGCCAAGCGCACCATCTGCCCATTGGTGGCGACGATCGTGTTCGGTATTTGCAGCGACTGCCCGAGCTTCTCGTGCTCCATCATGTGCCGCGCCTCGCCGTGCACGGGCACGAGGATATGCGGACGGATCCATTGATACATTTGCGCGAGCTCGTCGCGCGCCGGGTGGCCGGAGACGTGGACGAAATGATCCTTTTCGGTGATGACCTCGGCGCCGAGCATCGCCAGCGCGTCGTGCAGGCGGTTGATGGCGCGCTCGTTGCCCGGAATGATGCGCGACGAGAAGATCACTGCGTCGCCCGTTTCGAGCGAGACCGCGGGATGGGTTCCGGCGGCGATGCGCGCCAACGCTGCGCGCGGCTCACCCTGGCTGCCGGTGGCCGCCATCAGCACCTTGTGGCGCGGCAGCTCGGCGGCTTCCTGATCGGAGAGGAACGGCGCGATATCGCGGAGATAACCCGTCTCCTTCGCGGCCTCGTAGATGCGCCAGAGCGAGCGGCCGACGAGCGCGGCATGGCGCTTCGTGGCCTTGGCTACCGCGGCCACCGTTTCGAGCCGCGCCACGTTGCTGGCGAAGCAGGCGATGACGACGCGCTTCTCGTAGCGCTTGACCAGATCGATCAGGCTCGCGCGCACTTCTGTCTCCGAGCCGGAGACGCCGGAGCGAAAGACGTTGGTCGAATCGCCGACACAGGCGAGCACGCCCTGGTCGCCGATACGGCGCAGCTGCGCCTCATCGACCGGCTGGCCGATCAGCGGCGCGGGATCGAGCTTCCAGTCGCCGGTGTGGAAGAGCGTGCCGACGGGCGTGCGAATCAGCAGCGCATTGGGCTCGGGGATCGAGTGGGTCAGCGTCACCATCTCGATGTCCCAGAAATTCCCGACCTTAAAGCGAGCACCTTGCTTCACGACGGTGATGCGCGCCTGGTCTTCGAGCCCCACGTCCTGCAGCTTGCGCTTCAGCACCGCGGCGGTGAACGGCGTCGCCCACATCTTGCAGCGCAGCCGTTCCCAGAGATACGGCACGGCGCCGATGTGGTCTTCGTGCGCGTGGGTGAGCACGAGGCCGTCGAGCTCGTGGGCGCGGTCGACGATCCAGCCCGGATCAGGCATCAACACGTCGACGCCTGGCACCTGCTCGTCGGCGAAAGTGACCCCGCAATCGACCATGAGCCAGCGGCCGCGATAGCCGAACAGATTCATGTTCATGCCGATCTCGCCGGCGCCGCCGAGCGGCAGGAACAGCAATTCGTCGCTGTTGGCGGCTTTCGCGCGGGCGTCCATCAGCGCTTGTTCCGGTAATAGATGTCGGCGAGGCCGCGGAGCGTGAGATCGGGGTCGATGTGCTGGATCGCCGGGCAGCCGGCGGCGATCAGCGGCACAAGCCCGCCTGTGCCGATGACGGTGAGCTTGCCGCCCTGCTCCTGCTGAATGCGATCCAAAAGACCCTCGATCAGGCCGATATAGCCCCAATAAATGCCCGACTGCATGGCGCCGACCGTACCGTGGCCGATCACCCGCGGCGGGCGCCGGATCTCAATGCGCGGCAGTTTGGCGGCGCCCATATACAACGCTTCGAACGCAAGGTTTATGCCGGGCGAGATGACGCCGCCGACATAGTTTCCATCCCGATCGAGCACGTCGAAGGTAGTGGCGGTGCCGAGGTCGACCACGACGGCGGGCATCGGAAACCGCGATTTGGCGCCGACCGCATTGGCGATGCGGTCGGCGCCGGCCTCCTCCGGCCGGTCGATGAGCACCTTCAAACCGTAGTCGAGCGCGGGATCGCCGACGACGACCGGCTCGCCGCCGAAATAGCGCTGGCAAAGGCTGCGCAGATTGAAGCTCGCCTGCGGCACGACGTTGGAGAGAATGGCGCCCGTGATGTGCTTCCGCTCGAGGCCCTCCAGCGCCATCAGTTGCGTCAGCCACACCATGTATTCGTCGGCGGTGCGGTGGCCCTGGGTCGAGATGCGCCAGCTCCCCCGCTTATCGTCGCCGTCAAACACGGCGAAGACGGTGTTGGTGTTGTTGGAGTTGATGACGAGGAGCATCAGACCTGTCCACTCGCGCCCAAGCACGTCGCTGGCGCGGCCCCGAAGCGATTGTGTCCCGAAGCCGCTTCGCGGTTCATGATAGCACTTCCCCGTATGAAATCGTTTCCCGGCGCCCGCCCGCGTGCTCCAGCACCAGCGCGCCGGAGGGATCGAGCCCGACGAACTTCCCTTCCCGTTCGTCGCCGTTGCGCCCGACCTTTAGCATCTTGCCGAGCGCGTGAGCGCGGGCGAGCCAGGCTTGGCGCAGGGGAGCGAAGCCCTCGATCAGCCAATGCCGATACCAGTGGTCGAAGCGCGCGGTCATGGTTTCGAGCGCGCGCTCGACCGGTACATTGGCGCCCAGCGAAGTGAGGCTCGTCGCCGGCCAAGCCGTTTTCTCGGGCGCCTCGGCGACATTCAAGCCGATGCCGCAGATGAGCCAGTCGAGCGTCTCCGGCGTGCCTCGTGACTCGAGCAGAATGCCCGCGACCTTCTTGCCTCCGACGAGCACGTCGTTGGGCCATTTGCACTTGGCATCGACACCGTGCGCGAGGCGCTCGATGGTTTCCGCGACGGCAACCGCGACACCAAAACCGAAGGCACCGGCCTCCGCTGGCTTTACCGACGGCCGCAACACGAACGAGACGTGGAGATTTCCGTGCGGTGAAACCCAAGCGCGGCCTTGTCGCCCGCGCCCGGCGGTCTGCACATCAGCAGTGACGGCAAGCCTTTCGCTCGCCCCCGCCTCGGCGAGGCGCCGCGCCTCGTCATTGGTGCTCGCGGCGCGGTCGAAGGCGATCCGCCGGTATCCCACCGGTAGAATGGCGCCACCGGGCCCGGCGGCGTTCACCCGGCGAGGCTCTTCACCGCCAGCTCGGCGGCGCGCACCAGCGGGCCCGGGAAGAGGAAGAAGAACAGCACGAACGCCGCGGCCGCCGCCTGGATCAGGCCGAGCTCGCGGCCCGGCATGCGGTCGAACGCATCGGCCGGCTCGTCGAAATACATGAGCTTGACGATGCGGATGTAGTAGTAGGCCGCCACCACCGAGGTGAGCACGCCCAAGATCGCAAGCGTATAGAGCTTGGCGTCAATCGCGGCCATGAACACGTAGAGCTTGGCCCAGAAGCCGGCGAAAGGCGGGATGCCGGCCATCGAGAACATCATGATCATCAGCACGGCCGCCATGCCGGGCCGCGTCTTCGAGAGCCCGGCGAGATCGGCGATCGTCTCGACCTCCCGGCCGTTGCGGCGCATCGCGAGCACGACGGCGAAGGCGCCGAGCGTCATCGCGATGTAGATCGCCATATAGATGAGGACGCCGCGATAGCCGGCTTCGGTTCCGGCCGCCAGGCCGATCAGCACGTAGCCGACATGGCCGATCGAGCTGTAGGCGAGCAGGCGCTTGATGTTGCTCTGGTTGATGGCGGCAAACGCGCCCAGCGCCATCGAGCCGATCGAAATCAGGACCAGCACCTGCTGCCATTGGCCGACGAGCTTGCCGAAGGGTCCCACCAGCACCGAGACGAACAGGCCCATGGCCGCGAGCTTCGGCGCCGCGGAGAAGAATGCCGTCACCGGAGTCGGCGAGCCCTCGTAGACGTCGGGCGTCCACATGTGGAACGGGAACGCCGACACCTTGAACGCGAGGCCCACCATCACGAAGACGAGGCCGATGATGACGCCGACGTTGCCGGCGTCCTTCTCGGTCAGCACGCTCGCAAGCTGCGTGAAATTGGTGGTGCCCGAGAAGCCATAGATCAGCGAGGCGCCGTAGAGCAGCATGCCCGAGGCGAGCGCGCCCAAGACGAAATATTTCAATCCCGCCTCGGTCGACTTCACCGAATCGCGCCGGAACGCGGCGACGACGTAGAGCGAGAGGCTCTGCAGCTCGAGGCCGACGTAAAGCGCGATGAGATCGTTGGCCGAGATCATCAGCATCATGCCGGTGGTGGCGAGCATGATGAGGATCGGGAATTCGAAGCGCGCGATGCCCTCGCGCTCGTTATAGCCGATGGCCATCACGATGCCGAAGGCCGAGGCGCCGAGCACGAGGATCTTCACGAACGCGCCGTATAGGCTCACCGCGAACATGTCGGCAAAGAGCAGGAGCCGGCCTTCCTTGGGCGCGAAGCTCGCGACGAGAATCGCGGTGACGACGAGCGCGAGGATTGCGCCCCAGGACACGAGCCGCGCCGAGCGGTCGCCCTGGAAGACGCCGAGCATCAAGAGCGCCATCGCGGCGCAGACGAGGAATATCTCCGGCAGCGCCGGCTGGATCTGGACCCAGTTCATCGTGCCCCCACCACGCCCGGGAAGCACGCGGCGTCGCGCGCGCAGATCGCGGCCTTGAAGTCGCTGACGAGCGCCTTGACCGAAGGCTCGATGATCTCGAGGAACGACGACGGGTAGACGCCCATCCAGATCACCAGCGCCACCAGCGGCGCGAACACGACGATCTCGCGGTAGTTGAGATCGACGATCGACTTCAAATCGGCGCGCACCAGCTTTCCGAAAATGACGCGGCGGTAGAGCCAGAGCATGTAGGTGCAGCCGAGCACCACGCCGCTCGTCGCCAGCACGCCGACCCAGACATTGGCCTGGAACGCGCCGAGCAGCACGAGGAACTCGCCGACGAAGCCGCTCGTGCCGGGCAGGCCGACGGAGGCCAGCATCATCACCATGAACACGAACGCGTAGCGCGGCATGCGCTCGACGAGTCCGCCGTAGCGCGCGATGAGGCGCGAGTGCATGCGGTCGTAGACCACGCCGACGATCAAGAACAG
>Ga0070695_100001356_pt1 | contig 13573 bp, 13 predicted proteins | sample KBSK1252metaG_FD_65471 | JGI IMG/M metagenome (GOLD analysis project Ga0070695, IMG submission 65471) | Corn, switchgrass and miscanthus rhizosphere microbial communities from Kellogg Biological Station, Michigan, USA - KBS K1-25-2 metaG | ecosystem: Host-associated > Plants > Roots >...
GGGAAGTAGCCCTAGGGAAGCAGCCCTACAGGTCCCGCGCCGCGGGCAGCCCCGCCGCCGCGGTCGCGGCGCGCACGCCCCGCACGATCGCGCCGGCCACCAGGTCGGCGAGCGCCCGGCCCAGGGTCTCCACCGGCGCCGGCGCGCTGCCGACCGAGAGGCAGAAGAGTGCGTCGCCGTCGGTCGCGAGGTGCGGCGGCGACAGCGCGCGGGTGAAGCCCTCCATGGCCAGGCGGGCCACGCGCGCCGCGTCCGCCTTGTCGAGCGCGGCGGTGGTGGCCACGAGGCCGATGGTGGTGTTGACCGGCCGGAACGCGGGGACGGGCGCGCCGGCGGCCAGGGCGGCCGCGGTGTCGATCAGCCGGCGGCCGTCGGCCGCGTCGCGCGCGCCCGCGATGAGTTGCCCGGTCTCGGGATCGCGCACGTCGCCGACCGCGTTCACCGCCATGATCGCGCCCAGGTGCACGCCGTCGAGCTCCGCCACCGCGCAGCCGAGCCCGCCCTTCGTGGCGCGGGCCACGCCGCCGAGCTTGCCCACGGTGGCGCCGGTGCCCGCCCCCACGTTGCCCTCCTCCACCGGGCCGGTCCGCGCCGCCGCGGCGGCGCGATAGCCCATCGCGCGATCTGGGCGCGCCCGGGGATCGCCCACGCCCAGGTCGTAGAGGATGGCGCCCGCCACGTGCGGCACCACCGTCTGGCTCGTGCGGAAGCCCACCCCGCGCTCCTCGAGGTACTGCATCACGCCCCAGATCGCCTCGAGGCCGAAGGCGCTCCCGCCGGCCAAGACCACGCCGTCGAGCGTGGGCACGAGGTGACGGGGATCGAGGAACTCGAGCCCGTGCACGCCGGCGGCCCAGCCGCGGATCTCCACGCCGCCCACCGCGGGCGCGTCGCTCAGGACCACGGTGCAGCCGGTGAGCCGCGCCGCGTCCGTCACGTGGCCGACCCGCAGCCCGGGGATCACGAGCGCGCGCGGCGCGCGGGGGCGCGGCTGACGTCGTCGAGGCGGGCGCGACCGAGGGCGACTTCCGCGGCCATCTCGAGCCCGCGGGCGGCCAGCGCGCGCACGAACGGGATGGCGGTGGCCGGGCGATCGGCGTCCGCGAGGGCGGCCGCGGTCTGCCGCGCGAGCGCGGCCGCCTCGTCGCGCCCGGTCAGGCCGAAGATGTCGGCCATCTCGCGCAGCCGGCCCGCCCAGCGCAGGCGGGCCGCGGTCGGGAAGTGCGCCTCGATCACCCCGTCGAGGATGGCCGCCTCCCGCTCCGCCTTGATCTGGTCCGACACCACCAGCCGGCTCTCCCGCGCCTGCAGGAGCGCGAGCGCCTCGGTCGCCACCCGCGCCGGATCCACGAACCACCCTCCCAGCTCCGGCATCTCGAGCAGCCCCGCCGACCGCTCCAGCACCGCGGCATCCACCGGCTCGCGCGCCCGTTCTCCTCCGACCGCCCGTCCATCCGTCCCGCCAAAGCTCTTCCGCCACCGCGCGAACTCGGGCGGCGGCACCGTCCCCAGCCGCTCGTGCAGCGCGAGGGCCTGGGCCACGAGCGCGCAGGCGCGCCCGCCGTCGACCTCCACCCACGGCAGCTTCTGGCTCTCCCGGAGCCCGCGCAGCTCGGCCTCGAGCCGCTTGCGGGCGATGGGCCCGCCCGCCGCGTCCATGATGCCGGCCTCGTCGTTGAGGATCAGCGAGCAGAGCCGCAGCCCCCCGCCGAGCCCGCCCTCGAAGAGGATCCACGCCGCGCGCGAGCCGCTGCCGTCGATGCCGGAGAGCCAGGCGCGCACCGGGTGCTCGGCCTCGCGCGCGACGACCGGGCGGGCGGGGGACGCGGCGGCCGGGCGGGCCGGCCGCAGGCCCGATTGCTCGAGCCGGTAGAGGGCCCGGCGCGCCGCGCGCCGCTGCTCCTTGTCGGCCGCCGCCCCGGCCAGTCGCTCGAGGAACGGCACCGCGGCGGCACCGTGCCGCCGGGCCAGCGCGCGCAGCGCCTCGTCCAGATCGGCCGCGCGCGCCGGCGGCAGCGCGGGGAGCGCGGCGCCGCCGAGGGCGGCCTCGAGAACGGCCAGGCAGGCCGCCGCCGCGTCGGAGGGGGCCGGCGCGGTCATTCGGCGAGCAGCGCGCGGAAGAGCGGATCGGTGGGCCACGCGGCGGCGGGCACCGTGTCCGCGCGGAAGTAGACCTTCCGGGCGTAGGTGAGCGCGCCCGCGTACATCTCGAAGCGGTCGGCGAGGCGGCGGTAGAGGGAAGCATCGGCCTCCGCCCTCGCGCGCGCCAGCTCGGCCACGAAGCGGTAGGCGCGCCGGCCCTCGTGCTCGTAGTAGCCGGTGACCGCGAGGCGGTCCACGTGATCGCGGAAGATCCCGGTCATGAAGAGGGTGTAGTCGCCGATCTGCCGTCGCAGGATCCGCTCAATGCCCGGATCGAAGCCGGGGGCGTCCGGGGCCCACACGTGCTGGATCGCGAGCAGCGAGTCGGTGACCGAGTCGAGGCGCGGGCCGGGCAGCTCCCGCAGCGTGCGCAGGGCCTCGGCGCGGACGAAGCGGGTCAGGAGCTCGGTGAGGTAGCGCAGGGCGGGCGCGTCGTCGATCGCCAGATCACCGAAGGCCTGCCGGGTCACGCTCTCGAAGAATCGCGGGAGCAGTCCCGTCTGCACGGGCTCACTGTATCAGATCGATCGACCCACGGGCGCTCCCGCGAGGTTGGCGCAAACCTTTGGCCCGGCGGCGCTCCGGTGGTAGGCTTCCCGGCATGAAGCCGGATGGCGTCGCGCTCCCCGCAGGCTCGTCGATGGCGTCCCGCCTCGCCCGGCGGATCCGCCCGCGGCGGCCGTGGACGCTGATCGCGGCGTCCCTGCTGCTGGTGGTGCTGACCGTGACCCTGTGGGGGAAGTGGGTCGAGAGCCGGGAGCGCGCCGACCGCCTGTCCGCGGAGCTCAAGAAGGTCTACGTGGAAGCCGAGAAGCTCCGCACCGAGGGCGCGGTTGCCAAGCAGCGCATCGCCCAGCTCGAGCGCCAGCTCCGCGGTCGCGGCGCCCGGGCCACCGCCCCGGCGCTCACCGCGCCCGCGCCCACCGACCGCAAGCAATAGGCGGACGACCGGTTACTTCTTTAGGCTCTTCAGCTGCGGGGGCCCCGAAATGGCCCCCGCACTCCCCCAGCTAGCGGACGACCGGTTACGGTCTTGCGTGAGGCGTTCCGGCGGTCTTGTCCCAGGTTTCCAGTAGTCGCGCGTTCTGCTCCGCGGTGCCCACCGCGATGCGCAGGTGGCCGGGGAAGCCCACCCCCGCGCCGTCCCGCACCAGGATGCCGGCCTGGAACAGGGCGGCGCGCAGCGCGCCCGCCCGCTCCCCCGCCTTGACCAGGATGAAGTTGGCCTGCGAGGGGGGCGAGGGCGCTCCGCGCTCGGCCAGCGCGGCCTGCAGCCGCGGCCGCTGCTCCAGCACGACCGCGCGCGTCCGCTCGAGGTGCTCGGGGTCGCCGAGCGCGGCCACCGCCGCGACCTGGGCCAGACGGTTGACGTTGTACGGCGCGCGCACCCGGTTGAGCCGCTCGATGTGCTCGGGTCGCGCGACCGCGTAGCCCACCCGCAGCCCGGCCAGGCCGGCGATCTTGGAGAAGGTCCGCAGCGAGAGCAGGGTCGGGTATCGCTGCTGCAGCACCACCCCGTCGGCGGTGTCGTCGTCGTCGCAGAAGTCCCGGTAGGCCTCGTCCAGGATCACGAGCGGGGGATCCGAGCCGAGCGAGTCGAGGAAGCGCTCGAGGGGCCGGCGCCGCACGATGGTGGCGGCCGGGTTGTGCGGGGTGCAGAGGATCACGCACTTGGTCCGCGGCGTGACGCGGCCGCGCATGTCGTCGAGGTCCTGGTCGTAGCCGCGCAACGGGCTCGCGATCACCACCGCGCCCGAGAGCGTCGCCTCGGTGGCGTAGGGCTCGAAGGCCGGGTGGGGGACCACGACCTCGTCGCCCGGGTCGAGCGCGGCCCGCGCCAGCATGGCCAGCAGCTCGTCGGCGCCGTTGCCCACCACGATCGACTCGGGGGAGACGCCGAGCCGGCTCGCCAGGCCCTGCCGCACCTCGGTGCAGCCGCCGTCCGGGTAGAGATGGGCGCGCGGCGCCTCGCGCCGGATGGCCTCGATCACGCGTGGCGAGGGGCCGAGCGGGTTCTCGTTGGCCGACAAGCGCAGCACGGAGTCCACGCCGAGCTCGCGCGCCACCGCCTCGAGCGACTTGCCCGCGTCGTAGGGCGCCACCTGATCGAGCACGCTCCGCCAGAGCCGTCGCATAGGGCGTCATTGTAACTGCGATAGTTACTGCGATACAAGTTCGCGCCAGGTTTGACTTTCTTCTCGCTCCACGCTACCGTTTCGTCATGTCCGCGGAACTGTTGCGACAGGTCCGCCGGGTCGAGACGCAGGCCGAGAAGGGATTCGATGGCGGCGCGGCCGAGCTGGCGGAGCGTCGGCGGCGCCTGAGGCTCGAGGTGCTGCGGCAGCACCTGGCCTCCAACGTGGACTTCCTGCGCGCGGCGCATCTGGGCGGCGCGTCGGGCCAGCAGTCGGTCCAGGCCTACGCGGCCTTCATGGACGGCTTCCTCGGGACCCTCTATCGCCTCGCGGTGGACGACGCACGGCGCGAGGGGCTCACCGCGACCCCGCTCGTGCTGGTGGCGCTCGGCGGCTACGGCCGCGGCGAGCTGCACCCGCTCTCCGACCTCGACCTCATGCTGATCTACGACGGCGAGATGGGGCCCTACGTGCAGCGCGCGACGCAGGGCCTGCTCTACGCGCTCTGGGACCTCGGGCTGCAGGTCGGCCACGCGGTGCGCAGCCTGCCCGACTGCCTGGCGATGGCGCGCACCGATTTCCCGAGCCGCACCTCGATGCAGCAGGCGCGCTTCCTGGTGGGCGACCGCCGCCTGTTCAATCGCTTCCGGAAGGTGCTCGCCGAGAACGTCTACCAGAAGGACTTCGCCCAGTTCCTCGAGACCACGCTGACCGAGCGCGACCAGCGCTACCGCAAGTTCGGCGGGTCGCCCTACATGGGTGAGCCCAACGTCAAGGAGTCGGCGGGCGGCCTGCGCGACATCCACACCGCGATGTGGCTGGCCTCCACCAAGTTCGGCACCCGGACCCTGCGCGAGCTCCTGGACAAGCGGCTCATCACCGCGCGCGAGCAGAAGGCGACCGACGAGGCGCTCACCTTCCTGTGGCGGGTGCGCAACGAGCTGCACTTCCTCTCCGGGCACAAGAACGACGTGCTCTCGCGCGACATCCAGCCCCAGATCGCCAAGAACTTCGGCTACACCGCCGACGAGCTGTCGCTCGGGGTCGAGAAGTTCATGCGCGACTACTACCTGCACGCGCGGGTGATCCACCGCGTGTCCCGGCGCCTGATCGCGCGCTGCCGCGAGACCCTCTCGCGCCGCGCCACCGTGCAGCGCCGGCTGCGCCAGGAGGCGCTCGCCGACGGGCTCGTCGTGATCGACGAGCGGCTCCACCTGGCCCAGCCGGACGGGCGCGCCTTCCGCGAGGACCCGCTGCGGCTCCTGAAGGTGTTCTGGCACAGCCACCAGCTGGGCTTCGAGCTGGGCATCGACGTGGAGCGGGCCATCGAGGACTCGCTCGACCTGATCGACGACGGCTTCCGCGCCTCGCCGGAGGCGCGCGACCTGCTCCTCGGCATCTGCCGCAACTGGGGCCGCGCGGCCCAGACCTTCCGGGAGATGCACGAGCTCGGGGTGCTGGCCCGCTACCTGCCGGAGTGGGGCGCGCTCACCTGCCTCGTGCAGTACGACGTCTACCACAAGTTCACCGCGGACCAGCACTCGCTGATCGCGGTCCAGAACCTGGAGGCGCTCGCGCCGGGGCAGTCGGCGGACTCGGAGGGCAACGCGCAGGTGGTGAGCGAGCTGGAGCGGCCCGGCCTGCTGATGCTCGGGATGCTGCTGCACGACATCGGCAAGGGGCGGGGCCACGGCCACGTGGCCAAGGGCATCCCGCTGATCGAGGCCCTCACCGCGCGCCTGGCGCTCGCCCCCGAGGACGCCGACAAGGTGATGTTCCTGGTGGCCCACCACCTGACCATGTCGCACATCGCCCAGCGGCGCGACATCGACGACCCGAAGACGATCGAGTCGCTGGCCGGGGTCTGCCGGACGCCCGAGCGCCTGCGCATGCTCTACCTCCTGACCTGCGCCGACATGCGCGCGGTGGGCCCCGGCGTCATGACCGGCTGGCAGGCCCAGATCCTCTGGGATCTCTACGCGCGCACGCTCGCCCGCCTCACCGGCGGCCAGCGGGATCGGCCAACCCGCGAGGCGGTGGCCCAGCGCGTGACCGAGGCCATGCGCGGCGAGGTGCCGCGCACCACCCTGGCCGCGCACCTGGCGATGCTCTCCGAGCGCTACCTCGCCACCACCTCGCCCCAGCGCATCGCGGCCCACCTGCGGCTGCTGGACCGCCTCGCCGAGGAGGGAGTGCTCGCCACCGAGCTCTTCCACCACCCGGACCTCGGATCCTCCGAGCTGGTCGTCGCCACCCGCGACGTGCCCGGCCTGTTCTCGCTGATCGCGGGCAGCCTCGCCGCGCAAGGCATCAACATCCTCTCCGCCCAGATCCACACCCGGGCCGACGGCATCGTCATCGACACCTTCCAGGTGAACGATCCCTTCGGGGAGGCGGTCACCGAGGAGGCGCGCTGGCGGCGGACGCTCGAGGCGCTCCGCCGCGTGCTGCGCGGCGAGGTGAGCGTCGAGGAGCTGCTCGCCCGGCGGCGCGCGGTGCACCCGGGCCCCGAGGGCGTGGCCGGTCCGCCCAAGATCTCGCTCGACAATCAGCTCTCCGACAGCCACACCGTGCTGGAGGTCAAGTGCCCGGACCGGGTCGGCCTGCTCTACGTCATCACCCGCACGCTCTCGGCCCACGGCCTCGACATCGCCAGCGCCCGCATCGCCACCGAGATCGACCAGGCGTACGACACGTTCTACCTGACCGACCGGCAGGGCCGGCGGCTCGAGGACGACTCCGCGATGGCCCGGGTGCGCGAGAGCCTGGAAGACGCCTTGCTGAAGCCGCTCTAGATGCTGAGCCACTACAAGACGCCGCTCGCACGGCTGGGCGACCCCGTCGCGCGGCTCCTGCTCCAGGCCCACGTGCGGCCGAATCACCTGACCGTGGTGGGGCTCGGCGTCAGCATCGTCGCCGCCTGCGCGCTCGCCCAGGGGCGCCTGCGGGCGGGCGCGGTGCTGCTGACGCTCGCGGGGCTCTTCGACTTCTTCGACGGCTCGCTCGCGCGGCTGGCCAACCGCGTGAGCGCCTTCGGGGCCTTCCTCGACTCGGCGGTGGACCGCTACTCGGACCTGGTGGTGCTGCTGGGCGTCGTGCTCTTCTACCACCTGGCCGCCGACACCGCGGGCGTATTCCTCACCATGCTCACGGTCGTCGGCACGGTCATGGTGAGCTACACGAAGGCGCGCGCCCAGTCGATCGGCCTGTCCTGCGAGATCGGCCTCATGGAGCGGCCCGAGCGCCTGATCGCGCTGATCGCGGGGGCCACGTTCAACGTGCTCACCCCGGCGATGGTGGCGCTCGCGGTCCTGACCAACCTGACCGCGCTCCAGCGCATCCTCTACATCCGCCGCGCCTCGGCGCGCCCGCTCGCGCGGGAGAGCGCGGCGACGGTGGCGCCGATCGCCGGGCCGGGACCGGGCCGCGCGCCCGCGGACCACGACGCGACGCGCCTTCGGCCCTCGCCCTAGCCCGGACCGACCCCGTTCCGGTACGCGGGCCCGCACCCGGTGCTTGGTACACTGACGGCCATGAGAGGGTTGACCGCCGCGGTGTGCCTGGTGTCGGTGGTGCTGCAGAGCGCCGCTCCGGCGGGGCCGCCTCCCGACGAGCGGGAGCGGTTCTCGGCGGCGCTGGCCGCGCACAAGGCGGGGGACTGGAGCGCGGCGGCGAGGGAGTTCGCCGATCCGGTGTGGGCCGGGACGCCGCTCGAGGACTACGCGCTCCTCTACCGGGCGGACAGCGTGCTCCGTCTGGGCGATACCGCGGCGGCCCGGGCTCTCGCCGCCGAGGCGGCCGATCGCACCCCCGAGACCGGGCTCACCCCCTCGGCCCTGATCTGGGCCGCCTCCGTGGAGAGCGCGGCGGGCGATCCGAACGCCGCGGTGAGGCTGCTCCAGCGGGTGCTGTCGAGCCACCCCGATCGACCGGACGCGCCGCGAACGCGCTATCTCCTGGGGGAGGCGCTGCTGGCCGCCGGCGATCAGCAGGAGGCGGCGAAGGTCTTCGCGGCGCTGTGGCTGCAGGTGCCCGCCTCCTACGGCGACGCCGCCGAGGCGCAGCTCAAGGCGCTGGCCGACGCGGGGGTGACCGTGCCCGCGGCGACCCCGGCGGAGCGCGCCCTGCGCGCCGAGCGGCTCCTCTCGGGCGGGCTGATCGAGCGGGCCCGCGTCGAGGCGGAAACCCTCGTGGCCGAGAGCCCCGCGCCGGATGTCCGCGAGCGCGCCCTGCGCGTGGTGATGAACGCCTCGCGCCGGCTCGGGCGCGACGAGGCCGCCCTCGCCGCCGCCGGCGACGGCCTCGCGGCGGCGCCCGCGGAGCGGCGCCCGGCGTGGCTGCTCGATCTGGGACGCCTCCGCCAGCGACGGGACCGCGAGGCCGCGCTCGCCACGCTCGACCGGCTCGTGCGCGAGCACCCGAAGAGCGCCGCCGCCGCGGACGCGCTCCTGCTGAAGGCCGAGCTGCTCGAGGCCGCCAACCGGCCCGCCGAGGCCGAGAAGACCTACGTCCGGCTGGCCGCCGACTACCCCGACGAGGACGAGGCCGCCACCGCCCTCTGGCGGCTCGGGTGGGTCGCGTGGTTCCGCGGCAACCTCGTCGAGACCACCGCGCGCTGGACGCGGCTGCAGACCGCGCGCGGGGGGCAGAGCCTGCGCGACTCCGCGACCTACTGGCTCGGGCGCGCCTGGGAGCGCCGCGGGGATCGTGAGCAGGCCGCGCGCCAGTTCGGCGCCCTCGTGCGCGACGTGCCGCGCACCTACTACGGGCTCCTCGCGGCCAAGCGCGCCCCGGCCGCCGCGCCGGCCGGGGCGGGGCCGGCCTTCGCCTTCCCCGCCGATCCCCTCGAGGCCCTGCAGGGCGACGCGCGCTTCGCGCGCGCGGAGGCGCTGCGCGGCGTCGGGCTGCGCGAGTTCGCCGACGAGGAGATGGACGACCTCACCCGCCACTCGGTGGGCGAGCCGCGCCGGCTGTACGCGCTCTCCGCGGCCTACGTGGCCGACGAGCGCTACCACATGGCGCTGCGCATCCTGCGGCGGAGCTTCCTCGGGCTGGCCCGCAGCGGCACCGGCTCGCCGCGCGAGTTCTGGGAGATGCTCTACCCACTCGGCTGGCGCGACGCCCTCACCGCAGCGGCGGGCCGCGCCGCGGTCGACCCGTTCCTGGTCGCGGCGGTGGTGCGCGAGGAGTCGTCGTTCTACCCGGGGGCCCGCTCGCGCGTGGGGGCCCGCGGTCTCATGCAGCTCATGCCCGACACCGGCCGCGCGGTGGCCCAGGCGCGGCAGATCCCGTTCCCGGACGCCGACGTCCTCGACCAGCCGGTGACCAATCTCGAGCTGGGCAGCACGTTCTTCGCCGGCCTGCTGCGCGAGTTCGGCGACCCGCGGCTGGCCGCCGCGGCCTACAACGCCGGGCCCACCCGGGTGCGCGAGTGGTGGGCGGGGCGCCGCTCCGACGACCTCGAGGTGTGGGTGGACCAGATCCCCTACAACGAGACGCGCGCCTTCGTGAAGCGGGTGATGCTCTCGTACGAGGAGTACCGGCGCATTTACGCAGAGAAGCCGGGGGAGAAGCCGGGCGACAAGCCCAGGGGTGGGAGCGAGTCCTGAGCGGAGGACGGCCGCCCGCGCTCTGGCGCATGGCGGTGGCCGCGGTCGCCGACGCCCTGGTGGGCGTGATCGCCTGGAGCCTGGCCGCGATGTGGCTCTCGATCGCGGTGCTCCTGTTCCGCCGCGAGCCCGACGTGCTCGACATCGCGCTCCTCACCATCGGCGTGCTGATGCTGGGGATCGCGCTGCACGTGACCTACCACACCGTGCTGGTGGGCGGCTGCGGGCAGACCCTGGGCAAGATGCTGCTGGGCGTGGCGGTGGTGCGCCGCGACGGCGCGCCCGCCGGCTACGGCCGCGCGCTGCTGCGCTGCGTGGGCGGCGGCCTGTGCCTGCTGACGCTGGGGATCGGCCAGCTGCCGGTGCTCTGGAGCCACGAGCGCCGCGGCCTCGCGGACCTGGTGGCCGGCACCCGCCCCGTCTCCTACCCTCTCCCCCCCGGGGAGAGGGCAGGGTGAGGGGGCGGAGGGTGAGGGGGCGGAGGGTGAGGGGGCGCTATCGCGGCGGGCGAGCCCGCGCGACGGGAGTGACCGGCTTGGCCGGCGCCTCCAGCGGCTCGAGCGCGGCGAGCCGCTCGTCGAGCGAGGGATGCGTGGCCAGCAGCCCCTCGAGCCCCTCGCGCTCCTTGGGCGTGTAGCGGGCGAGCGACTCGAGCGCGGTGGCCAGCGCGCGACGCGGGGCGCGGTGGCCCATCGCGCGGAGGATCTCGATGGCTTTCTGGTCGGCCTGCATCTCCTGGTAGCGCCCGAAGGCGCGGACCACGAGCGGGTTGACCACGAAGTCGAGCAGCCCGACGCCGGGCGCGAACAGCCCGAGCGCGCCGAAGCTGGCGGTGAGCGACAGGGACAGCTTGCGGCGGGTGCCCACGTGGCCCAGCACCTCGTGGGCCACCTCGTGCGCCACCACCGCCTCGATGATCGGGGTGGGCTGGCGCATGAGGCCGTCGGTGAAGTAGAAGGTCGCGTCCTCGTCGCTGTAGGCGGCCGCGGTCGGGCTCTTGATGAAGGCGAAGCCGTAGCGCTGGGGATCGTCGCCGCCCGCGACGGCCGCACGGCTCAGGATCCGGGCCATCCGGGGCGTGCTGGGGTCGGACGGCGTGGCGTAGTACGTGCCCTGGGGCGCGCTGGCGCAGGCCGCCAGCAGCAGGACAGCCAGCAACGCGGAGACGCCGCCGCGAATCTTCATGGTGACCGCCCTCATCTTAGAAGGCGGCCCCGCCAGGACCCGAAGAAATAAGGCCTTCTAGGGCTTGGGGCGGGCTCGCCGATGCCCTCTCCCGGTTGGGGGCAAGGGTTCACACCCTCGTGACATCGCGCCGCGGGCGGCTGCTACACTCGGCGATACAGGGAGGACGCGACGGCATGCTCATCAAGCGGGGTGGGGAGATCAAGAGCGGGGAGATCACCGACCGGGCGCTGTACCTGAACCGGCGGGCCTTCATGGCGGGCGCCGCGGCGCTCGCCCTGGCGCCGGGCGTGGCCGCCGCCGCGCCGCCGGCCGCCGGCCAGCCGCTCGCGGCGACCCACAACAAGGCCTTCGACCTCCCGGACGCCACCACGAAGTTCCAGGACGCGACCACCTACAACAACTTCTACGAGTTCGGCGTCAACAAGGACGACCCGGCGAACCTGGCGGGCACGCTCAAGCCCCGCCCGTGGAAGGTGCAGGTGGACGGCCTGGTCCAGAAGCCCCAGACCTTCGACGTGGACGACGTGATCCGGATGGCGCCGCTCGAGGAGCGCGTGTATCGGCTGCGCTGCGTCGAGGGATGGTCCATGGTCATCCCGTGGATCGGCTTCCCGCTCTCCGTCCTGCTCAAGCGGGTGGACCCGACCGGCTCGGCCAAGTACGTGGAGTTCTCCACCCTGGTCGATCCCGAGCAGTTCCCCGGGCAGAAGAAGGGCTTCTTCAACTTCGGCGGCCTCGACTGGCCCTACACGGAAGGGCTGCGCCTCGACGAGGCCCTCCACCCGCTGACGCTGCTCACGGTGGGCATGTACGGGCAGGTGCTGCCGAACCAGAACGGCGCGCCGATCCGGGTGGTGGTGCCGTGGAAGTACGGCTTCAAGAGCGCCAAGTCGATCGTGCGCATCCGGCTGACGTCCGACGAGCCCAAGACCGCGTGGAACAAGGCGGCGCCCCAGGAGTACGGCTTCTACTCCAACGTCAACCCGAAGGTGGACCACCCGCGCTGGAGCCAGGCCACCGAGCGGCGCATCGGCGAGTTCCGCCGCCGGCCGACGCTCATGTGGAATGGCTACGATCAGGTGGCCGGGCTCTACTCGGGGATGGATCTCAAGAAGCTCTACTAGTGACCGCCCGCGCCCGCGTCGCCCTGAAGGTCGTGGTCTGGGCGGCGTGCCTGGCGCCCCTCGGCGTGCTCGGCTACCGCGCCTTCGAGGGCGACCTGACCGCCAACCCGATCAGCTTCGTCACCAACTGGCTGGGCGACTGGACCCTGCGCATCCTGCTGGTGAGCCTGGCCATGACCCCGCTGCGGATCCTGCTGCGCTGGTCCTGGCCGATCGCGCTGCGCCGGCTGCTGGGCCTCTTCGCGTGCTTCTACGCGTCGCTGCACTTCTGCGTCTGGCTCGTCCTCGACCACTTCTTCGCCTGGCGCCAGATGGGCGCCGACATCGTGAAGCGGCCCTACATCACGGTGGGCATGACCGCGCTCCTGCTGATGATCCCGCTCGCCGCCACCTCCACCGCGGGGGCCATCCGCCGGCTCGGCGGGGCGCGCTGGCGCTGGCTGCACCGGCTGGTCTACGTGGTCGGGCTGTGCGCGGTGCTGCACTATCTCTGGCTCGCGAAGAAGGCCAACCCGAGCCCGTACTACTACGCGGCGGCGTTCATCCTGCTGATGGCCATTCGCGCGTGGGACTGGACGCGGCGGCGGGTCGCGGCGGGGAGCCCCTCACCCCGGCCCTCTCCCCAGAGGGGCGAGGGCGCGTAGACACGAAACCCTAGACACGAAACCCTCTCCCCATTGGGGAGAGGGTCGAAGTGCGAGGCAAAGCCGCTAGGCGAGACGAGCGAATCTGAAGGTCAGGGGCAGAACCGCGCGCCCGGCTACTTCGAAGGCGTGTAGTACGGGTTCTCGCCCGAGGCGTGATCGGTGGTGTCGAGCACCTCCTCCACCTCGGGGAGCTCTTCCTTGATCAGCCGCTCGATGCCCTGCTTGAGCGTGACGTCCGCGGCTCCGCAGCCCTGGCAGCCGCCGCCCATCTGCAAGTAGACCTTGTTGTCCTTGACGTCGACCAGCTGGACGAAGCCGCCGTGGCCGGCCACCGCCGGGTTGATCATGTTCTCGATCAGGTCCTGCACCTTGGTCATCAGCTCGTCGCTCATGGGGCTCCTCCGCGGGACTGTCGCGCTACGCCCATACTGTACCTGAACTTCCGCCCGGGGGCCAATCGCCCCGGACCCCTAGGCCGGCCGGGCGATCTCCCCGACCACCCGGACCCGGGTGCGGAGCGAGTTGCCGGGGAGGTAGGCCAGCGGCAGGTCCTCCACCTCGACCACGGTGACGGTGGCCCGGTCGGCGCCGGCGGCCACCGCCTTGTCCTCCGCCGCCCGGCGGGCGCGCGCGATGGCCTCGTCCCGGGTGAGGTCCTGGAAGATCTGGTCCACCTCGCCGCTCACCTGGGCGATGGCGGCGCCCACCGCGTTGGCCACCGCCTGGTG
>Ga0070695_100001357_pt1 | contig 13567 bp, 14 predicted proteins | sample KBSK1252metaG_FD_65471 | JGI IMG/M metagenome (GOLD analysis project Ga0070695, IMG submission 65471) | Corn, switchgrass and miscanthus rhizosphere microbial communities from Kellogg Biological Station, Michigan, USA - KBS K1-25-2 metaG | ecosystem: Host-associated > Plants > Roots >...
CTATCGGCGCCAGGACATCCTGACGATCACGACCTTCGCCAGCCAGCTGGCGACGGCGGTGCACATCACCGATCTCCGGCGTCCGCTGGTCGAGACCGTGGAGCGCATGACCCGTCAGCTCGCGAGCATCGCGCAGACGGCCGAAACGCTGAAAGGCGCGGCGTCTGCGGTCGCGCAGTCCACCGGTGTGATCCGAGAAGGCGTACGGCGCGAGGAGGGCGAAGTTTCCGGTGGGCTGGAAGCCACGGAGAGTCTCGCCCAAGTCTCACGCCGCGTGTCCGACGACGGCGCGGGCGCCGCCCGCGCGTCGACCGCGGCGAGCGACGTCGCGAGCCGCAATCGTACGCAAATCCGCGAAGCCATCGAGCGGCTCGTCGCGCTCAAAACATTCGTGGGTGAAAGCTCGGTCAAGGTCCAACAGCTCGGTCAGATGAGCCGCCGGATCACCGGCTTCATCGCGTCGATCCGCGAGCTGGCCGATATGACGAACCTCTTGTCGCTCAACGCGGCCATCGAGGCGGCGCGCGCCGGCAAGCACGGCAAGGGCTTCGGCGTGGTCGCCGACGAAGTGCGCCGCCTCGCCGAGCAGAGCGCCAATGCGGCGGCGGAAGCCGGCGATCTGGTGCAGGACATCCACACACAAGTCGGTGAAGTCGTCGAACAAATGCGTCGCGGACAAGTCAACGTTGGCGGCGTGGAAGAGCTGTCCGCCGCAGCGCTCGAGGCGCTCGACGCAATCGTCGTGGCCACGGCGGAAGCCACGGCGCACGCGGGCCGCATCACCGCCGCGGCGGGCGAGCAGAATCTGGCGTTCGCGCGGCTGCGCGAGCGCATCAATGCCGTCGCGAGCATTGCGGGCCAAAACCGCATCGAGGCGGACGACGTGGCGACACGCGCGGTTCAGGCGGCCGAAGGTCTCACCGACCTCGAGCGCGCGACCCGCGACCTGGAACAGGTGGCCACGATGCTGCGTGACTTGACTCGCGGGTTCGCCAACGTCAATTGAACGCGCCTTTGTCGCCCTCGGCACCAACCTGGGCGATCGCGCGGCACACCTGGCATATGCGCGCGCACGGCTCGGCACGCTTCCGGGCACCCGGCTGGTCGCGGCATCGCGAGTGGAGGAGACGGCGCCCCTCGGACCGGTTGCGCAGCCGCCATATTTGAATCAAATGGTGCTGCTCGAAACCACGCTGGCGCCGGCGGTGCTCCTCGAGCACTGCCGCCGCATCGAAGTCGAGCGGGGCCGAGAACGCCGCGAGCGGTGGGGGCCCCGGACCCTCGACCTCGATATCGTGCGGTACGGCGACATGACGGTGCGACAGCCGGACCTGACGATTCCGCACCCGGAGCTGCCGAACCGCGATTTCTGGCAGCGCGAAATCGCCGAGCTGGAAGGGGAACATGTCTAGCGTTACGACGCACGGGTTACTCGAGATGAAAGAGAAGGGCGAGCGCATCGTGGCACTCACGTGCTACGACGCGCTGTTCGCGCGCCTGCTCGACGCCAGCGGCGTCGATATCCTGCTCGTCGGAGACTCACTGAATCAGGTGCTCGCGGGGGCTCCGTCCACGCTGTCGGCGACGCTCGATCAGATGATCTACCACACGAGGATGGTGCGGCGCGGCACGGAGCGTGCCATGGTCGTGTGCGACATGCCGTTCCTGAGTTATCAGATTTCGCCCGAAGACGCGCTGCGCAACTGCGGCCGCGCGATGAAGGAGACGAACTGCGACGCCGTCAAAATCGAAGGCGGACAGCCGATGGCCGCGACCGTCCGGCGGCTCGTGGAGATCGGGATTCCGGTGATGGGGCACGTCGGCCTCACACCGCAGTCGGTGCATGCGCTGGGCGGCTACCGCGTGCAGGGCCGTGATGACGCGGAGGCCGGGCGGCTGAAGGCCGACGCCACCGCGCTCCAGGATGCGGGCGCGTTCGCCGTGGTGCTCGAGCTCGTGCCGGCGCCGCTCGCGTCGCAGATCACGAAGGCGCTGACGATCCCGACCATCGGCATCGGCGCGGGTCCGGCGTGCGACGGGCAGGTCCTGGTGCTGCACGATATGCTCGGACTGAACGACCAGTTCTCAGCCAAGTTCGTGAAGAAGTACGCGGCGTTAGCCGAGGACGTGCGGGAGGCGGCGCGGGTGTTCGCGGCGGAGGTGCGAGAGGGCCGCTACCCCGGACCGGAGCATTCTTTCGGGAAGTAATATTAAATTGTGGTGACCTTCTTGGGGGGACAGACGGGATGTCGAAGACGGAAGACGAAAAGCTCGCCAAGCTGATCAAGAAAAACATGGCCAAGGCGGCGAAGGCGAAGCCCAAAGCGCGCAAACGGTACGACCCGACCCTGCCGCCGGATAGTACGGACGATGACATCGAGCGTCGCGACTTCTTTTCGGAGATGAAGAAGCGCGAGTTCTAGTTGCGCGAGCTCTCCAGCCTTACCGAGATGCGCTCCTGGTCTCGCGCCGAGCGCTCTCGCCGCCACACCATCGGCTTCGTTCCCACCATGGGATATTTCCACGAAGGCCATCTGCGCCTCGTGGACCGCGCGCGCGAGCTGGCCGAGCGCGTCGTCGTCAGCATTTTCGTCAACCCGCTCCAGTTCGGTCCCCACGAAGATCTTGCCCGCTATCCCCGTGACTTGCCGCGCGATCGCAAGCTGGCGGAAGCGCGCGAAGTTGACTGCCTGTTCGTGCCGGACGCGGCCGCCATGTATCCGGCGGAGCCGCTGGCGCGTGTCGTTCCCGGGCCGGTAGCAGACACGCTCGAAGGGATGGCGCGGCCGGGGCATTTCACCGGCGTGCTCACCGTGGTCGCGAAGCTGTTTCACATCGTCGAGCCCGACGTCGCGGTCTTCGGCCGCAAGGATTTTCAGCAGGCGATGCTCGTCAAACAGATGGTGCGGGACCTCGACTTCGGCGTCAGCATCGACATCGTGCCGACGGTGCGCGAGCTGGATGGTCTCGCCCTGTCGTCCCGCAACAGCTACCTGAATCCTGACGAGCGACGCTCCGCACTCGTCCTGTCGCGCGCACTCCGGACGATCGAGCAAACGTGGCGGGGCGGGGAAGCGGATCCCGTAAAGGTGCAGCGCGCCGGGCTTGAAGCGATGCACAGCCCCGGCGTGATCCCGGAATACTGCGCGCTCGTGGATGAGAACGTACAGCCCGTCACGCGCGTCACGGCCCACACGATTGGCGTGGTGGCGGCCCGCGTGGGAAAGACGCGTCTCCTCGACAACGTCGTCCTGGGTGAAGGCATCGGCGCGGATCCGCGAGTCACGCCGTGAGCTTGCCGGCGTGGGCGCAGGTGTCCGCCGAGCGTCGCGCCCATATCGAGCGGGTCGTGAAACTCCTGAACAGCTGGGCGGATGCGATGCACGTGGACGCGAACGAGCGGGATCGCTGGCTCCGCGCCGGGTGGCTCCATGACGCGCTGCGGGATGCGCCGCTGGGAGATCCACTCGCGCATGGACCCGCGGCAGCCGATCGCGCCGCGGCCGACGGAGAGCGCGACCCGGGCGTGTTGGACGCCGTGCGGTTCCACACCGTCGGCGCGCCCGACTGGGACGACGTGGGGCGGATGCTGTATCTCGCCGACTATCTCGAACCCGGCCGCGAATTCGCAGCCGCCGAGCGGGCGCAGTTAGTGCGCCGGGTGCCGGCGGAGCGGGATGCCGTGCTGCGGGAGGTGGCGCGCTACAGAATCGCGTGGCTCCTTGGCTCCGGTTGGCCGCTGCCCGCGACGACGGTGGCGTTCTGGAATCAGCTGGCCGGACAGTCATGAAGATCCCGGCGTTGCTGCTCGCGGCTCTCGTCGCCGGCTGCGGTGGCGATTCGTCGCGAGAGCGGCGGATCCCCGGCGATCGCAATCCTGCAGTCCTCGTCGAGGTCCTCAACGCCAACGGGCGGGCCGGCGACGCACGCATCGGGACGCGGCTGCTCAGGCGTGCGGGAATGGACGTCGTCTACTTCGGCAACGCGGGCGAAAATGGGCTCGATTCGACCCGGATCATCGTCCGGCGTGGCGCCGAGCAGGTGGGGGATCGCGTGCGGGCCGCTCTGGGACAAGGGCGCGTCGAGGTCCAGCTCGACAGCACGAAGCTACTCGATGTGAGCGTGCTCCTCGGCCTCGACTTCCACCCGTAGCTGACCGCACGCCGCGCTGATATCCAGGCCGCGACTGCGGCGTAACACCGCTTCCACACCCCGCTGCTTCAGGCGCCGCTCGAATGCGAGCATCTGCGGCCGCGTGCTCGGCGTGAGGTCGGGCGCGCCACCCGGATGCAGCGGGAGCAGATTCACGAGTGCCTCGAGCGGCTGCGCCAGCTCCGCCAGCTGATCCGCCGTCTCCACCGAGTCGTTCTTCCCGCCGATCAGCACGTACTCGAGCGTCACCCGGCGCCGGAACTGCTTCAGCGCCTCCATGAGCTGCGGCAGCGTGTACTTCTTTTCGATCGGCATCAGCTCACGGCGCAGCGCAGCGGACGGTGCATGCAGCGATACCGCCAGCCGGAACTGCTCGGGGCGCTTCGCGAACTTGGCGAGGTTCGGGAGGATGCCCACGGTCGAGAGCGTGATGTGCCGGGCCCCAATCCCCAGCCCCTCTGGCCTATTGAGAATCGTGAGCGTCGCATCCACCGCATCCCAGTTGAGCAGCGGCTCGCCCATACCCATGAACACGACGTTGGTCGGTTTGAGCGCGGGATCGCGCAGGATCAGCTCGCGCACCTGCCCGGTGATTTCGCTCGGCGAGAGATTGCGGCGGAATCCCATCCGTCCCGTGGCGCAGAATACACAGCCGAGCGCGCACCCGGCCTGCGACGAGATGCACAACGTGCGGCGTTTGCCTTCGGGAATCAGCACCGATTCGATCGCTTCGCCGTCGTCCAGCGCCCAGAGAAACTTCTGCGTGCCGTCGCTCGACACTTGATGAGTCCGGAGCGTAAGACGCTTGAGCGGGAACGCCTCGTCGAGGGCGGCGCGTAGCGGCGCGGGAAGATCTGTCGCGTCGGCCCAGCTGCCCACCGGCCGTTGCCACAGACGCGGAAGCACCTGGCGCGTGCGATAGGCAGGCTCGCCCCGCTCGGTCAGCCACTCTGCAAGCACATCACGCGCCGCTTCCGGCGTCAGACTGAGGAGATCGACGCTCACCGAAACCGCATGTCCACACCGACCCGGTACGTGGAGCCCAGGTCGTTGACGCCAGCGTCGCGCGCGAGCGTGACGCGATATTTGCCGATCACGAGCCGCAGGCCGGCCACGGGCCGCAAGTGCGTGCCGTCGCTGTAGCCGCCTTCGCGCGACAGCATGAGATCGAACGCTGCGATCTTCGCGACCTCGGCACCGAGACCGAACTGATGGTCGGCCGCGAATCCATGGGCGAACGAGATGCCGTATCGCCCGCGCACAACGACGCGGTTGCTGGAAACCGGCCCTTGCCAAATCCGGGCTTCGATCCCCGCATACATGTCCTGCGCCGGATCGGTGGTCCTGAGCGATGAGAAAAAGTGTGTCGCGGCGGCGATGCGCAGCCTGTCGCCAAACACCGGCTGGCTCGCTCCGACATCCATCGTCCACCGGTTCGCGCGCGCAACGTCCAGCCGCGTCTGGTGAAAGCCGAGCGTGGCGCCGACACTCGTTGCGCCGAGGCGGCGCGACCACGTGGCACCAAGCGCGAACGTATAGACAGGGACCGCCGTCCCCGTGGGATCGGGGCTGTCCACGGTTTGTGTGATGTTGCTCAAGCCAACGCGACCATAGACCAGCCCCAGCTGTCCGATCGAGCCGGCAGGAATCCGAATCGCTGCAATCAGGCCGGTAGCATCCACGGCGGCAGGCGTCTGAATCGCCTCGAGGGCCAGCTGCACGCGGGCGCTGTCCTCGGTCTGCGCGGGATTCCACATGACGGCCGCGGGACCGATCGTCAGCGCCGCCGGCACCGGGAGGGTCGTCGCCGCCACGCGCCAGAGTGTCGTCCCCGCCGCCTGCTGCCCGGGCGCTCGCGGCGCGGCGAGCAGTAGGAGTCCAACAACCATCAGGCCAATGCGTTGCATGCCGAACGTTTACTCCCCGCTGTGGCGCCGTCAACTCAAGTCAACTATCTTCAATCGGTTACGGCACTTGGACATACTCCATTGCGGCTCTCCGAACTGCTAACCCCCGACCGCATCCGGGTCCCCATCAGGGCCCAGAGCAAGGAGGGCGTGCTACGGGAGTTAGTGGACCTCCTGGTGGGAGGCAACGGGGCAGCCCCTGATGTCTTGCAGGCGGTCATGGAGCGGGAGCGGCAGTTCCCGACTGGAATCGGCTACGGCGTAGCGGTTCCGCATGGCAAGACCCCAGCCCTCGCCAATCTCGTAGCGGTCGCCGGTACGGCGCGCACTCCTGTGCCGTATGAAACGGTGGATGGTGAACCGGTACGGTTGTTCTTTCTGCTCGCCGGTCCGGAGTCGCAAGCCGGCGCGCACGTCAAGGCGTTGAGCCGCATCTCGCGGCTCGTGCGGCGCGAGCCGATTCGCGCGCGGCTGCTCGCCGCCAACGATGCAGAAGAGTTCTATCGCATCCTGTGTGATGCAGAGAGGGGAGGCGCATAAACGCCAGCGTGACTCAGACAACCCTGCGAACCCACCGCTGCGGTGCGCTTCGAAAAGAGCACGTGGGGCAGCGGGTTCGGTTGGGGGGCTGGGTCCACCGCCGCCGCGACCTCGGAGGAATCGTGTTCCTCGACCTCCGCGATCGTGACGGCCTCATCCAGGTCGCCGTTGGACCGGGATGGGCGTCGCCCGATATCGTGACCCGCGCCCAATCGGTGGGGCCCGAGACCGTCCTGCTCGTCGAGGGCGAGGTCGTCGCCCGTCCGCCGGCCATGCGCAACGCCGAGCTCGCGAGCGGCGACGTCGAGGTGCACGCCACAGCGCTCCGCGTCGTCGGACCGGCGGAGACGCCGGCGATTCCGGTCGCGCGCGGCAAGGGTGAAGAGCTGGCCTCCGAGGAGCTCCGCCTCAAGTATCGCCATCTCGATCTGCGGCGTCCCGAGCTTCAGCAAAAGCTCATCCTGCGCCACCGCCTCGCGCAGCGCGCGCGGCGTGTACTCAGCGACCTCGACTTTCTCGAGCTGGAAACGCCGATACTGACCAAGCCGACGCCGGAAGGGGCGCGCGACTACCTGGTTCCTTCGCGCGTGCATCCCGGCGAGTTCTATGCGCTGCCGCAATCGCCGCAGATCTACAAGCAGCTGCTCATGGTGGCGGGATTCGACCGCTATTTCCAGCTATCGCGCTGCTTCCGCGACGAAGATCTGCGCTTCGATCGCCAGCCCGAGTTCACGCAGATCGACATCGAGGCATCGTTTGTGACGCAGGAAGACGTGCTCGCGACAGTCGAGGCCGTCCTGGTCGCGCTGTTCGACGAGGCTGGGTTCAAGGTCGCGGCGCCATTCGCCCGGCTGTCGTGGCGTGAGGCGATGGAACGCTACGGCAGCGACAAGCCCGATCTGCGCTACGATCTGGAGATCAAAGACTTCAGCGCTTGGGCCAAGGCCGATGGAAAACTCATCGGAGACGCGGTGCGCCAAAAGCTGGACGGGAAGGACGCGCGCCTCCGCGGCATCGTCGTCCCCGGCGGTGCGACGTTCTCGCGGAAAGACATCGATCGTCTGTCCCAGGAAGTGAAGCAGGTCGGCGGCTGGGGCCCCGCGTGGGTGAAGCGCCAGGGCGAGCAGGTTTCCGGTTCGATCGCCAAGGACGCCGACGTGGAGACGCTGGGCCAGCTCGGCGTGCGCGACGGAGATCTCGCATTGCTCACGGTTGGTGCGGACCACGTGACGTCACCGGCGCTCGACAAGGTTCGTCGGGAAGTGATCCGCCGTCTGGCGCCCGCGCCAAAGACGGCGCATGCCCTGTCCTGGGTCGTGGACTTTCCGCTGTTCGAGCCTGATCCCGAGAGCGGTAAACCGGTGTTCGCCCATCATCCGTTCACGTCGCCACATCCCGAAGACGTGAGCAAGCTCGACAGCAATCCGCTCGCCTGTCGCGCACTGCATTATGACGCGGTCTACAACGGCAACGAGCTCGGCTCGGGATCGATTCGGATCACAGATCCCGCCGTCCAGCGCACGGTATTCCGGCACCTCGGCTTGTCGCCCGCGGAGATCGAGGCGCGTTTTGGCTTCCTGTTGAGCGCGCTCGCCGCCGGGGCGCCGCCGCACGGCGGGTTCGCCATCGGATTCGACCGCACCGTGATGCTCATTGCCGGGGCCGAGTCGATGCGGGACGTTATTGCATTTCCCAAGACGACTGCGGCGCGCGCGTTGTTCGAGGGCGCGCCCGCGCCGGCGCGGCCCGAGGATCTTGCCGCACTTCACATAAAGGTGGTGCCCCCTCATGAGTGATGACGTCGTCCATCGGTTATCCGTTGAAGGCGTCGATCCGCTGGCGTTGGCCGGCGTGAACGACGCCAATCTGCTCGAGCTCGCGCGCCGCCTGGGCGTGCGCGTCTCGTTGCGCGGCGACAACCTCTCGCTCGCCGGGTCGGCGGCGGCGATCGAGCGCGCCGGACCGGTCGCGCAGGCGCTGATCGATCTCGCGCGGATGGGCGAGAATCTCGACGTGCACGACGTCGAGCGCCTGATCTCCGACGAAGCGCACGGTGAGCTGGGGCGTCCGGGCGCCGCCCCGGACCCGGTGAAGATCATTCTCCCCGGACTGCGCCGCGTCATTCAGCCGAAGACCGCGGGCCAGCGGGAATACCTGCGGTCGATCGCCGAGCACGACATCGTCATCGGCATCGGACCCGCCGGAACCGGCAAGACCTATCTCGCCGTCGCGGCCGCGGTTGATGCGCTCGCCCGCAAGCGGGTGCGCCGGATCATCCTGGCCCGGCCGGCCGTGGAAGCCGGCGAGAACCTGGGCTTCCTCCCCGGCGATCTGCAGGAGAAGGTCGATCCCTACCTCCGGCCGCTGTACGATGCGCTCGAGGACATGATGCCGCGCGAGCGGGTGCAAAAGGCGCTCGAGACGCGCACCATCGAGATCGCGCCGCTCGCCTACATGCGGGGCCGCACCTTGAGCGATGCGTTCGTGATTCTGGACGAAGCGCAGAACGCGACCGGCATGCAGATGAAGATGTTCCTGACCCGTCTGGGGGTGAATTCCCGTGCCGTGATCACGGGCGACAAGACCCAGATCGACCTGCCCAACCGCGAGGACTCCGGACTCCTGCAGGTCGAGCGCATTCTCCCCGGCATCGAGGGCATCGGCTTCTGTTACCTCGGTGACGCCGACGTCGTCCGCCATCGGCTGGTACGAGACATCATCCGCGCCTACGCCGAGGACGCACAGGGTTAAATGAAACTTCCGACGCAGGAGAAGGTGCGCTACCACCTGGCGCGCTGGATTTGGGTGCCGGCGCTCGCCCTGGTGGCACATGTCGCATTCCCGCCGGGTGGCGCCGATGTGGCGCCGCTGCTCGAACCGGGCGCCCGGGCGGACGAGGACATCGTCGCGCCGTTCAACTTCGTCGTGAACAAGTCGGAAGACGAGCTGCAACGCGAGGCGGAGGAGCTCGCCGCGTCGGCGAAACCGATCTACGAGTTCCGGCAGCGCACCTACGACAGCCTCTCAACCGCCCTGGGGGCGTTCTTCGCGGCCGTGGATGCCGCGGCGGATCAGGGTCCGCAGGCGATCGTGCGCGCGGGCAGTGACTTCGGCGTGAACCTGACGACGCAGGAAGCGGCCTATCTCAGCAAAGGCGGGAAGCGGCAAAAGTTGCAACAAGCGCTCCAGAAAGTATTCGATCGCACGCTGGCACAGGGCGTCACTGGCCCCGGGGTCCTCCAGGGCGAGCAGTCGCGCGAGCTGATCGTGCGACGCGGCTCCACCGAATCGTCCGTGCAGCGTGATCAGGCGCTGACGTTCAACCAGTACCTGAACCGCGCCAAGACGTTGCACCCCGATCCGGGCTCGAGCGTGGGTGACGTGCTGTACATCAAGCTCCAGCGGCAGTTCTTCCGCCCCACGCTGATTCCCAAACCGCTGGAAACGGAGCGGCGCCGCAACGAGCTGCGGGGCAGCGTCGATCCCAGCAAGTACATCGTACGCGCGGGCGATCGCATCGTGGGGGCAAACGAGATCGTGACGAACGAGGCCCACGAGCGCCTCGTGACGCTGCACCAGGAGCTGCTGCGCCGCGGCGCCGCGACGACGTACTCGATCCGCGGCGTCATCGGCCCGTTGCTCCGCGACTCGTTGATCATCGCGATCTTCTGGGTCCTGCTGGTCTTCTACCGCCGCGAGTCGTACCGCGATCTGCGCCAGGTCGCGCTGATCGGCGGCCTATTCGCGGTCTTGCTGACGCAAGCAGGATTGGTCGGGCGGTTCTATCCCGCGCACCCGGAAGTCATCTTCATGCCGTTCCTCGCCATGATGATGACGGTGCTGTTCAACGGCCGCGTATCGATGATCGCCGCGATGATTCTGGCGGTCGTGATCGGGCAGCAGCCGGTGCTGCACGATGTTCCCGCGACGTTCCTGTGCGTCGTCGGCGGCGTGACCGCGGCGCTTTCCGTAAAGACGCTCCGCAGCCGCAGCAACTTCTACGCGCCAGCGCTGATCATCGCAACGGGATACCTCCTCGGCGCACTGGCCCTCGGCCTCTCGAGCGGCTGGCCCATCGTGGAAATCGGGCTCCGCGGCCTCTGGGGCGCGCTGAACGGGCTCGTGTCGGCCGGACTCACCTTCTTCCTGCTGCCCGTGGCCGAGTCGATCACGCACATCACGACCGACCTGACGCTGCTGGAGCTGTCCGACCCCAGCCGCCCGCTGCTGCGCCGGCTGTCGCTCGAGGCACCCGGCACTTATGCCCACAGCGTGGCGATGGCGAACCTCGTCGAGGCGGCCTGCAACCGCATCGGCGCGAACGGCCTCCTGGGGCGCGTCGGCTGTTATTACCACGACATCGGCAAGGTCAAGAATCCGCTGTACTTCGTGGAGAATCAGATCCCGGGCAACAATCCCCACGACCGGTTGAAGCCACTGCAGTCCGCGCAGATCATCAAGGCGCACGTGACCGACGGCCTCGGGCTCGCCCGCGAGGCAAAACTCCCCGACTCCGTTGCCGCGTTCATCCCGGAGCATCATGGGACGACCGAGATCACCTACTTCCTCGACAAGGCGAAGAAGTCCGACGGCGGCCAGGCCCGGAATCCGGAGGACTTCACGTATCCAGGTCCCAAGCCACGGTCGATGGAAACCGCGATCTCGATGATCGCGGACTCCGTCGAAGCGGCATTGCGAGTTCTGGAGGACCTGACGCCGCAGAAGATCGAGGAAGCGATCGATCACATCGTGCGCACCAAGGTCAACGCCGGCCAGCTCGATGAGGCGCCGCTCACCCTGCAGCAGATCGAGCAGGTAAAGCAGGCGTTCCTCCTCGTGCTCAGCGGGATGTATCACAATCGCATCGACTATCCGGAGTCCAGTGGCGGTATCAGTGCGGCCTGGCACTCGGCGAGCGCGCCAGGCGCGCGCTGAAGAGCTCATGCGCGTGGCGAAACGGGTGTTGGCGTGGGAGCGCGCGCCCGCCCGATCACACGTGGACATCACGCTGCTCCCCGCAGCGGCCATGCGGCGTGCCAACCGCCGCGCCACCGGGCGCCGCGGCCTGACCGACGTGATCGCGTACGCGCTGCCGCAGCCCGACGGCCAACTTCTGGGCGACGTATATGTCTGCCCGGACGCGGCAGCCAAGGTTGCCAGGAACGGCGCGCGACTCCACGAAGAGCTCGTGCGGCTCGCCGTCCACGGGACGCTCCACGTCCTGGGGTACGATCATCCCGAGGGCACCAGGCGCACGCGCTCGCGGATGTGGCAGCTGCAGGAACGCTACGTCAAACGACTGCTTCGCTAATGCTCACCGAAGCCGCACTCCGCCTCATCGGGCTGGTTGTCGCCGTCAGCGCGGGCCTCTGGGCCGCGCTACTCGCCCTGGCTGAAGAAGCCGCCGTGGGCGAGGCGCTCCACACGCTCGGCGACGCTCCCCCCATCGCCGCCGAGCGGCGCGTACCGCTGCATCGCGCGCTACACGTGGCGCGCCTGGCGTTGCTCATCCTGGGCGCCGTCGCCACGGCGAATGCGGTGGCCTGGTGGACCAGACCGTGGGCGGAGGCAATCGTCACGCTGGCAATCAGCACACTCCTTCTCTTCATCGTCGGAGATGCGCTGCCGCGCAGCGTGGCGCGGATCGCACCCGAGCTGTCCGATGCGGCGCTGCCACTCGCGCGCCGCACGCTCCCCCCGTTCGGCCCGCTGCTCTGGCTCCTCGCGTGGGCGGATCGCGGCCTGCATGCCCTCGTCCACACGCCGCGGCCGCTGCAACCCGACCTCGGGGTTGCGCAGCGCGACATGCTGCTCGGCGTCTTTACCATGGCCGACACGACGGTGGTCGAGGTCATGACCCCGCGCCTCGACATCGCCGGCGTCGACGTCGCAGCGTCCACCGAGGAGGTCCTCGAGGCGTTCCGCCAGAGCCAGCACACGCGGTTGCCGGTCGTGGATGGGTCGCCCGATAACATCGGGGGCGTGGTGTTCGCAAAGGACATGGTCCCGATCGCAATGGGGCTGGCCGAAGCGGGCATTCGGTGGCAGACACTCATGCGCCCTGCGGCGTTCGTTCCCGAGACCAAGACGCTCGACAACCAGCTTCGCGACTTCCAGGGCACGCCCGCGCACATCGCAATCGTCGTTGACGAATTCGGGGGTACGTCGGGTCTTATCACCCGCGAAGACATTCTCGAGGAAATCGTGGGCGAGATCCGGGACGAACATGACACCGAAGCAACCCCGGCGATTCGCCAGGACGGCACTCGGCTGTGGGTGGACGGTCGGACCAGTCTCGACGAGCTGTCCGCAGCGCTGGGCACCACGATCGCCCACGCCGAGGTCTCGACCGTAGGCGGGCTCGTATACTCGGTCCTGGGCCGCGTGCCCCGGCCCGGTGACGAGTTGACGCTCGACGGCTTCCGTGTGGTCGTGGAGCGCGTCGAGCAGCGCCGCGTCACCCAGGTCTCGTTCGAAAAGCGATGAGCGTCGCACTCGCCGTCTTGCTGGTCGGCCTCCTGATGGCCGGTGTGTCGGCCGCGATTGGTGTCGCCGCCGCCACCGTGAGCCAGCACGAATTGACGCGCTGGGTGGCATACAAGCTGCGTGGCTCCGCGGCCACGAGGAACGTGTTGCAAAACCCCGGGCAGACCCTCGCCACATCCAACATGCTGACGACGCTCGGCGTCCTCCTCGCCGCCGGTGCGATTCCCGCGCTGCTGGCCGCGACGACCCCGACGTTCATTGGGATCTTCACGATCATGGTGGGCGTGCCGCTCTTCATCGGCGCGGCGTACCTCATCCCGCGCGTGCTGGGAAGGCGCTGGGCCGAGCCGCTCGTCGGACACGCAGTGCCATTGATGGAGCGGTTCGGCGGGGTGCTGTCACCGTTCATTCCGCGGCGCGAGGGCTCGACCCGCACCACGCTCGCCGCGTTACTGACGGGCGCCGATACCGACGCGCTGGCC
>Ga0070695_100001361_pt1 | contig 13561 bp, 15 predicted proteins | sample KBSK1252metaG_FD_65471 | JGI IMG/M metagenome (GOLD analysis project Ga0070695, IMG submission 65471) | Corn, switchgrass and miscanthus rhizosphere microbial communities from Kellogg Biological Station, Michigan, USA - KBS K1-25-2 metaG | ecosystem: Host-associated > Plants > Roots >...
TGAAAGCGCCGAGCGCAGCCAGCGCACCGAGCAGGAGCCTTTGCATGCGACCTCCCTAGAAGCCGTACTCGACGCCGCTTGGCCGCAAAACGGCACGGGCGCGGCGCGCGGAATGGCACTGCATGTTCACGGCGACCGGATTCATGGTGATGTGCGTGGCCGCCGTTTCGACGTGCACAGCGAACGCGGTGACGTCCCCGCCAAGGCCCTGTGGTCCGACGCCGAGGGTGTTGACGGCTTCCGAAAGCTGCTCCTCGAGCTTGGCGCCTTCCGGATCCGCGCAGCGCGAGCCGAGCGGCCGCGTCGCCGCCACTTTGGCGAGATGCACGCAAAGATCGGCGGTGCCGCCGACGCCGACGCCGACGATGGTCGGCGGACAGGTCTTGCCGCCCGCGTCGAGCACGCAATCGACCACGAAGGTCTTGATCGCATCGACACCTTCCGCCGGCACGGCCATGCGCAGCCACGAGTTGTTTTCCGAGCCGGAGCCCTTCGGCACCATCTCGATCGTGAGTGCCTCGTCGGACACGAAGTCGACGTTGATCACCGGCACGCCGCGACCGCAGTTGTTGCGCTCGTTCTGCCGCGTGATCGGATGCACGACGGAAGAGCGCAACGGATGCTCGACGGTCGCACGCTCGCAGCCGCGGCGGATCGCCTCCTTCAGCGCCAATCCATCCACCTCGACGCCGCGGCCGATCCAGACGTTGTAGATCGGGATGCCAGTGTCCTGGCAGAGCAGGTTATCGGTGCTCTCCGCGACCGCGATATTGCGCATCATCGTGCCGAGTACGCGCTTCGCACCCGCGTCCGTTTCCCGCGACAGCGCGGCGTGGAAGCCCTGCTTGATGTCCGGCGGCAGCTCCTTCAGCGCCCGGATATAGAGCTCCTTTGCCGCGTCCTCGACGGCGTGCAGATCGACTTTCACTTGACGTGGATATTGCGCTCGCGCACCACCGTGCGCCAGAGCGCCGTCTCGTCTTTCATCGCCTTGGCCATTTCCGCCGGTGTGTTGGCCACTGGGAAGAGGCCCTGGGCGTATAGCCGCGCCTTCACATGCGTATCGCCTAGCGCCTGCTTGGTGTCGCGGTAGACCTTGTCGACGACCTGCTTCGGCGTGCCGGTCGGCGCGACGATGCCGAACCAGCCGGAGTTTTCGAAGCCCCGTACCGTCTTGCCGATCGGCGGCACGCCCGGCAGTTGCGGCGTTTCATCGCGGCTCGTGACGCCGAGCGCGCGCAGCCGGCCACTATTGATGTGCACCATGGCGCCGGCGACGTTGGCCATCATGAAGGTGATATCGCCTGCCACGAGGCTCGCGAGCCCCGGGCCTTCGCCCTTGTAGGGCACGTGCGTCGCGTCGATCTTCCCCTGGTAGAGAAAGTTCTCCACCGCGAGATGCGTCTGTGAGCCGATGCCGGCGGAGCCGAAGGTGAGCTTGCCGGGCTGCGCCTTGGCGGCGTCGATCAGGTCCTTGACCGTCCTGTAGGGCGAGCGCGCCTGCACCACCAGCACCTGCGGCCCGGAGACGACCATGGTGACCGGCACGAAATCCTTTTCCGGGTCGTAGTTGAGCTGCGCATAGACATACTGGTTCGCCGTCATCACCGAGCCGGAGGGGAAAAAGAGCGTGTAGCCGTCCGGCGCGGCGCGCGCCGCTTCCGCCGCGCCAACGCCGCCGCCTGCGCCGCCGCGGTTCTCGATGATCACGCTCTGACCCCAAGCCTGGGTGAGCTGCTCGCCGAGGAGCCGCGCCGCGATGTCGGTCGCGCCGCCCGGCGGGAACGGCACGATGAACTTCACCGGCTTCTGCGGCCACGGCTGCGCCGTTGCCGTCAGGCTCAGAAACGCTGCCAACAGGAGCGCCAGCGCCCGCATTGCGATCCTCCTTATGGTTGCGCCGATTCTACAAGGCGAGCGCGAACGCCAAGCCCGCGGCCACGACGATGGCGCCCGCAATGGCCGCCAGGCCTTTCTGCCAGTCATGCCAATCGAGGAACTCGATCGCGAGCACCCTTAAGCCGCCGCCAAGATGCGCCGCGAGCAGGACGACGATGCCCCACTCGGTGAATTTGACGAGCGGCTGTTCGGTCCAGCGCAGAAATGCGTCGAGCTCAAGGCCACGACCCAGCGCCCAGAAGTGCACCGGCAGGAAGGCGGCGAGCGCGATACCCGAGAGCCGATGGATCAGCGCGACCACCTTCATCGGAACACTGCCAGCACGGCGCGCATGCCCATCCATGCGAGCAGTAGCCCGAATGCGAGTACGAACCACTCGCGCGAGCGGCCGCGCCAGCCCAGCCATTCGGTGAGCACCGCACGCAGGCCGATCGGCGCGTGCACGGCGACCGCCAGCACGAACGCCATATAGAAGGCGAGCCAGCCGACGTTGCCGCGCGTGCGACCGTAGATCTCGGCCGCGCTGAGCCCGCCGCGCACCGCGTACACGATGGTGACGAGGTGTACGGCCACGCATAGGGCGAGCACCGCGGCGCTCGCCCGCTGCGCGATCCATAGCCTCGTATCGCTGCGCACGCTCATAGCTTGCGCTCCAACGCCGCCTTCGTGACGGCGCGCTTCAAGCCCGCGATACTCGCCGTCGGCGAAATATGCTTCGGGCAGCGCTCGGTGCAGCTCATGTGTGTGTGACAAGCATGGCACCCGGCATCACCGGCGACAGCGCGCAGCCTTGCCACAGCTTTTGCATCGCGCACGTCGCTGACGAGCGTCCATGCGCGGTTGAGCGCCGCTGGCCCCAGGTAGTCCGGATTCCAGCTCACTACATCGCACGCGGCGTAGCACACCCCGCAGCCGATGCACTCGATGCCGGCGTCCGCGGCTTGCCGCGCCGGCGAATCGGGCCGCACGCGCGCGAAATCATCGGCCTTGGTGCTCGCACCTTCGAAGTGGCCGCCGGCGCGCTCCCATTTGTCGAAGAAGGTGCGCATGTCAGTCACCAGGTCGCGAATCACCGGCAGATTGCGCAGCGGGCGCAGCTCCAGGCGTCCATCGGCGGCGACTTTGTCCACGTGCGTGCGGCAGGTCCAGCGCGGCGCGCCGTTCACCGTCATGGCGCACGAGCCGCACATGCCGACGCGGCACGCGTAGCGATAGGCGAGCGTCGGATCGAGCTTGCGCTGGATGTGCGTGACGACATCCAGCACCGTCTGGCTCGGGTAGCGAGGCACTTCGTAGCAGCGCAGTGCGCCGTCCGCGCCGCCGCGCCAGACGCTGACCTGCAGCGCGCTCAAAGTAGCTCGCTCAGGCCGACTCGTAGAGCCGCGTCAGCACGAACTCGCGATGACCGAGCGCCTCGGCCGCAGTGAGGCGACCGTTCGCCGTGCGAAACATGCACTCGAGGAGCTTGTCGCCGGCCTGGTCCGGCGTCAGCTCTTTGCGCAGCAGCCCGGAGACATCGACGTCGATGTGCTCGGACATGGTGCGCACGGTGCGCGGATTCGCGCACAGCTTGATCACCGGCAGGATCGGGTTGCCGATCACGTTGCCCTGGCCGGTCGGGAAGAAATGCACGACGTAACCGGCGGCGGCGCAGAGCGTCACCATCTCCGCGGCCGCCGACGACGAGTCCATGAACCACAGGCCGGGATGCGTCGGCGCCTCCGCCTTGTCGAGCACGCCGTCGACCATGCATTTACGCCCGATCTTCTGAATGTTGCCGAGCGCCTTCTCTTCGATGGTCGTCAACCCGCCGGCGATGTTGCCCTTGGTCGGCTGCGACTCCGAAAGGTCGCTCGTCTTGTGCCGGTTGATGACCTCCTGGTAGCGGTCGAACACGAACTGGAACTTCTTCTTCACCTCTTCGTTGCGGCAGCGTGCGGCGACGAGATGCTCGCCGCCCGTGAGCTCGGTGGTCTCGCCGAAAACCAGCGTCACGCCGTGCGGGTAGATCTTGTCGAAGGCGTTGCCGACCGTCGGATTGGCACCGCAGCCCGAAGTCGTGTCCGACTCGCCGCATTTGGTTGAAACCCACAGATCCTTGAGCGGCCGCTCTTCGCGCCGCAGCTCGCTCGCCGACTGCACGAATTCGCGCGCCGCGCGCGAAGCACGCATGATCGTGTCGTGGTCGCCGTGCAGCTCGATGCCGAAGCCGACCACCGGCTTGCCGGTCTTCTTGATGCCTTCGACCACCCGTCCGGTCCAGCCTTCCTCGATGCCGATCACCACCACCGCAGCGACGTTGGGATTAGACCCGGTGCCGATAAGCGTGCGGAAGTGGAGCTCCAGGTCGGCGCCGAATTGCAGCCGCCCGTACGGATGCGGCAGCGCGATGGTGCCCTTGACGTTGTGCTCCACGGCCTGTGCCGCGGCGTTCGACAGATCGTCGACCGGCAGGATGATGACGTGGTTCCTCACGCCGATGCGACCGTTTTCGCGCTTGTAGCCCCAGAAAGTTGCGTTCGAGAGATTCATGCGCCTCTCACCACCGTTTGGTCTTCAGGTTGTGGACATGGACGTGCTCGCCCTTGGCGATCGGCTTCACCACCTTGCCGATGTCGACGCCGTACTTGATGACGGTGTCGCCTTCGCGGTAGTCGCGTAGCGCGACCTTGTGGCCGATCGGGATGTCGTTGCGCGCCACCACCTCGACGTCCTTGTCGTCCTCCATGATCCAGCCAGCGAGATGCTGGCCGGCCTTGATGCCTTCCACGACGACAACGCCGACGCCGTCGCTTTCCTCGTGCACCACAAAATGGATCATGCGTTACGCTCTCAGGGAAAGGGGTATTTTATTCGCATGGTCGACCGCCGAACCTTCCTCATCGCCCTCGGCGCGCTCGCCAGCTCGCGTGCGCTCGGCCAGCTTAACGCCAAGCCGCGCTTCAGCGCCGTGCCCTTCGCGCTCGGCGTGGCTTCTGGTTATCCGCAACCGGGCGGATTTGTGCTCTGGACGCGGCTTGCGCCGGTGCCGCTCGCACCCGGCGGCGGCATGGCGCCCGAGGTGATACCGGTCGGCTGGGAAGTCGCGCGCGACGAGCACATGAAGCGCATCGTCGCCTCGGGCACCGAGTACGCGACTGCCGAGTGGGCGCACTCAGTCCATGTCGAGGTCGGCGGACTCGAGCCGCGCACACCGTATTGGTACCGCTTCACGGCGGGCGACGCCGTGAGCCCGATCGGCCGCACGCACACGGCACCGCTCGCGAGCGGCCGGCCGAATCGCCTGCGCTTCGCCTTCGTCTCGTGCCAGCACTACGAGCACGGTTACTTCAGCGCGTACCGCTACATCGTCGCCGACGAGCCGGAGCTCGTCGTCCATCTGGGCGACTATATCTACGAGGGATCGTGGGGCCGCGATCCGGTGCGCAGCCACGGCAGCGGCCAAGCCATCACGCTCGACGACTATCGGCGCCGCTACGCGCTCTACAAGACCGATGCCGACCTGCAGGCCGCGCACATCGCCTGCCCCTGGCTCGCCACGTGGGACGACCATGAGGTCGAAAACGATTACGCGAACGATCGCTCGCAATATCTCGATGCGCCAGACTGGTTCCTCGCACGGCGCGCGGCCGCTTACAAGGCGTGGTACGAGCACATGCCGGTGCCGCGCCACATGCTGCCGGTAGGCCCGAACGCGCGCATCTATACGCGCTCTGGCTACGGCAGCCTGGCGAATTTTTTTGTATTGGACGACCGCCAGTACCGCTCGTACGAAGCCTGCCCGCGGCCCGGACGCGGCGGATCGACGGTCGTCGATCCGGCGCAATGCGCCGAGCTCGGCGACCCCAAGCGCACGATGCTTGGCATCGCACAGGAGCAATGGCTGGAGAGCGCGCTCGGAGCTTCACGCACGCGTTGGAACATCATCGCGCAGCAGACGCGCATGGGACAGTTCGATGAGCAGGCCGGGCCCGGACGCCTCGCGTGGACCGACGACTGGGACGGCTACCCGGCGGCCCGGCGCCGGCTCCTCGACTCGCTCGCGCGCACCTCCAACCCGGTCGTGATCGGCGGCGATATTCACTGCTTCAACGTGAACCAGCTGAAGCTCGACTTCGACGATCCGAAGTCGCCCGTCGTCGCCGCCGAGCTCGTCGGCACCTCGGTCACTTCGCAGGCGTGGCCGCAGGAGAGGATCGACGCGCTGCGCGCCGACAACCCGCATCTCATTTTCGCCGACAGCCGCTACCGCGGCTACGTGCGCATGGACCTCACGCCGCAGCGCCTGCAAGCCGATTTGCGCGCGCTCGACACCGTTCAGACGCGCGAAGGCAAATGCAGCACCCTCGCCTCATTCATCGTCGAAGACGGCCATCCCGGAGTTCGGGGCCAGGGCAACAACTAGACGACGCATTCGGCCAAGGTAACCATTCGCTGGAGAATCACTGGCAGCGCAGGTTGCCGGTCAGTTCGATCGGCTTCGTGCAGTCCTGCTCGATGATCTGCCGCTCCGGATTCATCGCAGGCGCTGGTCGACTCCAGATCCAATCGGCAAGGCTCGGATAGCGAGTCGGCGGCTCGCGCAAATCCTCCACCGCTGCCGCGGTCAGCATACCGCCGAGCAGCACGACGCCGAGTGCGTTGCCGCCATTCACTTGAACGCTGGCGCCGTTCACGCTGGAACCGTACTGCACATGACTGCAGGCCGCACACAGGATCAGCAGCATGAGAGCGATCGCTCGCATGCGGGCATGTTACCCGCTGGCGCGCTGCAGCCGGTCTAATACCGCCGCCCAGTCGGGCGTCGACGGCGGCGCTTCGATCAGGATCGCTTCGCAGTGTGCGCTGTCGAGCTCGCGCAGCGCCGCATACAGCTTGTGCGCATAGGCCTGCGGATCGCGCGGCATGCGCAGCCAATAGTCGACCCGCTCGTCGGGCCGCGAGAAGGCGAGCACCGCGACTTTGTCCTTCAAGCGGGCAATCTCGCGATCGAGTTGATACGCGGGCACGAGCCGCGCCGGCGTGCGCGGTGCGTAATGGCGCTCAAGGCCTCCGGAGTGGCGCGGCGCAGCGGCGTGCTTCTCGGCTACCGGCGCGCCGAGTGCCGACTCGATTTCGGCCGCGGTGATCCTGCCTGGCCGCAGCACCACCGGCTTTGCGCCCGACAAGTCGACGATGGTCGATTCGATGCCGACGTCGCTCGGCCCTCCTTCGAGCACCAGATCAACATCGCCGCCGAGATCGGCGCGCACATGTGCCGCCGTCGTCGGGGAGACGCCGCCGAAGCGGTTGGCCGACGGCGCCGCGATGGCGCCGCCGAACGCGGCGAGCAATTCGTGCGCAACGGCATGCGCCGGCACGCGCACGCCGACGTTGTCCTGCCCGCCGGTGATGAAATCTTTCGCCAGCGCCGAGCGTTTCAGGATCAGCGTGAGCGGGCCGGGCCAGTAGCGCTTCGCGAGGCTGCGCGCCGCATCTGGCACCTCTCGCGCCCAGGTAAACGCGCGCTCGGCGCTGTCGAAATGCACGATGACCGGGTGCTCGGCGGGCCGGCGCTTTGCCTGGTACAGGCGTGAGACCGCCGCCGCATTGCTGGCATCGGCGCCTAGCCCATATACCGTTTCTGTCGGGAAGGCGACGAGCCGCCCTTCCTTTAGCAGCTTTACCGCCTGCGCGATTTCAGCCTTCAGAGCTTGAGCGGCGGGGTCTCGAGCACCGCCTTGGTCTGCTTGCGGCGGAACTCGTCGAGCTTCGCAGCGAGCGCCTTGTCCTCGAGCGCGAGGAGCGACACGGCGAAAAGCGCAGCGTTGGCAGCGCCGGCATCGCCGATGGCGAAGGTCGCCACCGGGATGCCCTTCGGCATCTGCACCGTGGAGAGGAGCGAGTCGAGGCCCTGCAGATGCTTGGAGGGCATCGGCACGCCGAGCACCGGCAGCGTGGTGTGCGCCGCGACGACGCCGGCAAGGTGCGCCGCGCCGCCCGCAGCGGCGATGATCGCCTTCATGCCGCTCTTCCTGGCGCTGGAGGCCCACTCGGCGACCGCGTGCGGCGTGCGGTGCGCCGACATCGCCTTGGCTTCGTAGGGCACGCCGAACTCCTCCAGCATCTTCGCCGCCGCCTTCATCGTCTCCCAGTCGGAGGTCGAGCCCATCACGATGCCGATCATGAGAGGGTCCTTCCGGTGAGGCGCTGCAGCGCTTCGCGGTATTTCTCGGAGGTGCGCTTGATCACCTCCGCCGGCAGCTTGGGCGCCGGCGGCGTCTTGTTCCAGTCGAGCGTCTCGAGATAGTCGCGCACGTACTGCTTGTCGTAGGACGGCGGGCTGATGCCGACCTTGTACGAATCTGCCGGCCAGAAGCGCGAAGAGTCGGCGGTCAGCACTTCGTCGATCAGCACAAGCTGACCTTTGTCGTCCAGCCCGAACTCGAACTTGGTGTCGGCGATGATGATGCCCTTCGCCGCGGCGTAGTCGGCGGCTTCCTGGTAGAGGCGGATGCTGACCTCGCGCACCTTTTCGGCCATCGGTTTTCCGATCAGCGTCACCACTTCGTCGAACGAAATGTTCTCGTCGTGCCCGGTTTCTGCCTTGGTCGCGGGTGTGAAGATCGGCTGCGGCAGCTTCGCCGCCTGCTGCAGGCCCCTGGGCAATTCGATGCCGCAAACCTTGCCGGTCTTCTGGTAGTCCTTCCAGCCCGAGCCGATGATGTAGCCGCGTACCACGGCTTCGATCGGCAGCGGCTTCAGTTTGCGAACGACGATCGCGCGCCCGCGCACCTGCTCGCGCTCCTCCGGCTTCACCACCGTCTCGGGGTCGATGCCGGTAAGCTGGTTCGGCACCACGTGCCCCAGCCGCTGGAACCAGAAGTTCGCCATTTCGTTGAGCACCCGCCCCTTGTCCGGGATCGGATCCGGCAGCACGACGTCGAACGCCGAAAGCCGATCGCTCGTCACGATCAGCATCTTGTCGTTGCCCACCGCATAGATGTCGCGCACCTTGCCTTTGCCCAGGCGCGGCAGGCTCTTGATGCTCGATTCGTACAGCGCGTGCGCCATCAGGCCGCCTGCCTTTCCAGCTCAGGCCGCCATTTGCCCTGGCAGGCGAGCGCGTTCATTTGCGCGCGATGCGCGAACGCCTTCTGCGCCGCCGCGACATTGCCCGCCTGGCCGCGCCAGGTGTTGAGCGCCGGGTTCTGCAGCGCGCGCGAGTACGAGAACGTCAGCGGCCATGGCAAGCCCTTCATCGCCGCCATCGCGGAAAGGTGGGCAGTCGCCGCTTCGTCCGATTGGCCGCCCGACAGGAACACGACGCCGGGCTGCGCGGCCGGCACGGTGCGTTTCAGTACGCGCACGGTGCGCTCGGCCACTTCGTCGACACTCGCCTGCTTCGGATTGTCCTTGCCCGAGACGCACATGCTCGTCTTGAGGATCAGGTATTCAACTTCCACGTTGTAGGCGGCGATCGCCGCATACACCGCGCGCAGCGTCGCCTCATGCACGACCTCTGAGCGCTCCGCGGTGTGGCTGCCATCGAGCAGCACCTCCGGCTCGATGATCGGCACGATGGAAGCGGCCTGACAGGCCGCGGCGTAGCGCGCGAGCACGTGCGCATTCGCGTAGAGGCACGCGTGCGTCGGCAGCGTATCGGTGATGGTGATCGTCGAGCGCCACTTGGCGAAGCGGCAGCCCATCTTGAAGTACTCCTCGAGGCGCTTCGACAACCCGTCGAGGCCTTCGCTCACCTTCTCGCCTTTGGGTGCGAGCGGCAGGTCGGCGAGGCCCTTGTCGACCTTGATGCCCGGAATGATGCCCTTCTTCTGCAGGTATTGCGGGAACGGCGTGCCGTCGGTTGCCTGCTGGCGAGCCGTCTCGTCGAACAGGATGACCCCTGAGAGGTACTGCTCTACCCCGGGAGTACTGAACAAAAGCTGCCGATAGGCGCGCCGGTTTTCCTCCGTACAGTCCACCTTCACTGATTGAAAACGCTTTTCGCAGGTGCCGCTCGACTCGTCGGCAGCGAGCAGGCCCTTGCCCTTGGCGACCATGGCGGCCGCGGTCTTTGCCAGCAGTGCTTTGTCCATAGTGGTACGAGATTGGCTTACAGGAAGAGGGCCGAAGTCTAAGGATTGTGCGGCGCACAGCGCAACCTCGGCTTCCGGTACAATCGCGCCCTTTTGCTCTACGGATCAAGCCCGTGCCCCGCGCCCTGCGCAATATCGCGATCATCGCCCACGTCGACCACGGCAAGACCACGCTGGTCGACAAGCTGCTCGCGCAATCGGGCACCTTCGCCGCGCACGAGCATGTCCAGGAGCGCGTGATGGACTCGAACGACCTCGAGCGCGAGCGCGGCATCACCATCCTGGCGAAGAACTGCGCGGTGCGCTACCGCGGTACGCACATCAATATCGTCGATACGCCGGGTCATGCAGATTTCGGCGGCGAGGTTGAGCGGGTGCTGTCGATGGTGGATGGCGTGCTGCTGCTGGTCGACGCCGTCGAAGGGCCGATGCCGCAGACGCGCTTCGTCACCCGCAAGGCTCTCGCCCACGGCCTGAAGCCGATCGTGGTGGTGAACAAGGTCGACCGCTCCGGCGCGCGGTCGGACTGGGTGGTGAACCAGACGTTCGATCTGTTCGACAAGCTCGGCGCGAGCGACGAGCAGCTCGACTTCCCGGTGATCTACGCCTCGGCGCTCGAGGGCTGGGCCTCGACCACGAACGAACGCGGCAGCGACATGGCGCCGCTTTTCGAGGCCATCCTCGCGCATGTGCCGGTGCGCGACGAAGATCCGGACGCACCGCTGCAGCTGCAGATCTGCTCGCTCGATTATTCGAGCTACGTCGGCAAGATCGGCGTCGGCCGCATCCGGCGCGGGCGGCTGCGCGCGGCGCAGGAAGTGCTGGTGCTGCATGGCGATGCGCCGCCGCTCAAGGCGAAGGTCAATCAGGTGCTGATGTTCGAAGGCCTCGAGCGCCAGCTGGTCGAAGAAGCCCAGGCCGGCGATATCGTGCTGGTGAACGGCATCGAGGAGCTCGGCATCGGCAGCACGCTCTGCGACCTCGAGCATCCCGAGGCGCTGCCGCTCCTGCGCATCGACGAGCCGACGCTGACCATGAACTTCCTGGTGAACGCTTCGCCGCTCGCCGGCCGCGAAGGCAAGTTCGTCACCAGCCGCCAGCTGCGTGAGCGCCTCGAACGCGAGATCAAGAGCAACGTGGCGCTGCGCGTCGAGTTCACCGAGGACACCGACAGCTTCATTGTCTCCGGCCGTGGCGAGCTCCATCTCACCATCCTGATCGAGAACATGCGACGCGAGGGCTACGAGCTCGCGGTGTCGCGGCCGCGCGTCGTATACAAGGACATTGGCGGTGCGCGCTGCGAGCCCTATGAATTGCTCAGCGTCGACGTCGAAGATGCGAACCAGGGCGCGGTTATGGAGACCCTTGGTCGCCGACGCGGCGAGCTCGTCGACATGCAGCCCGATGGCAAAGGGCGCGTGCGGCTCGACTATCGCATCCCGGCGCGTGGACTCATCGGCTTCCAGGGCGAGTTCATGACGCTCACGCGCGGCACCGGCATCATGAGTCACATCTTCGACGACTATGCGCCGGCGAAGGCGGACCTCGAGGACCACCGCAACGGCGTGCTGGTGTCGCAGGATGACGGCGCCGCGGTGGCCTATGCGCTGTGGAAGCTGCAGGAGCGCGGCCGCATGTTCGTGAGCCCGGGCGACCCGGTCTACCAGGGCATGATCATCGGCATCCACACCCGCGATAACGACCTGGTGGTGAATCCGATCCGCACCAAGCAGCTCACCAACATCCGCGCCTCCGGCAAGGACGAGGCGATCGACCTCACGCCGCCGATCGAGCTCACGCTCGAGTACGCGGTGGAGTTCATTGCGGATGATGAGCTCGCCGAAATCACGCCGCGCTCGATCCGCTTGCGCAAGCGTTTCCTCAAGGAACACGAGCGCAAGCGCGCCGAGCGCGCCGCCGCTTAACTCAGCGCTTCGCGCGCCGCGCGCTGGCCGCTGCGGATCGCCCCGGCGACGGTGCCGGGCTCCTCGCTCTCCGTCGCCTCGCCCGCGAAGAACACCGTGTCCGCGAGCGGCGCCGCCAGCTCTTCGCGCGCACCCATGCCGCCGACCAGCACGTAGCTGTAGCCGCCGCGCGCGAACGGATCGTGCATCCAGTCGTGCGCGTACGCTGCTGAGAGCAGCGCCCGCGCGCCTTGGCCGAACATCGCTTCCACCGAGGCGAGTGCCGCGTCGACCAGCTTGCGTGTGCCCGATCCGGTCAAGCGCGCCGCCTTCGGCCCACCCGCCCAGGCCGTGAGTAGCGGCGCGCGTAACGGCAGCGGCGTCCAGAATGTGGGAAAGGGAGCCGCTGGGTTATGGAAAAAGGCGACGCCGGGGGCGCGCTTTTGCCAGAACGGCCGGTGAAAGCGCATCGCCACCCGCACGACCGGGCCGGAGGCGAGCTTGGCAAGCGCCGCGCGCTTTTGCGGAAAGACGAGCGGCCCTTTCTGCAGCAGGCCGAGCGGCAGCGTGACGATCACGCGCTTCGCCCGGGCGGTGAAGCGCTCGCCGAGGAAGCTGCCGCTGAGATTCACGGCGCCGGCGCGCCATTGCAGCCTCGTGACCACGGCGCCCAGACGCAGTTGCGCGCCGCTCGCGACGACCGCGTTCGCCAGCCACTCGAGCAGCGCGCCGTAGCCGCCCTGCGGCCGCGGCTGCGAGGCGCCGAGCTCGCCGCCGCCCCATTCCTCGGCGATCGAGCGCATGCTGGCGCGCCGCGGATCCGCCGCATCGAAGCCTTCCACCATCATGCGCGCGAAATCCTTGGTCTTCGCCGGCACGCGCAGGCGCGCAAGAAAAGCGGCGACCGAGACATCGCGCTCGAGGCCGGTGGCTTGCTTGGCGGCACGCTGCGCTTCGACGAACGCGTTGATCCGGCGCAGGCGCCCATGCTCGAGAAAGCGCTGCTCGCGCACCGCATCGATAGCGGTGAGCCCCGCTTTCTCGAGGAGCGCATGCGTCACCTTCGCTTCACCGTGGATGAACTCCGCGCCGAGCTCCACCGGGATCTCGAGCCCCGGCATGCGGCGCGTCCAGCAACGGCCGCCGACACGCTCCCGCGCTTCGAGGATGAGGACTGAGCAGCCGGCCGCAGCGAGCTCGCGCGCCGCCGCGAGCCCCGCGGCGCCCGCGCCGATGACGATGACCTCCGCTGACTGCGTGGCTGCTCTCAAGGCGAGGCGCTAGAGTAGCGGAACCGCGAGGAGCCCCCATGAAACTGCATGTCTTTCCGCCGAGCCCGCGTTCGTTCAAGGTGCTGGTCGTCGTCCATCAGCTCGGGCTCGAATGCCAGCTCGCGCTGTGCGATCTCACGAAGGGCGAGCAGAAGTCGGGGCCATACACCGAGATCAATCCGAATCAGCGGGTGCCGGCGCTGGAGGACGGCGAGCTCAAGCTCTGGGAATCGAACGCCATCATCCAGTACCTCGCGACGAAGAAGCCCGAGAGCGGCCTGCTGCCCATGGATGAACCGAGCCGCGCCGATGTCGCGCGCTGGCAATTCTGGGAATCGACCAGCTGGGATGCGGCGTGCGCCATCCTCGTCTACGAGCGGGTCGTGAAGCGCTTCTTCGGCGGCGGCGC
>Ga0070695_100001363_pt1 | contig 13560 bp, 4 predicted proteins | sample KBSK1252metaG_FD_65471 | JGI IMG/M metagenome (GOLD analysis project Ga0070695, IMG submission 65471) | Corn, switchgrass and miscanthus rhizosphere microbial communities from Kellogg Biological Station, Michigan, USA - KBS K1-25-2 metaG | ecosystem: Host-associated > Plants > Roots >...
TCCCATGGCGACGAGCGCCTGCGCCTCCAGCAGCAGCAGCCGCGCGATTTCAGAGCGGCGGGCACCGAGAGCACTCCGCACCGCCAGCTCGCGCCGGCGATCGATCGACCGTACGATCAGCAGTCCCGCCAGGTTGGTGAAGGCGATGAGCATGGCGAGCGCAGCGGCGCCTGCGAGAAGACCGAGCGTTCGCGGCGCGTCGCCCGCGATTGCCGCGGCGACCGGCGTCACAGCCGCGCGTGCCGGCGGCGAAGAGGTCCGACTGATCTCGTCCAGCGCGAGCGCCAGGTGCGTGGCGGTGACGCTCCGCTCGAGACGAGCGACGGCCCGCACCCGCAGGCCCGTCCGCGCCGCCTGGGCCGGCGTGACAGGAAGCGGCCGCCACACGTCGGACAGGTTGAGCGCAAAGAAAAACGGTTCCGGCAACACGCCGACGATCGTGTGCGCCTGACCTCCGAGAACGATCTGGCGTCCGATGACGGCCTGGTCGGCCCCCAGCTTGGCCCGCCAGAACGCGTGGCTGATCACGGCGACCGGCCGCCCGACATCGTCGAGATCGAACGTGCGGCCCATCGCGGGGGTGACGCCCAGGAGCGTCAGAAATCCCGGCGTCACGTCGCTCGCGCTCACCCGCTCGGCCGCACCGAGCTCGGTGAGCGTGAAGTTCGTCGGATCGAATCCTTCGATCGCCGCCATCGATCCCGCGCGCTCGCGCCACGCTTCCAAGGTGGCATACGTCACCGCACGTGGAGCCGCCGTGTGCTGATCGATTGGCGTTTCACCCACGGTGACGAGCGCATCAGGATTCGCGAACGGCGGCGGCGTGAGCAGGACCGCATCGACGATCGCGAAGATCGAGGCGCCGGCGCCGAGCGTCAGCGACAGCGTCACGATCGCCGCAGCGGCGCTGGCCGGCGAGCGGCGGAGGGTTCGCGCGAGGTGGAAAAGGTCGACGAGCATGGACGAAGTGTAATCCCGTCCACCGGCAACCGCGCACGCACGCGCGGTTCATGTCAGCGCCGCTCCCGGCACGGGGCTACGGCACGATCCGCACGGGCCGCACGATGAAGGGGACGTCGCTCGTGTCGCGGTCGCGCTCGAGTGTCGTATTCGACGCGCTGACTCGAATCAACGCCTGCACCGTCGGGGTGCCGGGCATGACGGCGGTGCAGCTGCCGCTCGTCGCGCTCGCGGCCGGAACCGTCGATGCGAGCCGCGTCCACGTGACGCCCGCATCCGGACTGAAATCGACGTCGAAATTCTGGGTCGCGGTGTAGTTGTGCGTCCACGTGATCGTGTGCGAGCCGAAGGCGACCCAGCTCACGACGGTGTTCGGCGACGTCACCCGCACGCGCGGCGAGATGGTGAAGTCCACGTCGCTGACGTCTTCGGCCGAAACCGTGCCTTCGTTCCACCTGACACGCACACGCGCACGCGTGGTGACCAATCCGTTGACCGTCCAGCTGTAGAAGTTGTAGCCGTTGTTGACGTCGTTCGCGATACCGCTCCACGTCTGGCCGCCGTCGAAGCTGACCGCGACGTCGAACTTGTTCAGCAGGCTCGATCCCAGGTTGTGGCTCCAGTAGATCGAGTGACTCGAGCCGATCTGCCAGTTCACGTTCGTGTTCGGCGTGGTGACGCGCACGGTCGCCGGCACCAGCGAGAAGGGCACGTCGTTGACATCGCCCTGATTGGTCCGGCCCGCCGGGTTCACTCGGACGAGCGTCTGCGTGGTCGGCGTCGCCGGAAGAACGATCGCGGTACTGCCAGATGTCTCGCCCGTCGCCAGCACGTTGCGCGCGGCCGCCGTCCAGGTCGCGCCGCCGTCCGCGCTGACATCGACGTCGAACTGCTGTGTCCCGCCGTAGTTGTGGGTCCACGAGATGCGCTGCCGCGAACCCGCGGCCCACGAGATGTTGGTGTTCGGATAGTCCACGTGAATGCGCGACGAGATCGTGAAGTCCACGTCGCTGATGTCTTCCGCCGATGCGGTGCCCTCGTTCCAGCGGACACGCACGCGCGCATGCGTGGTGACGATGCCGTTGACCGTCCAGCTATGGAAGTTGTAGCCGTTGTTGACGTCGTTGGCGATGCCGCTCCAGGTCTGGCCGCTGTCGAAGCTGACCGCGACGTCGAACTTGTTCAGGAGACTCGATCCCAGGTTGTGACTCCAGTAGATCGAGTGACTGGAGCCAAGCACCCAGTTGATGTTCGTGTTCGGCGTCGTGACGCGGACGGTCGCCGGCACCAGCGTGAACGGCGCGTCGTTGACGTCGCCCTCGGCCGGACTTCCCGCCGGACTGACGCGGACGAGCGTCTGCGTGGTCGGCGTCGCCGGCAGGATGATGGCGGCGCTGCCAGACGTCGGAGCCGTTGCCAGCACGTCGCGCGCGGCCGCGGTCCACGTAAGTCCGTTGTCCGTGCTGGTGTCCACGTCGAACAGCTGCGCCCCTCCGAAGGGATGTGTCCACGAGATGCGCTGCCGCGAACCCGCCGCCCACGAGATGTTGGTGTTCGGATAGTCCACGTGAATGCGCGACGCAATCCTGAAGTCCACGTCGCTCGTGTCTTCGACCGACCCGGCGGTCCCGACCCACGCGACGCGCACGCGCGCACGTGACGTGACAGGAGGCAGCACGTTCCAGGTGTAGAGATTGGCGCCGCTGACGTGGTGGGCGATCTCGTTCCAGGTGGCGCCGCCGTCACGGCTGATGCTCACGTCGATCGGCACGTCGCCGAGATTGTGGGTCCACCGGATCGTGAGCGCCGAGCCGAGCGTCGCGCTCACGTTGATGTTCGGCGACGTCACCGTGATCGACGGCGGCACGAGCGTGAACGGCACATCGCTGCGATCGCCGTCTTCGGGATGGCCCGCCGGACTGACGCGCACGATTGCCTGCGCCGTCGGTGTCGTCGGCATGATGATCGTGCCGCTGCCGATGCCGGCGTTGGGCGCCTGCACATTCCGCACGGCTGTCGCCCACGTCACGCCGCCGTCGGTGCTGACGTCCACGTCGAACAGCTGCGTGGTCGGGTACGTGTGAGTCCACGTGACGAGACGCGGCGTTCCGGCCGCCCACGTGACGTTGGTGTTCGGCGACGTGATGCGGATTCGTGACGCGATCGTGAAGTCTGCGTCACTCGCATCGGCGACGATGCCACCGGCGCCGACGGCGGACACGGTGCGAACGCGCACGCGCGCCTGCGCGGCCGCCGGACCAGTGACGAGCCAGTTGAACTGTCCGGTGGCGACGCCGGTGTTCGGCATCGATCCCGCGATCGTGGTCCAGCTGGTTCCGCCGTCCCGCGAGAGCTCGACCGAGACGGGGATGTTCGTCCCGAGGTTATGCGTCCACGTGATCGGGCGTTGCCCATCGAGGGTCCAGATTTGTCCGCCATTCGGCGTCGTGACCGTGATGCGCGGATCCTCGATCGCGAACGGGACGTTGCTCGTGTCCGTCGCCGGACCGTCGGTCCACATGGCGCGGATCAGCGCAGTCGCGGTCGGCGGACCGGTCACCTGCCAGTCCATCTGGCCGACCGTCGCCGTGAGGTTGTGCATCGGAGCGCCGAGCGCTTCCCACGAGGCTCCGCCGTCGCGCGAGAGCTCCAGCCTGACGAGTGCGGCGGCGCCGAGGTTGTGACTCCACCGGATCAACTGCGTCGATCCGATGGCCCAGTGCACGGCGGTGTTCGGAACGTTCACGGTGATCACCGGCGGCGTGATCGCGATCTGGAACGGGCCGGACGTGTCGCTCACCGTCTGCACCGTGTTTCGCGCGATGACGCGGACTCGTGCCTCCGGCTGGTACGTTCCGGTCGGCGTCCACGCGCAGCTCGTCGCCGACGCCGGCAGGTTGGCGCACGCCGCGATCGGGACGAACGGATCCGTGGCGGTGAGCGACAGCTCGATCGAGAACGACGTCAGCGCGCCCGTTGCCTGCCACCGCACGACGACCGGCACGTTGACGAAGACCTTCGCGCCGGCGAGCGGCGCGAGGAGCGTCACGGCGATCGGCGGTGGCGGCGGCACGATGGGGACGCCGCTCACGCCGACGTGCCGGACACGCGTGAAGCCCTGGCCGATCTCGACCATCGCGAAGCCGCCGCGCGGGTCGATCGCCATGTGAATCGGATAGCCAAGCCGGGTCTGAAGCGCGAGGCCGTCGCCGTTGGACGGCGGCGGGAAGATCGCCCCCGCGTTGTCGGTGAAGCCGGCAATGGTCGTGATCCGTTCGCAGTCGGTGTCGCTGGTGCCGCAGTCCGCCGCGTTGACTCCGTTCACGAGATGATCGGCGCCGCCGCTGATGCGCCGGATCCGGTTCATGAACGTTTCGGTGTAGAGCAGATCGCCGTTGGGCAGAACGGCGATCGCCATCGGGTTCTGGACGAATGCGTCGCGCGCCAGTCCGCCGTCGCCGGCGAACGGCAACAGGTACGCGAATCCGTAGTTGCCTCCGGCGATCCGTTCGAACCGTTCGTCGCCGCTGCCATCGATGACGGTATCCAGCGAGCCGGCGCCGCGAGCGATTCTGAAGATCGCCGAGACGAAGGACACGTAGAGATTCCCGTCCGGGCCGAAGGCGAGGTCGTAGGCGTAGCTGCCCGACGTCGACGGATGCGTCCCTTCGACGGGCAGATCGGACGACCCGTTGCCGGCGATCGTGGTGATGGTCGAGACGCCCTCGGTGATGACCCCGTTGACCGCGGCGATTCGCCGGATGTAGCCGATGACCGGACCGGGCGCCGGCGTCCACTCGTCGCTGATGAACAGGTTGCCTTCAGCGTCGAAAACCATGTGTCCCACGCGCCCGATGCGCGCCGCGTTCGCCGGTCCGCCATCGCCGGCGTGGCCGCACAGATTTTCGTCATCGGTTCGGATGCCGGCGACAGTCGTGATGATGTTGGTGGCGGCATCGACGCGGCGGATGCTGCAGTGCGACGCGTCGGCGACGAACAGGTTGCCGAACGCGTCCACCGCGAGACCGTACGGCCCGACCTGCGACGCTGTCGCGTCGACGTTGTCGGGCGGGTTGAAGGCGCCCATCGTGCCGTCGCCCGCAACGACGGAGGTCGTGCCGTCGGCCAGGTTCCTGCGATACACGAGGAAGCGCGACGCGTCAGCGATATACAGATAGTTGCGATTGCCGGCCGGGTTGATGTCGTAGACGGCCGACACCGGTCCGTCGAGGTTCGACTCGATGGTCGCGATCGCGGTCGCCGCATCGGCCGGCGTCATGAGCGCGTAGGTGCCGAACGCGTTGTCGGCCGGCCTGTCGGCGCAGATCATCCGGAACTTGTAGTCCGCTGGATCGGTCACGAGCTGCGTCGGCGTCACCTGACTCCAGCTGCCGCCGGCGAGCGTGAACATTTGCACGTTCGCCGGATCGACGAAGCTGATGCCGCTGTGGTCGATGCACAGCTGCAAGGTCCCTTGCACGAGCGGACCGGGACCACCGGCGGGAGCGTAATAGCCGACGTCGTAGTAGAACGGCGAGCTGCCCGACTGCATGCCGAACGGCGGCGGCGGCGTCTGATCGGTTCGCGTGCGCATCCACACGAGCCCCGGCACGTTCACCTGGCCGGTGAACCTCACCTCGACGCGGCCGGCGGTGACGCCGGCGCCGACCGCCAGGTTGTCGTCGGGCGGACGGACGACTTGCGGCTGTCCGCCGAAGTCACCCGCGATGGTGTTGACGGCGGTGACATTCACGGTGAACGTTTCGGCGACGACGTGACCGCCTGCGTCGTCGTAGACGGTGAGTGAAATTGAGCTCTCGCCGATCGGCAGTCGAACCGCAGCGCTCAGTGGCGCCTGCGAGCCGGACGAGGCAGGCCACGAGTTGCTGATGTTGCCGAACGGACCGGCCCAGACCGCGGAGATGGAATCGCCGTCCGGATCGTCCGCCACCGCCGTCAGCTGCAGGACGACGCCGTCGGGCGACGTCGCCACGATCTCGCGCTTGGTGAAGTTCGTCACCGTCGGCGGCTGATTGACGGTCGAGATCGCAAGCGCGAGAACTTCGTCCTGGCCGAGACCGACCGAGCCGTCTGTCGATCGACCTGTCTCGCTCGTCGTCATCGCGACGAGCAGCGTGCCCGACGGATCCGACGCGATCCGCAGGTCGCGCGCGAGCTGGACATCGTCCAGATACGACGCGAACGTCGTCGAGGCGGTCGCCGGGTTGTAGACGACCAGCAGCGGCTTCGACGTTCCGCTCGACGGCGGCGCCGAGTAAATCGGCTTGATCAACGGATAGTCCGGGTTGGCTGTCTCCGCGACGAGCGCGACTTCACCGCCCGGCAGCAGCCGTATCCGCGGCGGCTCGCTGAGGCCGGTAAGCGGGCTTTCGATCGCAAGGGCGCTGAAGAGCAGCTGGTCGGTCCCCGATCGCGCGAGATCGAGGCGCGCCACGAAGGACGACGACTGCGCCACGGTCTGGCTGGTCGTCAGCGGAAAGTTGCCCGACTGCGTGACGCCGGTGAGCACGACGATGCCGTCGGCTCCGCGCGCCATGCCGACGGTGAATTCACCGCCGCCGCCGCCGAAGAACGACGAGTAGCGAAGGGTGTCGCTGCCGGTCAGCGGTTCCGAGGTGTCGAACACCATCAGGAACGCATCGGAGTCGATGCAGCCCGGCCCGATGCACGTCGTGATGCCGGGTGCGGATTGATACGCATCCGCAGTGATCGCAGTCAGTCCACCGGTGCCGGTAATGCCCGCGACGTACGCCTTGCCTTGCTCGTCGATGTCGAGCGCCTGCACCGCGAAGTTGTCCACCGGACCCAGGAACGTGCCGTACGTCAGGTCGTCAACGGCGTTGTTCACCGTGAGCAGCCACTGTGTGGCACTCGAAGCGGCGCTGCACGCACTTCCGTCCGGCGCGGGGTTGACGCCACGCGGCAGCGGCCAGAGATTGCCGTTGTCGTCCGGCCGGCACGAGCCGACGGCGTAGATGTTGGCGCGGCTGTCCACCCGCAGCTTGCGCACGCCGCTCATGTGCCACAGATTCACGAGTCGGATGGATTGAGGGAAACCTGCCGTATCCGAGAAGGTCTGAACGTAGGTCTCGTTCGAGAGCCCTGTCCGTCCGACGAACACTTCACCGTTCGGCGCGACGGCCATCGCGTCGCAGCTCGCCGGACCGAGAGGGTAGCTGTAGGAGTTCAACCAGGCGCCCGGCCCGTCGGGTGCGAGCTTGGAGAGCACACAACCGCTGCCGTCGTAACTCAGGATGTACACCGCGCCGGCCGCGTTCGATTCGATCGCGATGACCGCATCGTTCTGGTCGGATCCCAGATAGGTGGCGAAGGCTGTCGACGAGGAAGGCGGCGCCTGTGCATGCACGTGCAGCGAGACCGAACACGCTGCGATTAGAGCAATCCCGATTTGCCGCAGGTATGGAGCTGAGCCTGGTTTCGCGATCACGGTTCTGCCTCGTTGGAAGTCGCCTGGGGGTCGATCGCGACTCCGGCTGTGTTCTTGAATACGCACGGCAGGGCGGATCGGAATAACCGGGGACAACCTGATCCGGCCGTTGACCGTCGACGGAGCCGACGCATATGGTGGGCACGGCGAAAAAAGTCTTCCAAACCGGCGCCTAGTCCGTATTCACATGGGAAGCTTCGAGGACCTCTATCGCCGGCACGTCCAGTCCGTGTTTCGATTTGCGATGAGCGTCACGGGCAACCGGGAAGAGGCCGAAGACCTGACATCGGAGGCGTTTCTTGCGCTGCACCGGAACCTCAGCTCGATCGACCAGTCGTTGCTCCCGGGCTGGCTCCTCACCGTCGTGCGCAACCGCGCGCGCGACGCGTGGCGGCGGCGAGCGGTCGAAGAGCGTCATCGCGAGGAGTTACGGAACGTTCCGTCCGCAACGCCGCCGCCCCCGTTGGAGGAATGGATTCTCGATGCCGCCGACCTCAAGCCGATTCACCGCGTGTGCGTGATGCTGCGATACGTGCAGGGCATGACGCGGGCGGAGATCGCCGCGAAGACCGGATTGAGCGAGATGCAGGTCAAGGGTCACCTTCAATATGCGCTCACGCTGCTGCGCAAGACATACGGAGTGTCGAAGTGACCATCAAATCGCCGCGCGACGGCTGGGACGCTGACGAACAGAACGTGCTGCAGGCGCTTCGGCCGGATCTCGAGGCGCTCAGGAAGCGACGCGAGAACGATCCACCGATCGAACTGCTGCGCGCCGCACACCATGACGCCCTGCCGCCGGATTTGCAGGCCGAGGCGGGCGACTATCTCTCGAAAGACGCATGGAGCCGCGCGCTCGTCGAGGGACTCGACGAGGCGGAGATGTCGCTGCGCCCTGAGGAGCAGGATCGTCTGCTGGCGCGCATTCAGGAAACCGCGAAGTCATCGGAGGCGCGAGAGGCGGCGTGGCGGTGGCTGCGGCCTGCCCTCGCGGCAGCCGCGTTCGCCGTGGTGCTCGTCGCGGCGTGGACATCGCGCGAGATTCTCCGGACACCGCCAGCGCCGTCGCCGGCCGAAATTCGTCAGGCACCGGCTGCGCCTGCGGTTCGACGAGAGGCCCAGCTGCCGCTCGACAAGCCCGAGATGATCCTGAGCGCTGCCGCGCTGACGTGGCGCGGCGCAAACTCGGAGAACCCGCTGCTCACGGACTTGAAGCCGGCCGTGGATGCCTTTCGGCAGGGCGACTACGCGCGCGCCGATGGTGAATTCGCCGCGCTCGAGCCGCGGTACCCGGCCGCCGTCGAAGTGTTCTACTACGGCGGCGTCTCGCGTCTGTTCCTCAACGACGCCGGACGGGCGATCGTCGCGCTGGAAAAAGCGGCAGCGCTCGCCGACGCGACGTTCGCTCCCCGGATCGAGTGGTATCGGGCGATCGCCGAGCAGCGGGCGGGTCGCACGTCCGAGTCGCGCGCGCGGCTCGACGCGTTGTGCCGCGGCAACAGCGATCGCGCGTCACGTGCGTGCGAGGCGCTGAAACAGATCGATGCGAGATAGGCGGCAGCTCGCGGCGGGCGTCGTTGCCTTCACATTGATTACTTGTACGCCCGCCGCGCAGCAGTCGCTCGAGCAAACGCAGGCGGAGTCGCTGTGCGCGGCCGGTGAAGCCGAGTACGAACGGGCACAGTACGCGGCGGCGCGCGAACGCGGATTGAGGTGCGCCGAGATTTACGATCGCCTGGCCAGTCAGAGCGGCATCGGCCGCGCGAATCACCTGCTCAGCATGATCGCCAGTCTGTCCGGCGATTTTGCCGAAGCGGAAGCTCGCGCCAGACGCGCCGTTTCGGCGTACGAGGCTGCCAACGATACCCGGGGGCGCGCGGTCGCGACGCTCGAGCTCGTTCGCGTCGCGAAGCTCGATCGTGGTGAAGACCTGCGACTGCTCGAGCGCGTGATCGCCGACGCGCGCACCGCCGGAGACCGACTCGTCGAAGCACGAGCGCTCCACTCGCAGGGCGATCATCTGTTCACCGCCGCCGCATACGAAGACGCGCTCGAGTCCTTGAACCAGGCCTCGGCGATCTTCGAGGATGTCGGCGATCGCCGGGCGCTGGGGCGTGTGTACAACAGCGTCGGTCGCCTCTATCGTGCGCACGGCCGTTCGGACGAAGCGCTGAAGTTCCAGCAGAAGGCGCTCGCGCTCCATGAGGCTGTGAACTCGCCCTTCGAGCTCATGCAGAGCCTGAATGCCGTGGCGGTCACCTATCGGTCGCTCGGCGACTCGCGCAGCGCCCGCCGGTATTTCGAGCGCGCGCTCGCCATCGCCGAACGCGCGAGCTCGCCGCGCATTCAGGATTTTCTTCGCGCCAACCTGGCTGGCATGATGGTGGACCAGGGCGCCCATGCCGAGGCCGCTCGGGTTCTCGAAGGTGTTCTGGCGCGCGGATTCGACGCCTTCCCCGGGATGCGCATGCGCGAGCTGTCCCGCGTGTACGTGAAGCTCGGCCGCCGCGACGAGGCGATGACGCTGGCCGAACGAGCCGTCGACCTCTGCACAGGCCGCGATCTGGATTGTCTGTATTCGCTGGACCAGCGAGCCGCCGTGCACGCGGCGTCCGGCCGCACCAGTGCGGCGCTCGACGACATCGACGCGGCGCTCGACACGATCGAGGACATCCGCGCGAAGCTGGTGCCGGCCGACTTCTTCAAGCAGCAGTTCAACGTCGCGCGGGAAGCGATCTACAGCCGGGCCATCGCGCTCCAGCTCCGCGACGGCCGCGAGGCGGAGGCGCTCACCACCGCGGAGCTCGCGCGATCGCGCGCCTTCGTCGATCTGCTGGCCAGCAAGGACCTGCAGCCGCGCGAGAGCCTGCCGCTCGTGGTGCGCGGATCGACGGCCGACCTGCCAAGTCAGGTCGCGGCGCCGGCCGCGACGGCAGACGACCTGGTCGACACGGCGAAACGGCTGCACTCCACATTGCTCGTGTACTGGACCACCGACGATCGGTTGTTCATCTGGGTGATCGCGCCTGACGGCCGGATGCATTCCTCGCAGGTTGACGTGCGCGCATCGAGGCTCGCTGAATTGATTCGGGCCACGTCCCCGTTCACCGAAAACGGAACGCCCGATAGCGGACGTCCGGGCGGTCGCGCGCCGCGCACGCTCACGACGCGCGGGGCCGCATCGATCGCCTTGAATTCGAACGCGTCGAGCGCGTGGCGAGAGCTCTACGGCCTCATCGTCAAGCCCGTTCGCCGCGCGCTGCCGCGCCAGCCCGGCGCGCTCATCACGATCGTGCCGCACGGCCCGCTGTCGGCGCTGGCATTCGCCGCGCTGCAGAGCGACCGCGGCCGTTATCTGCTCGAAGACTACACGCTGCACTACGTCCCCGCCGGCGCGGTGCTGCAATTCACCGCGCCGCGCCGTCATCCCGACTCGCGGACCGGCAGCGTCCTCCTCGTGTCCGATCCGGTGCCGCCCGTGCTCTCGAAGCTCGAGTCGCCGCTGCCGCGGCTGGCTGGAGCGCGCGCCGAGGCCCGCGCGATCGCGCGTCTGATTCCTTCCGCGCGTGTGACCTCGCTCGAAGGCGAGTCCGCGACCAAGGAGACGATTCGCGCGGCGGCGCCGGGCAAGTCCGTCCTGCATTTCGCGACGCACGCGGTCGTGCACGACGAGGATCCGTTCGGATCGTTTCTCGCGGTCACGCCCGCGATGGTCACGACGGCCGTGACATTGACGACGGGGAGCGCCGCCTCCGACGGCCTGCTCACGGCGCGCGAAATCTACGGCCTGAGCCTCGATGCGGATCTCGTCGTCTTGAGCGCGTGCCGCTCCGCCGGGGGACGCGTCAGCGGCGACGGCATCGCCACGTTCGCGCGCGCGTTCATCTACGCCGGCACGCCGTCGCTCGTCGCGAGCCTGTGGGACGTGGCCGACCAGCCCGCGAACCGGTTGCTGCCCGACTTCTATCGCGCCTGGCTGGGCGGCGCGACCAAGGCGCGCGCGCTGCGGACTGCGCAGCTGCGGCTGCTCGGCGATCTCCGTGCGAACAAACTTCACGTCGACACACCGCTGGGCAAAATCCTGCTGCCGGAGCATCCCGTCTTCTGGGCCGGCTTCGCGCTGTTTGGCGAGCCCGACTGAGGCGCTGAAAGGACCGTATAGAATGACCCGCGCCAACGAGCACCCGTGGATCCAGAACGCTGGCGCCACATCGAGCGAGTTTTTCACTCGGCGCTGGAGCGGCCTTCGCGCGAGCGTGAGGCATTCCTCGATCGGGAATGCCGCGGCGACGAAGATCTGCGGCGTCACGTGCAGTCGCTCGTCGATCGCGCGGCGTCAGCGGAAAATTTCTCAAATGACGCCGATGCGGCCGCCGCGGCACTGATCGCGAACGCAGCGGCAGCTCCGGTCCTCCCGCGGGCGCGCGTGGCGGCGCCCTCTCAACTCCCGACGAGCACGGCGCCGTCGCATCCTGATGCGCCGATGGCGGCTGTGGACACGCCAGCCGCGCGAATCCTTTCGAGCGATTCGATCCGGGGTTTCACGCCGGGAACGGTGCTCGCCGGCCGCTACCGCGTCATCGGTCTCCTCGGCCGCGGCGGCATGGGCGAGGTGTACCGCGCCGATGATCTCAAGCTTGGCACTCCTGTCGCGCTGAAGTTTCTGCCGCGCGGTCTTGCGGACGATCCCGTCAAACGCGAGCGCTTTTTCGCCGAGGTCCGCATCGCGCGCCAGATCGCCCATCCCAACGTCTGCCGCGTCTTCGACATCGGCGAGACGAGCGGCGCCGGAGGGCAGCAGTTCCTCTCGATGGAGTACATCGACGGCGAGGACCTCGCCTCGCTGCTGCGGCGCATCGGCCGCCTGCCCGCCGACAAGGCGCTCGACATCGCGCGCCAGATTTGCGCCGGCCTCGCCGCCGCGCACGACCGCGGCGTGCTTCACCGCGATCTCAAGCCGGCCAACGTCATGCTCGATGGCCGCGGACGCGTGCGCATCACCGACTTCGGGCTCGCCGTCGCGGCCGATGCCGAGGGACTCGAAACGGATGCGTCGGGGACGCCGGCCTACATGGCACCCGAGCAGTTCGCCGGCAAGGGTCCGTCTGTTCGCAGCGACGTCTACGCGCTCGGGCTCGTGCTCTACGAGCTCTACACCGGCAAGCGCGCGTTCGCCGCCGCGTCGTTCGCCGAGCTGCGCGCCCGAAAAGAAGAAGAGCTGCCGGCCGCGCCGTCCGAACTGATCAAGGAGATGGATCCGTCGGTCGAGCGCGTGATCCTGCGCGCGATCTCGCGCGATCCGCGCGCGCGCCCTGCGTCGGTCGCGCATGTCGCCGCGGCGCTGCCGGGCGGAAGCGCGCTCGAGGCGGCGCTGCTCGCCGGCGACACGCCGTCGCCCGAAATGGTCGCGGCATCCGGGACGAGCGAGGGACTCGACACCTGGGCCGCGTGGGCGGCGCTCGCACTCGTCGTCGCCGGAACGATCGCGGCGATCGGCGTCGCCTCCCGCGCGCTGATCTGGCGGCCGCCCGACAAATCGCCCGATGTCCTGGCCGACAACGCGCGCGCGATGCTCGCGCGGCTCGGGTACAACGAGGCTCCCGTCGATCGCGCGACGGGATTCGAAGTCGATGTCGAGCAGCTTCGATGGCTTCAGACGCACGCGCCTTCGCGTTCGAGCTGGAATCGCTTCGATCCGAGCCCCGTGCGGTTCTGGTACCGCGAGAGCCCGGAGCCGCTCGAGACGTGGCGCTTTCCCTTTCAATACGGGAACGTTTCGCGCATCAGTCCGGTCGACCCGCCACTCGCGCTCGCGTCGATGGCGCTCGTGCGCCTCGATCCGTCCGGCCGTCTCATGCACCTCGTCCTCGTGCCGGCATCGGCCGGCGACGGGGCGAGCGCGCGGACGCCGGACTGGAATGCGATTCTCACGCACGCCGGATTCGATCCAGCCGCATGGAAGATGGTTGCGCCGGAGCGCAACCCGCCGGTGTACGCAGACGCCCGCGCCGCATGGGAAGGGACATGGCCGAATCGGCCCGATCTGCCCGTGCGCCTCGAAGCCGCCGCGCTCGGCGGCAGCGCCGTGTACTTCGAGGCGACCTATCCATGGACGCGGCCGCCGCGCGCGG
>Ga0070695_100001365_pt1 | contig 13547 bp, 13 predicted proteins | sample KBSK1252metaG_FD_65471 | JGI IMG/M metagenome (GOLD analysis project Ga0070695, IMG submission 65471) | Corn, switchgrass and miscanthus rhizosphere microbial communities from Kellogg Biological Station, Michigan, USA - KBS K1-25-2 metaG | ecosystem: Host-associated > Plants > Roots >...
GAACCGGGAGGCCAACCTTCCCAGCCCATTCGTCGGTCAGCTCGAAGGTCTTGCCCATATCGAATCGTAGCACCCAAAGCCGCCGGGCCAGGTCCTTGAGCGACCAGATGACCGTGTGCTGCACCTCGACCGAGGACCACTGGCCGAACTCATTGTGGCTCAGGTCCGCCTCCAAGGCCTCAGCGATCCGCGCGGCGAACCGCCCGTGGGGCTCCTGCGGTGCGGTGGGTTGTCGCGATGCCGACTCTCCCGCGCCTTCGGGAGAGGGAAGGGTCGTCTTGGGAGCCTTTTGAGGCCCTGTGCCGTCGCCCCACAGCAGCCACTCCAAGGTTACACCCGTCAGGCCACGCTCCCGTGCCTTGGTCACGATCAACCGGGCTACTTCCGCCGGGAACTTCTTGCGCTGCGGCCACTTCTTGATCGCGGCTTCGGTTACTGACGGACCCAACTCGGCGGCGAACTGCCGATAGGTCAGTGAGATGCGCTCCCAGGGGCTAAATACCTCGAGGAGGATTCCGAGTCGGTCCGCTATGGGCCCCCGCATGGCTCCTTTTACGGTCTTGACAGTTCTCAATTAGTCCCTACTTTGGTGACATTATACGTCCCAATAACATCGTGCGGCGGGACGCTACTAGGTCACAAAGTGCGGGGTATGACCGTCGCCGTCAAGACGCTCGAGCTCGAGTTCCTGCCGATAGTCCCCGCGCTCTCCAAGCATGGATCGTGAGAGCCCTCCGACCCGTGGTCCGCAACGCTTCGTCAAGTCCAAGAAGAATCGCCTGGTAGCACTCACATGGCATGGGAGAATCATATGTCCGTTCGCCGTTCGCTGATCCCGCTCGCGCTCGCGCTGTTCGCGGCCCAATGCACCAACGGGCCGCACCCCACGGCGGTCGGGCGGTCTGCGGCCCCGGCCCTCCACCTCCTCCGCTGGGCCGGGGGAGCGGCGCCGCAGTTCACCGCGACAGGCGCGCTCGCCGGTCCTTCCGGCGGCGGCGCGCTCCGGGCCTCGCTGGCCGCGGGGCCGCATCTCGACCGCTACACGGCCTCGTTCTGGGCGGTGCGCGGCGAGACGCGCTCGCTTCAGATCAACTACCTGAGCGCGACCGGGGACACGAGCTCTGCCTTCCTGCGGCTCACGACCACTGATCCGGCATATGTCCCTGGTCTCGGCGATCTCGCGCCCGGGGATTCTGTGCTGATCACCGTGACGATCGACCCCGACAACATCAAGGTGTCGCTCGAGCCGACGGGATTGCTGTTCGGCGAGCCCGGCCAGCTGCAGATCTCGTATGGCGGCGCAGACGGCGATCTGAACGGCGACGGTGTGGTGGACGAGACCGACGCCTACATCGAGAGCCAGCTGCTGGGGCTGTGGTATCGCGAGGGCACGGACGGCGTGTGGGAGCAAATCCCGGCGGTCCAGGTGGCCTCGGACAAGTCATTCATCAGTGCGTTGCCCCACTTCTCCGAGTACGCGGTTTCCTGGTAGCGCGGCGAGAATGCCGATGCATACGTCGTCCATCGTAGTGGACACGGCCCGGCAGCTCGCCGCCGCCGGACGCCATGCCGAGGTCGTCGAGTACCTCGGCGCACAACCGGCGAGCGAACTGGCGGATTCGCCGAGTCTCGCGCTGCTGTACGGAACTGCGCACGCGCGGCTCGGACGGCACGATGAGGGTCAGCGGTGGCTCGATTTGGCCCTCGACCTGGCTCGCAAGCGGGACGAGCAGGCGGTCGAGCGTGAGGCCCTCAATGCGCGGGGCGCCATCGCGCTGGTGAGTGGACGGATCGACGAGGCGGCGGACTACTTCACGCAGGCCCTCTTGGCCGCCAGCCGGGACGGGGATGCCGTCACCACCGGCCGGTGCTCCAACAATCTGGGGATCATCAGCAACCTGTGGGGGCGGCACGCGGAGGCGATCGGGTCCTGGGAGATCGCCGCGGCCGCCTTCGACCGCGCCGGCCTGCGGCGGGGCGTGGCCGAGTGCCAGCACAACCAGGCGATCGCGTATCGGGAGCAGGGAGAACTGGACAAGGCGCTGGCAGCGGCCGACCGGGCCGTCGCGCACGCGGAAGCCGACGGGGATCACACCCTCCGGGCGCTCACGCTCAGGGGGCGGGCGGAGATCCGGGTGGCCCGCCGCGAGCTGGAGCAGGCGCGGCGCGAGCTGGACCGGGTTCGAGAAATCCGCAGCGGGCTGCGCGATACGGTCGGGGAGGCCGAGGACCTGCGGGTGGCGGCGTCGCTGCTGGTGGCCGAGGGCCAGCCGGCGGCCGCCGAGGTCGCATTGCGGGAGGTGATCGCGCGCGCCGAGCCGCACGGGCGGCCCCAGCTTCTGGCCGAAGCGACGCGGGACCTGGCCCTGCTGCTGCGGCGGAGCGGGCGGACCTCCGACGCCCAGACCGCGGCGCGGCGCGCGAAGGCCGTTTTCACGCGCCTGGGCGCAGAAGGCGAAATCCGCAACCTGGCCAACCAGGACTGGGACGACGATTTCGCGGCCGAGTTGCGCGGGTCACTCGCGCCGCTCAATGCGGCGCAAGCGCTGGCCGATGCCGGGCTCTACGCCGAGCTGCTCTCCTATCTGAGCAAGCGCTCGCCCGACGAGCTCGAGCAGTCCCCCATGCTGACCCTGCTGTGTGGCATCGCGCACGCCCGACTCGGTCGGCTGGACCTGGGCCAGCAGTGGGCCATGGTCGCGCAGCTGCGGGCGCGGATGCTGGGCGATCGGGCGCTGGAAGTGCGGGCCCTCAACGTGTCCGGCGCGATGGCGCTGGAGCGCGGCGGGATCAGTGAGGCGACGTACTTCTTCACACGGGCTCAGGAAAAAGCCATGCAGGACGACGACATGGCCACGGTCGGCCGGTGTGCCAACAACCTCGGCATTATCGCGAACATGCAAGGGGACTACAACCGTGCGGTTGGGGCGTACACCCGCGCGATCACCGCGTACGAAAAGGCCAGCCATAACCGCGGCGTCGTCGAGTCACAGCACAATCTCGGGATCACCTACCGCGAGCAGGGGCAGCTGGACCGTGCGCTGCGGGCCGCCGACACGGCGCTGCGCGAGGCCGAGCGCCTGGGCGACCGGGCGCTCCAGGCCCAGGCGCTCGCGGGACTGGCGGAGATCTGGATCGCTCGGGGTGAGCCGCAGCTCGCGATCCAGGACGCGGAGCAAGCCCTGGCGGTGCACCGTGAGCTGAAGGACGCGGTCCTCGAGACCGAGGACCTGCGGATCCTCGCCGTGGCGCTCGGCCTCGCGGGGAAGGCGCAAGACGCCGAAGCGATGCTGCGCCAGGTGATCGACCGCGCGACCGAGCACCAGCGCCCGCTGCTCGTCGCCAGTGCCCAGCGCGATCTCGCCCACCTGCTGGCCCTCGTCGGCGACGTCGCGGCGGCGAAGCAGATCGCGCTGGCCGCGCGCGCCACGTTCGAACGGCTGCGCGCGAAGATCGAGACCGAGAAACTGGATGCGTTGCTGGCGATTCCCGACCTACTGGCTACAAAGAACCAGGGAATGACACAGGCCACGAAGGAAATCCCCATTGTCCCGCGCCCTCAAGAAAGAAAGGTGAGGTCATGAAGGCCCTTCGTTGGCTGGTGATCGTGTTGGTCGTGGCCGGGTGCACCGACCGGGCCCTGATGAGCCCTCCCACCCCCCAGGCATCGCTCATTGGGGACCTCCTCGGGGCCACAGGGCTCCTGCAATGCTCCGACCTCGCGTACGCGTCGACCACACAGACGATCGGGTCTGCGGGCGGCGTCATTCGCGTCGGACCACACACGCTGAGCGTCCCCGCCGGAGCGCTGTCCGCCCCGGTGGCGATCACGGGTGCGCTGGTGACGGGCCGCGGGGTTAACGCCGTCCACTTCGCGCCGGAAGGCCTGACGTTCGCGCGGTCCGCGTCTCTCACGATGAGTTACGCGAACTGCAACCTGCTCGGCCGGTTGCTGCCGAAGCGGATCGCGTATGTCAGCAACGCACTCAACATCGTCTCGTACCTGTTGTCGATCGACAACCTGTTGGGAACGAAGATCACGGGGCGGGTCGACCACTTCTCCAACTACGCAGTCGCCTGGTGAGCGGGGGCGCTGGCGCGCGGTTCCGCTTCAGAAATGGAGACTCACGCCGACCGCCACCCTCCCCGAGCCCTCGGGCCTGAAAGTCACGGTCGCGGGGAGATCGACTCTGTCCCAATGCTCCCCGCCGACGACGCTGCCGACGATCGTTCCGACGAGCGCGCCAGCGGGGATTGTGAAGACGTATTGGATTCCGCATAGCTCGTCCCCGTTGCAGTCCCCGCCTACAATCGCACCCGCTCCGAGTCCCACGAGTGCGCCCCCCAAGAAGCGCCAATGACGCAGGCCGCGCGGCGTCCCTGGCCGCACATACCGGCGCCGGTGCTGACGTCCAGTCGCGGCCGCGGCGCGCGTGCAAACTTGGTCAGTGCGCCGTTGCTGCGACGCACCACGATGGTGTCGCCGTCGATCGACTCGAGTGTGCCCGTGGCGCGACGGTCGGCCGACGTGACGCGAACGCGGTCGCCGGGGGCGGGGGCGGGCGGGTGTTGGGCGGGGAGGCGATTCACCGCAAGGGTGAGGACGACGGCGGACGCGCACTGACGGATCGGGGTCATCGAATACCTCCGCCCGGAGGAAGGAGGACCGGGCCTAAATGGGCGTCATGGCCTCGTGTTTCAGAAGGTAACCTTCGGGACTCGTCGTCGTGAGGTGGCGAGGAGGACCTGCGGTTGGGGGCGGCTCGAGTCGCCCGAGGGCGGAGAGGTTGCGACCGATCCGGACGGCCACCAACACGAACATCCCGAAGGCGAGCGCGGCCGCCGCGCCGGTGGCGACCGGCACGATGGCCGCGCCCGGCCCGCTCGACGCCAGCGCGACGTTCGCGGCCACGAGGACGATCCGCGCTTCCGTCGGGCCGATCCGGCTGTATCCCAAGCGGAACACACCGAAGGCGTGGGACTCGAGGTAGATGTTGATCGACAGGATGAGGTAGGCGAGGACGCCCGCGAGCGCCACCTCGAGATCCACGTAGGGCGAGAGGCCGATCCCCGCGCCGATCGCCGCCGTCGAGAACGCATCCACGATGTGGTCCAGGTAGTAGCCGTAGCGGGGCCGCTCGGCACCGCGCACGCGCGCCAGCGTTCCGTCCAGACTGTCGCCGAACCACTGCACCACCAGCATCGCGCTCGCCGCCCAGAGCCACACGACGCTCAGGGTGGAAAGCGCGTAGGCTGCGCCCGTGCCAAGGGCGCCCAGCACGCCGAGGGCGGTCAACCCGTCGGAGGTCACCCACCGCGGCAGCCGGGTGGCGATGGCGCGGAGCAGCCGCCGCTCCGGCTCGGCGAGCAGGAACGTCAGCTCGCGGCGCGCGGCCACCAGATCAGCCGGAGCGAGGGGACCATCAGGAGCATGAACAGGGCGGCCATCGCCCACGCCGGGACCCGCACCGTCGCGCCGAGCCATGCGAGCAGCGCGTAGCGCGGGAGGCAGCGCGCCGCGACGGCGGCGGTGTATTTGCCCGCCGGACAACCGGTCGCGAAGGCCAGTGCCTTGAACGGAAAGAACGGCAGCGGCGTCAGACCCGACAGCGCGATCGTGGCGACGGGGAAGCGGCGGAACAGTCGCTCAGGCCAGGTCCTCACCCCCTGTCCCCCTCTCCGCGTTGCGGAGAGGGGGGACGAGGCTGACCGTCGATGTGCCAGCCGTCCGATCAGCGGCGCGAACAACCGATGGTCCGCGACGGCGGCGAGCACCGTGCCCGCCGTGCCGAGGAGCGTGGTGGCCCAGACGCCGAGCCGGGGGCCGTACCAGATGATGGCAGGCTCGTGGGGCACGACGGCCAAAGCGATGTTGGACAAAAACGCGTACGTGAAGAGCAGCGCGGCCGGAGCGGCGGGCAGGTGCATGGCCCGATTTTCGCTCGCCGCTCTCAAGCAGACTTCAAGCGGCCAGGGGTCATTTGGAGTATGATGCGCCCTCTCCGGAGGAAGAGGCGCCTTATGAAGAAAGCCATCGGCGACAACATGATTCCGAAGGAGTGGGGATTCGAGAAGGGGTTGGAGCTCGTCAAGCAGGCCGGCTTTGATGGCATCGAGTTGTGGTTGGGCGACACGCCGTGGTTTCAGATGGGCACCCCGGATAGCGAAGTGCGGGAGCTGCGGCGGAAAGTCGACAACGCCGGCCTCGTCGTATCGAACGTGTCGACTGGGTTGCACTGGGCCTCACCGCTGTCAGCGCGCGACCCCAAGGTGCGAGCCCAGGCCGTGCGCGTCGTGGAGCGGGAAGTCGAGACCGCCGTGCTGCTCGGAACCGACGCGATCCTCCTGGTCGCGGGGCTCGTGACCCCCGAAGTGCCGTACAACGAGGTGTACCAGCGCTGCCTCGAGGCGCTCAGGCCGCTGGGCGAGAAAGCCGCGCGCTCAGGCGTCCGGATCGGGTGCGAGAACTGTAACGCCGAGCAGCGGTTTCTCATCAGCCCTCGCGAGTTTTGGCAATTTCTCAATGATGTGAACAGCCCCGCGGTGGGCATTCACCTCGACGTCGGCAACATCCACGACACGGGGTTTGCGGAACAGTGGATCGAGATCCACGGGCCCAGAATCACTCGCATTCATTTGAAAGACGTGATGACAAAGCGGGGGCGGTGCGGCGACCAGAGTGTGTACACGAATCTGTTTCTCGGGGACAATAACTGGCCCGCCATCCGCGGCGCGATGAGCAAAGTGGGTTACGACGGCTGGCTGGTGGCCGAAATGGAGGCGCGCTACCGCTACGCGCCGGACCAGCAGTTCTATGACACCGCCCGGGCGATGGACCGCCTGATTTCTGGACAACTCTGAGATGGGTATCACCCGAAGACGGTTCCTGGGTTACGCCGCTGGCGTGGTAACTGCTGGGCTGCCTGGGCCGTCACTCGACGCCACGCGTCGTGGGTGTGTGCTGCTTGACTTGAACGAGGGTGGTTGCTTCAGGGAGTCCGTTTCCGGATACGAGTCCGCGCTGACCAGCGCAGGGGCGCAGTGGATGCGCGCAGACGCGCTGTGGATGGTCCACTCACGGTGCGCGGTGCTGATGGTGCCGGCGGCGCTCGAGATTCCGCCGCCCGCGGTCCGGGCGATCGTGAGCTGCCTGCACGCGGGGGCGAGCGTGATCCTCGAATCAGGGGTAGGCTTCGCTGCCGATCGGGAGTTCCGCGCCCATCGCGTCGTGCTGCGTGATTACTTGCAGGTCCACATCGAGGAGCCCGTAGATCTGTGGCCGGACAATAGCTCGCAGCGCATTCCCTATGTGGACTACACCTGGCCACGCCCCGCCAAGGTGCGCGATTTCAGTCGCGTAGTGCCGCTCGGCCGCCAAGCAGGGGAGGTCATCGCGCGGGTGGACGGTCTGCCGGTGGCACTCAAGCGCTCGAGCGGGCGCGGCAGGCTGATCTTCCTCGGTTCACCGCTCGGCCCGGCGCTTTGGGCCGGGGACGCCGAGGCGCGACGGTGGTTGCTCGACTGTCTTCGCACGGCAGGAGGGGAAGGGGCATGAACGAACGAGACCTTACACGTCGGAGCTTTGTGGGACTGGTGGGTGCGACCGCGCTGCCGCTGGTGTCGGCCCACGCCGGGTCCGACGCGGCGCGCCTGAACGTCATTTGTATCGGCGGGCATCCGGACGATCCAGAGTCGGGGTGTGGCGGCACGCTGGCACGCTACGCGGCACTGGGGCACGCGGTGACGGTCGTGTATCTCACGCGGGGCGAGCGGGGCATTACCGGCAAATCGCTGGACGAAGCGGCACGGATTCGCTCCGCCGAGTGCGAGACCGCCTGCAAGATCATGGGCGCGAAGCCGGTGTTTTTCGGGCAGATCGACGGCGCGACCGAACTGACCCGAGCGCACGTGGACGCGATGCGGCGACTGCTTGCCGCCGAGCATCCCGACGTGGTGTTCACGCACTGGCCGGTCGACACGCACATGGACCATCAGGTTGCGAGCGTGCTCACGATCCGCGCGTGGATGGAGGGGGACCAGCGAACGTCGCGGCTCTACTTCTTTGAAGTCAACAGCGGCAGTCAAACGGAAGGGTTTCTGCCGAACACTTACGTGGACATCTCATCAGTGGTCGAGCAGAAAAAGGCCGCGCTGTTCGCGCACGTCAGTCAGGACGGCCAGGGCATCTGGCGGGAGCACCACGAGATCATGGCGCAGTGGCGCGGACGTGAGATCGGTGTACGCGCCGCCGAAGCGTTCGTTCATCTCAACCGCGACGATCACACGAGCGACCTGACGCGCCTGTAGGTGTCGTGCCTGAACTAGATCTTGATCGCCTCGATCGTCCTTCCTCGTGCCAGCAAGCTACGAACGGCCTACCCTTCACGCCTTGTTAGGCGGCGCTACCACCCCGCGGATCAGCCGACGAAGGAGCATTGGCTATTTGTGCCGCAAGAGCGTCCATCTGGCGCCCGCGCAGACGTGCCCACCTGGGTATCCGAAGCACGCCGTTAAGAATCATTGCGACACCCGCCGCAAGGAGAAACCCGACACCTGGCATCGCGTCGCTCAGGTTGCCACTCACTGCAGTCGCAATAGCGACAGTCGCCGTCACGCCCAGGGCCGCCAACCCGGCTCCAATGGACGCGCGAGCTGCGCCGTGCAGCGTCCTGAAACGAAGACGGTGGCCTGTCGAGGTCGGCTCGAGCAGAACCTGCAAGTTCCCATTCGTCCACTGCCGCAATGACCCGTCCGAGCGCGTGGTGCCGCGTGCGTTGAAGACGTCGCGCAGCTGAACCACCAGATGCTCCCACTCTTGATCGGTGAGCCGGCGATTGAGGTTCACCGTGCGCGCCACGCCGATGGGAAGTCCAAGGAATGCGCGCGCCGTCGCCCCTTGCCGGATATCGAGGGCTTGGGCGGCCTGCGCCACCGCGGCCGGCGAGATCCCTACCTCACGGCCGATGTCCTGCAGCTCGCTGAGCGTTAAACCCTCGTCCGGGAGCACTTCCCGCTGGGGGCTTGGCAACCCCTCCGCTGCGGCGCGAAAAATCGCCGCCATCTCCTTGTCGCTGTATCGTCGATCAGTCATGTCAATCAAGTATCGCTCGGAGCCGTGCACTCAAGGTAGGTGGGCCGTGTGCCCCTTTCGGCCCGTCGTGCTGAACGCGGCGACGCGGACCGTTCCGCGGAAGGGGACCGGACCCTTGACCAGGGCGCTGCGCACGCTGGGCTCGCTGCCGTCGGTCGTATAGCGCAGCGTGAAGCCCGGCAGCTCGACGCTGCAGTAAATCATCCCGCCCTCGGCCTTGAGACCGGGCGTGGGGATCCGGTAGTTGACGCCCGAGACCTCCCGATCGAGCCGCGGCAGCTCGCGCTGGCCAAGCACGTTGACGAAACGGGACCAGGCCTCGCGGTACAGGGCCTCGGACTTCGCGGGGTCGCGCTCCCTGGCCCAGTCCGGATCGGGCGCCCACGCCCGCTCGGCGAGGCCGAACAACTTCGGCAGCATCATGTAGTCGAGGCGCCCGTCGCCACCCAGCGTCTCCGACCACAGGTTGCCCTGGATCCCCACGATGTGAGCCCGCCCGTAGTCGGTGAGCCGATCCTTGCCGACGAACACGGCGGGGTCGACCCGCACATTGCGGTAGTAGTCGAACGGGATGAAATCGAACGGCTTGCGGAGTTCCACGTAGCCGCCCCAGTCGAGTCCCGTCTCCTCCGGGTTCTCGTTCCACGCGAGGTCGAAGTAGAGATTGCTCACGGGACTCAAGACCACGTCGTAGCCGCCGTTCGCGAGCCGATAAGCGAGGTCCTCGGCGCCCCCGCCGGGAACGTTGTTCCAGACGTAGGCGCGCCAGCCGCGCGCCGCGAAGTCGGGATTGGGAATGTTCGCCTGCTGCCCGCCCCGCTGGGTCTTGCGTACCGCGATCTCCTCCCAGCCTGAGGGGACGAGGCCCTGCGCCTTGAGAATCTGCTCCACCCTGCCGTAGAAGACGAACCACAGATCATCCACACTCGTCAGATCGTGCGCCTTCAAGTAGGCCTGCACCGCCGGCGAACCTTGCCACACGCCGGCCGGGACCTCGTCGCCTCCCATGTGGATGTGGCGCAGCGGCACGCCCGCGTCGCGGTGCATCGCCACGAGATCGCCGACCACGCGCTCGATGAATCGGTACGTCCCCTCGAGCACCGGGTTCATGACGTTGTCGTGGTAGGCCTGGGGCGAGGCGTACACCGAGCGGTCGTCCGGGTCGTCGAGCCGGTACTGCGGGTTCGCCTGCATCGACCTGATCGCGGCACGCGCGTGGCCCGGCATCTCGAGCTCTGGGATCACCTCGATGTGCCGCGCCGCGGCATAGCGCAGGATGTCGACGTAGTCCGCGCTGGAAAGAAAACCGCTGCCCCAGGGCCGATCGACGTCCGGGCCCGAGCCAAACGCGGGCGGAAGGTGTCGGTCCGAATCGGGCGGGTGGCCGCGTCGCGCGCCCACGGCAGTGAGCTGCGGGAGGCTCGGAATCTCGATCCGCCAGCCTTCGTCGTCTGTGAGATGGATGTGGTAGACATTGAGCTTGTAGCGCGCAATGAGGTCGAGCGTGCGCAGCACGGCGGCTTTCGGGTGGAAATTGCGGGCAATGTCGAGCATGAACCCGCGGTACCCGAAACGGGGAGCATCTACCACGCGGATGGCCGGCAGGACAAGGCCTGCGCGCGGAGCGGGTGCGGGCAAGAGGCTACGCAGCGACTGGAGACCGTAGAAGACGCCGGCGGGCGAGGCGCCAACGATGTGAATGCCCTGGACGGAATCCACGACGAGCGTGTACGCCTCGGGCGAGGTCTGACCTTCCACGGGACCCACCTCGAGTCGTACGGTCGCGCCGCCTGCCTTGCGGGTGCTTCCGAAGTAGGGGCGCAGGTACTCCGTCGCGAACGCCGCCTCAGTCTTGAGCGCCACGGCCGCTTCGACCGGTGGCAGCGCCGTGAGGCGCAGCGTTCCCGCTCCGGCCGTCACCTCGACCGGCGTCGGGAACACCGGTGGCAGCTCGTTCGCGGGGATGGTGCGGGTCGCGGAATCGAGCGCGAACTGGTTCTCGGGTGTTACCACACGGGGATCGTGCCCCGCGCCCTGCGGGGGCCGTTCGAAGGGTAGGGCGACGTAATCACTCAGGGGGACGCCCACGTCCTTCGTTTCGTCGAACACGATGTAGGGGCCCTGCGGCACGAAGCTGCGGTTCAAGAGCAGGCCGGCGAGGTACGGGATCCGAATGCTCGCACCCGGCGCCAGGCCTGCGAAGCCCGCTGCCGGCGCGAGGCGGTGCAGGTCGGCTATGACGTCCTCTATGGTGAACCCGCCCCCCACGCTTCCCGGTAGCGCCGAGTGAAGGGCATTGAAGTAGATCGCCCACCCGGTCGGCGCGAGGGGCTTCGCACCACGGTTGGTGAGGGTGAAAGCCACCCGAGAAACGCCCCCGTCGTTTGCGACGCTGTCCCCCACAAGCTCCCATCGAAGCTGCAGGGTGGTTTGGGCGGCGCCGGCGCTGGGCGTGAGGGCCAGCGAAAGGACGGTCAGGGCAGGAAGGAGTCGGTTGCGCATGCGGGAGATTAGACCCGTGCGGGGCGCGGTGTCCAGGGCGGCAGCCGATAGCCCCGAATCCCTCGGCGGTATACGATTGGGGCCACTTGATGCGCGCTGTGCACACTGGGCTCTACGTGATGATGGGCGTCTGCGGCTCCGGAAAGAGCCTGATCGGAGCGGAGCTCGCTCGCGCGCTCGACCTCGAGTTCGTCGAAGGTGATGACCTGCATCCCCTGGACAATGTGCAGCGCATGGCCGCTGGGATACCACTGACCGACGCCGACCGCCACGGCTGGCTGCGCGAGATCGCGACCCGACTGCGCGAGGCGAAGCGCACAGGAGTTGGTCTCGTCGTCGCGTGTTCGGCGCTCAAGCGGAGCTATCGCGACCTGCTGCGCTCCGGTGGGGCCGCCGACGTGCGGTTTGTCTATCTCGCGGGGAACCGCGCGCTCCTCGCGGAGCGCATGGCGAAGCGCCGCGGGCACTTCATGCCGCCGGCGCTGCTCGAGAGCCAGCTTGCGACTCTGGAGGCGCCGTCGCCAGAGGAGCAGGCATGGGTGTGCGATATCAGGGAAGCTCCGGAAGCGATCGTCGCCGATCTCGTAAGCCGGGCGGCGTGACCTGGTTCATCAAGGAGTTCTTCAACATGACCGTTCCACAAACGCTGAAGACGTGCACGTTGCTCGTCCTGGTGGTGGGGTGTGCCCCCCGCGAACCGGGGACGGGAGAGCTGAGCGGCAAGGGGTGGATCGATGTGACGGCGACGCTCGATCCGGCAACGACTCCCGTGTACGCGGGCGACGCCCCCATGAAGTTCGACTTTCTCAAAGACATGCGGAAAGGCGACAAGCTGACGCTGTCGGTCTACGCGATGGGTGCGCACAGCGGCACGCACATCGACGCGCCGATGCATTTCGTCGCCAATGGCGCACCGATCGACCAGGTGCCGCTAGCCCCGCTGATCGGTGCCGCGCGGGTGATTGATATCCCCGACAGCGTTCAGGCGATCGACGCGGGCGAGCTGAACCGCCACGACTGGCGGGGTGTGCAGCGCGTGTTGTTCCGGACGCGGAGCACGCTGCGCGGCTGGATGGATTCATCTGCGTTCCATCGGGACTTCGCGTACGTCGCACCGGACGCGGCGCAGCTGCTCGCGGACGGCGGCGTCGTGCTGGTCGGCGTCGACTACATCTCGGCGGAGCAATTCGGCGCGCCGGCGCCGAGGACGCATCAGATCTTGCTGGGGCGGGGGATTCCGATCGTGGAGGGGCTGGACCTGCGTCCGGTGCAGGCGGGTGACTACGATCTGATCGTGCTACCGATCAAGGTCCGCGGGCACGAAGGGGCGCCCGCGCGAGCCATCGTGCGGAGGCGGAACTGAGATGGCTGTGCGCAGAGCAATGCGTGTTGCGGCGCTCATCTGTTGCTGTGCGGGCCTGAGCGTCCGCAGCAGCCATCCGAAGTTCAGCGTGATCGCATTTTTCACCGGCAAAAAGGATGCGGCGCACATTAGCTTCGTCCATGAGGCCGAGCGGTGGTTTCCGGAGATGGCGGCGAAGTACAATTTTCGGTTTGACACCACATCCAACTGGCAGAATCTGAACGCGGACTTTCTCTCGCGGTACCAGGTGGTGGTTTTCCTGGATACGCGCCCGGAAGATCCCACGCAACGCGCTGCGTTTCAGGCGTACATGGAGCACGGCGGAGCCTGGATGGGGTTTCACTTTGCCGGTTTTGCGTTGACACCTTCAGCCTATCCGGCAAACTGGGACTGGTATCACAACACCTTTCTCGGGTCGGGATCGTACGTCAGCAACACGTGGAGACCGACGTCAGCCATTCTCCGGGTCGAAGACCGCAACCATCCGGCGACTGCCCATTTGCCCGAGACGTTTCGCTCCTCGCCCAGTGAGTGGTACCGCTGGGAAAAGGACCTGCGGCAGAATCCTGACATCGACATTCTGCTCTCCAT
>Ga0070695_100001370_pt1 | contig 13524 bp, 18 predicted proteins | sample KBSK1252metaG_FD_65471 | JGI IMG/M metagenome (GOLD analysis project Ga0070695, IMG submission 65471) | Corn, switchgrass and miscanthus rhizosphere microbial communities from Kellogg Biological Station, Michigan, USA - KBS K1-25-2 metaG | ecosystem: Host-associated > Plants > Roots >...
GGAGGGCTCCCATGAGGCGCTGTTGCGCCTGCCGGAGGGGATCTACCGCACGCTGTGGACCCTGCAGCAGGTGGCGGCGAGCTGAGTCCGGCGCTACCCCCGCACGAGCCCGAACGGCACGCCGTTCGGATCGTGCAGAATGGCCATCGTGTCCCCGTCGGGGAGGACCGTCGGCGGCACCACGATGGACGCGCCCAGGGCCTGCGCCCGCTCCGCCGCCGCGGCCACGTCCGGCACTGCGACGAAGAGCTGCACGAAGCCCGGACCCTCGGCGGGCGCCGGCCAGATCCCTCCCGGCGTGCCTCCCGTGTCCACCTGCCGGTACTTCAGGGCGTTCTGGGCGCCCACCTTCCAGCCGAACAGCGCGCCGTAGAAGCGCGCCGCTTCCTCGGGGTCCCTGGTCACCATCTGCCACTGCACGACCGGCGCGCTCATGAAGCCTCCTTCGATCGCACCACCCACCGATCCCGCGACTCCATGCGCAGCTCTCCGCTCCGCAGCACCGTGGGGAGCGCTTGCTGCAAGCGATCCACGCCCACGCCGGTCACGGCGGCGATCCAGCGCAGGTCGGGGCGAAAACCCGCGCGGCCGGCCGCCTGAAGCAGCGCCTCTGCGTCCTCGCACGCCACCAGGCGCTCGACCTCGTTCGAGGGAAGGCACAGACGCGCCCCCAGCTGCCTCACCCGGCGTGAGGGAATGGGGCCGCCCCCTCGCAGCAGCCTGGAGAGTCCACCATGGTCCATCGCCAGAGCGCGGGCATAGCTGCGGAGGGAGTACATGGTGTTCCGACTCCGCCGCCGCTCGAGTTCGTCCCGCAAGAGCTGTCGCAGCACCGGAGGAGCTTACAGGAGCGGCGCGCCGCCACGGGCGGAGGGGACGAGAAAGTGGTGCAATCCCCTGGAGGACTGGGAGGAACGATGCACGTCACGGGATCCTGCCTGTGCGGCGCGGTCCGCTTCGAGGTGAGGGGGCCCTTCCTTCGCGCCAGCCACTGCCACTGCTCCCGCTGCCGGAAGCACTCCGGCACCGCCGTTTGCACCCAGGCCCGCGTCCGGCGCGAGAACTTTCGCCTCCTCTCCGGAGAGGGCGCGATCCGCGTGTACCGCCCGGCCCCCGGCGCTGCGGTGAAGGCCTTCTGCACGGTCTGCGGCTCGAGCCTGTTCGGGGGGAGCTGGCCGGAGGGAGAGGAGATCTCGATCCGCCTGGGAGCGTTCGACGACGACCCCGGCATCCGCCCGCAGTACCACACGTTCGTGGATTCGCGGGCGCCCTGGGACACGATCGGCGACGACCTGCCCCAGTTCCCGGGGGCGGGCCCGCCGGCGGCAGGCTAGCGGCTGCGCTGGTAGGTCCCGACCAGCTCGGCCTGGGCGAGCACGTGGCCGTGCATCGCCTGCTCCAGGGTGGTCTTGGTCATGCCAGGCAGGTCCGGCAGCGCGGTGTCCAGGGCGTAGAGCCGGTGGCTGTACCGGTGGCGCCCGGAGGGCGGGCAGGGGCCGCCGTAGGCCGCCTTCTTCCAGCCGTTCAGCCCCTGGCGCGCCCCCTTGGGGAGCGGCTCCCCCGCCGACAGGTTCGCGGCCGAGGGCGGCAGGTTGTAGACGATCCAGTGCACCCAGGTGCCGCCCGGTGCGTCGGGGTCGTCCACGACCAGGGCCAGGCTCTTGGTCCCGGCGGGGATCGCCGACCAGGCGAGGGGCGGGGCGGTGTCCGACCCATCGCAGGTGTAGAGGCGGGGGATCTCGGCGCCGGGAGCGAACGCCTCCGAGTGCAGGACCATGGTCGGTCCTCCGGCCAGGATCAGACTGGCGAGAACGAGTGCGAACGTGGCGACCTCGTCGCGCTTTGGGGGAGCGCCTGCCGAGGTTACACCCCGCGGGTCAGCGGCGGCGAGGCCGGACCGGCACGGGCGCGGGCTTGCGCGCCTGCGCGGTCCCGGCAGCCCACCCGGCCAGGAGGCCGAGGATGAAACCGACGATGCTCATCGAAGACCCTCTCGTCCCGCGCATGCAGAGATACGGTCGGGCCCGGCTCGAGGCAAGCCCCGACTAGGGCCTGTCCCGCGGCGCCGGACTCACCCGGAATCCGGCGGCCGGCGACTCCAGGGACAGCGTGGCGAGCAACCACGGAGTCTCCGATTTCACGATCTCCAGGACGAGATGGTGACTGGTGTCGTCGAAGCGGTGCGCGCCGCCCCAGTGGATCGACGAGACCGAGACGAAGAGCTGGGCGATCTGCTCCTTCGTCAGGAAGTCCGACAGGGCGTGGGAGCTGACGAGGACGCGGGGCAGGACCGTCAGCCGGAACTCCTGCCCGGGAGAGACATAGGTCTGCTCTCCAGGAGGCCCCCACCGGTCCGCGTGCGCCGCACCGGAGGCGAGCACCAGCGTGGCGCAACCGAGCAGAAGGCGTCCTCTCATGCCCCGGCCACCAGCGCCGCCAGCTTCCCCACCGTGTTCCAGTTCCGGCCCGTGGCGCGGGCGCCGAGCTTCTTCTCGATCGTGGGCAGCGTCAGGCGCGAGCGGCCGACGCCGTCGGGGTAGAAGGCGTACACCTCGCGGCCCTGGCCGCGCACCTGCTCGCGGTCGCGGATCGCCTTCTGGAGGTCGGCCACGGTCGCCGCGGTCACCGCATCCTTCAAGAAAAGGACGATCAGGTGGCCGGGATCGTCCCTGGCTTCCCCGGGAAACGGGTTGCCGGCCAGGATGCGCTCGAGGTCCTTCCCCGTGCGCACGAAGAACTCGGTGGCGAAGCCCAGCTCCTTCGCGGCCGCTTTCTCCAGGAGCGACTCCATCGCCTCCGCCTTACGCGCCGCGGCCTCGAACACGGCGTTGCCGCTCTGCAGGAGCGTGCGCACGTCGGTGAGGCCGGCTTTCTCGAGGCAGGTGCGCAGCGCGGCCATGCCGACCTTCTGGTGGCTGGGGAGGTTCACGGCCCGGAGGAGCGCGGCGTAGCGCATGGCACTACCTCGGCACGAACTCGAGCGTGGTGGCGCGGCGCCTGGGCGTCTTGAAGCCGCGCACGTACTTCACGGATCCCGGGGTTGCGTACTTCTCGGCGTACGCCTGCTCCAACGCGTCGCGCAGGCGCTCGCTCCGGACCGGAAGGGCGCGGATCCGAAGCTGCCGCTCCCCCACCTGGATCGTGCCCAGAGGATCCTCGAGGAAGGTCCGGTACCAGCCCGCCTTCCTCAGCGTGTAGGAGCGGGCGAACACGCGTCCTTTCACGACCACCGCCCAGATCCCGATGAACCGGTGATCGGAGCGCGCGCCCGCACGCACGCCGAGGATCTTGCTCCCGTCGATCGCCGCCAGCGTCGCCTTCGAGAACGGCCGGCTCATGCGCTCTCCAGCGCGGCGCGCAGCTTCTCCGGCTCGTCCACCCGAAAACGCAGCTCCCTGATCCTCTTTCGCCGGCCATACAGCCCGAGCGCCTCCCCGGGCTCCTTCAGCGTCAACCCCAGGTTCGCGCCCCCGGGCAGCGAAGCCACCAGCCTGCCCTCCTGCTTCGGCGTGGGCGCGAGGGCAGGCGAGAGGAGCTCCATGGCCCCGATGGCGTCGCGCGGGATATCGACCTCCCACCGCAGGCCGTAGCGGAAGCGGAGCTGCGTGGCGGTGACCCGGATGGGCCGCGACACGAGGGCGCGGTAGTCGCCGATCAGCCAGAGCAGCGTGTAGACGCTGAGCGCCGTCAGCGTCCAAGCCAGGGCCGTGCTCCGGATGCGCACCAGGAAATGAACGGCCACGGTCTCCATGACGAGGGCCATGCCGATTCCGGCGAGGATGGAAGCGTAGGTGGACGTGCGGTGTACTGAAAAGGCGCCGCTCACGACGGCCTGCCGCTGCGGTCCCCGCAGCGCGCAATACAGGAGCATGACCTCGGTGGTCAGCACGTCGCCCAGGACGCGGCTGCGCAGCACCTGCCGCGCCGCCAGGCGGAAACGGGTGACCGCATCGGTCTCGCTCTCCGGCAGCCGGGCCACCGCGCGCCGCGCCGCGACCACCACGTACGTCACCAGCCCGATCTCGGCGAGGAGCGCGAGGAGGCCGAGCAGCCCGAACGCGGAGCGGCTCACCGCGGGAGCATACTCTGCGGCCACCCCAGGGGAGGAGCCATGCCGGGGAAGAAGCTTCGCCTGAAGGATTGCGATCTCTCAGAAAAGATCCGCGATCGCGACGCCTACGAGGAGGAGCTGGCCGATCTCCAGCAGGACCTGTTCCGCCGCCAGATCCGCCTCTGGCAGAAGGGTCAGCGGGCCATCGTCGTCTTCGAGGGCTGGGACGCCGCGGGAAAGGGGGGCGTGATCCGCCGCCTCACCTACGAGATGGATCCCCGCGGCTTCAAGGTGTGGCCCATCGGCCCTCCCAAGGACGAGGAGCCGCGCTACCCGTTCCTCTGGAGGTTCTGGAAGCGCCTTCCCGACCGCGGCGAGGTCGCCATCTTCGACCGCAGCTGGTACGGACGGGTGCTGGTGGAGCGGGTGGAGGCGTTCGCCTCCGAGAACGATTGGGCGCGAGCCTACGACGAGATCAACGAGTTCGAGACCATGCTCACCGCCGACGGCATCCGGCTCGCCAAGTTCTTCCTGCACATCTCGTCCCGCGAGCAGCTCCGCCGCTTCCGCGCCCGCGGCACCGATCCCCTCAAGCAGTACAAGCTCACCCAGGACGACTGGCGGAACCGGGGCAAGCGCAGGGCCTACGAGCGCGCCATCCAGGAGATGCTCGACCGCACCCACCGGAAGGACGCGCCCTGGCACGTGGTGCCCGCGGAGGACAAGGACTTTGCACGCCTCACCGTGCTGCGTGCCTGCCGGGCCCTCCTCAAGTAAAAAAAAACGCCACGCCCGCCGGGGGAGGTCGGCGGACGTGGCGGGTGAGCACCGCGGTCTCGCAGAGGTCAGCGGACGCGGCGGCGCACGCCTTCGGACCTCAGACCGATCGGCTTGAGCGCGGGGTCCACCTCGACCGCCCGCTGATCGTGGGGCACGACCACGGTGGCCCAGGCCATGGTGCCCGCGCCGGAGCCGGTGGTGAGCACGTACGTGAGGGTGTAGGTGCGGCTCCCCGTGCCCGGACGCACGGCGCGGAGCTGCAGGTCCAGGTCGGCGGTGCCCAGCTCGGCCCCGGCCACGTCGCTGTCGGGCGCGCTCAGTCCCTTGCCGCGCCCGTTGCCGGCGTTGGCGTCACTGACCTGCACCGCCTGGAGCTCGAACTGCGGCGTGGGCGAGCAACGCCCACCGGCGGCCTGCACGGTGGCGTGCACGTCCACCATCTGGCGGTTGGGCGGCCACAGCTCCGCCGGGTCGGTGGACACGGTCAGGGTCGGCGCCACGGGGTCCATCACCGTCACGATCAGCTCGTCCGTATCGTTCAGCCCCTCGGCATCGGTCACGCGCAGGGTGACCTCGGTGGTGCCCGGCGGAAGCGGCACGTCCAGGTGCAGCCCGGTGCCGAGCAGGTGCTGGGCGGAGGTGCCAAAGCCGGTGAACCACTCGTAGACGGCGAGGTTCTGGTCGGGGTCGGTGGAGCCGGAGGCGTCCAGGGACACGGTGGCCCCTTCGGCATCCGCGCACGGCACCGTCAGGTCCGCACCGGCCGCGGCCAGGGGCGGGTGGTTCGTCTGGAGCACGAGCCCCTGCCAGTCGGGGGAGCGGTCCGCGAAGCTGTCCAGGGTGAGGCGGCGGGGGATGCCCGTCGTCATGTTCAGGCTCCAGATCTCCTCGGCGGACGTGCCGCGCTGGCCGGCGAAGACCACCGCGGTGCCGTCAGGCGCCATGGCGGGGTCCTTGTCCAGGTCCGCCGTCCCCGGCAGCTCGGTCTGCAGCGTGCCATCCGGGTACATCCTGAACAGCCGCGTGCGCACTCCCACGCGGTCGCTGACGAACACCACCTGGGCGCCGTCCGTGGTGAAAACGGGATCGGTGTCCTCGGCCGGGTGATGGCTGAGGTTGACCGCCGGGCCGGTGGCCCCGGACGGGCCCACGGGCACGAGGTAGATCTCGGAGTTCCCGTCCCGGTCACTCTGGAACAGGATCTTCGTGCCGTCGGGGGAGAAGGACGGCCGGATGTCGTTCGCCGGGTGAGAGACCACGGCCGTGGCACCCGTTCCGTCGGCGCGGATCATCCAGATGTCGTGGGTCCCGGTGGAGGGGTTCATCTTGGCGTAGGCCAGCCGCGTCCCGTCCGGGGACCAGGTCGGCTGCAGCTCGTTCGCCGTGTCGGAGGTGAGGCGGAAGACGCCGCTGCCGTCGGCGTTCATGAGGTAAAGGTCCGCGTTGCCGTTCCGCAGGCTGTGGAAGGCGATGCGCGAGCCATCGGGGGAGAACGCCGGCGCCCGGTCCTGCGCCGAGTTGGTGGTCAGACGGACGGGGGTGCTGCCGTCTGCCTCCATGACGAAGACGTCCACGTTGCCGTTCCGCAGGCTGTCGTAGGCGATCTTGCCGTTGCCGCGGGTCGCAGCGAGCGCGCCCGAGGCCATGCCGGCCGCGGCGAGGAAGGCGAGGAGTCGGCTGCGTTGCGTGCTCATTGGCGGCTCCTATGCGTTTTCGCGAAAGAACATAGGGCCGCAAGGTGCAGGAATCGCTGACGCTTCCGGAACCCCGGCGGGGACCCAGGCGAGAACTCCGGACAACGCCGAAGTCTGGTCGGCGCTCTCCGGGGGCTCGGCACTTTCGAGCGCACCGATGGACGCGGAGCGTCACCCGGACTACGAAAATAATTCTAGATCGGGAGAAGGCTCAGCGACGGCGGAAGAGGCGCCCGAACTCCTCGGCCAGCTCGAAGGCCGCATCCACGTTCCTGGGGTTCCGCGAGTCGAGGTACTCGACGTTGACGCCCAGCTTGTCCGCGGGGAAGCCGATCTCGTTCGCGAAGGAGGAGATCCGGTCCCAGACCTGGATGAGGAAGCCGATCGAGGCCTCCCGCATGCTCCGCGCGCCCTTGAGCATCCGGTCCACGTCCCCGGGAACGTAGACCCCCAGCGTGCGCTTGGCGAAGATCAGGTCCTCGGCGCAGACGAAGGGCGAGAACGTCAGGAAGACCTTGGGAATCTCCGCCCCGTCCATGGTGCGCACGAGGTCGAGCAGCAGGCAGCACATCCACTCGCCCTCGTAGAGGATCTGGGTCGAGAAGAAGGAGAAGCCGTGCCCGCGCACCTTCTCGACCAGGCGGTCCGCCTCGTCCACCGAGGCCGGCCGGGGGACGAACTGCTTGCGGCGGGTGGGGATGATGATGCCGCCGCAGCGGAACCCGCTGCGCGCGGCCAGGCGGGCGGAATCGCCCAGGGTGAGGGCGTCCGGGGAAAGAGCGCGGCTGGAATCCGCCCCCACCAAGAAAACGTCCCGGCACCCGAGCTCCCCGGCCCGGGCCAGCCAGTCCTCGAACTCGCCGCGAGGGCAGCCCGAGGACACCTTGTAGAGGGACAGCGGCTTGTCCGTGAGGCTGCGCACGTAGGAGGCGAACTCCTCGTTGGGGACCCGGTCCTTGGCCCGGTGGAACTCGGCCGTGTCCTGCAGGTCGGGGACGGAAACCGCGTGGAACGAGTTGTAGCAGGAGAAGCTCTGGCGCAGGACGGCGTACGCCCTGTCCTGGTCCTCCCGGGAGGGAGGGCAGGCCTCGACCACCACCCGCGCCTCGAAGAGCGCGCTGTCCCGTGCCGAGGGAAGCCGTGTGGTGGTGCCGTCGGCTTTGTTCATCGGAGTCCGCGCAGTATACCATCCGGGGTTTGGGCGACTTCGGGGAGGAGAGCGGCGGCATGGCCATGTATGAGAACGTTCTGGAGACCATGGGGAACACGCCGATCGTCAAGCTCCGCCGGTTCCATCCCGAGGGAGCCCTGCTGGCGGCGAAGGTCGAGTACTTCAACCCCGGCTCGAGCGTGAAGGACCGGATCGGGACGGCCCTCATCGAGGCCGGCGAGCGCGAAGGGAAGCTGCGGCCGGGGGGGACCATCGTGGAGCCCACCTCCGGCAACACCGGGGTCGGCCTCGCGCTCGCCGCCAACCTGAAGGGATACCGGCTGATCTGCGTCGCTCCCGACAAGATCCCCGCCGAGAAGGTCGCATTGCTGGAAGCGCTGGGCGCGGAGGTGATCCGCTGCCCGACCAACGTGGAAGCCAGCGACCCGCGCTCCTACTACAAGGTCGCGGAGCGGATCCGGGACGAGCAGGGCGCGTTCCTCCCCTACCAGTACTACAACCGGGCGAACCCGGAGGCGCACTACCGCACGACCGGGCCGGAGATCTGGAAGCAGACGGAAGGGAAGGTCACGCACTTCGTGTGCGGGGTGGGAACGGGCGGCACCATCAGCGGCGTCGCCAAGTACCTCAAGGAGCAGAACGACAAGGTGCGGGTGATCGGCGTGGACACGGTGGGAAGCGTGTACGCCTACTACTTCGAGCACCGCCAGCTCCCGCCCGCCGACCAGATCCATCCCTACCTCATCGACGGCATCGGCGAGGACTTCATGCCCGGCACCGTGTGGTGGGACTACCTGGACGGCATCGTCTCCGTGGACGACCCGTCCGCCTACCGGGCCACCATGGAGCTGGCCCGCAAGGAGGGGATCTTCGGCGGGTCGTCGTCGGGTGCCGCCGTCGAGGGCGCCCGCAGGGTGGCCCGGGAAGCGCCGGCGGACGCCCTCGTGGTCACCCTGATCCCGGACTCCGGCGAGCGCTATCTTTCCAAGCTGAACGCATCCTGGATGGGGCAGAAGGGGCTGCTGTAGGATTTGGAGATGCCCGTGATGCTTCCGAGGTCCATGGCGGAGCTGCTCCAGGCGCTGGACGCCTACGGAAGCCGCATCCCCCTGGACCGCCTGGCCGCCCACCTCGAGGCCACCTCCCTCTGCTTCGAGGACGTGAAGGCCCAGGCGGTGTTCGGCGAGCGGACCTACCGGCGGAACCTCCTGCACACGGGTCCGGCCTACCAGGCCCTGATCCTGTGCTGGAAGAACGGGCAGCGCAGCCCCATCCACGACCACCGCGGCAGCAGCTGCGGCGTGCGCGTGCTCCGCGGGGTGGCCACGGAGACGCGCTTCCGCCTCTCCCCCAACGGCATGATCCTGGCCACCGAATCCCGCGAGCTCGCCGAGGGCTCGGTGTGTGCCTCCCAGGACGCGGACATCCACCAGATGTCGAACCTCCAGGCCGGGGTGGCCGATCTGGTGACGCTGCACGTGTACTCGCCGCCCCTGCTGCGCATGGGGACGTACTCGCTCACCGACCGCTCCGTCGGTGAGTTCATCGACCCGATCTTCGAGAACTGCCACGGCGCCGGCATCTGATCGCCGCCGCTCGACTGGAGCTCCCATGCACCGCCGTTTCGTCCTCGTCGGGGCCCTCTTGGCCGTCGCCATCTCCTCGGTGCTCGCCGCGGAGCCCAAGCACACCCCCACTCCCGCCGAGGCGGTGGTTCCCGCCTACATGTCCGCCGTCCGCGTCGGCGACTGGAAGAAGGCCGGGAACCTGCTGCACCCGGAAGCACTGGCCGAGATGCGTCAGGTCTTCATGGACCTGACCTCGGCCGATCCCAGCGGCCAGGCGGCGAAGCAGCTGTTCAACCTGGCCGAGGGCGAGACGCTGGAGAAGCTTCCCGCCCCCGAGGTCTTCGCGCGCTTCATGTCGGCGCTCGTGAGCCAGACCGACGGCCTCAAGGAGCTGCTCGCCTCCACCCAGGTGGAGACCCTGGGGAGCGTGGCGGAGAGCGCCGGGATGTCGCACGTCGTCTACCGCCTGACCCGCACCTCCACCGGCCAGCCCCCGACCCCTCAGATCGAGGTGCTGACGGTGAAGAAGTCGGGTGCCGACTGGCGATCCATGGTGCCGCCGGACATCGCGGGGATCCTGGCCAGCATCCGCAGCTCGATCGCGCAGCGCGAGGCCATGCTCAAGCAGATGCAGTCGCAGCAGCAGCAGCAGGGGGAAGACTTCCCGCAGCTCGATCTCGACCCAAAGGCCCCGCCCACCCCATGACCTGGCCGGGATGCGCGTCCGGGCTCCTTCCGCTATCGTAAGGGCCGATTTCCGAGGAGGAACGCGCATGAAGACCCTGCTCGCGGCGGTCGTCTGCACCGCCTGTGTCGGGATCTCGATCGCCGCTCCGGCCGAACAGGCCGCCGGCAAGAAGGACAAGGCCTTGAGCCAGATCGATCAGATGGTGGCGAACGCCAAGGTGGACAAGAGCAACGCGCGGTGGCGCACTTCGCTTCCCAAGCCGGAGCCCGCGAGCTTCGAGCCCGGGAAGACCTACTTCGTGCGCATGGAGACGACCAAGGGGCCGATCAAGATCAAGCTCCTGCCCGAGCAGGCGCCCATGCACGTCACGAGCTTCATCTACCTGACCCGCCTCGGGTTCTACGACGGGCTCTCGTTCCACCGTGTCATCCCGGGGTTCATGGCCCAGGGCGGCTGCCCGCTGGGGACCGGCACCGGCGATCCCGGGTACCGCTTCGGCGGAGAGATCGGCCCCAAGAACAAGCATGAAAAGGGCGGCCTGCTGTCCATGGCCAACGCGGGCCCCGGCACCGACGGCAGCCAGTTCTTCCTGACCTTCGTCCCCACTCCCTGGCTCGACGAGAAGCACACGATCTTCGGCGAGGTCGTGGAGGGGATGGACACGCTGAAGAAGCTCGAGGCCACCGGCAGCCAGGGCGGCCGCACCAGCGAGCCTCTGAAGATGGACAAGGTGACGATCGAGGTTCAGTAGATCGAAGGGGTCCTTCACTCCCGTGAAGGACCCCTTCTCCTTACTTGCCCACGCCGGCGCCCAGTCTCGCATTCAGCCGGATGGGAACCGCGGACAGAGCCTTCGAGATCGGGCAGCCCGCCTTGGCCGCCTCGGCGTGCTGCTGGAACGTGGCGTCGTCGATGTTGGGCACGTCGGCCTCGCTATCGAGGTCGATGGCGGTGATCCCGAAGCTCTCCCCCACCTTCTCCAGATGCACCTTCGCGGTGGTGTGCACCTGGCGGGGCTGGAACCCGGCCTTGTTGAGCCCCGCCGTCAGCGCCATGGAGAAGCAGCCGGCGTGCGCGGCCCCGATCAGCTCCTCGGGGTTGGTGCCGGTGCCGGACTCGAAGCGGGACGCGAAGGAATAGGGTCCTTCCCAGACGCCGCTCCCCAGCTTCATCGTTCCCTTGCCGGTCTTGAGGTCTCCCTGCCAGCGAGCATCCGCGTTGCGGGTCGGCATGCCTTGTCCTCCTGATGGATCGGATTGACGGTGCGCGCATGATAGCGCGCCGCTAAACTGCCCGCTTCGATGCGCGCGCCCCTTCGCCCTTACCGGGTCCTCCGGCACAAGGACTACCGCAGCTTCTGGCTCGCCAACCTGGTCTCCCTCACGGGCTCACAGATGCAGGTGACGGCGCTTCACTGGCACGTCTACCTGCTGACGCGCTCCCCTCTGTTCCTGGGCCTGGTGGGATTGACGCGCGTGGTGCCGGTGCTGGTGTTCTCGCTGTGGGGAGGGGTGCTCGCCGACCGCGCGGACAGGCGCCGCCTCATGCTGGCCACGCAGGTGGCGATGACGGCCGTGGCGGCCTCCCTGGCGCTCTTCACGCACGCCCGGCGCGAGACCGTCCTCCTGCTGTTCGTCCTCAACGCCATCGGCGCCGCCGCCTCCGCCTTCGACGGACCGGCCCGGCAGGCCCTGGTGCCGCGCCTGGTCCCCCGCGAGGAGCTGCAGGCGGCGCTGGTCCTGAACCTCACCGTCTTCCACGCCGCCATGATCGGCGGGCCGGCGCTGGCCGGCCTGATGCTGGCCGGCGCGCACCAGATCGCGGGGGAGACCGCCGCCACGGGCCCCCTGGCCTGGATCTACGCCCTGAATGCGCTCTCCTTTTTGGCCGTGCTGGGGGCGCTCTGGCGGATGGACCCCGCGACGGGAAGCCCCCAGCCCGGGAACGGCGCCACGGCGCCCGCCCTGCGCTCCCTGATCGAGGGGCTCCGCTTCGTCTTCGGCACGCCGATCATGGTGTGGACGATGGCGCTCGACTTCTTCGCCACGTTCTTCTCGGGGGCCATGAGCCTGCTCCCCATCTTCGCGGACCAGGTGCTGCACGCGGGACCGCGCGGCTACGGGATCCTGGTGGCGGGACCTGCCGTGGGTGCCCTGATCGGATCGCTGTGGACCACCTGGCACCCGCTGGGCCGCCGCCAGGGCCGCCTCTTCCTCTGGGCCGTCGCCGCCTACGGCGTGGCCACCATCACCTTCGGCCTGTCGCGGAGCTTCGTCCTCACCTTCGTGGCGCTCGCCGCCACCGGCCTCGCCGACCTCGTCTCCACGGTCGTGCGCCAGACGCTGCGTCAGGTGGTGACGCCCGACTCCCTGCGCGGGCGGATGACGTCGGTGAACATGATCTTCTTCATGGGTGGGCCACAGCTGGGCGAGGTGGAGGCGGGGTTCGTGGCCTCGCTCTTCGCCAGCGCGGCGGTGGGGGCCACCGTCTCCGTGGTGAGCGGCGGCCTGGCCACCATTCTGGTGGCGGCGGTCGTGGCCTTCGCCACGCCCGTGATCCGGCGCTACGAGCTCAGCGCCTGACGGAGGTCCTCGACGAGATCGTCGGGGTGCTCGAGCCCGACGGACAGGCGCACCAGGTCCGGGGGAGCGGTGGCGTGCGCCCCCTCGCTCGTGGCCCGGTGCTCGATCAGGCTCTCCACGCAGCCGAGGGAGGTGGCCCGCACGAAGACCCGGGCCCGGCAGACGGCCTCGATCGCGGCCTCCCTCCCCCCGCGCACGTGGAAGGACAACATCCCGCCGAAGCCGGTCATCTGGCGCGCCGCCGCGGCGTGCCCGGGATCGCCGGGAAGACCCGGGTAGTGCACCGCGGACACCTGGGGGTGGGCGGCCAGCATCGCCGCCACCGCCAGCGCGTTCCCGCAGTGCCGCTCCATGCGGCAGCCCAGCGTGCGCAGGCCGCGCAGCGCCAGCCAGGTGTTGAACGGCGAGGCCACGGCACCGAGGATGTGCCGCACGTGGAAGACGTGCTGGTGAAGCGCGTCCTTCCTCGCGAAGACCAGCGCCCCGCCCTGCACGTCGCTGTGGCCCCCGATGTACTTCGTGGTGGCGTGCAGCACGACGTCCGCCCCCAGACGGAGCGGCTGGGTGAGGGCGGGGGTGGGGAAGGTGTTGTCCACCACGATCCGCGCCCCCTGCCGGCGGGCAAGGGCGCAGGCGGCGGCCAGGTCGGTGACACGCATCAGCGGGTTGCTCGGGGTCTCCAGCCACAGGAGGGCCGTCTCCGGCCGCAGCGCCCCCGCCAGGGCAGAGAGATCGTGCAGGGGGGCGAAGGTTGCGGTCAGCCCCCACTGGGGGAGGAACTCGCGGGCGACGATGCCGACCCCGTAGTACGCGTCCTCCGGGAAGAGGACGTGGGACCCGGAGGGGAGCGCCTGCAGCAGCGCCACCCCCGCCGCCATCCCCGAGGCGAAGGCGAGCGCGGCCTCCCCGCCCTCCAGGCGCGCCAGCGCCCCCTCCAGCAGCTCCTGCGTGGGGTTGGACTCCCGGATGTAGTTGTGGGACGAGGGGAGC
>Ga0070695_100001375_pt1 | contig 13507 bp, 11 predicted proteins | sample KBSK1252metaG_FD_65471 | JGI IMG/M metagenome (GOLD analysis project Ga0070695, IMG submission 65471) | Corn, switchgrass and miscanthus rhizosphere microbial communities from Kellogg Biological Station, Michigan, USA - KBS K1-25-2 metaG | ecosystem: Host-associated > Plants > Roots >...
CGCAGCCCTGGGCTGGGTCGGAGAGCCGCAGGCCGCCCTGTCGCACGCGGGCCTCGCCAACGGCACGCTCCAGGAGTGGGGCAGCTACGGGCGGCGCATCGGGCTGCTGGGGACGCGCTGGGCGGTGAGCGGGCTCTATCAGGGCGAGGGCTCGATCGCGGGCCGCGACGACAGCGGGGCCTCGACCGGGGACCTGCACGTGGCGAGCCTGGCGGCGGGGGCGACGGTGGCCCAGGCGCTGGGCGAGCGGATCACGATCGGGATCGGCAGCAAGTACGTGCGCGAGCAGCTGGGGCCGGCGAGCGGGGCCGGGTTCACGTTCGACGTGGGGCTGATGGTGCGCCAGGGGAAGCTGGGGCTGGGGGTGGCGGCGCAGAATCTGCTGGGGCAGATGAAGTACGGGAGCGAGGTGTACGAGTTCCCGACCAACTACGGGGCGGGGCTGGCGTACACCGACGCGGCGCACGGATTGAAGGTGGCGCTGGACGTGAACCGACCCAACGCGTACCACCCGGACGTGCGGGCGGGGGTGGAGTGGACGTACCGGGGAATGGCGGCGTTCCGGACCGGGTACCGCAAGGAGCTGGGCTCGGCGAACGACCCGCTGAGCGGGGCGAGCGTGGGGCTGGGGGCGGGGCGCGGGAACCTGTGGATGGACTACGGCTACCTGCTCTCGTCGGTCTCGGGGAGCGGGGAGCATCGGCTGGGGCTGCGGCTGGCGCTGGGCGGGCACGGGCTGGATCGTGACGCGGCGGCGGCGGCCCCGCGCACGCACGGCGACGACTTCGCGAGCGCGCGCGACAACAGCCTGATCGGGCCGCCGGTGCCCAAGCCCACCAAGCACTGAGATCGCCGCGGCGCCGAGCGCCGCACCCAACGCACCTCGACGCGCGCCGGACTCCTCCGGCGCGCGTCGTCGTTTCAGGCGCCGCTCGGCGGCTGGAAGAACACCACCTGATTCTTCCGGCCCGCCTTGGCGGAGAGGAGCGCGCGGTTGGCGGCGCGCCACAGATCCTGCGGACTCTCGGCGTGCTCGGGAAACAGGGCCACGCCGATGCTCACGGTGACCGCGACCTGGTGGGTGCCGCGGTCGAGCCCCTCGAGGCGCAGCCGCAGCCGCTCGACGCTGGTGCGGAGGCGCTCCGAGATGGCGAGCGCGTCGTCGGCCTGCACCGGTGCCGCGAGCAGGACCGCGAACTCCTCGCCGCCCCAGCGCGCGATCGTGTCGAAGGGACGCACGCCGCGGCGCAGCGTCTGCGCCACCTGCATCAGCACCTGGTTGCCGGCCTCGTAGCCGTAAACGGTGTTGAACGACTTGAAATTGTCGATGTCGGCGATGCACAGCGCCACCGATTCGCGATCGCGCCGCGCGCGCGCCAGCTCGTTGAGCGCCTGCAGGTCGAAGTACGCGCGGTTGTACACGGTCGTGAGCGGATCGATGAACACCAGCTTCTCGATGCGCTCGGCACGCTCGAGCAGCCCGCCGCAGTAGTCGGCGAGCAGCGCGATCCGTGCGAGGTCCTCGAGTCCGTAGGCGCCGGCCACGGCACTGGTCACCTCGAGGTGCCCGAGCCCCGTGCCGTCGGCCGACGCGATGCCGGCCGCGGCGAGCGAGCGCACGCGGCGCGCCCCCGCCTCGCCGGCGAGGTGAGCCACCTTCGTCGCATCGGCGCAGTAATAGATGGTGCCGGGGTGCGCCGCCGCGCGCTCGGCGATCGCGCGATCGAACGGTCCCCGCTCGGGCGGGGCCGCGTCGGCCTCGCTGCCCGCCGCTTCGCCGTTTCCAGGCGCCGTCGCCGGGTGGAAGGTCAGCGCGCTGTCGCCGAGCAGCTCACGTCCCGCCTGGGCGAGCTGGCTCATCAGCCCGCCACGGCTCCGCCCGTCGCGCGGGTCGGCGACCAGCGTCGGGTCGTCGAGCCGGAGCAGCCGGCGCACCTGGTCGAGCCCGGCCTGGGCGCGCGCGGGCAGCGAGGCGCGCGGGAACGCGGTGACGCCGCCCAGGGTCTCGGGGCCCGGCATGTGCACCGTGATCAGCTCGAGGGTGTCGCGGGGCTGGAACCGCATCACGACGCTGCCGCCATTGGCAGGCGCGGGCACGCGGCGCAGCGCGCCGCCCTGCTCCAGGCGCTCGATCGTGAACAGCGCCGCGTCCTCGATCTCGCGGGTGATGCCGCCGTTCAGCGCGCGCTGGACCCGCAGCCGGTCGGCGGGAGGGAGCTCGTCCAAAGGCAGGACACGCTCGAGGAGCTCACGGAATCCGATGTCGCGCTGCTTCATGGGCGGATCGACCTGCCTCCCTGCAGGGATGGCCCGAGCGCCGGCGCTGGCGCCGGGCGTCCGGGGCGGTGATGCAGGGATGATGGAGTGCGAGATGTCTCGATCCCCGCCGCGAACGCGAAGAGTCTATCACAGCGCGCGGGCGCGAATCGCGGTTCGACCCCGTTTTTTCGCGGTCCCGGACGCGGTCCGGATCGCGCGGGCGGATGGCGATCGGTGGGGGCGCCGCCCGGCGTCAGCGCCGGACGATGCGCGCGATGGCCTGCCGGCCGTCGGCGGTGAAGCGCAGGAGGTAGACGCCGCGCTGGAGCTCCGCCCCGCGCTCATCGCGTCCGTCCCAGGTGATCGTGGTGAGCCCGCGGGCGAGGGTGCCGCGGTGGATCACGCGCACCTGCCGGCCGGCGAGGTCGTAGACGACCGCCTCGCCCGGCACCGCACGGTCGCTCGTGAGGCCGCCCACGTGGAGCTGGACACTGGTGCTGCCGCGGCCCGGATTCGGGAAGACGAACACGCCGACCGGCCGCGCCAGTGCGGGGGAGATCGTGGCCAGGAACGGCCCGTAGACGAGGATCTGGGCGCCCTCGGCGCCCGTGACCATGAGATCGAACCGGTACTGGTAGGACGCACCGGGGACCGCGCCGGGATCGTCCGCGTAACACGAGCCCATGCACAGCACCGCGTTCTCGCTGATGCGCTCCCACGGACCGCCGTTCACGGGCGCTCGATACACGGCGTAGACGGCGCCCGGGTATTCGCCGGTGATGGAGACCTGCGGCACGCCGTTCGGGTAGCGCACCCGCAGCTCGGGTTCCGCGAGCGCCAGGGTGGCGCCCAGCGTGAGGGCCGCGACGGCGAGAGCGATCGAGTGGATGCGCATGGGTGGGACTCCGTGAGGTGCGAGTGTCGGCGTGATCCGCATCGCAGTGTCGCGCGGCTCGGTGATGCGAATGATACACCGCACCTCCGCGCGTGTGACGCGATCGCAAAACATGCGTGGCGAAGCGGCGGGAGCGGGCGAAAGCGCTTGACACTCCGCCACGCCGATCCGTAGGTTACAACTCATTGTCCTGCCTCCAATTGCTGACTCGGAGCTGACTCCATGCTGCTCTCGGAGCTCCTCACGCCTGCGGCGGTCAATCCGCGGCTCAAAGCCAGCGCCAAGCGCGACGCGGTGGCCGAGCTGGTTGCCCTGCTGGAATCCGCCCACGGGCTCGACAGCCGGGGCGAGATCCTGGATCGCGTGCTGCGTCGCGAAGCCATGATGACGACCGGCATCGGCAGCGGCGTCGCCATTCCGCACGGCAAGGCCCGGGCCGTGGACCGCATGATGGCGGCCTGCGCGGTCTCGGCCGAGGGCGTCGACTTCGAGGCCGTGGACGGTGAGCCGGCGCACCTCTTCATCCTGCTGGTCTCGCCCGAAAACCTCGGCACACCCCACGTCAAGGTGCTCGCAAACATCTCGCGGTTGCTCAAGGAGGAGTCGGTGCGCAGGAGCCTGCGCGAGGCCGACAGCGCCGCCGCGTTCCTCGCGGCGCTGCGGAACGCCGAAGCCAAGTTCCTCGCGGCGGCATCGTCCTGACCTGATCGGCGTCGGCGGCGGCGGTCACCCCCGCACGTTCGCCGCGCCCGCCTGACGCCCCGTCCAGGAGGGACGCGCGTGCAGTTCCTCGAGAGCTGGACCGAGCTCGCCCCCTTCGATCTGCTGCGCCTGCTGGCGCCCGCCGCGTTCCTCGCGGTGGCGGCGGTCATCCCCGGCGTGCGCGTCGCCCGTCTCGCGGCCGCCGGGGTCGCGATCACGCTGCCGTTCCTGCGCGAGTTGGGCGGATCGCCCCTGCTGACCGCCGGCTGGAGCGCGCTCTGGCTGCTGGTCGCGTGGGGGGCGGGAGTCGCCGAGGATGCCGCCCGGCGCCCGCTCGCCTCGCGGCGGGGCGGGATCGAGGCGAGCACGGTGGGGCTGCTGCTCGGGCTGGTGCTGGTCGTGCTCCTGATCGCCGCGGTCGCGCGCCAGGACCTTTCGCCCGAGGACGCGCGTCGTGCCTCCTACGGCGCTCTGATCCTGGCGCTGGGACTGATCCACCTCATGATGCGCGGGCACGCCCGCCGCGCCGGTGTGTCGTTCGCCTCGCTCGGGCTCGGGCTCCAGGTGCTGGATGGCGCCGCGCGCGGGGCGCAGGTGCCCGAGACGTTGCCTCCCGCCGGTGCGGTGCTGCTCGTCACGGCGATCGCCGTGGCGCTGGCCATGCGCGTCGCCACCACCCGCGAGCGCATCGCGGGCACGGCGTGGGTGAGCGACGCCCACGACCTCCATGACTGACGCGACGACCGAGTCCCATCGCGCGCTGCGCGTCACCCGCACCGGCGGCGTGCTGTGCGCGCTCGGCTTCGTGCTCATCGGCTGGCCGTCGCTGTTCGCGGCGGCGCTCGGGCTGGAGCTGGTCGCCGCGGCGTTCTGGTGCTGGGCGCGCGCCGCCGAGGATCGCGCCGAGCAGCTGCCGCGCTGGGCGTGGCTGCGCCGCCCGGCCTCGGCGCTCTGGCTCGCGGCGGGCCTGCACGCGGTCGTGCGCGACACCGGCCTCGGCGTTCAGCCCGCGTTCCAGACACTGCCCGGCGTCGTCGCCCGCGTCGAGGCGCTCGCGGTGCTGTGGGGCGGCCTCGAGCTGATGGCGGCGCTGCCGCTCGCGCGCCCGTTCTCCGATCGGGCAGGGCCGCTGGGCGCCACCGGCCCGTGGCTGCCGGTGATGCTGCCCGCGGCCGGGTTCCTGGTGCTGTGGCGCCACGCCGCGCTCTGGACGGACCTCCCCGATGTGCGGACCGCGGCGCTGGTGCTGCTGCTCGTGACCGCGTGTCTCGCCGCCCTGCGCGCGTTCGGCCGCCGTCCGTGGACCGCGAGCCTGCGCTGGCTCGCCGTCGGCGACTGCGCGCTCGGCGGAGCGCTGGTGGCGCTGCGCGCGGTGCCGGCCGACGCGGCGCTGCTGCTCTGGCTCGGCGCCTGCGGCGGCCACGCGTTGCTGCTCGCGGGCGAGCTCGGCGGCGCCGCCACGCGGCGCGGCCCGCGCCCACACCGGCTGTGGCGCGTCGCCGCGTGGACCGCGCTCGCCTCGCTCTCGTGGCCGGTGCTCTCGACGCTCGGCTTCGGCCCGCCCGACGTCGCGAACCCCGCGTTCGCGCTGGCCGCCGCCGCCGCGGTGGCGCTCGCCGCGTGGGTGAGTGTCGGCCGCCTGGTCGAAGCACCCGAGCGGCGCACGATGGTGCGCCGCGAGGCCGCCGTGCCGCTCATCCAGATCGGCGCCGTCGCCACGCTCGCCGCGGGACCGGTGGCGCTCGCGATCGCCTGGTGGTCGGGATTCGAGCCGAGCTGGACCGACTCGCTCGCGGCGCTCACGCCCGCGATCGCCGGCGGCTGGGCGGCAGGGATCGGCGGCCGGCGCTCGCTCGCGGAGCGGCCCACGCTCGCCGGGCTGGCGCCGCGCGTCGCCGCCCGCGGCCGGCGGGCCCGGCGCGCCGCGCGCGCGGCGTTCGACAGCATCGTGGCGTTCGAGCGGCGACTGGTCGCCGTCCTCGGGCGCATCGCGTTCGCCCTCATCGCGCCCGCGCGCGACCTGCACACCGGGGACGCGCAGGAGTACCTGCTCTTCCTCGCCGGCGTCGCGGTGCTGGCCCTGGTGCTTCCGCTCCTGCGATGAACCTCTTCAGTCACGCGGCGCTATCGCACTGGCTGGCGGCGTTCGACGCCGCGTCGCCGCTCGTGATCTCGGGGAGCGCCGCGGCCGGGCTCCTCGTGACGAGCCTGGTGCTGCTCGGCCTCGAGCGGCGCGCCGTGCGCTCGCCGGTGGCGGTGGCGGCGCTGGCGGCCCTCGCCTTCGCGATCGCGTGGTGCCCGGTGGCACGGCCCGGATGGGCGCCGCTCGCCGCCGGCCTCGTGACCGCGGCGCTCGCGCGCGACCGGGACGACCCGCTGCACGCGGAATGCTCGCTCAAGCTGCTGTGGGTGATGGGCCCGGCGCTGGCGCTCTCGTGGGCCGGGCTGTCGTTGCTGACGCTGGCGACCGGCACTCCGATCGTGATCGAGCAGTGGGCGGTGCTCCAGCTCGGGCTCGATCCGCGCTTCCTGTGGAGCACGGCGCTTCCGCTCGCGCTGCTCGCGGGGTTGGTGCTGCTCGGCGGCGCGCCGTTCCACTTCTGGGTCGCCGACGTGCTGCAGGGCGTGCGGCCCTGGCTCGCCGCGGCCGCGGTGGTGACGCTCCAGTCGAGCGGCGCGGCATGGCTCTCGTCGCGCCTCGAGGGTATCGGCGGCTTCCCCGCCGGGCGCGAGCTGGTGAGCGACCTGCTCGGCATCGCCGCGTTCGCCGCGTTCGTCGCCGGCGCCGCAACCCTGCTGGTGCAGCGACGGCCCGAGCGCCGCGTGGGCACGCTCGCGAGCCTCAACGGGGCGATCATGCTCGCGGCGCTCGCGGCCGGGCGGCCCCCGGGCCCCGCGGCGCTCGCGGCGTGGTCCGGTCACCTGGCCCTGGCACTCGGCGGTGCGGCGACGGTCGCACGCTTCCTGCCCACGTTCGCGGGCCCGGCGCCGGGCGTCCCGCTCTTCCGCCGCCATCCCTGGACCGGCATCGCCGGCCTCTACGCGCTCGCCTCGCTCGCGGGCGTGCCCGGCACACCGGGCGCCATGCTGTGGTTGGCGAGCGCCAAGGCGCTCGCGGCGGCGGGACGCACCGGGCTGCTCCTGGTGCTGTCCGCGGCATGGATCGCCGCCCTCACCGCCGCGATGCGGCAGTGGCGACAGGCGTTCGGCGTCGCGGCTCCCGCCGCGTCGGTGCCGCTGGCCGGCCGCGTCCCGCTCCAGGCGCGGCTCGCGCTCTGGATCGCGGCGTGCGGGCTGGTCGCGCTCGGCGCGCTCCGGCTGTGGCGGGTGTGAGGGCGGTCAGTTCAGCGGTTCGTTGTTCGGTACCGAAATCGTGGGATCGGCCGCATCCCGACGCTCTCGCCGCGCCGCGAGGATCCAGCAGGCGATCCCGGCAGTGGTGAACGACACCAGGTGCCCCCAGCGCCAGTAGTCCGTGAGGTCGAGGATCACCCACAGCCAGGGCCCGACCATCATCAGGGTGCCGCACAGTCGGAGCATTCCGGGCGAGAAGAGTCCCCCGTCGCGCCGCCGTCGACCGGTCACCAGGCGAAACGCGACCCACGCTCCCGGGATTCCCAGCGCCAGCAGGACGGCCGGGACCAGCATGAAGCCGAGCTTGCCCTTGTCCACGATCGGCGGCTCGAGGAAGTCGTGCAGTAGCGCCCACCCGATCACGTACGCCGCGAGCCCGAGGAAGAGCGTGGACAAGGAACCGACCACGATCCCCACGGTGAATTCGCGGGGTCGTCCGCTGGGACGGAGATAGCGTTCGGGGTCGCCGAGCTGCATCCGGATGGCACCTGCCGTGGCCACGGGGAAAACGCGAGCGTCGCCTGGGGTATCGGCCCGACTGGGGGCGGCTCGAGAGGGCGAACGACGCCGGCGCCCTCAGTACCGCGAGCGCAGGTCGCGAACGACGTGCTGGACGCCTTTCGCGTCGATCGTGACCGGCTGCACGGTGCCGAAGGTGCCTTCGGCGCGCGAGGCTTCGCGCTCCGCCGACGAGACGCGCGGATCGGTCGCGAAGCGCAGCTCGTCGTTGCCCCAGCCGTCGACGATGAAGTGGATGTGCTCGGGAGTGCGGCCGTCGGGATAGGCGCCCGGCCGGATGGTGTGAATCTCGTAGCGCCCGAGCGAGTCGGTGACCAGCCAGCCACTCAGCCGCGCGTGGCCGCGGATGTTGTGATAGTCGCCACGAGCGTCGGTGTGATACACGCCGACGCGCGTGCCGGCCCGCACGTGCTTGCCGTCGCGCGAGAACACGCGTCCGCTCACGATCATGGGCCGACCCGGCTCGTCCTTGCCGGCGATCGTGAGGATGGAGGAGTCGCGCGGTGCCGGCACGGGGTTCCACTCGCGCGGCGCACCGAACAACGCGAGCGCCAGGAACGCGCATGGGAGCGGGGAGAGAGAGATGGCGGGCCTCCTTGGGCTATCGCATCCCGAACCGGCGCAGCAGCGAGTCGGCCTCGGCGCGCGCTTCGTCCCCCTCCGGGATGAGCGTGGAGGCGTGTCGAAGCTCCTCGCGAGCGTGCACCATGTCGCCTCGCGTGACCAGGCTCTTTGCGAACTGGAGCCTCAGCTCCCCTTCGCCGACCGGGTTCTCCGCCAGCGTCGGGGATCGGAGGGCCTGGTCGATCACCGTGCGGATCCGGTCGCGGTCTCCGGCGGCCTCGAGGAAGAGCGCGTAGTCGTAAGCCAGCTCGGGATTCGCCCCGCTCAGCTCGATGCCCTGCTCGTAGATGCGGCGCGCAAAGGTGGAGTCTCCAAGACGGGCGGCCGACCGCCCTCCCAGGAGATAGGTTCCGACCCACTTGTAACGCACGTCGATCAATGGCCGGAGCGTGTCGAGGCAGCGCCGATACTGCTTCGAGGTGTAGTAACCGCGCCCGAGGAGATACGTGTACCAGATGTTCTCCGGGTAGAGCTGTGCGAGCTCGGAGGCCGATCGAATCAGCGTCGCCGGGTCGTTGCCCACCACCGCTTCGAACAGGTCGATGCGCAGCTGGTCGCGGTGGTTGGCCCGGCCGCGGAGCCGGCGCATCGCGGCTCGGGTCAGCTCGAGCTTGGGCGTGTCCTCCAGGTTCCAGTACGCACCCGCGAGGTCGGTGCGCGCCGCGACGAACGTGCTGTCGAGCTCCACGGCTTTTTCACAGGCGGCCGCGGCCTCCTTCCAATGCGTGGCGAGCAGGGCCTGATGTCCCCGGAGGTAGAGCCGGTAGGCGTCCGCCGAAGTGGTCGTGATCTCGCGCAGCCAGCCCTCGGCCTCACGGTTGCCGGTGAGGTTCACCTCGAGCGCCACCTGAAGATCCGAGATCAGCCGGCCGGCGATGTGGAACAGACCGCTGTCGGCGGGACCCTCGACCTGATACGAGTGAACCGGACGTCCGTCCCGGGTGTCGACGATGCGCCCTTGAATCAGCAGATCGCCGCCCGAGCGCAGAATGTTGCCGGCAATCGCACGCCGGATTCCGTGCCGGGCGAGGAAGGCGACGTTGGGGGCCTGAGGTGGGGATGCCGCGTGATCGCCCACCGCCAGGTCGCTGAGCCGCTGCGCGTCGAACACGTCGAGCTCCGGCGATTGAACCAGCGCTGCGCTGAGCAGCTCCGACGTGCCGCGCTTCATCCAGTTCAGTGAGGAGTCGCCGGTGACGTTCTCGAAATCGAGCACCGCGACCGTGCGTTTCCCCGCCGTATCGTCGGCGGTCGCCCGCGGGGCGGCGTTTCGCCGCATCACGAACCAGCCCGCGAGTGCCGTGACGAGCAGCGCCGCGGCGCCGGCGATCATCCACGTCCGCCGCGACGGCGCCCGTCGTCGAGGGGTGCGCCCCGTCTCCACCGTCGTGCCCGCGGCCAAGGCCTGGAGCGCCTCGACCACCTCGCCCGCGTCGGCGAAGCGGCGGGCAGGGTCCTTGTCGAGGCAGCGGAGCACGATCGGCTCGAGCGCCAGGGATTCCGGCGGCAGGTCGCGCGGAAAGGGCGCCGGATCCTCGTTGAGCACCGCGTGCATCGCCGCGGCCTGGCTCGCACGATCGAACGGCCGGCGGCCGGTGAGCGCCTCGTAGAAGACGACCCCGAGCGAGAACACGTCGGAGCGGGTGTCCCCCGGCGCGCCGTGGAATACCTCGGGGGCCGTGAACCCCGGCGTCCCGGCGTAGACGCCGGACTGGGTGAGCCGCGATTCGCCTCCGCGCAACGCAATGCCGAAGTCCACCAGCTTGGGGAGATCGTCCTCGCCGACCACGATGTTGGCGCTCTTCACGTCGCGGTGGACGATGCCGCGGCGGTGCGCCGCCTGGAGACCCTCCGCGATGCGCGGCAGCAGGGCGCGTGCCCGCGCGGGAGTCAGAGCACCCTCCGCGAGCAGGGACTCCAGCGAGTGCCCTTCGATGTAGGCCAGCACGATGAAGAGCCGGCCGTCGGCCTCCTCGACGCCGTATACCGCGCCGACCCCGGGGTGGTTCAGCGCGGCGAGGGCTCGGGCCTCGCGCTCGAAGCGCTGGCGCGCCTCGGGGTCGTTGGCGAGCTCGGGGTGGATGAACTTGAGCGCGACCTTCCGATCGAGCTTGAGATCATGGGCGATGTAGACCTCGCCCATGCCACCGGCGCCGAGCTTCTGCTCGATCCGGAAGTGCCGGAGCGTGGTGCCGATCACCGGGGGTGGCGGCCCTGCGCCGTCCGACTCCGATGCCGGTAGCGCCTCACGTGGCGATGGGAGCTTTTCATTCGCCGAGCATGCTACATCCTCCAGTCGCAGGCGATCGAACGGGTCCCGGCGCCGCCCTCGCTCGGCTCTCGGGCGTGCCGGGCACTCCGTGGTTTGACGGCGCTAGACATCTTGACATGGATCGGCACCATGTCAGGTCTTGCGCAGAATCCAATTGGTAGTAGGGGGGCGCGCGCGGCGAGCGTAGAATCCTCGCCGCTCGTATCCCCGGTTCATATTCCCCCACTGGACTCCGCTTGGCCGCATCACTCCATAGGTCATCGCATCGCGCGGCGCAGCGGTCCGCGATCCGCCTGCGATGGCTTCCCGTCGCGGCTCTATTCGCCATTGCGCTCCTGCTGCGCCTCTCGTGGCTGCGGTCTCACAGCGCCGTGATCGAGGGCGAAGGGTGCGAATACGTGCGCATCGCCCGCAATCTCGTTCAGGGGCACGGATATCGAGGGCTGATGGAAGGCCCCGAGTTGGTATATCCGCCGCTGCTGCCGCTCCTCATCGCCGCGCTGTCGTTCCCCGCCGGCGGCTTCGAAGCGGCCGCCCGCGTCGTCGCGCTCATCGGCGGCATGGCGCTCGTCGCCGCGATCTTCGTCCTGACGCGGCATCTTTACGGCCGGCGCGTGGCGTTGATCGCCGCCGCGCTCGCCGCGGCGCATCCGTTGTTCATCTCGCTCTCGACCGCGGTGTACTCGGAGGCGCTCTACCTCCCGCTGCTGCTCTGGGGGACGTACCAGGCGCTGAGGGCGGCGGAGTCCGCGAGGCCCGCGAGGGCCGTGCTGTGCGGTGCGCTCCTCGCGCTAGCCTATCTCACCCGACCTGACGGGATCCTGGTGGGATGCCTGGCGGTCGGCGCGATCCTCGTCGCAGCGCCGTTCGGCCACGTGCCGTTCCGCAGGGCGCTGTTCGCGGGCACGCTCGTGCTGGGCAGCTTCGTGATCCTGGCGGCCCCGTACGTCGGGTACCTGTCCGAGCACGCGGGCCGATTCCTGCTGGAGGGCAAGAGCGGGATGAACCTCACGATCGGCGAGCGAATCGACGCGGGGATGAGCCACCTCGAAGCCACCGACGGGCTCGGGCGTCACCTCGAGGAGGACGGCCCGTGGCTGTCGCCGAACCACTTCGTGGCCGGGTCGCGCCCGCAGCCCTGGTCGGCGGTGGCCAGCGACTGGATCGACAACGCCCGACGCAACAAGGGACAACTCTTCCGGAGCCTGATGGTCTCGCCCGCGTTCGGATCCTTCCTCATGGTGGCCCTGGCCACGCTGGGGCTCTTCCGGCGGCCGTGGGGCCGGTGGCGCTGGGTTCGCGAGGGCACGCTCCTCGCGATCGTCTTCGGCTACGTCGCCATCCTGCTGGGCCAGCACTACGTGCCGTTCCGCTTCCTGCTGCCGCTGCTGCCCTTCATCGTCGTCTGGACCGCCAAGGGCATCAGCGAGGCCGCGCAGTGGACCGGCGCCAGCCTTCGGCGCGCCGTGGGTTCGCGCGCAACGCGGTGGCGCCTGCACGAGGCAACGGTTGGTGTGCTGCTCACCGTGGCCAGCCTGCTCGTCGCGGTCCGGGGCGGAACCGATGAGATCCAGGCCACGAGCCCGCAGGAGGAGCGCCTCGATGGGGAGCTCAAGAGCGCGGGGTTGTGGATCGCGCAGTTCCAGGCGCACAGCCGGTCGGTCATGAGCGACAGCAATCTTGGCCCGTACTACGCGCGCTGCCTCCGGTTCGTGTTCCCGTACACGGACGAGCACACCGCGCTCGCGTACGTGAGATGGAAGTCTCCCGACTTCCTGGTCCTCGCGCACGACACGGCGTTTCCGTACGAGCGGAAGTGGGTCGAGTGCGGCATCCCCGACACCTCGGCGGTCCTCGTCTACTGCGGCGGCCGCGGGCTGGACGACGAGGTCGCGGTCTACGAGTGGCGCAAACGAGGACGGCGGTAGCGGGAGAGCTCGCGACGGGGTGCTATGCTCCGCGCGCCATGGCCTTCGACCCGAATCTCGCCGAGAGCCTCCGCGAGCTGCTCCGGGATCAGCGGGGCGTGACCGAGAAGAAGATGTTCGGCGGGCTCGCGTTCCTGCTCAACGGCCACATGTGCGTGAGCGCGTCGCGCACCGGCGGCCTGCTCGCCCGCATCGACCCCGCCGACACCGACGCGGTCCTCGATCGGCCGCACGTCTCGCGGATGAAGATGGGTGGCCGCACGATGGATGGCTGGATCATCGTGGCGCCGGGGGGGCTGCGCACGCGGCGCGAGATCGCGGCCTGGGTCAAGCGCTGCGTCGGATACGTGAAGACGCTGCCGGCGAAGTAGCGACCGCAGGAAGCCCTGCGCGGTCGCCGGCGCGTCAGGACGCCGCGCGCAGCTTGCGCGATTCGGCGGGCTTGCCCCAGGCGTCGTAGAGCTGGATCAGCGCCTGCGTCGCCCTGACCGCGCCCGGATCGTTGGCACCGCGCGCGGCCACGCCCGCGGAGCGCGCCGCCAGCAGCAGCGACTCGGCCTCCTTGTAGAGCGTCGTTACGCGACGGGCCCGAAGGATGTCGGCGAGCCCCACCTGGCAGGCGATGGTGCCGGAGTTGGCGGCACCCAGCGCCTCCATGCGGATGCCGAGCGCTTCGCGCGCCAGCTTCTCCGCGGCGTCGAGGCGACCCTGGCGCACGCGCATGTCCGAGTAGGCCAGCAGCGCCGGGGCGAGGTCCGGATGCTTGGGCCCGAGCGTCTTGCGCAGGATGCGCAGGCCGTTGTCGAACGCGGTCTCCGACTCTTTCATGCGCTTGGCCTTCGCGTAGACCGGGCCGAGGCTGATCCACGTGCGCCCGACCGGGGCGCTCTCGGGGCCCGCGCCGCGCTGCCGGATCGCCAGCACCTGCTGCAGCACGTCGATGGTCTGGTCCAC
>Ga0070695_100001376_pt1 | contig 13498 bp, 12 predicted proteins | sample KBSK1252metaG_FD_65471 | JGI IMG/M metagenome (GOLD analysis project Ga0070695, IMG submission 65471) | Corn, switchgrass and miscanthus rhizosphere microbial communities from Kellogg Biological Station, Michigan, USA - KBS K1-25-2 metaG | ecosystem: Host-associated > Plants > Roots >...
CGCAGGGCGGTGTCGTCCTGGTGCTGCCGGTGTGGATTGAACACACGACCTCTCCCTTACCAAGGGAGTGCTCTACCACTGAGCTACGGCAGCAACACCTTAGCGCCGCAACCTCGTCGATCGGTTGAGCGCCTCAGCATGGCCGCGGATATGCCATAGGCGGGCTGGCGCAGCAAGATAGGCACGTCCGCGGGCCCTTAGCTCGCGCTTTTGCCCGGCCTGCATTCCACCCGCCGCGCATTCGCATACCCTGGCGCGGCCGCCACATGCTAGGGATGCGGCCCGAAACGTTCAACAATCAGGCGGGAATGATGGTCTCCGGGACGATGCGATCCTACGCCGACCGGGAAGCGCCTCAACCTGAGACCGGCCTGCTCATCGTGGTATCGGCGGCCCACCTCGTCAGCCACTTCTACATTATGGTGCTGCCCGTGCTGATCCCACTGCTCAAGGATCGTCTGGGTGTCGGCTTTTTTGAGATCGGCTTGGCCCTCACGACCTTTAATGTGGTGACGGGGTTGACCCAGGCGCCGATGGGTTTTCTCGTCGACAGGACCGGCCCACGCCTCATGTTGATGGCGGGCCTCTGCCTGGGCGGCATGGCCTTCATCCTGCTGGGGCTGTGGACCAGCTACCCGGTACTGATTGGGGCGGCCCTGTTTGCCGGCCTCGCCAATTGCGTCTACCACCCGGCTGACTACGCCCTGCTCGCCGATGCGATCCCGGACCATCGTGTTGGGCGCGCCTTCTCCGTCCACACCTTCGCGGGTTTTGCCGGCGGCGCTCTAGCGCCGCCAATCCTGCTCGGCGTCGCGGCTTACGCGGGACTTGCGGCCGCGCTCCTCAGCGCCGGCCTGGTCGGGCCCGCGGTCGCGGGCCTCTTGCTGATGTGGGGCAAGGTCGAGGCCGCGCCCCACAACAGGGCACGGGCCGCAGCTGCGGCTGGCAAACGCGCGTCCTGGGGTGTCCTCAACGCGTCGATCATCGGCCTCACCGGGTTTTTCACCCTCCTTGCCCTATCGAGCGGCGGCATCCAGAGCTTCTCCGTGGTGGCGTTGCTTGCCACGCAGGATGTGACGCTCGCCTCGGCCAACGTCGCGCTGACGGCCTACCTCGGCTGCGCCGCAATCGGTGTGCTTGCCGGGGGCTTCCTTGCCGATCGTACCGCCTACCACGGCTACGTCGCCGCCCTCGGCTTTGGTCTGACGACCGCTATCGTCGCGGGCATTGCCGTTCTGAGCCTGCCCGCCTCCCTGATCATCGGCGGACTCGGCCTTGCCGGCTTTCTCTCTGGCATCATCATGCCCTCGCGCGACATGCTGGTGCGCAAGGCGGCGCCGCCCGGCATGGTTGGGCGTGCGTTTGGCATCGTTTCCACGGGCTTCAATATCGGCGGTATCATCGGGCCGCTGCTGTTCGGATGGATCATGGACAATGCCTCGCCGCGCTGGGTGTTCGGGGCTTCGGCCGCGCTTATGGCCGTCACCGCCGCGTTTGGCATCGGCAGCGAGCATCGTGCCCGGCAGCGCCTTGCCGCTCAGGTCAGCGCGCGCTAGCTTGCCCCTGAGACGGCCAGCCAGGCAGAGGCAGATGGTTTGGTAAATGCAAAAGCCGGTCGATAAAAGGGGCTCCGAGCGCGCCCGCCGACAAGCTCGGCTCGCGCAGCAACTGCGCAGTAACCTGTTAAAGCGAAAAGCCCAGACGCGCGGGCGGGTGCCCGCTGCTTCTGGCAGCCAGGTGCGTCCAGCGGGCAACAGGCCGCAGGAACCCTAGGCCTCGTCGCGTCGGCGCCTTGTCGGGTTTGTCGAATGCTGCGTTGTTGGGATTAGCAGGCGCAAACGGAACGCTCTCATGGATCGCATCAACATCATAGGGGGCAGCCGCCTCACAGGGACGATCCCGATTTCGGGGGCGAAGAACGCAGCCTTGCCATTGATGATCGCCAGTCTGCTGACGGGCGACCGGCTTACCTTGAAAAACGTGCCCAACCTCGCCGACGTCAACCTGCTGGCGCGCATTCTGCGCAATCATGGCGTCGATCTCACCATCGACGGAAAGCGCGCCGATCCCTCTCCACATCTGGGCGAAACCTTTCACCTAACCGCACGGGATATCGTGGACACCACGGCGCCCTACGAAATGGTCAACCGCATGCGGGCGAGCTTCTGGGTGCTGGGTCCGCTGTTGGCGCGTTGTGGCAGCGCACGCGTGTCGATGCCCGGCGGCTGCGCCATTGGCACCCGCCCGGTCGACCTGCATCTGCTGGGCCTCAAGGCGTTGGGTGCAAGCATCGACATCGACGGCGGCTACGTCGTGGCAAAGGCGCCCAAGCGCCTGAAAGGGGCAAGGATCGTCTTTCCCAAAGTTTCCGTTGGCGCAACCCATGTGGTGATGATGAGTGCGGCGCTTGCCGACGGAGAGACCGTGATCGAGAACGCCGCCCGCGAACCCGAGGTCGGCGATGTCGCGGACTGCTTGGTAAAAATGGGCGCCAAGATCGAGGGGATCGGGACCAGGACGCTGCGCATCCAGGGCCGGGATCGGCTGGAGGGGGCGGTCCACGCCGTGCTGCCCGACCGCATCGAGACCGGGACATACGCCTTTGCCGTGGCAGCGGCCGGCGGTGACGTTGAACTCAAGGGTGCCCGCATGGCTTTGTTGGAAGCGGCGTTTGCAGCCCTCCAGTCGACGGGTGTTGCCGTCGCCGACACGGCTGACGGCGTGCGCGTCGCCCGCGACGGACGCGAGCTGCAACCGATCAGGATCGAGACCGAACCCTTTCCCGGCTTTCCGACGGATTTGCAGGCGCAGCTGATGGCGCTAATGACGCGGGCCAACGGCAGCAGCGTGATTCGAGAGACGATTTTCGAAAACCGTTTCATGCACGTACAGGAGCTGGTGCGGCTTGGCGCCGACATCCAGCTGCAAGGCGATACCGCTACCGTGCGCGGCGTCCCCAAGCTGCGGGGCGCCCAGGTCATGGCGACCGACCTGCGCGCCTCGGTCTCGCTCGTCATTGCCGGGCTGATGGCGGAGGGGGAAACCGTGATCAATCGGGTCTACCACCTCGATCGTGGTTTCGAGCGGCTAGAGCAGAAGCTCTCCGGCTGCGGGGCGAGCATCGCACGCCTGGTGAGCGGCTGAGCCGGTAGGTTTGGGGCGGGGTTTACCGTGCCCCGGGCCGGACCTCTGCCAGGGTGGCGGTGCAGCCCTCTTACAATCGGCGACGGCCTTCGCTATCACTGCCGAGCGACCGGCAGGCTCGTGTGCCCGTCCTGTCACGCGTCCCGAGCCGATGCCCCAGAGAGGACCAGCGCAGGACATGGCGGAGCTCAAGCTGATCGCGCTCGATGCCGACGATTTGGCCGTGTTGTCGGCGCACTTGCAGGATGCCGTGATGCAGGTCGCCGACATCGCCTATCTGCCCAAAGAGCGGCGGTTTGCCGCCATCGGCAATCGGTTCGACTGGATGGCGGCCGCCGGGTCGGGCGAGGGATACGCCCGCCGCCGCGCGGCGATGCGCTTCGAGCGCGTGCTTGGTGCCCAGGTGCAGGCCATCGATCTCAAGAACAGGGGCTTGGTCCTCTCGTTGCTTGCGATCACCTTCGAGCCGACTACGGCGCCGGAAGGCTTCGTCACCTTGCATTTTGCCGATGGCGGCGCCATCCGCTTGCACGTCGAGTGCGTCGAGGCCGAACTCAAGGACTTGGGGCCGGTCTGGCAGGTCGAGTTCAAGCCCCGGCATCCCGACGGCAGCCCGGTCTCACCTGGCCCCGGCAAGGATCGCTCCACCTGATCGTCATCGAAGCTTGGCCATGCCCGTTCGTCTTGCGACCACAGATCAAAACTTTGACTCCGCGTTCGCCAGCCTGTTGGCGAGCAAGCGCGAGACTTCCCCGGATGTCGAACACAGCGTGCGTGCGATCATCACCGATGTGCGCCACCGTGGCGACGCGGCGCTTTTGGAGTACACGCGCCGGTTCGATCAATTCGATCTTTCCAGCCTAGGCGTGCGCATGGCGGAAGCTGAGATCCGCGAAGGCGCCAGCGCTTGCGATGCCGCAACGCGTGCGGCCTTGGCCATGGCAAAAGCGCGGATCGAGGCCTACCACGTCCGCCAGCTGCCTAAGGACGAGGCATTTACAGACAGCCTCGGTGTCGAGCTCGGTTGGCGCTGGTCGGCAATCGAGTCGGTCGGTCTTTACGTCCCTGGTGGCCTTGCCAGTTACCCGAGCTCGCTTTTGATGAACGCCGTGCCGGCCAAGGTGGCCGGCGTGCCGCGGATCGCGGTGGCGGTGCCAGCGCCGCGAGGCGAGATCAACCCGTTCGTGCTGGCCGCCGCCGACATGGTCGGCATCTCAGAAATCTACCGTATTGGCGGCGCTCAGGCCGTGGCCGCCTTCGCCTTCGGTACCCAAAGCGTCGCGCCCGTCGCCAAGATCATCGGTCCCGGCAACGCCTACGTGGCCGCCGCCAAGCGCCAGGTTTTTGGTACGGTGGGTATCGACGCCATCGCCGGCCCGTCGGAAGTGCTCATCATCGCCGATCGGGAGAACAACCCCGCCTGGTTGGCGGCCGACCTGTTGGCTCAGGCCGAGCACGACGGCGCCGCGCAAGCCATTCTAATGACCGACGATGCCGCCTTTGCTGCCCTCGTCGAAGCTGAGGTCGAACGTCAGCTTGCACGCTTGCCTCGTCGCGACATCGCAGAGGCGAGTTGGCGCGAGTTTGGTGCCGTAATCATTCTGGCAACGCTCGAGCAGGCCCCGGCCTTGGCCGACCGCATTGCCGCCGAGCATGTGCAAATCGTAACACGCGACCCCGAGCGCCTTGGCCGGCGCATCCGCAACGCCGGCGCCCTCTTTCTTGGGGCCCACACGCCGGAGGTGATCGGCGATTACCTGGCTGGCTCCAACCACGTGCTGCCGACGGCGCGCAGCGCGCGCTTTGCCTCCGGGCTCGGTGTTCATGACTTCATGAAGCGCACCTCCACCCTGCGCCTCGATGCAGCCGCGTTGCGGGGGCTTGCAGCACCGGCGATGCTACTCGCCCGTGCCGAGGGGCTTGCGGCGCATGAGCGCTCAGTGGCATTGCGTCTCGATCCCGCCGCCGATTGACATTGAGGTCTCAATGTTTGAGCCGCCGGCAAGCGATGCCAATCCGAAGGCTCGGCTCACCGCCATCACGCTCGACAGCACTTCCATCAAACGGGGCAACTCCGGGATCGAGCACGAACGCGAGGTCGCAATCTTCGATATCCTGGAGAGCAATTTCTTCAGTCTGGATGGCCGGGACGAAGGTCCCTACACACTCAACCTTGCGATCGCCGAGGACCGGCTCGTGCTGGCCGTTGGCCAACAGGCGAGTGACGCCGTGTTCACGGTGGTGTTGTCCCTGACGCCGCTGCGGCGCGTCATGAAAGATTATTTCATCGTCTGCGAAAGCTACTTCCGGGCAATCCGCACCGCCCCACCCTCGCGCATCCAAGCCATCGATATGGGGCGCCGCGCGTTGCACGACGAGGGTAGTCGTGTGTTGCTGGAACGGCTCAAGGGCAAGATCACGGTCGACAATGATACGGCGCGGCGCCTGTTCACGCTGATCTGCGCGCTGCACTGGAAAGGATGAGAGGTGGCGGGCGCGGGGGGCCAAGAGCTGCCGGGCGCGGTCTTATTCGCCTGCACCATGAACTCGGTGCGCTCGCCCATGGCCGCGGCCATTCTCCGGCATCTCGCCGGTCGACGCACATACGTGGAATCGGCGGGCGTGCGTGCCGGCGGCTTGGACGCCTTTGCTGTGGCGGCGATGGAGGAAATCGGCATCGACATCTCCCGGCACGCCCCGCGCACGCTGCGCGATCTTCACGACACCTCCTTCGACTTGATCGTTTCGCTTTCGCCAGAAGCTCATCATCAGGCGCTGGAGCTCACCCGCACCATGGCCGTGGACGTTGAGTATTGGCCGACCTTTGACGCCACGCTCCTGATCGGCAGCGCTGGCCGTGAACAGATCCTGCAGGCCTATCGCGTTGTACGCGATGGCCTGTTCCAGCGAATCAAGCGCCGCTTCGGCTTCGAGGGCGGGCCCAGCGTCTAGCGCTTTGCCGGCCACGTCGGGCTGGCTTGATTTTCCGCGCCGGCCGTGGCCAATGTCGCACGCTCTATTGGGTTTGGAGCCATGCCGATGAGCCTGACAAAGGCACCACAATCGCTGCTCAACCGTACCGACAGTCCACGGCGCGAAACGCTGAGGGCCGAGCTGGCGCGTACCAAACCGGCGGGCCGGCGCGCACGCCTCAAGCCGAAGTTGGTGCTCGCCAGCGGATCGCCGCGGCGGCTGACCCTGCTGGCGCAGGTGGGTATCGAGCCCGACGGCTTGCGGCCAGCCTCGATCGATGAGACCCCCGGCAAGGGCGAAATGCCGCGCTCGCTGGTTGCGCGGTTGGCGCGCGCCAAGGCCGAAAGCGCGCGCGACCAGATCGCCAATGACACGGACATTGCCGACGCGCACGTGCTGGCCGCCGATACCATCGTCGCCGTCGGCCGACGCATTCTGGTGAAGCCGCGCTTCGTCGAGGAAGCGTTGGCTGCGCTGCAGCTTTTGTCGGGGCGCAACCATCGCGTCATTACCGGGTTGTGCATGATCACCCCGGATGACCGCGTGCGGCTCAAAATTGTCGACACCCGCGTGCGCTTCAAGCGGTTGTCGAAGGAAGAAATGGACGCCTACATCGCCTCGCGCGAATGGCGCGGCAAGGCGGGCGGCTACGCCATTCAAGGATTGGCCGGTTGCTTCGTGCAAAAGCTGGTTGGCTCCTACACCAACGTAGTTGGCTTGCCACTGACGGAAGTAGTGGGAATGTTGACGGCGGAGGGATTTCCGATCCATTTCAACTGGCTCAAAATGGGCGAGACCGAGCTCTCGTAGTCGGGCCATGACCGAGATCAAGCGCGCCGGAGTGGCGCTGGGACGGTGCCCGATCTGCGGCCGTCCGACCCAGGACAACTATCGGCCGTTCTGCTCGCGCCGCTGCGCGGACGTCGACCTGTCGCGCTGGCTGCGGGGCAGCTACGCCATTCCCGGCGAGCCAGACGACAGGGAGCGTGAGGAGGCCCCAGCGCCGGGAAAGCCACGCCCCGAGGAGACCTAGAGCTCCGCTTGCGGGTCGCTCCCGCCTCTCGCCGGTTCTTTCGCTTTTGCCATCCCGCTTGAGGGTTCCGATTCGCGGCCGCGGCGGCGCGCGCGGCCACGGGCGACCTGTTGCGTTCCGACCACCCCATGGCGAAATTTCCCGCCACCGTGCACTCAAGGCCCGTTGACTCCCATCAAATCCCATGTAATCCCAGAACAGCCCGGCGGATGAACGGGATTTTGTCGGTGGCGGAGCGTGGCAGCGAGGCTCGAGCGCAAAGGATGGATCGCTTTGTCTCCACCTTCACCAACAAGATCGATGCCAAGGGGCGCGTGTCGATCCCGGCTGCGTTCCGGGCCGTCCTCGAGCGGGATGGTTACGCCGGCGGCATCTACTGCTACCCCTCGCTCGATGCTCCAGCGCTCGATGCAGGCGGCCAAAGCCTTGCACAAAAGATCGATGGGCTTCTCGCGGGCCTGCCGGACTATTCGGACGAGCGGGACGAGCTGTCTGTCGCGCTCTACGGCGACGTCCACATTCTCAGCCTTGATGGCGACGGACGCATCGTCCTTCCTGAAGCGCTTCGTGCGCACGCCGGACTTGCGACCCACGTCACTTTTGTCGGCTTGGGTCAGAAATTTCAAATGTGGGAACCGCAGCGCTTCGAAGAGCGACGCGCGCGAGCCCGCGCCAAAGTTCAAGACCACCGCCGCCTTTTCGGCGCGGGGAGCCGCCTCGGCACGGGGGACGATGGCGGCGCGGGAGGAGCACGGGAATGATGACGCCGGGCGGCACCTCGATGGGGGAGGGTGCTCGCAGAGGGACGTCGCGCCACGTTCCCGTGCTGCTTCCCGAAGTTTTGGCCGCGTTGGCACCGCAGCGCGGCGAGACCTACATTGATGGCACCTTCGGCGCCGGCGGCTATACCGGCGCCATTCTAACCGAAGCTCCGGATTGCCGCGTGCTGGCCATCGATCGCGACCGGCAGGCGATCGTCGCCGGCGCGGCGCTGGCCCAACAACATCAGGGACGACTGCGGCTTGAGGAAGGCTGCTTCGGGCGTCTCGATCGCATTGCGGAAAACTGCGGCCTGACCGAGATCGATGGCGTGGTTCTCGATCTCGGTGTCTCCTCGATGCAGGTCGACGATCCGGCGCGTGGATTCTCCTTCCAACGCGACGGACCGCTCGACATGCGCATGTCCCCGCAAGGGCCGACTGCCGCCGATTTCGTCAATACGGCGGCAGAAGCCGAGCTCGCCGACGTGATCTTTCATCTCGGCGGCGAGCGCAGCTCGCGCGCCATTGCCCGCCGAATCCTGGCGCGCCGGGCCGATCGGCCCCTGGCGCGCACGAGTGAGCTCGCCGAGCTCGTCGTCCGCGTGTTGGGTCGCGAAAAGATCGCGGGCCGACACGCCGCGACGCGCACCTTCCAGGCGTTGCGCATGCACGTCAACGACGAGCTCGGCGAGTTGGCCCGGGCGTTGACCGCCGCGGAGCGCACCTTGCGCAAGGGCGGTCGTCTTCTGGTCGTGAGCTTCCACTCGCTCGAGGATCGCCTGACAAAACAGTTTTTGCGCGAACGTGCGGTCCCCGCCCCACTTGGCTCGCGCCATTTGCCGCCCGGAGAGCCGCAACGCCCGCTCGCAAGTTTTCGATTCGTTAACCCGCGGCCCGTAAGTCCAAGGCCGGAGGAGATTGCGGCCAACCTTCGTGCCCGCTCGGCCAAGTTGCGCTGGGCGGTGCGCACCGGCGCGCCCGCCTGGCCAACGCCGGCAGCAAGGGTCCGCGATGAGCTTTAGGCAACGCGGGGGTTGGGGTAACTCACGGTGCTGCGCATCATCAATTTGGCGTTGATGTTGTCGATGCTGGTCGGCGTTTTTGCCCTCTACGCAATCAAGTACGACGCGCGCCAACTCGAAGCTCGCGTGCAAATGCAAGAACGCGACTTGGAGAAGCTCGAAAACAACGTGGCCGTGCTGGTCGCCGAGCGGGCGCACCTGGCACGACCGAAGGCGCTCGAACCGCTGGCTCGTGGCCTCGGTCTAGCTCCCATCGGGCCGCGCCAGTACCTGCGCCTCGAGGCGCCGCCCGCCGCCAACATGGTCGAATGAGGTCGCATGCGGCACCTGAGCGCGAGTACTGGTCGGGCATGGCTCATGCAAGCGCCGATCGCCGCCGTGGCAAAATTGCCGTCGACCCGCCGGCGTACGCTGCTGACACTTGCCGCGCTCATTGCCTGTTTTGCGGCCATCGCCGCGCAACTGCTGAGGCTGGGGTTGAAGGCGGAGGCCGACTTCCATCTCAATATTGCCGAACCGATTGGGCAGAGCTGGTCGCGCCCCGATATCGTCGATCGGCACGGGCAGCTGCTCGCCACCGACGTTGCGACCCACTCGCTTTATGCCGATCCGCAGTTGGTGCTCGATAGCGACGAGATCGTCGAGAAGCTTACCGGCGCGCTGGCCGGCCTCGATCGCTCGGAAGTGCGACGCGCCTTGGCCGACAGGGGACGGCGTTTCGCCTGGATTGCGCGCGGCCTCACGCCGCGCGAAGCCCAGCGCGTGCATGACCTTGGGTTGCCGGGGCTGGCCTTCCGCACGGAACTAAAGCGCGTCTATCCCCTCGGCGCCCTAGCGGGACACGTCGTCGGCAGCGTTAATGTCGACAACAAGGGTCTGGTCGGGCTCGAGCGCTGGCTCGACGATATGGGCAAGGTCGAAGCCGTGCAGGGAACCGACCGCAGCGAAAAGCCGGCGCTGCGTCTCTCCCTCGACGTCGGCGTTCAGCACGCCGTAAGCGAAGAGTTGCAGGCTGCGGTGGCCCGCTACTCGGCCACCGGTGCGGCCGGGCTCGTCCTCGATTTGAGCTCGGGCGAAGTTTTGGCCGCCGCCTCCTTGCCCGCCGCCGACCCCGCCCGTCCCTCCGACTGGTTGGACCTTCGCCACGCCGACAAACTGATGGCCGGCACCTTCGAACTGGGCTCAGTTTTCAAGACCCTGACCGTGGCCATGGCCTTGGAGGCCGGCGTGGCCGACCTCAATAGCCTCTATGATGTGCGCCGGCCGTTGACGATTGGCGCCAAAACCATCACCGACCTGCATCCGAGCGGGCGTCCACTGAGCGTGCGCGAGATTTTCCTGCACTCCTCCAATGTCGGCGCCGGCCTCATCGCCTTGGATCTGGGCGCCGACCGACAGCGTCAATTGCTGGCGAAATTCGGGCTGATTGAGCCTTTGCGCACGGAGGCGGGCAATACAGCTCCGCCTCAGCTTCCCAAGCACTGGGGCCGGATCGAGACGGTCACCATCAGCTATGGCCACGGTATCGCCGTGGCACCGCTGCAGCTGGCGGCGGCCATGGCCGGGGTGATTGTCGGCCCCAAGGTGACGCCTACGTTCCTGGCCCGCACCGAGGCAAGCCCGCCCACCCCGCGGCTCATTTCCCCTGCCACCAGCGCCCGTATTCAGGAGATTTGGCGCCTCAATGTGACGAGCCCCGTGGGCACCGGGCGCAGGGCCGACGCGGAGGGCTACCGCGTCGGCGGCAAGACGGGCACGGCGGAAATGCCCGGGCGCGGCGGCTATCAAGCCAAGGCTGTGATCTCCTCCTTCATCGGCGCCTTTCCCATGGACGCGCCCAACTATCTCACCCTTGTCATGCTATTTGAGCCCGAACCCGTCGCGGGCATCGCGCCGGGAATTACCGCAGGCTTGAACGCTGCGCCAACGACGGCGCGAATCGTGCATCGTATCGCCCCGGTGCTGGGGGTTCTGCCGCGCCTGATCGGGCGCGCCGAGGCCACCGACGCCCAGTTTGACGCCCCACCTGTGGCGCAATAAGAAGCGAGGCTGATCTGCTCGGGAGCGCGCGGGCGCACCCGGCCCGCGCGAGGATTAGGGGTCGAGTGCAATGAGGCTCCAGGTCTTGGCCGACGGCGCAACGGATTTTGAGATGTCGCCAGGATGCGGCGATGTCGAGATCGTTTCGCTCACGGCAGATAGCCGCTGTGTGCAACCGGGGTGGCTGTTTGCCGCCCTTCCGGGTGCCAGGGCCGACGGCAAGCACTTTGTCGCCGAGGCCATTGCCAAGGGAGCGGCTGCCGTGCTCATCAAGAGCGACGCCGCCGTCCCTGTGCCACACCGCGTTGTGCTCCTGAAAGCGCCAGAGCCACGTCAGGCCTTCGCCCGCCTGGCGGCGCGCTTTTGGCGCCAGCAACCCCGCACCATCGTCGCCGTCACGGGCACCAGCGGCAAGACCTCGGTGGCCGATTTCGCCCGGCAGATTTTCGACCGGCTTGGGCACTCGGCGGCCTCCCTTGGTACGCTTGGGGTGGTGAAGGGGGGCGTCGCCAGCTACAGGGCTCTAACCACCCCTGACCCGGTCACGCTGCATCAAACTTTGGCACGGCTCGCCCAGGAGGGCATCACGCATCTGGCGATGGAGGCCTCCTCACACGGGCTCGATCAATACCGGCTCGACGGCGTGGCACTGCGCGCGGCGGCCTTTACGAACCTCGGTCGCGATCACCTCGATTATCATCCCTCGATGGACGCCTACCTCAAGGCGAAGCTCCGCCTGCTGGTCGAACTGTTGCCCGCGGCGGGCACCGCCGTCATCAACGCCGATGCTGCCCATGCCGAGCCCACCATCGCGGCTGCGCGCGCCGCCGGTCGCCGGGTCGTTACCGTCGGCAGGGCGGCGGCGAGCACGCTCAAACTTGAGGAGCAGCGACCGGTCGGTTTCGGCCAACAGCTGGCGGTGCGCCATGGCGATGCGGTCATTTCCGTGCGCTTGCCACTGCTGGGCGACTATCAGGCCGCCAACGCACTGTTGGCGGCCGCCTTGGTCATGGCCACCGAGGAAGTCGGTGTCGATGCCCTTGCCGCCCTCGAACGTCTCGAGGGCGTGAAGGGTCGACTCGAGATCGTCGGCGAGGTGCGCGGCGGCCTCATTGTCATCGACTATGCCCACAAGCCGGATGCACTCGCGGCCGCACTTACAGCGCTCAAGCCCTTTGCGCCGGGCCGCATCGTCTGTGTGTTCGGCTGCGGAGGTGACCGCGACAAGGGCAAGCGCCCGATCATGGGTCGCATCGCCAGCGAGTTGGCCGCAAGCGTGATTGTCACCGACGACAACCCCAGGAGCGAAAATGCGGCCGCGATTCGGGCGGAAATTTTGGCCGGCGCCACGGGGGCCCGCGAAATCGGCGACCGCGGCGAGGCGATCAGGGCGGGTGTGCGGTTGCTCGGCCGTGGTGACGTGCTCTTGATTGCTGGCAAGGGCCACGAGACCGGCCAGATCATCGGCTCCACGATTGTGCCCTTCTCCGATCACGAGACGGTGCGGGCTGCCCTTGCGGAGGCCCCCCTCGATGCCTGAACCGCTGTGGACCTGGAGCGAGCTGGTGGCGGTCACCGAGGGCGCGGCCGACGGCGCGCCCGCTTGGCCCATTCGTGGCTTTTCCATCGACACGCGCAGCCTGCGCCCGGGCGATGTCTTCGTCGCCTTGCGCGACAAGCGCGATGGGCACGCCTTCGTGCCGGCGGCGTTTCGGGCGGGGGCGGTGGCAGCAGTCGTGGCGCGCGAGTATCAACACGCGGGTTCCGCGCCGGCGCTCTTGCGCGTGGCAGATCCGCTCGCCGCGCTGGTCAACGTGGCGCGCGCCGCCCGCCTGCGCTCGGCCGCGCGCATCATTGCCATCACGGGTAGCGTTGGCAAAACCGGAACCAAGGAAATGCTGAGCTTGTGTCTCAGCGAGCTCGGTCGCACGCACGCAGCGGAAAAGTCCTACAACAACCACTGGGGTGTGCCGCTGACGCTGGCTCGCCTGCCGCGCGACACCGAATACGCAGTGTTCGAGATCGGCATGAACCATGCGGGCGAGATCAGCCCACTCGCCTCATTGGTGACCCCACACGAGGCCCTGATCACCAGCGTCGAGCCGGTTCACCTCGGCCACTTCAACTCGGTTGCCGAGATTGCCGAGGCCAAGGCCGAGATCCTCAACGGCCTCGTGCCCGGCGGTACCGCCGTCCTGCCGCGCGACAATTCGCATTTCAAACTGCTGCGCGAGCGCGCCGCCGCGGTCGGCGCCAGGATAGTAACGTTCGGCTATCACCAGGACGCCGACTTTCGCGGCCTGCAGGTGGACCTTGGCCCCAAAGGGTCTTCGGTGATCGCCGGCTTCGGCACGCAGCGCTTTCCCTATCGATTGGGTGCGCCCGGCGAACACTACGTAAAGAATTCGCTGGCGGTGCTTGCCTGCTTGAGCGCGCTCGGCGTCGATGTCATGCGCAGCCTGCCCGCCCTGGCCCGCGTCAGCGCGCCGGTGGGTCGCGGGGCGCGCACCCTGTTTGAGACGACG
>Ga0070695_100001378_pt1 | contig 13490 bp, 15 predicted proteins | sample KBSK1252metaG_FD_65471 | JGI IMG/M metagenome (GOLD analysis project Ga0070695, IMG submission 65471) | Corn, switchgrass and miscanthus rhizosphere microbial communities from Kellogg Biological Station, Michigan, USA - KBS K1-25-2 metaG | ecosystem: Host-associated > Plants > Roots >...
TCGCCCCAGACCTGATCGGCATGGGCGACTCCGACAAGCTGCCTGATAGTGGCCCCGGATCGTATCGCTTCGTTGAGCACCGCCGCTACCTCGATGCCCTGCTCGAGGCCCTCGATGTACGCGAGCGGGTCACCCTCGTCGTCCATGACTGGGGCTCGGCCCTCGGCTTCGACTGGGCCAACCGCCACCGCGAGGCCGTGAAGGGTATCGCGTACATGGAGGCGATCGTGCAGCCGCAGACGTGGGACCACTGGGACAAGTTGAGTATGCGGCCAGCCTTGAAGGCCCTGCGTTCCGAAGCCGGCGATGCGATGGTCCTCCAAGACAACTACTTCATCGAGCAGATCCTTCCCAAGGCCGTCCTGCGCACCCTAACCGTCGAGGAGATGGCGGAATACCGACGGCCGTTCGCCAAGCCCGGCGAGGGGCGCCGGCCGACGCTGACGTGGCCCCGGCAGATCCCCATCGAGGGCGAGCCCGCCGACGTGACCGCGATCGCGGCTGCCTACGCGGACTGGCTGGCGATGAGCGGGGTGCCCAAGCTGTTCGTGAAGGCCGAGCCCGGTTTGCTTGTCGCCAGCGGAGCGAATCTCGACTTCGCCCACGGGTTGCGAGCGCAGACCGAGGTGAAGGTCGCTGGCCTCCATTTCCTCCAGGAAGATTCGCCGGATGAGATCGGGTGGGCCATCGCCGGCTGGATGGGGGCGTTGGGCTGACGGCGGCCATGCGGAGCCCGGATGTCAGGAGCAATAGGATGGCGGCGAAAGACGTGAGCGTGGTGCTTGCCCATGGTGCATGGGCGGACGGATCAAGCTGGACACGGGTCATTACGGCGCTCAAAGCAGAGGGTGTGAAGGTGTCAGCAGCGCCGCTGCCGCTAACGTCTCTTGTCGATGACGTTGCAGCGCTCAACCGCAGCCTCGATCGGACAGAAGGGTCGATTGTGTTGGCGGGGCACGCCTATGCGGGTACGGTGATAGCTCTCGCTCGACCCGAACGCGTGAAGGCCTTGGTCTACATAACCGCTCTTGCTCCTGACGAGGGTGAGAAAGTCGCAGACGTCTTCTATCGCCTCGAACCCCATCCCCAAGCCCCAAAACTTGCGCCGGACAGTCATGGTTTGATTTGGCTCCCCGAAGCAGCCTTCGCGACGGCGTTCGCGCAGAACGCTTCCACGGAGGATCGCGCCGTGCTCGCTGCCGTGCAGCGGCCAATCTCCCTCGACTGCATCACGGTTCCAGCCGGACGCCCGCTGTGGAAGGACATTCCGAGCTGGTTTCTGCTTGCCGAACACGACCGGATGATCGTGCCCGAGACCCAACACTTCATGGCGCAGCGCATGAAGGCAATGACAAAGGTGCATACCGTCGATCACACGCCGAGCGTTACCGCTCCGTCGGTCGTCGTGGACCTTATCCGCGACGCAATTCACGCCGCGACCAGTAACTGAAGGAAGCCTCGGAGGCCCCCAGCGAGGAGCTATTGCTCTTCACGGATAACCTTCTTGCCTAAGAGCAATGTTACAGAGGAGGTTTCATCATGCCTGTCAGATATCGCACGGCCGATGTCGATGGTTTTAAAGTTTTCTATCGCGAGGCGGGGCCGGCCAAAGCGCCGAAGCTGCTGCTTTTGCACGGTTTCCCGAGCGCGGGTCATATGTTTCGGGATCTGATCCCGCTTCTCGCCGACAGATTTCATATTGTCGCGCCGGACCTTCCCGGCTTCGGTCAGTCTGGCATGCCGTCACGCGATAAATTCAGCTACACGTTCGACAACCTCGCCCGCGTCATCGAGCGCTTCACGGAAATTATCGGCTACGATCGCTTCGCGGTTTATGTTTTTGACTACGGCGCGCCGACGGGCTTCCGGCTTGCCGTCCGCCACCCCGACCGGATCATCGCCATCATCTCGCAGAACGGCAACGCGTACGTGGAAGGCCTTAGCGAGGGCTGGACTCCGATCCGGGCCTATTGGCAGGACTCGTCGCAGTGGAACCGAAAGGCGCTCCGCGCCTTCCTCACGCCGGAGACGACCCACTGGCAATACACGCACGGCGTCCTTGACCAGACAATGGTGTCGCCGGATGGTCAGAACCTCGACAACTTCTATCTAGCCCGTCCCGGTGCTGATGAAATCCAGCTCGACCTCTTCGGTGACTACAAGAGCAACTTGGCGCTGTATCCCGAATTCCAGGCCTATTTTCGCAAGCACAGGCCGCCGCTTCTGGCAGTTTGGGGCAAGAACGACCCATTTTTCCTGCCGCCGGGTGCCGAGGCGTTCAAACGTGACATTCCTGACGCAGACGTGCGCTTCTTCGACACCGGCCACTTCGCCCTCGAGACGCACTGTGGCGAGATCGCTGCGGCAATCTGCAATTTCCTGTCGCACTCCAAGTAACGCTCGTCATCTAGTAAAGCCTGCCGAGGAGAGCTGTTAGGCCGATGTCGCTTAATTGGTTCCGCTAACGGCGTTACCACGCCAAAGTGATTAAGAAATTGACCGAGCGGATCCATACCTGCGTTGATCAACTTGCCAACGCGGTGTGAAACAAATGGAATTGCTCATCAACATTCTGTCGAAGTCCGGCTTACCGGAGGAGATCTCGACTATCGCCTGCTCCGCGTCTCGATGGTGATCATCTTCGCCTCTTCGGTTACCACAAATGGTTCGAGTACGGCGCCGGTTCTCATGGCCTACATCAGCAACGGTTCGCCGATGTCGTGGATGTACCCCGTGTTCGGACTGCGTGGAGCCAGTTGGTTCCCTGACCTTGCGGAGTGGTTGTTTGACGCGCTCCTCCCTCGGGTTCTGGAATCACGTTTGTGGTGACGCTGACGATCATCCCGTTCATGCTGAAAGCTGCCGCCGGCGGGTTCCCCTTAATGACTGGCATTCCCTTCCTCATGAAGGACGTCGTGCTGCTGGCGGTGTCGATCTACCTACTGACGCAGCACGTTGTGAGACTTTCGGGGTCCCTCGCCGAAGGAGCGTCATTTCCAATTGAGCTGACCTGGGCAGGGTTATCGGCGGCTCTGCCCTCTTTGAGCATAGTCAATCCCAGTCGTGCTCTTGCGCAGAGAAAGTCCCAAACCATCAATCGATGAGATCACCCTTGCGTATTCACCATCATCTCCTCCTGCTCACCGTCGCATTCAGCGCGCTGATGCAAATCTATGCTGCGGCAACCGCGGCTATGGAGCCGGATATCATTGCGGCGCAGCTACGCCGAAGGGGTGTCGCATGCACTGCGCCACGAGAACTGACTCAAGACCTTCGCGCCTCGATGCCGCACAAGACCGTGTGGACGCTCCGCTGCAATGAGGCACTCTACGAGGTGCAGCTCTCACCACGCACAGGTGCGGGTATCCGACCGCTCTCCACTACCCCGAAGAAGAGGTGAATTGCCGGTGCGCGAGGGACTGAATCTCAAACAGGGGCAAGACAATGTCTCGCTCCTGCGGCGTCGGTTTGTGTGTTGGGTCCGGTATTGCTGCCTGTCGCAGGGGGGTGTTTTTTTTGGCTCTTCGCGCGGAACGTTGGTCAAAAGCTCGAAAATGCCAAGGGCATTGCCTCCACACCATCGGCGGGGTCACCGGATACACTCACGCCAGTGCGTGCGGTTGATCCGACAAATATCCTGCGGAAGTTCTCTGTATTTATTGACGACGCGAACCCGAGGCACATTGGTCCAAGCGAAGCGAGACACTGCCCTGTCCCCAGGTAGGCAACTCAAAAGGGTGTCGTCCAGTGCAAAACGACGCCGACGTTGCCAAATTTTACATTGCTCAGTGTCCCGTCGTTCCTGGACAATGTCCGGACGTTCGAGGGCAAGACGAACCGTGCGCTGCGAAGGATGCTGTGGACTTTTCAGCTTGGAGAGCAAGCGCCGATCGTGATCCCTTTGATTGGCGCTAGGACGCACGGTCGATGTGATCTCGGGCTCCTTGACGCCTCTGCTCGACGTAAAGCTGGCGAGGTAAGAATGTCGGATGTCTATATCGCCTCAGGGCTTCGTAGCCCATTTTCAAAAGTGGACGGCGCGCTTGCTGCCTACGATGCCCTCGCATTGTCGGTGCCGGTGGTGCGAGCCATGGTGGCGCGCCTGAAGCCAAACATGCGACCCGACTTTGTGGTGTGGGGATCGGTTGTTCCTAATCTCGGTTGGAGCAATATCGCCCGCGAGATCTGGCTCGATGCCGAGCTTGATCCGACTGTTCCCGCCTATTCCCTCGTGCTCATGTGCGCCTCCAGCGTAACGGCGGCGGTGGCCGCAGGCGGCATGCTCCAGGATGGCATCCGTGATCTTGCTATCGTTGGTGGCGTGGAGAGTATGAGCCGCGTTCAAATCGGTCTCAATCAGAAGCTCTCCGACTGGCTGCGGCATTTTCTGCAGGCGCGCTCACTCGGCGCCAGACTGGAGACGTTCTCGGAGCTACACTGGAACAATATTCGCTTGCACATTCCGGCGATAGTCAACCGGACCACGGGCAAGAGCATGGGCGAGCATACGGAGGAAACAGCCAAGGAGTGGCATATCAGTCGCGAATCGCAGGACGAATGGGCGCTCAAGGGTCACCAGCGCGTAATTGCTGCCCGCGCCAAGGGGTTCTTCGACGATCTCGTCATGGCCGTCGGCGCAGCCGATCACGATACGATTCCGCGCGACGATACCTCTCTAGAGAAGCTCGCGCGGCTGCCTCCCGCATTCGATCGCACTAGCGGGCAGGGAACGTTGACCGCCGGAAACTCATCGCCTCTCACCGATGGCGCGGCCTCGGTCTGGGTCGCAACCGAAGCCGGTCTATCGCGCTTGCCGGATGGTACGCCCTTCGCCCGCCTCGCCGATTTCGAGATCACTTCAGTCGATTTGCGCAACGAGGGGCTCTTGATGGCTCCGTCTTATGCCATTCCGCGGCTCTTCCAGCGCAACAACCTACGTTATCACGACATTGATCTGTGGGAGATCCACGAAGCCTTCGCTGCGCAAGTATTGGCAAACATCGCGGCACTCCAAGACAAGGATTGGATCAGGCACAAGACCGGCGTCACGCGAGACTTCGGCGCATTTCCCTGGGAGCGCGTCAATCCAAATGGCAGCTCCATCGCCATTGGCCATCCTTTTGCCGCTACGGGGGCCCGCGATCTCAGCCAATGTGTCAAGGAACTCTTCGCCATGAGCCCCGGTAGCCGCGCAGTTGTCAGTGTGTGCGCCGACGGTGGCCAAGGTGTCGTTGTGCTGCTCGAACGGCCCTAGACTAGTGTCCTGATGAAAAGTTCCTACCCAGTCCTTGCGTGCGCGTCGAGGGTGCGGCGCGGACCGCAACGATTGAGGCAAGGACATCGGCGGGTGTCTTAACCCAGCGGAACGCCCTGGGGTTGGTATTGCAGGCATAGATTGAGGTTGGATGGCTGGCACGAGGTCGGCTACGGAGCGGTGCGCGCGGCGTTTGGTCTGTTTGTCGGACAGCAGCGCGAAGAAGCGCTCAATTCATTATTTTTCCTCACTATTTTTGATATTTCCCGCGGTCTACTCAGCCTGTACCCACTATCGCGGTCCAGTTTTGGCGAACTGAGTCTACGACTTTATGCCGAAGTGATCACGCGGCCGTCACGGTCTTCTTGCAGACTAACGTCTGAAATCAAGGAGAAGACCCTACACCTATTCAACAGGGGCCTGCTTACGGATTGGTCGCGCTTCTCGTCGAAGCAATCATCCGAGAGAAGCCAGTCGGATACGGCGACGATGTCGCGCACATCGTCGGCCCGAACAAACAGCAGCATCTCATAATGTGGCGAGCACATCTTCTTACAAGAGCAGCATCGGTTTGTTGTGGGCGCGGTCCGTCGTGGAGGTCCCATCTGAATGAGCAAGCCGGTCGAAAAGACCGGTAGTATCTCGTGCCGATCCCCACTGCATTGTGGCAAGGCCAAGGGTGCATCTACGAAGACCATGCCAGCACGTTGAAGCTTGTCTGAACCAGCAAAGCGGCAACGTTGCGGTTCAAATAGCTGAACGTGGGAATGCCGAGAATGAAGACAGCGGCAGACCTTTCCCCAATCGGTGATAGGCCAATCGTGCCACCGACGTCAACAAGGACGGTGCTTAGAGCATCGGCTATGCTTCACCCTCTGAGGCGGTCAGCGGAAGCGGCGCCATCAATGTCTTGATGTCTTTAGCATCGGACCGGGTTGCCGGTCACCCCGGCCGCGCGTGCAATACTTCGAGTTCCGCAATTGAGCAATTGCAAGTAAGGCGCGACAATCTCGCGAAAGCGCTGCCGGCAACGAATGAGCACCTTACCCCTTTGGGTTCGGTCAATCCGACGCGATAAATTCAGCTTCACGTTCGACAATATCGCCCGGGTGATCGAACGATGCACCGAGCCCATTGGCTTCGATCGAGCCTGCAGAGACAACGGAGATTCTAAACAACTTGCTGTCAGTTTGATACCTGAAGACCGCTCTTCGAGCGTATTTTGTATGACTCATACATGCACGTTTGGGGTGTCGGTTCGTTGCTCTTCATCAGTTTCGCTACAAGAGACTCGCGACACAATGAACGCTCAGCATCACTTGGGCACACACAAGGCCACATTGCTTTGTTTGCTTTTCGATCTACCGGGTCGTATCGGCCGCCTTGCCTATTGGGCCCCGATCCCGCTCCGCCTAATCGTTGGCTATGGCTTCATGCAGCACGGCTTCGCCAAGTTACTCAGGGGCGGTGACAACTTCGCCGGCATCCTGCATTCGATCGGCGTGCCAGAACCGTTTCTACTCGGCTGGGCCACGATCGGGATCGAGATCCTGGGTGGGCTGGCGATTCTCCTGGGCGCGTTCGTTGTGTTGGCCAGCATCCCAATGGCCATCGTTCTCCTGACGGCGATATTCACGGTGCACCTGCGATACGGCTTCTCGTCGATCAAGCTGCTGGCGGTGACGGCCGCCGGCGCACAATTCGGTCCGCCGGGCTATGAGACCGATCTTTTGTATCTCGCCTGCCTGGCGGCGCTTGTCTTGGGCGGCCCGGGACCGTGTGCGATCGATGGGATGATCAGGAAGGTCTTGCAAGGCGGCCGCCGCGCGTAAGCAAGCAGGAGTCAATAACATGGCTATTCTTCCTGCCGGAGTAGGTCACGAATGCATGAGCAGCACGGACGCGATCGCAAAGCCGCTACGTGGTCCAACGCTGGGCCTGCAATAAACACCTCGCTCATCCATTGCTGCACTAGGCCCACGTCGCCGTACAGCATGATCAGGCAAGCCGTGCCAAGTATCGCCTTGCGCGCTCGTGGGAAATCCTGGGGTTGCGCGTTGCGCGGTGTTGCCGATCGTCTGCTTTGCGTGGCGCGCGCCGCCGTCATGTCTGGCTCGGAGCGTTGCACCTTCGACAACGCTTCAGCGGGCGCAATTTGAGCAAGTTAAGTTTAGTGCCGGCAATTTCGCGAACGTGGCTCCGGAAAATGAATGCCACTATAGCCACGATTGACACAGTCGCGAATGTGATCGTCGCGGCGATGCGCGCTGCTCAATCCGAGCTGCGTCACTAGTTGTCGTCACCGCCGTCGCCAACCCGCCGGCGCAATTTCAGGAGCAGCAGCGATAGGGATGTGACATGGTGCGGTCTGAGCAAACTGGCAGCGTGATCGCCAGCGGCGGCACCGCAGATCTTCGGGATCTGGGAGGGGCGCCGGTGCGCACCTGAGAGTTCAAAAAGGAGGAAGCCGTTCATGACCGATCTTGTTCATATCGGCCGCCGCCCCGTGCTTGCACAGATCGAAGCGATGATGAGCCGTCGCTTACAGGTATTTGCGAGGTCGAGCCTCTTCAGGGGGGATTTTGATTACCACCTTCTTCGAGCGTCTATGGTGATCATATTCTTGTTATTCGGCTATCAAAAATGGTTTGAATACGAGGCTCAGGTGCTGGTGCCTTTTATAAGCAACGGGCCCCTGATTTCATGGCTATATCCTACCTTCGGTATTCGCGGGGCTAGTTGGTTTCTGGGCGTTTCGGAATGGCTGTTTTGCTTACTTCTGTTCTGGGGTTTTTGGAATAAGCAAGCGGGAATCCTTGGGGCTCTCGGATCGTGCGCTACATTCATTGCGACCGTTACCATTATTCCGTTTATGCCAGACGGATGGGACGAGATGGCCGGCGGCTTTCCGGCAATGACCGGCAATGTTCCGTTTCTTATAAAAGATGTCGTGCTTCTTGCTGCTTCATTCTACCTATTGAGGCGGGATGTCGAAGCGGCGACACGTTCCCCTAATTATGCAGGCATACCGAGATATTTGATCGAGCGTCTCGCTAGGGCGATGACTGCGCTCGGCCTGATGCGCAAGGATCTGGAATACCATCTGCTCCGTGCCTCGATGGTGATCATATTTGCGTTCTTTGGCTATACAAAGTGGCACCAGTACGCGGCGCGAGAGATGATCCCATTTATCAGCAACAGCCCCTTCATTTTTTGGCTGTATCCAGCTTTTGGATTGCGCGGCGGCGCCCGGTTCTTAGGTGCGTCGGAGTGGACGATCCTCGCATTGTTGTATGCGGGATTCTGGGACAGTAGATTCGGAATTCTTGGAGCCCTTGGCTCAACCATAACTTTCATTACGACCGTTACGATCATCCCTTTCATACCAAATGGATGGGATTCGGCTGCTGGGTTTCCCGCAATGGCCGGTCTCGTGCCATTCCTAATGAAGGATTTGGTCCTTCTTGCGGTATCGATCTATTTGCTCAAGCAAGACGTCATGAGGACGTTCCCATCCAGCAGAGATGTCGAACTGGTCTCGAGCCGAAGTGCACCGCGACACAATTGCCGCTGAATAGGGATGCGTCCACGACACTCAAAGAACGGCACCAAGTGGTCGGCGCAACAATAGGCGAAGCCTTGGCGGCTGGCCGCTACTGTCGATCGAAATCCTCTGGCTTATCCTTCGCTGAGCTCAGCGACAGCAACGGGACAAGATCCTGATCGGTCTCGAGAACGGCAAGGTGAATTTCGAAGGTGCCGACGGCACCACATGCTTTGAACAGATCGTGCAGGGGACGGAATGCCTCATCTTAGCCGGAGCAGCGTCCCGATAGAAGATATTGCCCAACAAGTTAAACGAGGAATGCCAAACGCGTAAAAGGCGGATCTTCTCTTCGTTCAACGTCAACTTTGGCCAACGAGGGCCGTTGGCTGCCCGTTGCCGATGATCCAGCAACGCGAGCCTCATTCAGCGGCTCGCTGACTGGGAAAGCTGTCGGCAGGTGCAAGGCTCTGCGGTCAACCGCTGAGCTCAACATTCTCGCGCAGGGGCGCGCAGAGCCGCTGCGCCCAACCCGCGCAAGGACGTCGGCATTACTTTCTTGCACCGGGCGGATCGAACGCTCCGCTCCTAAAAATATCCTCAGCCTTGGCATAATGCTCGGCGTCGAGTTTCCGGTAGAAATCGGTGGCCGAGAACCGTTCGTCTCCCGCCGTGCACGAATCGTAGCCGCGCAGTGTCGTGCGTGCGAGTTCAGCCATTTGCTCTCCTGACAATTTCGCAAATGCTTCGCGGTCCAGCGTATTCCAGAATTCTTTGTAGTCCTTGGCGCAGTCGGCGGCAAACGCCGGAGCACTGAACGCGGTGACGGCAAGCACGGTGAGTGTGAAGCGTCTCATGGAGAAGATCCCTTTTTCTGCTGATTTGCCTTTCCGGGCGGGGCATTTGCAGAGCCCACGCACATGCTTGCAACTAAGCCGCACACGCCCGGAAGCGCTACGTCCTCCCTTGCCACAATCTGCACGATCTTGCTCCAAACTCCTCCGAGAACGCCGTCGCAATGAGTGGTTGCGGCCCAACTTGGGCATAGCAGAATACGCCGTGACTGTTGGCAGCGGCGTGAAAACGTACGAAAAAGCGCCGCTTTGAAATTGTTTATTGCAAACAGCGTGCGGCTTTGGCGCTGAACTTGATCAGGCGGTTAGCCGGCGTCGGCACTGGCTCGTGTCGAAGGACCTTGGGCGCTTGCGCGATGATGGCGGGTTCGAGCTGCGCACCTCGGCATTCGCGCGGCTGCGCGCGCAGGAAGTCCAACGCGTAGGGTTGCAGGCGGCGGCGGTGCGCACGCCCTTCCACGCAGTAGCGGTGGGCGAGCGCGTTCAAGGCCGCGTCGGCGAGACAATCGAGGCATCGGGGGCAAGATCGTCATCATTGAGCGCTCCGACGGAGTGTCTGCGGTGCCTTGGTCACGTACACTCGAGAACCTCCGTCGAAGGGATTTCCGGGGCCATGGGGCTCGTGGTTGGTTGTTGGGCGCATGCGGGGGCTGCAGCGGTAAGGTTTGCAGAGGACCGCCCTGGCACAGCTGGCTGTCGTCTCGCGCTGGTGCGCGGAAAGCATCTGCCGCGCACCGAAGCCACGTGCCAAGCCGTGCGACCCTGCCGTCGTGCGGAACGGGCGATAGGTCATCCAGGCCAGCGGGCGCGGGCTCTGGTGTACCCAGATTTGCTGACGCAAGCGCCTATCGACAATATTTGCGTTGGCTGCAACTGGCCGTAGCAAACGTCAAACAGTTGGAACGGTGCCGCCATCGATCACATATTCGCTGCCTGTGATGGACGCAGCACGGGGCGAGAGCAAGAACGCAATCAGATCCGCAACCTCAGTGGGCTTGGCGGGTCGACCGATTGAGATGCCACCCAACGAGTCCATCAGGCGTCGCTGCGCCGTTTTTTCATTGCTACCGGCTTCAACTGCAAGGCGGGAAACGAGTGCAGTCGCCGCGTTCGTCTCGACCCAACCGGGGGCAACGCGCATTACCCGGATTCCCTTCGGGCCCACCTCTTTGGACAGGCCCTTGCTGTAGTTGGAGAGCGCGGCTTTTGCGGCCGCATAGGCAAGTGTGGACTTGGGTAGCGGCATCTGCCGTTGGATCGAGGTGACGTGTACGATCACGCCCGACCCCTTCTTGATCATTGCGGGCAGCAGAGCGCGGTCAAGACGAACGGCCGGCAACAGATTGAGGTTGATTTCCTTTTGCCACTCGTCGTCATCAAGCACGGCGATTCCCCCGGCCGGCGCCGACGAGCCACCGACAACGTGCACGATGATTTCAACGTCACCAAGCAGCTCGTGCACAGCATTGACAACAGTGGCACACCCTTCGGTGGTTGTGAGGTCGGCAGCAACAAACATCGCATCTGCTGGTGGAGGACCAGACCGCGCCGTGGTCAGTATCCTCGCACCCATTTCCGCCAACCGGTCGACGATCGCCTTGCCTAGACCTTTGGTGCCGCCGGTGACGAGAGCACGCTTCCACTGAAGCCGATCGAGATCGCCACGCATCACCGGATCTCCAAAGATGTGATTCTGCCTCTCTCAATTTCAAAAATGTGGCTTAGGGTGACTGGGCTACCCGGGAAAGTGCCTGACACCCTGGCAGTCACAACAACCGTTCCGTCCTCTGTGAATACCGCGAGGGGTTCGACCGAGTGGTGATACTTCTCACCGGTCTCGGCCCGCCAAGCTCGGATCGCGGCAATGCCTTTGATGGTCTTACCCTCGTCGCGAACGACGGCACCGGCAGCAAAACATCGGTCAATCGCCGACGGGTCATGGGCGTTCTCCGATGCAAAAAAGCCATCAATTGGCGGTCGCAACTTGATGCTCATGGCGCTGCCTCCTTTGCGGTTGGATGCGCGTTGCGCTTGCTCGAAAAGGGAAGATGAGCCTATGGTCTCCAAATGACAAGAACGCACAAAAAAGTAAGGTACTTACCTGATCGTAAGGATAGAGGACACACGCCCGCATCTGCTGCCGAGGGCGTGGAGCAAGTGCTGAAGGTTCTGGAAGGGCGCTGGAAGCTTGTGATCTTGTTCCATTTATTTGACGGCAAGCTCGTGCGATTTTCAGAGCTCGAGCGGGCAATTCCCTCGATCTCACAAAAGATGCTGATCCAGCAACTGAGGCAGTTGGAGAAGGACGGCGTCGTTCGACGGATTGTCCACCATCAGGTGCCGCCGAGAGTGGAATACGGCCTGACCGATTGGGGCGAGGCGCTCTGCCCGGCACTCGATGAGTTGCTCAAGTGGGCTGCGTCGCGGGAGGATTTCATGGACACGTCCAGTTCGAAAGGGCTGAGTTCCGAACGCGCTTCGGGGAATTAATCCGTTAGCCTTTAACATCCCGTCTTACGCGGACCCTCTCGTTGGTTGGGCGACGCTTTCTTGCGCCGCCGGCGCAGTCGAGCCTGCTTCGCGTCTCGGCCCTTCGGGTGTCAATCGTTTCGGCGGAGCCCGCTGGGCGGGGAGGTCACCGAAGAAGGTAGCGTATGTGGCCCGTGCCCTTGACACGACCACCCGCCATCAAGGAACGATCGCTCGACCTGACTACGTTGGCATTGAGGATGTGTGGTCCGAAGTGGACAAGGATCGTATGAAATTCATGGGCAAGGTCGTCTCATCTTTGCTTCGCATCAAGGAGCGCGTCGACGTTCGACATGGCTGCCCTATCGCGTCACATGTGAGCGACCGATCGGAACCGGCGCTTTGACTTTGAGCGGCGATGCTGCACGAACTTTGCAATGTTGACCGATGCCGAGACGATGCTGACGCCGTAACAAACGATCTTCCGGCGACTTAATGATTGTGGACCAGCCTCGACGTGATCTGCGCGACATGTTTGCCCTGATAGCGGGCACCGTCGAGCTCGTTGGCGCTGGGCTGGCGTGAACCGTCGGCTCCGGCCAGGGTGCTGGCGCCGTAGGGCGACCCACCCGTGATCTCGTCCATTTTGGTCAGTCCAGGGAAGGCGTAGGGCAGGCCGACGAGGATCATCCCCTGATGAAGTAGGGTGCTATGGAATGAAGTGATTGTCGTTTCTTGGCCCCCATGCTGGGTGCCAGTGCTCGTGAACACGCTGCCGACCTTGCCGACCAGCGCGCCCTTCATCCAGAGGCCGCCGGTCTGGTCGAGAAAGTTGCGCATCTGAGCACACATGTTGCCAAAGCGTGTGGGCGTCCCAAAGATGATGGCGTCGTGGTTTGCAAGGTCGTCCACGGTCGCGATTGGTGCGCGTTGGTTCAGCTTCATGCCAGATCTCTTGGCGATCTCCTCCGGCACCAGCTCGGGAACGCGCTTGATCGTGACCTCACTACCCGATACCGCAAGAGCCCCTTCGGCGACCGCCTCGGCCATCTTCTCGACGTGGCCATAGGCGCTGTAGTAGAGTACGAGAACCTTCGTCATCGACGCATCTCCTCTGGAGGGGATCCTTGCGCGGCGCGCTGGTGGTCGTGGCGATGGACAAGGAATCGGTCGCGTCAGCGACACATGGTCGACGACCTCAGGTCCGATTCAATCAAGGGAAACCCCTGAAATCCCCGGCACTATTGCCTAGACATGGTGTCTACAAGCGATAATTCCAAAAGATCACTTGGGTGCCTGCCTCAAGAGGCGACGCCGCATGCAATGCGCTCGGGGATGCGAACGAGCTGGGAATGAGAGCGCTAAGGGA
>Ga0070695_100001379_pt1 | contig 13484 bp, 14 predicted proteins | sample KBSK1252metaG_FD_65471 | JGI IMG/M metagenome (GOLD analysis project Ga0070695, IMG submission 65471) | Corn, switchgrass and miscanthus rhizosphere microbial communities from Kellogg Biological Station, Michigan, USA - KBS K1-25-2 metaG | ecosystem: Host-associated > Plants > Roots >...
CACGCAGCGTGCGCTCCACGCATTAGTCTTCGATCCGCGCGACGGATTGCTTGCCGTCATGCTCGAACGCGAAGCCGCGGGCAGTCTCGCGCGCCGTGGCGGCGAGCTGCACTTCCTCGATCTGATCGGAGCGAACGGGTGACCGAACGTCGTCGCCTCGGAGGCCTCGCGTTTCTCGTGCTCGCCGGCGTCCTGGCGTGGGGCGGCACCGTCGCTTCCACCAGGGCGTGGGCGCGTTGGCCGGCCGTTGTCGTGTTGGGAGGCTTCGGGGTTGTCGTGCTCCTGTCCGATCGGATGCGGTGGCTTCAAGAGCGTGATCGGATCGAGGGCGCATACCTCCTGATGATGATGCTCGGCCTCGCCATCGCCGCCGTGGCGTGGTTAGTTCCGTCGAGTGGGAGCAATGGGCTCCTCGCGGTCGGTGGACTGCTCGTCCTCATTCCGCTTGGCCTCTGGCTCCTGGCGCGGCGCCGCTCGCGTGACGATGACCCGAATCACTCGCGCTGAGCTGTTCGAGCTGGCGCTGCCGCTGCTCGAGCCGTTCGTGATTTCGGGCGGCACGATGACCGAGCGGCGCTCGCTCATCGTGGTGTTGCACGATGATGCCGGGCACGTTGGCTACGGCGAGTGCCCGCCGTTTGAGCTCCCGTTTTATTCGGAAGAAACCCTCGCCGGCGCGCGCGATATGATCGCGCGCGTCTTGTTGCCGCGCGTGGTCGGACACGAGTTCGCGGGGCCTGAGGCTGTCGACGCCGCGCTGCGCGAAGGTGTACGCGGGAACTGGTTCGCCCGCGCGGGGGTGGAGACGGCGGCGTGGGATCTCGAGGCGAACACGCGTGGCACCGGCCTCGCGACGCTCCTCGGCCAGCAGCTCGGCGTCGCCCCTGCCGCGAGCGTCGCCTGTGGCGTCGCACTCGGCATCCCTCCTGACTGCGATCCCGCTGAGCTGACGCGGTCGGTCTACGACGCGGTGCGGCACGGATATGTACGCGTGAAGATCAAAGTCGCGCCCGGGTGGGATGTAGACGCGGTACGCGCGGCACGCAAAGGGCTCGAGGGCAGCGATCTCCCGCTCACCGTGGATGCGAACGGCGCCTACGAGTGGCCGCGCGACGAGTCTGCGCTCCGGGCTCTGGACGATTGCGGCCTCCTGTACATCGAGCAGCCGCTGCACCCCGACGAGCTGGTTGGGCACGCCCGGCTCGGCGAAACGCTGCGCACGCCGATCTGCCTTGACGAGACGCTGCGCGATGCGCGGGCGGCCCGCCAAATCATTGCGCTGAACGGCCCGAAAGTCTGGAACATCAAGGTCCACCGGGTCGGTGGGCTGAGTGAGGTCTGCCGGATCTACCGGCTGGCCGCCGAGTACGGCGCCAAGCTGTGGGCCGGCACAATGCCCGAATCGGGCATCGGGTCCCAGGGCGCGCTTGCGGCGGCGGCGTTGCCCCTATTCGTCTATCCGTCCGATCTCGAACCCTCCGCCCGCTGGTTCGGCCGGAACGGCGACGTCATCAAGCTCACGATGGGCCGCGGCGGGCGTATGGCAGTGCCGCAACAGTCGTGTGGCCGACTCCTCGACCCCGGCCGATTCCGCCTCTTGACCACACCTGTACTTTAGGGGCGCGAATGAACAAGCCAACCACGGAGTACTGGGCCGGTCATCTTTACCTGAGCCCGCGCCAGCGTCCCAAGCCCGATCAGCCCGTGCGTGACCTGTCCCCACGCGCCGCCCAACGATTCAAGACCGCGCGCGAACAACTCCGCAGTCTGCGCCACGTGACCGAGCAAGTCGTCTACCTTGGCACCACCTGGAAATGGGTCTGGATGTACGAAGTGGGAGGCCGGAAGTTGGGCTTCCTGCACCCCATGCAGACCGGTGTCAGCGGCACGTTCGTCCTGTCGGGACTCGAGGAGCAGGAAATCGGCGCGACCAACGGATTGCCGCGTGTCATTAAACAGGCGGTGCGCGACGGAACGATGTCAGACGGCGTGCGCCATTGCTGGATGGAATTCGACGATCTCGACGCGGTCACCGCGTTCGTCGATGTCGTCCGACTGAAATATCAGTTGTTGGCTCGTCCCGAATAGCCCTTGTGTTGAATTCCCCCGGGGCAATACATTCGGGGGCCAGCGGATCACCCCTAATTCTCCATTAGAGGCCATCTGCGTTCAGCTGCGGTCGTGGTGTTGATTCTCGCCCTCCCGCCTGTGGTGCTTAACGGCCAGCAGGCCCAATCGGCTTCTTCGCAGACTTCGCGATATCAGGCTCCCGTCATCAGCGACACCGGTGCGCTCAAGGGGACACGGCAACCGATCTTCTTTCGCCACGACATCCATGCCGGGCAGGATCAGATCCCCTGCATGTACTGCCATTACTCGGCCGCCGTCTCCAGCGAGCCGGGGATTCCGTCGCTCCAGACCTGCATCGGCTGCCATCAGGTGATCGGCGGGTCCACCCCGACCCATCAGGCCGAGATCAAGAAAGTCCGCGACGCCTGGCGCGAGCGAAAAGCGCCGGAGTGGGTGCGCGTCCACGCGCTTCCCGGTTTCGTGCGCTTCCCGCACATGCGCCACATCAAGGGACTGAGCACGAGGCTGGGCGTCGATGCGAACGAGACCTGCACGACGTGCCACGGCGACGTGAAACACACGACCCAGATCGAGCAGGTCTCGACCCTACGCATGGGGTGGTGCGTGCGGTGCCACATGAAAAACGAAGTCACGCGCGACTGCAGCGTGTGCCATTACTGATATGACCGACTCGATCGATCGCAGACGCTTCCTGAAGGTCCTCGGCGTCACCGGCGCCGGCGCGGCCGCCGTCTCGGCCTGCGGCATCGGCCCCGAGCCCACCGAGCGGCTCATTCCGTATCTGGTGCAGCCCGAAGACCAAATACCGGGTACCGCGACGTATTACGCCACGACCTGTCGCGAATGCGCGGCGGGATGCGGCGTCCGCGTACGCGTGCGTGAGGGACGGGCGGTCAAGCTCGAGGGCAATCCGGACTCCCCGATCAATCGCGGGCGGCTTTGCGCCCGCGGCCAAGCGGCGATCCAGGGACTCTACAACCCCGATCGCGTCGCGCATCCCATGGTCCGGAACGCGAGCGGAACGTTCGAGGAGATCGATTGGGACGGGGCGCTCCAGCGCGTCACTGCCAAGGTGCGGGAAGCGCAGGGGAAGGGAATCGTCTTCCTGACGGGCGCCGAGCAGTCCACGTTCGGCGATCTGGTCGATGAATGGATGAAGCAGGTGGGCGGCCGGCGCCTGAGCTACGAGGCCTTTGGGTTCGAGGCGCTCCGCGCCGGCAATCGTCTGGCGTTCGGCACCGCGACACTCCCGACCTACGACTTCGCCAACGCGAAGTATGTGCTCTCCTTCGGCGCCGACTTCCTCGACACCTGGCTCTCGCCGGTCGAGTTCCAGAACGGCTTCTCGCGCGCGCATGCGTTCGATGCGGGTCGTCCCGCATCGATGGCAAAGTTCGTGTACGTGGCGCCGCGCCTGTCGCTAACCGGCATGAATGCCGACGAGTGGATCGCCGCAAAGCCGGGGACAGAGGGCCTGCTGGCCCTCGCGATGGCGCAGGTGATCATGAGCGAGCATCTCGCTCGCGTCCCGGCCGATGCCAGCCGGCTGGTCAGCGTGCTCGCGGCGCACACGCCGCGTGCCGTTGCCCAAATGATCGGGATCGACGAGACAACGATCGCCCGGCTGGGCCGTGAGTTCGCGCGCTCGGGTGGCGGCCTCGCCGTCGCCGGCGGGATGGCGACACAGGCTGCGAACGGCGCAGAAGTCGTCGCTGCCGTGAACATCCTGAACTACGTCGTCGGGTCGGTCGGTACACTCGTGAAGTTCGGCGCCGATTTGAGCGTAGGTGCGACGAACACGTTCGCCGACCTTACGACCCTCACCTCGGACATGACCGACGGCCGGGTGGCGCTCCTGTTCGTGCACGGCACGAACCCGGCGCACTCGCTCCCTGGTGCGTTCCAGCAGGCGCTCGCGAAGGTCGGCTACAAGGTCAGCTTCTCCTCGTACCTCGACGAGACCGCGGCATCCTGTGACCTGATCCTCCCCGATCACCATCCGCTCGAGCAGTGGGGCGACAGCCGGCCGCGGGCCGGCGTCATCGGGTTGCAGCAGCCGGTGGTTCAGCCGGTGTTCGGCACGCAGCCGACCGGCGATGTGATCCTCAAGCTCTCAGGGAAGACTGGAACGTTCCTGGACTATCTCCAGGCGAAGTGGCGGGCGCGGCACGCGGCGAATTTCGATCAGTACTGGATGGACTCGCTGACTAAGGGCGGTGTCTACAGCGACGCGCCGACGCGGCCCGTGCGGCTCGCGACCACCGGGGCAACCTTCAGTACGGCGTTCGCGGAGGTTCCGTCGTGGGGTGGCGACGGCGATCAGACGGTGGTGGTGTTCCCGCACCCTGCGTTGCACGATGGCCGCGGCGCGAACAAGCCGTGGTTGCAGGAGCTCCCGGATCCGGTATCGAAGATCGCCTGGCATAGCTGGGTCGAGGTGCACCCCGACACGGCAGCCAAGTGGGGCTTGGCCACGGGCGACCTCCTGCTGCTCCAGTCAAAGTTTGGCGGCCAGAAATTCCCGGCGTGGATCACCCGGTCGGTGCGGCCTGACGTGCTGGCGGTCCCGACGGGGCAGGGTCACAGCGCGTACGGTCGCTACGCCAAAGACCGCTCGGCGAACGCATTCGAGCTGCTCGGTGGGCAGGCGACCGTGTATGGCGGCCGCTCGTTCATCGTTCGCACCACCGCGTCGAAGACGGGTGAGCACCAACGCCGAATCGCCACGATCGAAGGCAACGTACGCGATCTCGGCATGGGCACGACCGAGGTACTCACGCTCGCGCGTGCCAAGGCGCTCCATCCGGGCGACCACCCATTCCATTTCGAAGAGACGCCAGAGTACGCGAAGGACGCGGTCGAGTGGTGGGCGGATCGCCAGCGTGACAAGGCGGAGATCGGCAACTACAAGGGCGAGCAGCCGCGCTGGGGACTCGCGATCGATCTCTCGAAGTGCACGGGCTGCTCGGCGTGCGTGACTGCGTGCTATGCCGAGAACAACATTGCGACCGTCGGCGAAGAGTTGACGGAGCGGCGCCGGGAAATGGCGTGGCTCAGGCTCGAGCGCTACTGGCGCGTCGATGAACACGACAACGTGCAGGGCGCCGTCAGCCAGCCGATGCTGTGCCAGCAGTGCGGCAACGCGCCGTGCGAGCCGGTGTGCCCCGTGTACGCCGCCTATCACACGCCCGACGGGCTGAACGGCCAGGTCTACAATCGCTGCGTCGGCACGCGCTACTGCTCCAACAACTGCCCGTACAAAGTCCGCTATTTCAACTGGTACAACTACGCCGAGAAGGGCGGCAAGTACGAGGCGTTCCCAGAGCCTCTGTCGTTGCTGCTCAATCCCGACGTGACGGTGCGCGAGAAGGGCGTGATGGAGAAGTGTACCTTCTGCGTGCAGCGCATCCGCGGCGCGCAGAACCAGGCCCGGCTCGAGAACCGGAACGTGCGGGACGGCGACATCGTCACCGCGTGCCAGCAGACGTGCCCGTCCGAAGCGATCGTGTTCGGCGACTTGAACGACCGGAACTCGCGCGTCTTCGAGCTCGCCGGCAACCCGCGCGGGTATCACGTGCTCGCCGGGCTGAACACGAAGCCCGCGATCACGTACCTGGCTCGCGTCGTCGCACAGGATACGGCCAGCAATGGCTGAGACGCCTTCCCCCACGACGCCAACGCGCGTGACGTACGACTACGTCACGCGGACCATCGCACGAACCCTCGGCACGCCCTCGCGGGGCTACTTCCTGCTGCTCGGCGCCGCCGTGACGTTGCTCGGCATCGGCATCATCACACTCCTGTACCTGCTGCGCTACGGCCTGGGACTCGCCGGCTATTCGCACCCGGTGTACTGGGCGGTGTTCATCACCTGCTTCGTCTTCTGGGTGGGTATCGCGCACTCGGGGACCCTGATCTCGGCGATTCTGTTCCTGTTCCGCTCCGGCTGGCGCACAGCCGTGTATCGCACCGCCGAAGCGATGACGGTGTTCGCGGTGATGACGGCCGGGCTGTTCCCGCTGATTCACATCGGGCGGCAGTGGTACTTCTACTGGCTGATTCCGTATCCGAACGAGCGCGGGCTGTGGCCCAACTTCAAGTCCCCACTCATCTGGGACGAGTTCGCGATCGGGACGTACTTCACGGTCTCGACGCTGTTCCTGATCATGGGCTTGATCCCCGACATCGCTGCGGTGCGCGATCTGGCGACCGGGTGGCGCAAGAAGCTCTATGCGCTCACGTCGATCGGCTGGACGGGGTCCAACGAACAGTGGCGGCACTTTACGCGCGGCTACCTCTACCTCGCCGCGCTCGCGACGCCGCTCGTCCTGTCGGTGCACAGCGTCGTGTCGTGGGATTTCGCGATGGCGCTCGTCCCCGGCTGGCACGCTACGATCTTCGCCCCGTACTTCGTCGCCGGCGCGATCTACTCCGGCTGCGGCATGGTGATCACGCTGCTCACGCCGATCCGCACGCTGTTCGGGCTCGAGGAGCTGATCACCGTCAAGCATTTCGAGAATCTGGCCAAGCTCTGTCTCCTCACCGGTTCGATCGTCGGGTACGCGTACGCCTGCGAGTACTTCATCGCCTGGTACAGCGGCAATCCGACCGAGCGCGCCGCGTTCTGGTATCGCGCGTTCGGGCCGTACTGGTGGGCGACGTGGACGATGATCATCTGCAACGGCTTCCTGCCGCTGCTCCTGTGGGTCAAGAAGATCCGCACGAACATCACCGCGCTCTTCGTGATCTCGATCTTCGTGAACATCGGGATGTGGTTCGAGCGCTACGTGATCATCGTCGTGTCGCTGGCAGGTGAGCCGTTCACCAAGTGGACGAACGCGGTCTACAATCCGACCTGGGCTGACTGGGGCATCATGGCCGGCAGCTTCGGCTGGTTCTTCATGTGGTTCCTGTTGTTCGTGAAGAACTTCCCGGCGGTCTCGATCTCCGAGGTCAAGGAAGTACTGCCGCCACCCCGCAGTAAGCCGTCGAAGGCGCACGCATGATGGCGCTCCCGAAGCCACTGAACGATCTGTTTCGGCCGCCGCCGACGCCCGGCGTGCTTGGCGCGTTCTCCCAGTTGGACACGACGGTCGCGGCCATCAAGAAGCTGCGTGCGGCGGGGCAGACCGATTTCACCGTCTACTCCCCCATCCCGCGCCACGAAATCGAAGACGCACTCGGCCAGCCCGTGAGTCCGGTCCGGGCGTTCACGCTGGTCGGCGGCATTGCCGGATGTGCCATTGGCGCGTGGATCACGCTGTGGATGTCGGCGGATTGGCCGATCGTCGTCGGCGGGAAGCCGGTGGGGTCGATTCCGCCCTACGTCGTCATCATGTTCGAAATGACGATTCTATTTGGCGCGTTGTCGACGATCCTCGGGATCCTCTTCAACTCGTTGTTCGCCGCGCGGCGGCTGGGGACGATCCTCTACGATCCGCGCTTTACGAACGACCGATTTGGCATCTTCGTCCCGGCGGGATCGGACAAAGTCGCAAAGGCCGAGTCGCTGCTGCGCGAGGCCGGCGCGGAGGAGGTGCGCCGTGGGTAGACTGCGCGCTGCCGTTGCCGCCTGTGCCGCCATTGCCGCCCTTGGCTGCAATCCGGACACCGTCGTGCACAAGGTGGGTTGGTTCGCCACGATGCGTCATCAGCGCAACATCAAGCCCTACGCCCGGCCGATTCCACCGGTCGCCGGCGCGGTTCCCGTTTCAGGCGCGGAGCTCCCGCTTACGCGCGAGTCGGCCGATCGCCTGGTGAATCCGCGCACGCGCACCGCGGAGTCGTTGAACCGTGGGCACTGGGTCTACTCGACCTATTGCCAGGTCTGCCACGGCGAGCACGGCCACGGCGATGGTCCCGTGTCGCTGGCGGGTGGTGGTCCGTTCCCCGGAATTCCCTCGCTCGTCGATCCAACGCGTCCCAAGATGACCGACGGCGCGATCTACGGCATGATCGTCGAGGCGCAGCGCATGGGCCGCCCCTTGATGCCGCGCTACGGTGACAAGATCCACGGCAACGACCGCTGGGATCTCGTCAACTTCGTCCGCAGTCTGCAGCTCACAGCTCGGAGCAATCAATGAGCACGGCCACCGTGAACCGGGCCGAGCTCATCCAGAAGGCGCGTCAGGCGCCGCTTGCGCGATTCATGCTGTTCGGAACGTTCGCCGCGGGTTTGGGCGCCGTCGTCCTCTTGCTTGGTCTACTGAGCGGCCATCCGGAGCGGACGTGGTGGGCGTACCACGCGAACTTCGTGTTCTGGATCGGCATGGCGCAGGGGATGGTGATCTTCGCGGCGACCCAGAAACTGGCCAAGGGCCATTGGTCCGGCGTCATCATTCGCTTCGCCGAAGCGGGCGCCGCGTTTACGACGCTGGCGGTAGTGTTGTTCGTCGGCCTGGTCGTCGGCCGCCAGTACATCTTCACATGGATTCACGAGCCGCGGCCCGAGGTCGGTTGGTGGCTGACGAACAAATGGTTCTTCGTGCGCAATGGCGCGATCCTGGTCGTGCTCTCGTGGCTCTCGTGGCGCTTCGTCCGGCACGACACCGCTCCCGATGTGCGCGAGGTAACGGGTGGTGAAGTGGTGGCACGCACGGAGGACGCCCCTCGGATTTCGCGCGACGCCGCGATCCTGATCCTCGCCTACGCGTTTGGCTACAGCCTGCTCGGCTACGATTTGATCATGTCGTTGGCGGGGAAGTGGGTAAGCAATCTGTTCGGCGCGTTCTATTTCATGGGGAGCTTCCTCGCTGGGCTAATGTTGCTCGCCGTGCTCGCCATCGTGTTGCGGCGCGCCATGGGACTGCGCGACATCTACACGTCTCGCCAGCAACACGACCTTGGCAAGCTGTGCTTTGGATTCACCGTCTTCTGGGCGTACCTGATGTGGTCGCAATTCCTCGTGATCTGGTACGGGAATCTGCCCGAGGAGACCTACTTCATCTTTTACCGCCTGTACGGAGTATGGCGGCCCGTCGGCATCGCCGTCTTCCTGCTCGTCTTCCTCATTCCGTTCATCGGACTCCTCGGCGTGAAACCGAAGTTGTTCGCGCCGACCATGGTGGGCTTTGCACTCGTGAGCCTCGTGGGCATCTGGCTCGAGCGCTATCTCGAGGTCGTGCCCGCGATCAATGGTGGCACCGGGCCCGCGATCGGCCTGCCCGAGATCGGCGTCACCTTGTTCTTCGGTGGTCTCTTCTTCATGTCGTGGGCGTGGTTCGCGAGCCGCTATCCCATCATCTCGCCCCGTCTTGCCGCTGACGCCTTGGAGCGCGAGCACCATTAGCTAGGTCCGCTGTCCCAGTCTGCCTCCGGCCCGTTTGACGGGACCCGGTGTACGACTGCACGTTACCAGGTCCGAAAATCGCACGATCCTACTTCCCGAACGGAGGAGCTATGCCGATGTCTCGTTGGCTGGTGCTTGCGGCTATTGTCGCGGCCGTCGGATGCGGTAGCAGCAGTTCGCCGAATCCGCCGCCGCCCCCTCCGCCACCGCCCCCACCTCCGCCGCAAGGTCATTCGACGACAATCACGGTCGCGAACAACTCGTTCTCGCCGACGCCGGATACCATTCCGGCCGGCAATATCACGTTCCACTGGGCGACCAACGCCATCACGCACAACGTGACATGGGACACGGGACCCTCGAGTCCAGCGGGTTCGGGTGATAAGGCCGGTGGGGACCCCGACTATGTGACGGCGCTGCTGGCGGGCGACTACACGTATCACTGTACGCATCACGGAGGCATGAACGGCGTGATCCACGTGAATCCGTAGGTCTGCAGCGTACCTGCTTGCGACGCTCCCGGGGCGGACTCCGTCCCGGGAGCTTAGTTTTTTTTGGGTGTATTACCCTCTCCCTCATGGAGGCGTCATGCTCAGCTTTCGTTGGGTAGGGATTACCGCGATCGCGGTGGTCGCTGCGTGCAGTGGCAACAGCACAGGATACGGCGGCAATCCGCCGCCGCCCCCGCCGCCACCGCCTCCGCCGGGTGGACATTCGACAACGATCAATGTGGGAGCGAGTGGGGCACTTGCCTTTTCTCCAACGCCAGACACCATCTCGGCTGGCACGATCACCTTCCATTGGGCTTCCACGACCACCCACAACGTCACGTGGCAAACCGGGCCAGGCACGCTGCCGGCAAATGCCGGTAATCACGCGAGCGGCGATGCCGATTATCAGGCGACACTCGTGGCCGGCGATTACACGTACCATTGCACGATTCACGCGGGCATGACCGGGGCCATCCACGTCAACTAGATGTCGCGGCAACCTGCGGTACCGCTCCCGGAGCAGAAGCTGCTCCGGGAGTTTAGTTTCTCGATCATGAATCTGTGGCGGTCGGCAGCCAACCTCATTCGCGCGGGCCAATCGGGCGCTTTGGCGACGATCGCACGCGCCCGCGGCTCGACGCCCGTGCCGGCCGGCACCAAGATGCTGGTCGGCGCCGAAGGCCGGTTGATTGGATCGGTCGGGGGCGGGTGCGTGGAGGCCGATGTCATCGGCGCCGCGCTCGATGCGCAGGCCAGCCGGCGTCCGTCGCTCCTCACCCACCATCTGAATGCGGATCTCGCCGGCGACCTCGGCCTTTCCTGCGGGGGCACCGTGGACATCTTCGTGGAGCCGCTGCTGGCGGACGAGGCATACGTGCGCGTGCTCGAGGCGGCCGCGTCAGCGGAGGCAGGGTTGGTCCGCACCGCGACCGAATGGAGTGGGTCAGAGCCTCGCAAGACATTCGAGCCGCTCGCGCCCGCCGCCGCTTCCGGCGCGGTCGCGACCCTGACCCGCGACGGGCGCTACATGGAAGAGCGGCTGCTCCCGGCGCCACGCGTCTTCGTGTTCGGGGCGGGGCACGTCGGGGCGGCGATCGCCCGCGCCGCTGCCGCTGCCGGTTTCCGTGTCGTCGTGATCGACGATCGCACCGAGTACGCCGACGCCGCCCGCTTTGCTGACGGCATCGCCGTGCTCGCGGGCGACGTGGAAACCGCACTCACGCGCTATCCCCTGACGTCGGGTGACGCGGTCGTCATTGCGACGCGGGGACATCGCAACGACGCGTTGATTCTGGAGCGCGTCGCGACGTCACCGGCCGGCTACGTGGGATTGCTCGGCAGCCGTCGCAAGAAGGCGGTCGTCACGAAGGGACTGAAGGCTGCCGGAGTCCCCGCAAAGAGCCTGCAGCGGGTCCGGGTGCCGGTCGGGCTCCCGATCGGCGCTGTCACTCCGGAGGAGATCGCCGTCAGCGTCGTCGCCGAGTTGATCGGCTGGAGACGCGACAAGCGTTAGGGTAGCGGCAGCGGCGCGACCTGTTCGAGCAGCCGGTTGAGTGAGTCCGGCGAGAGCGGCCCCATGATCTCAACCCGCAGGCCCTTCACGAACCTCGCGAACAGGCGATTGCCGCGCTCCCGCGCTTGCTGTTCGCTTGCATTCCCGCGCACACGCAGTCGGCCCTCATTAGCGTAGCCGCTCCCGGTCGAGTCGTAGGGGTAGGCCGGCTGCTGAAAGATCTGAATCACCGTCGACGAGTCGATTGCCTGCTCGACGACGATCGTGCCCTCGGTTCCCGGCACGCGCCGGAAGCGTCGCGTAGCCAGGCCGGGAAGTCCGACCGGTTCTTCGCCGAGAATCGATTTCGCCATGCGCCGGCTGATCACCGGCCAATTCGTCGCCGGCAGCTTCTGCGCGACAATACCGTCGACGACCATGGTCGGAGCCCCAGCAGCGGGAGCAGGGGCGAGGCGATCGCTCTCCGCGGCGGCACCGGACGCGACTCTGGCTTCGACGCTGAGCGAATCAAACAGCCTGGGCGGAGGGGCGGCGGCGTTGGTGCGCCCGAGCGCTGAAGTCTTGGCGGCCGAGTCCGCTCGCGGAGCCTCCCGGCGGGCGACCTCATTCTCAGGACGCGCCGACCGTTGCTCGTAGAGTAGCCTTGAGGCGGCAGGAGCACGAGCCGGAGACGGCGCCGCGGGTGGTGCCGGTGACTTATCCCTCTCCTCGTCATTCGTCTCGGCACGCTGGTGAGCGACAGCAAAGGGCTGGCTCATATTGTCCGCGGCCGGCACCGGGGCATTGGGACTCATGTAGTAGCCAACGCCGAGCGCCAGGGCAATCGACGCCGCCCACGCGAACGAGCGGCGCACGCGCCACGGCGAGCGCTTCGGTTCGCGCCGAAGCTGATCTAACGGCGGCGCCGGCCGCTCGGTGGGCCGAGCAGATCCCAACACCGCGCTGGCCCGCTCGCGCAACGACCGTTCTTCAGTCAGGTTGCCACGACACGCCGCGCAGTCCGCGAGGTGCGCCTCGACGGCCGCCCGCTCGGTCGAGGGCAGCTCGCCGTCGAGGTATGCGTGCAGCGTTCCCTCATCCACGTGCGACATGCTGTCCTCCTTCCTGTCCTGCATCATAGGCTTCGACCAATCTCCGGCGCGCCCGCGCCAACGTGGTTCCAATCGCGCCGCGCGCCAGTCCTGTCTGCGCGGCGATTTCGTCGTACGACATCCCGGCATCCCACAACAGCAGCGCTTCCCGGTCGCGCGGCGTCAGCTCGTCGAGGGCCGCGCGGACGCGCCTGGTGCGCGTCTCGGCGTCGATGTCCTCTTCGGGCGAGCTGTGCACCGCATCCGGCTCGCTCTTCAGCAGCGTGAGGTGCCGTTTCTCCCGCGCCGCCCGGCGCGCTTCGTCACGCGCCATGTTTGCCGCCACGACGAATAGCCATCCTCGTGTGTTCTCCGGCCGATGGACCAGGGCACGCGCAAATGCTTCTTGCGCGAGATCCTCCGCGCGCTCGGCGTCCCATACCTTGCGGTACAGGAAGCGCACGAGCGCGGGGTAGGTGTTGCGATACACTTCGGCGATGTCGTCAGGCACGTGCTTATCCGCGGAAATCCCTCACGAGTCGCTCCAGTTCACCGGGGTTCCACCGTGTCTTCCCACGTGCCTCAATCTTGATGCTCGCGCGCCGCCCGGCCACCAGCACCGCCGGCTCGAGTGCGGCAGGGTCCCGCAGATCGGGAAGCGCTTTCAGCAACGCAAAGTAGGCTTCGCTATACGGAGCGATGCTGACGACACGCAGCGAGTCGCCATGGCCGAGGTCGGTCCAGGTGCTGTCGCGCATGATGAAGAGCCGGCCGCCGACGCGCTGCGTCGGATTGATGCCTGAGCGCGCCCGCCGCACTTCGTCCAGCGCTTCGGCGTTCGCGGTTACGACGACTGCTTCGAGTTGCGCGGACTGGCTCATGGCGCGATCCCGCTCAGCCTTTCCGACGGACGCCGCCCCTGCCTGATCGACCGGTGCGGGCGCCGGTGCCTGCATCACGCGGTTCTCGGCCTCGCGGCGCATCGCGACACTCGGCTCCTGGACGAGATACGAGGTGTACTCGGTCAGGAT